>Ga0182021_10000280_pt1 | contig 52047 bp, 48 predicted proteins | sample 612E3MmetaG_FD_120493 | JGI IMG/M metagenome (GOLD analysis project Ga0182021, IMG submission 120493) | Permafrost microbial communities from Stordalen Mire, Sweden - 612E3M metaG (Illumina Assembly) | ecosystem: Environmental > Terrestrial > Soil > Wetlands > Permafrost | place: Sweden... | reverse complement strand
GGTTCCGCCCGCCGGGCGGGGAGCCCACTCGATGACGACCGATGTCTGCACCGTCATGACCACTTGTGGCAGCGAGGAGACCGCGCTCACCATCGCCGCTGCCCTGGTGGACCAGGCCTACGCTGGCTGCGTGAACATCCTCCCCAGCATCAAGAGCTACTACTACTTCAAGGGTGAGACTCACCTGGACGAGGAGGTCATGCTGATCATCAAGACCACCCGGGACCTGTTCCCCATGGTCTCCGAGGTGATCACGGATTTGCACACCTACGAAGTTCCTGAAATCCTCATGTTTTCCGTCGAGGAAGGCTCCGAACCATTCCTCGACTGGATCCGCGAGAGCGTGCACCGCCTAGCCTGAATCCATCGACCCATGACCTTCCAGGAGCCCCACCATGGAACAAACCCTGTCCCTCGAATTCCTACGGGTGGTTGAGCAGGCCGCCATCGCTTGCGCCACCTCCATCGGCCATGGACGGCGGAAGCACAGTGACAAGCTGGCGGTGGAAGCCATGCGCAAAGCCATGGAATCGGTCCGCATGGATGGCACCATTGTCATCGGCGAGGGCGAGCGGGACGAAGCCCCCATGCTCTACATCGGCGAGAAGGTGGGCATGGGGAAGGGTCTGGAAAACGATAATCCTGCCGTGGACATCGCTGTCGATCCCCTCGAGGGCACGAACCTCTGCGCCACGGGCGCCCCCAACGCCATCGCCGTGCTGGCGGCCACTGGAAAAGGTGGACTGCTGCATGCGCCGGACCTTTACATGGAGAAGCTCGTGGTAGGCCCATCGGCCAAAGGCAAGGTGAGCCTGGATGCCCCCGTCCACGAAACGCTTCAGATCATCGCCAAATCCCTCAACCGGCAGGTGTCTGAAATCACCGTCACGGTTCTGGACCGGGAGCGCCACGCCCAACTTATCGCCGACATCCGCACGGCCGGCGCCCGCATCCAACTCATCGGCGACGGTGACCTCAGCGCCGCCATCAGCGCCGCCGTCAGCGGCACGGGCATCCATGCGGTCATGGGCACCGGTGGCGCGCCCGAGGGTGTGCTCTCCGCCGCCGCGTTGAAGTGCCTCAACGGCGAGATCCAGGGTCGCCTGAAGGTGGACACCAATACCGCGAGCCGGGAAAAGGCGGAAGCCATGGGTGTGGACTTCGGCCGGATCTACTTCACCGAGGACCTGTGCCCCGGCAATGAGATCGTCTTCGCCGCCTGCGGCGTCACGCCCGGCAACCTGCTCGATGGCGTGCGGCACTTCGGCCACGGTGTCCGCACCTCCAGCCTCATCCTGACTTACGGCAGCCGCCAGGTGCGTTTCATCGATACCGTGCACATCAAGGAAGGCGAGACCGTCACCGTCCGGTTCTAGGCATTCCTTGTCCGAGTCGCTCCGCACCCGCCTCATGCGCTGGGGCTTCAACCTGTGGCCCTGCTATCGGGGCACGGGGGCAAGGGTCACCTTCATCGCTGGCGACTGGCGTGAGGTGCAGGTCCGGATTCCCCTGTCCTGGCGCACCCGGAACTACGTCGGCACGATCTTCGGCGGCAGCCTGTATGCGGCCGTGGACCCCTTCTTCATGATCATGCTCATGAAGAACCTGGGCCCGGGTTACGTGGTCTGGGACAAGGCCGCCTCCATCCGCTTCCGAAAGCCCGGCCGTGGCCTGCTCAAAGCCTCCTTCCGGCTGGAGGAGGCGGAGCTGACGGACATCCGCCGACTGTTGCTGGAGCAGCCCAAGGTGGACCGGATCTACATGGTCCAGCTCGTGGATGCAGCCGGGGTGGTCCACGCGGAAATCGAGAAAGTGATCCACGTATCCCTCCGTAAGTCTTCCTGATAGGCTTTTACCCTCATCTTACGAGGTCATCATGCTTTCCCCACTGCGCACGTCCCTCGGCCTCTGTCTGGGCCTCGCGGCCTTTGCTCTGGTGGCCCAGGCCAAGCCGGGCTTCGATCCCGTGAATCTCGATACCTCCGTGAAGCCCTGCGACGACTTCTACGCCTATGCCAATGGCGGCTGGCTCAAGACCCACAGCATCCCCTCGGACAAGCCCCGCTTCGGCGCCTTCGAGGAAGTGAGCGAGCGCAATCGCGCCATCCTGCAGCAGATCCTCACAGAGACCAGCGCCAAGACCACCTGGGCCAAGGGCAGCATCCAGCAGAAGGTGGGCGACTTCTATGCTGCGGGCATGGACGAGGCCATTATCGAGAAGCGTGGCTTGGCGCCCCTCAAGCCCGCCTTGGCCACCATCGAGGGCCTGAAGGATGCCAAGCAGCTCCCCGGTCTCCTGGCCAGGCTCCACGACCAAGGCCTGCCTGGCGGATTCGGTTTCTTCGTGCGGCAGGACGCCAAGGCCTCCACCCGGTACCTCGGCTACCTCAACCAGGGCGGCACAGGCCTGCCGGACCGGGACTACTACCTGAAGGACGACGCCCGCAGCCGTGACATCCGGGCCAAGTACGAGGTTCACATCGCCAGGCTGCTGGAGCTGGCGGGCGATTCCCCCGAACTCGCCCGAGTCCGCGCCAAGGTGGTGATGGACCTGGAGACCCGCATGGCCCAGGCCCAGTGGACCCGCGTAGAGCTGCGGAACCCCCAGAAGACTTACAACAAGCGAACGCTGGATCAGCTCGTGACCGAGGCCCCCGGCTTCGACTGGAAGGGCTACTTCAAGGCCCGCGGTGCGAAGCTGACGGACCTCAACCTCAGCCAGCCCTCCTTCTTCCTGGCCTTCGGCAAGCTGGCTTCTGAAGTGCCCGCCCCCCAGTGGCGGACCTACCTCCGCTGGCACGTCCTCAGCGCCACCGCCAACCTCCTGCCGAAGGCCTTCGGCGAAGAGGCCTTCGCCTTCCACGGCAAGGTGCTGAACGGCACGCCCGAACGGGAACCCCGCGCCAAGCGCATCGAGGCCGCCACTGATGGAATGCTCGGCGATGCCCTGGGCCAGCTCTATGTGAAAGTGGCCTTCCCCCCTGAAGCCAAGGCGCGGGTCCTGGAAATGATCGAAAACATCCGCGTGGCCCTGCGGGAACGCATCACGAACCTGGACTGGATGGGCGCCGAGACCAAGCAGCAGGCCATCAAGAAGCTGAACGCCATCACGGTGAAGATTGGCTACCCCGACAAGTGGAAGACCTATGCTTTCGACATCAAGCGGGATGACTACTTCGGAAATGCCCGCCGGGCATCGGCCTTCCGCGTCCAGGAAAACCTTAAAAAACTCGGTAAGCCAATCGATAGGACGGAGTGGAACTGGTCCGCGCCCACGGTGAATGCCTCGTACAACCCCAGCATGAACGACATCACCTTCCCCGCCGGCATTCTTCAGCCACCGTTCTTCGACGCCAAGGCGGATGACGCTGTCAACTACGGGGCCATCGGGTTTGTCATCGGCCACGAGATCACGCACGGCTTCGACGACAGTGGCAGCCAGTACGACGCCGAGGGCAACCTCAAGAACTGGTGGACCGAGGCGGACAAAAAGGCCTATGAATCCCGTACGGATCTCGTAGTGAAACAGTACGACGCCTACGAACCGCTCAAGGGCGAGCATGTGAACGGCAAGCTCACCCTGGGCGAGAACATCGCCGATATCGGCGGCCTCAAGATCGCCTTTGCCGCCTACCAGAACAGCCTGAAGGGCAAACCCATTCCAGCGCCCATCGATGGTTTCACTGGACCCCAACGGTTTTTCTTCGGGGCCGCCACCGTGTGGCGCAACCACATCCGCGAGGCCGCCCTGTCCCTGCGCCTCAAGACCGATCCCCACAGCCCTGGCCGCGAGCGGGTCAACGGTCCCCTGTCCAACCTGCCGGAGTTCTACGAGGCTTTCGGCTGCGCCGATGGCACGGCCATGAAGCGCGACGTGAAGGTCCGGCCGACCATCTGGTAGTCCGTTTGACTGCTCCGGAAGGCTGCGCGTTCCGGAGATGGAAAAGGAAACTCCGTGAAGACTCGCTCCCTAATGCTCGTCCTGGCGCTGCTGGCGCCGCTTTCCGCCCAGCTGCCCTACAAGGGGTTCAACCCGGCCAACATGGATGTCTCGGTGAAGCCATGCCAGGACTTCTTTGACTACGCGGTGGGAGGGTGGGCCAAGCGCACCGCCATCCCCACAGAATACGACCGGTACGGCGTGGACCAGGAGATCGATGCCCACACCCATCAGATCCTAAGGGAGATCATGGAATCCGCGGCCGCCGCCAAGGCCGCGACGGGTACGGAGGCCCAGAAAGTCGGTGACTTCTACGCCAGCGGCATGGATGAGGCGGGCATCGAGCAGCTCGGAATCACACCACTGAAGCCGCTCCTCGCCCGCATCGACGAGGTGAAGGACACGCCGAGCCTGGCCTCGGTCCTGGCCGACCTGCACCGGATGGGGGTCTTTGCGGGCTTCTCCTTCAGCGTGGAGCAGGATGACAAGGAGAGCAGCCGCTATTCCATGATGCTGGGCCAGGGCGGCCTCGGCCTGCCAGACCGGGACTACTACCTCAAGGATGACCCCAAGTCGAAGGAACTCCTCGCTGCCTACCGGGCGCATGTGGGGAAGGTACTCAATCTGGCGGGATTCGATGCCAAGGATGCCGATCGGATCCTCACTCTGGAGACGCGTCTTGCCAAGGCCAGCATGACCCGCGTGGAGCAGCGGGACCCCAACGCCATCTATCACGCTCTGACACCGGATCAGCTCAAGGCCACCGCGCCCGGGTTTCCCGCGGACTTCTACCTGAAGACCCTCGGGGTGCCGACGCCGGACCGCTTCGTGGTCCGCCAGCCCGCCTTCCTAGCCGAGCTTGGCCGCATGATGCAGGAACTCCCGACAGACCAATGGCGAATCTACCTGCGCTGGACCCTCCTCCGCAGGGCCGCTTCCGCCCTGCCGAAGGCCTTCGAGCAGGAAGCATTTGCCTTCTACGGCACCCGGCTCCAGGGCACCACCACCCAGCATCCCCGTTGGAAGCGCGTGATGTTCGCCGCGGACCACGGACTGGGCGAGGCCCTCGGGAAGCTCTATGTCCAACGCGCCTTCCCCGCCAGCAGCAAGGCCCAGGTGCTGGCGATGGTCGAGAACCTCCGCTCGGCCCTGAAGGCGCGGATCGAAGGTCTCGAGTGGATGAGCGCCCCCACTAAGGCCAAGGCCCAGCAGAAGCTGGCCGCCATGCGCGTAAAGATCGGCTACCCAGATGTGTGGCGGGACTACGCCAAACTCAACCTCCGGCGCCAGGCCTATGTCCTGAACGTGCTGGAGACCCGTCGCTTCGAGTTCCAGCGCCGTCTGGACAACCTGGGCAAGCCCATCGACCGGAACGAGTGGGACATGACACCCCAGACCAACAACGCCTACTACAGCCCCACCATGAATGAGATCGTGTTTCCCGCGGGCATCCTCCAGCCGCCCTATTTCGACGCCACCGCGGATGATGCGGTGAACTACGGCAACATCGGGGCCACCATCGGCCATGAGATGACCCACGGCTTCGATGACGAGGGCCGCCAGTACGATGGCGACGGCAACCTCAAAAGCTGGTGGACCGCCGCGGACGAGCAGGCCTATAACGTCCGGGCCGAGCTGGTGGCCAAGCAGTTCGATGCCTACGAGCCCCTGCCCGGCCTGCACCTGAACGGCCACCTCACCCTGGGCGAGAACATCGCCGACCTGGGCGGCCTCAAGATCGCCTGGGATGCCTGGAAGCTCAGCCAGAAGGGCAAGGCGCCCCAACCTCAGGCCGGCGGCAGGATCGAAGGCTTCACGCCCGAACAGCGCTTCTTCCTGGGCTATGCGGAAACCTGGCGGACCCTCTCCCGCGAGGAGGCCACCCGCCTGCGCATCGTCACCGACCCCCACAGCCCCGCCAAGTTCCGTGTCAACGGGCCTCTTTCCAACCTTCCAGAGTTCTATGAAGCCTTCGGGTGCAAGGACGGCAACTCGATGAAGCGCCCCGACAATGACCGCCCGGCCATCTGGTAGGCAGCCCCATGAAACTTCTTCCAGCCGTGCTCCTGTCAGCCACCCTGGGCCTATCAGCCCAGGAGAACCCGGGCGGAAACCGCATGGGCATCGGCCTTTATGCCCTGACGCCCGTTGGCAATCTGGAGTCGGAATTCGGCACGGGCTACCAGGCCGGTCTGCAGATCTTCTTCAACCGGGAGAGCCGGCACCTGGGACGGATTCGTATCGATTACCTCCAGTCGGACTCAAAGCACCCCATCCAGACAGGGGATTACGGAATCTGGAACGGGTCCACCTGGGTGGACACGCCCCAGTTCGCCAACAGCCGGATGGAGGCCTACTCCGTGGCCTACGAGTGGCTGCCCCATCTGGAGGACAATAGTCGCCATGGCCTGTTCGGCATTTTCGGCATGGGCGGCACCCTCTGGAACGAGACCCTCCGGCCCATCAGGAACAGTTACGGCGGAACTTACACCGAAACCGAATGGGGATTTACGCTCAGCGCTGGCCTCGGCTGGCGGTTCAATCCCCATGCGGCGATCGAAGCCCGGTTCGCTACCAGCGAACTGGTCTTCAATGAGCATCCCAACTATGGATCCAGGCGGTCGTTCCTGACCTTCGGCACCAGCCTCCGTTTCTGATCTTCCCCTGTTTCAAAGGAACTCCATGCGCATCCGCCCTCTCGTTCTCCTCGCCAGCCTGCTCGCCGCAGGCTCGGCCCTGGTGGCCTGCACCAACCTGCTCGTGACCAAGGGCGCGAGCAAGGACGGCTCGACAATGATCACCTATGCCGCCGACAGTCACACGCTCTACGGCGAGCTCTACTTCAAGCGGGGCATGAGGCATCTCCCCGGGGAAATCCGTGACATCACGGAGTGGGACACGGGCAAGCTGCTTGGGCGCATCCCTGAGGCGCCCGTCACCTACACCCGCGTGGGCAACATGAACGAGTTCCAGGTGGTGATTGGCGAGACCACCTATGGGGGCCGCAAGGAGCTCCAGGTGCCCAGCGGCATCGTGGACTATGGCAGCCTCATCTACATCGGACTGGAGCGTGCCAAGACCGCCCGGGAAGCCATCCAGGTGATGACGAGCCTGGCCGAAACCTACGGCTACGCTTCCGAGGGCGAGAGCTTCTCCATCGGCGACCCCAACGAAGCCTGGATCCTCGAGATGATCGGCAAGGGCAAGGGCCAGACCGGCGCCCTCTGGGTGGCCTACAAGCTGCCGGACGGCACCATCAGCGCCCACGCCAACCAGGCCCGCATCCGCCGGTTCCCCCAGAACGACCCCGGGACCGCGCTGTTCTGCAAAGACCTCATCTCTTTCGCCCGGGAGAAGGGCTACTTCAAGGGTGAGGACAAGGAATTCAGCTTCGCCGAGACCTATGCGCCCCTCTCCTATGGCGCCCTGCGGTTCTGTGAGGCCCGGGTGTGGAGCCTCTTCCGCCGGGCGGCGCCCAGCCAGAATCTCTCCATCGACTACGTGAAGGGAGAGAAGGGCGCCAAGCCCCTGCCCCTCTTCATCAAGCCCGACCAGAAGCTGGATGTGCGCGACGTCATGCAGCTCATGCGCGACCATTTCGAGGGCACTGAGTTCGACCTGACCAAGGACGTGGGCGCCGGTCCCTACAAGCTGCCCTACCGCTGGCGCCCGATGACCTGGAAGGTGGACGGCCAGGAGTACCTGCACGAGCGTGCCATCAGCACCCAGCAGACCGGTTTCTCGTTCGTGAGCCAGAGCCGATCCTGGCTGCCGGATGTCGTCGGCGGTGTGCTCTGGTTCGGCGTGGACGACACCTACACTACGGTGTACGTGCCCATCTCCTGCGGCGTTCGGGAAGCCCCCAAGGCCTTTGCCGAAGGCACGGGTACCTTCAATGAGTTCAACTGGGACAGCGCCTTCTGGACCTTCAACTTCGTCTCGAACTACACCTATACCCGTTGGAAGGACATGATCGTGGACGTCCAGAAGGTGCAGCGCGAGTTCGAGGGCGGCTTTCTATCGGACCAGGCAGAAGTCGACCGCACGGCCCTAGACCTCTACAAGCAGAATCCCGCCCTTGCCAAGGATTACCTCACCCAGTACGCCGCCAGGAACACTGGGCAACTCATGACCCGCTGGAAGAAGCTGGGTGAGTTTCTCATCTGGAAGTATCTTGACGGCAACGTGCGTAACGAGAAGGGCGAGGTCACCCACCCCAAGGCCCCCGAGGACTGGCTGCGCTGCATCGTCAAGGACCACGGCGAGGTCATCAAGATGAAGAAACTTGAGGGGTTGGTTCCGGACGAGGAGTAGCCCCGGAGCTGAAAACCTGCACCATCCACTTGTGATTCCCACTGATCCTTGCTCCATGGGATGATGGGCGGTTTTCGTGAGGTCTTCATGCATCATCCGGATCCGCATTCCTACTACGATTCCGCCCAGCCCAAGGCCCGGCGCCTGCGCTTGAAGCTGGGGGTGGATTTCACTTCCAAGCGCATCGATGGGGAAGTGGGGCTGGAATTCGGCGGCGCGGTATCGGGTCCGCTGGACCTCGACACCAAGGGCCTGGAGATCCACTCGGTGCAGGTACCGGGCCGCGGGCCCATTCCCTGGGAACTGGGCCCCAGCGACACCATCCTGGGCCAGCGCCTGCGGCTCGACATGCCCGAAGGCGCTCAGGAAGTGACCATCACTTATACGACGGCCGTCGATGCCATGGCCCTGCAGTGGCTGGATCCCGAACAGACCGAAGGCAAAGTCGCGCCCTACCTCTTCAGCCAATGCCAGCAGATCCACGCCCGCACCATGGTGCCCTGCCAGGACACGCCCCTCGTCCGCATCGCCTACAAGGCCGAGGTCAATGTGCCTGAGGGCCTCACCGCCGTGATGTCAGCGGGACCCACAGGCGATGAGGCCCTTGGGAATGGCCGTCATGTCTACCGTTTCGCCATGCCCCAGCCCATTCCCTCTTACTTGCTGGCCCTGGCCGTGGGTCGCCTGGAATCCCGCGACCTCAGCCCCCGAGCCAGGGTCTGGGCCGAGCCGGAAACCGTCGCGGCCGCCGCCTGGGAGTTCGCCGGGGTGGAGGACATGATCCTCAAGGCGGAGGGGCTCTTCGGCCCCTACCCCTGGGACCGCTACGACATGCTGGTGCTGCCGCCCTCCTTCCCCTACGGCGGGATGGAAAACCCGCGCATGACCTTCCTCACGCCCACGTTGCTGGCGGGGGATCGCAGCCTGGTGGATGTGGTGGCCCACGAATTGGCCCACAGCTGGACGGGTAACCTCGTCACCAACGCGAGCATGGAGCACTTCTGGCTGAACGAGGGCTTCACCGTATGGGCCGAGCGGCGCATCCTCCGCATCCTTCACGGCGACGACGCCGCGGCCCTGGGCTGGGCCATGGGCCAGAAGGCCCTGGAGGACAGCCTGGAACAGTTCAAGAACGAGCCCCGTCTTACCGTCCTGCGCATGCACTTGGCAGGCATCGACCCCGATGACGCCTTCTCCAGCATCCCCTATGAAAAGGGCGCCCGGCTGGTGGCCGCCCTGGAGCGCGAAGTGGGCGAGGAGCGCTTTCTCCGCTTCCTCCGGGACTACATGGACGCTTTCCGCTTCACTTCGATCACCACCGAGCAGTTCTGTTCCTTCGTGGCCGCCAAGCTGCCGGGCGCCCTGGAAGCAGTCAATGCCCGCGCCTACCTGGACAAGCCCGGCATGCCCGACACCGCGCCGGAGTTCCGCAGCGTCCAGCTGGACACGCTCACGGTGCTGGCCGAAAGCTGGCCCGATGGCGGACGCCCCAGCGCCTACCAGATCGCGTCCTGGAAGCCCACCGAGCTGCTGGTCTTCCTCCAGAAGCTGCCGCGCAAGCTGACCCATGCGGACTGTGCCTGGCTGGATGAGCACTTCCAGCTCATGGGCCGCGGCAATTACGAAATCCTGGTGGAATGGCTGACGCTGGCGGCGACCGCGGACTACGAGCCGGCCTTCCCCCGCATCCGTGAAGTGCTGCTGCGGGTGGGCCGCATGAAGTACCTGCGGCCCCTCTACAGCGCCCTGGGCCTGCATCCGCGCACCCGCGCCCTGGCCCGCGAGGTTTTCGCCGCCGCCAGTCCCGGCTACCACGGCCTGTCGCGCCGCGTGGTGCAGGGTGTGCTGGAGAAGTTCCTCGCCTGATGGCCACTAAGCCCGGCCCGGATTCCCGACCCTTTCAGCGGATCCCCACGCCCGTCTGTCCGATGTCCACCCCATTCTCCACGGTTGAACCATGAGCCTCGATCCGAACCAGGAAGGTCTCCGCCTCCCCGAGAACGCCTTCCGGGAATTGAACCCGGGCGAGACCTACCAGCCGGTCGTACCGGCCCAGGAACACCCACCCGAAGTCACCATTCGAAGCGTGGTCTCGGGCTTCTTCTGGTCCGTGATGTTCTCGGCGGCAGCCACCTACATCGCCCTGAAGCTGGGGCAGGGCATCGAGAGTGCCATTCCCATCTCCATCCTCGCGGTGGGGTTCTCCGTCTTCGCTGTGAAGTTCCTGAAGAGCCGCGCCTCTACGCTGCTGGAGAACGTGAACATCCTGGCCATCGGCGCCACCAGCGGCATCATCGCCGGGGGCAGCGTCTTCGTCATGCCCGCCGTGCACATCCTGGGACTGCAGACAAGCTTCTTCCAGATCTTCCTGGTGCCCCTCCTGGGCGGCATCCTGGGCGTGTTCTTCCTCGCCCCCTTCCGCCGCTACTTCGTGCGCGACCTCCACGGCAAGCTGCCCTTCCCCGAGGCCACGGCCACCACCGAGATCCTCATGGCGGGCAAGCGCGGCGGCCATAGCGCCATCGTGCTCACCTATTCCGCCATCACCGCCGCCCTGTTCGACTTCATCGGCCCCGCCATGCATGGCTGGGCGGAGAATTTCAGTTCCGCCTCCATCGGCGTTCTCGACACCTTCACCACCCGCTTCAAGGCCGTCTTCTCCATGAACACCGCCGCGGCAGTACTTGGTCTTGGCTACATCATGGGCATCCAGTACGCGGCCATCATCATGGCGGGCAGCCTGGTGAGTTTCCTGGTGCTGGTGCCGCTCTTTGCGCACCTGGGCCAGTTCATTCCAGGCGCCATCTCCGCAGGGGCGGCCCCGCTCGGCACCATGGGCTACGAGGCCATCTTCGCCAACTACGTCCGGCCCGTGGGCATCGGCGGCATCTTCGCTGCAGGCATCATCTCCATCCTGAAGATGTCCCCAGTCATCGGGAAGGCCACCAAGCAGGCCTTCGGGGAGGTCATGCACCTCCTGAAGGGCGGCGCGAAGCGGACAGAGGATGTCCGAACGGACCGCGCCATGCCCATGAGCGTGAACCTGCTGGGCATCGTGGCGGTGTCCCTCGCCATCCTGCTCTACTTCCGCTTTTCCGTGCTGGCGGGCGAGCCCAGGGGGACCTACCTGGCACTGGTCTCCACCGCGCTGACGCTGGTCATCACCTTCCTGTTCGTGGCCGTGAGCGCATGGGCCGTGGCCATGATCAGCGTGACCCCCATCAGCGGCATGACCCTCACGACCCTCATCGTCACGGCCGTGGCCCTGGCCTCCCTGGGTCTGGCCGGCAAGAGCGGCATGCTCCAGGTGCTTCTCGTGGGGGGCGTCGTCTGCACCGCCCTCTCCATGGCCGGGTCCCTGGTCACCCAGTACAAGATCGCCTACTGGCTGGGGGCCACGCCGCGCACCATCGAGGTCAGCAACATCGTGGGCAGCATCGCGGCCTCCCTGGCCACCACCGCCGTCATCCTCCTCATGGCCAAGGTCTATGGTTTTTCCCCCAGCGCCGCCCACCTGCATCCCCTGCCGGCACCCCAGCCCAACGCCATGGCCGCCGTGCTGCGGGGCGTCTTCGGCGGCGCGGGCGCACCGTGGTTCATGTACATCATCGGCGCGGTCATCGCGGCCGCAGTGGAGATGTGTGGCGTCTCCGGATTGGCCTTCGCCATGGGCATGTATCTCCCCATGGAGCTGAACTCCCCGCTCGTGCTGGGGGCCGTCGTGGCCTGGTTCGTGAGCCGCTCCAGCGCCGACTCGAAGCTCGCCAAGGCCAGGCACGAGAAAGGGACGCTCATCGCCTCCGGCTTCATCGCGGGGGGCGCCCTGGTGGGCGTGCTCGCGGCCTTCCTGAAATTCGTGGAGGACGCCGCGCACATCCACCTCATCCCCGACATCACCGCCTGGGGCGCCATGGGTGCCTTCGTGGGCGCCTGGGGCAACTGGATCGGCCTGGTGGTCTTCCTCCTGCTGGCCTGGGGCCTGTACTGGGACAGCTGCCGGGAAGAGGTGGAAGCGTGACCTGAAGGCCGACGGGCAAGACTCCGCCACCCACCCACCGAACGGCAATGCCATCCTGGAAAACCCCACCTCAGGAGTTCCCATGTCCCACGAAAACGTGAGCGAGGCGATCCACGGCCTGCCGGACAATGCCCGGCGTCCCTTGGACCCCGGCGAGCACTATGTGCCCCTGGTGACGGCGGAGACCGGCGTGGCCGAAGTGACGGTTCGCAGCGTATCCCTGGGCCTGCTTTTCTGCGCCATCTTCAGCATGGCCGCCGCCTACCTGGCCCTGAAAGTGGGTCAGGGCATCGAGGCTGCCATTCCGATCGCCATTCTCGCCGTCGGGTTGTCACGGTTCTTCCGGCGCCGGAACACCATCCTGGAGAACGTGATCATCCAGAGCATCGGCGCCAACAGCGGCCACGTGGTGGCCGGCGCCGTGTTCACCATCCCCGCCCTCTACATGCTGGCCGCCATCCCAGGGAGCGGCGTGGTCCAGCCTCACCTGTGGCAGGTGGTGCTGGTGAGCTTCCTGGGCGGCAGCCTGGGCATCCTGTTCCTGGTCCCCCTGCGCTACCACTTCATGATCGAGAACCACGGCGTGTTCCCCTGGCCCGAGGCCACCGCCACCACCGAGATCCTAGTCACGGGCGAGAAGGCCGGGAACCAGGCCAAGACCCTGGCCATCGCCGCCGCCATCGGGGGGATCTACGACGGCCTGGTGGGCATCTTCAGGGCCATGTCCGAGACCATCCGCTTCCGGCACGCCTACATCGGCGAGGTGCTCGAGAAGCGCTACCTCAACTTCAACCTGCTGAACAGTGCCGCCACCCTGGGCATCGGCTATATCATCGGCCTGCATTATGCCGCCATCATCGCCGCCGGCAGTTTCTTCGCCATGTTCGTGCTGGTTCCGGCCGTGCACGCCATCGGCGAGCACGTGCCCGTGATCCTGGCCCCCGGCACCAAGCTCATCGCCCTGATGGCCCCCGAAGAGGTCTTCAAGAGCTACGTGAAGATCGTGGGCGTGGGTGCCATTGCCGGCGCCGGCATTATGGGCGTCCTGGCCTCCATGCCCAACATGATCCGCTCCATCGTCAGCAACTTGAAGGGCATGAAGCACCAGGACACGCGGGAAGCCGCAGCAGTGCCACGCATGGACCGCAGCTTCAGCGGCGCCTTCGTGGGCACGGGTCTGGTCATCGCCGGCCTGTTAACCCTCCTCTTCTTCAGCTTCGGAATCGGCATTCAGCAGGCTCTGGTGCCCGCCCTGGTGGCCACCGCCCTGGTGATGGTCATCTCGTTCCTGTTCGCCCCGGTAGCGGCCCGGGCCATCGCGACCATCGGCACCAATCCCATCTCCGGCATGACCATGCTGACCCTCTTGATCACGGGCCTGGTGATGCTGCGTCTGGGTTTCCGCGGCGGACCGGGCATGTTCGTCACCATGATGGTCGGCGGGGTGGTCTGCACCGCCCTGGCGGCCAGCGGCGCCTTCAGCACCGACCTCAAGATCGGCCATTGGATTGGCGCGACCCCGGCCCGGCAGATCGCGTGGAAGTTCGCGGGCACCCTCGTCGCGGCTTTGTTTACCGGCATCGCCATGTGGATCCTCGCCCACCAGGGCTTCGGCAGCAAGAATGTGCCCGCGCCACAGGCCAGCGCCATGCAGGCCATCCTGGAAGGCGTCTTCGGCACCACCGCCATGCCCCTGCGTTGGTACTTCTTCGGGCTCGGTGTCGTGCTCAGCCTCGTCCTCCGCATTCTCAACGTGCCGGCCCTGGGCTTCGCGCTGGGCATGTACCTGCCCATCGAGCTGAACACCCCCCTGCTGCTGGGCGGCATCCTGGCCCACCTGGTCAACCGCAAGAAGGATGGGGACACCGATGCCATCGCCAAGGCCCGGGAAAATCGCGGCGTCCTCATCGCCAGCGGCCTCATGGCCGGCGGTGCCATCATGGGCGTGGTGGCGGCCCTGGTGAAGATGCGCTGGCGCGACGGCTTCCCCATCCTCAGCGAAGCCGCGGCCGAAGGCGCCCTGGGCGAATGGATCGCCATCGCCGCCCTCGCCGCCCTGTGCGTCTACGTCGTCGTCAGCAGCCGGAAGGCCCAGATCGAGGCGTAGTCGAAGAAAATTAACCACGAAGACGGAAAGACCACGAAGGAAAGCAGGTTCTTCTTCGTGGTCTTCCTGTCCTCTCGGAATCAACTCCGCCGATTCCGAGACAAACCGAAACATCGTGGTAGATCCTTTTTTATGCCTTGAGGCTTCCCAGCAGTTCCGGAGCCACGCCTGGGGTTCCGACCACCAGGTTTCCGCTCTCGAACCAGGCCTGCCCGCCTTCCCAGTCGGTGATGACGCCACCGGCCTCCTGGACCAGCAGGGCGCCGGCGGCGAGATCCCAGGGCTTGAGGCCCAGCTCGAAGTATCCGTCGAAGATGCCGCAGGCGACGTGCGCCAGATCCAGGGCGGCGCTGCCGGCCCGGCGAATGCCTTTGGCGCGGGGGAACACACGGTTCAGGGCTGCGTTGAACCTCGGCCAGCGATCGCCCAGCTGGAAGGCGAAGCCCGTGGCCAGGAAGGCGCCGTCCAGCCCCGCCTGCTGCGAGACGTGCATGGGCCTGCCGTTCCAGGTGGCGCCCTGGCCGCGCACGGCCATGAAACAGTCCTCCCGCAGGGGATCCAGGATGCAGCCCACCACGGGGCCATCGGCGTCCCACAGGGCCACGGACACGCACCAGTGCGGGAAACCCTGGACGAAGTTCAGCGTGCCGTCCAGAGGATCCACGATCCAGCGCACCTCGGCATTGCCGTGGCTACCCCCTTCCTCACCAACAAAGCCATGTTCCGGAAACCGTGACGCCAACTCGGCGCGGATGGCGGCCTCGGCCCCCCGATCGGCATCGCTCACCACGTCATTCTTGGTCTTTTCGGTGATGGTGGCGGGGTCCAGCTTACGGAAGTACTGGAGCAGCACCTTGCCCCCGGCCTGGGCCGCAGCCACACAGGCCTCCCGTTGCGCGTCGTACATGGTCACCGTCCCTTGCCTGATTCTGTCACGGCGGCCTCGGCACGGCGTTGGATGGACCGGATCATGCCGGGGAAGACGAACAGGTGGAAGGGCAGAACGGAGTACCAATAGAGCAGTCCCAGCAGGCCGTGCGGATCAAAAAAGGCGGTCTGTTCCAGCCGCGAGCCGGTCCCTTCCAGACGCACGGTGAACTGAAGCCAGGCGTCTCCATCCAGCCTCATCTCGGACCGGAGGCGCAGCAGCCGGTCCGGTTCGAGCGCCTCCACCCGCCAGAAATCCACGGGGTCGCCCACCCGGAGTTCCCTCGGATGGCGCCTCCCCCGGCGCATCCCCGTGCCGCCCACGACGCGATCCAGCATCCCCCGCATCTGCCAGAGGAGGTTGCCGGCCGGCCACCCGTTCTCACCGCCCAGAGCGCTACAGGCCTGGAAAACGACATGCGGCGGGGCCTGCACATGGCGGTGGTGCCGCTCCAGCAGCATGCCTTCATGGGAGCCCAGGGCCGGCCCCTCCGTTTCCCCCGCGAGACTCGAAGCCCAGGTGGTCTCCACGGCGTCCTCGTCCAGGCGCTGGAGGGCCAGTGCCAGCGCCTCGCGATAGGCCATGGGCTTCACCCGGAAGACTTCCAGGGCGCGCGGATCCTGAACCACCACTTCCGTGCTCATGCCTTCCACCAGAGCCGCCGCCAGGGCCATGGGAATGGGCGTCAGCAGGTCGACCCAGAGCACCGACAGGATCGGCAGCGGGACATTCATGGGGATGATGAGACGACGCAGGCCCCTGGCCTCGGCATAACCGAGCATCATGCTCCTGTAATCGAGCACATCCCGTCCTCCGATCTCGAAGATCCCAGCCACCTCGGGATGGTCGAGGGCCTCCGTGAAGTAGGCCAGCACATCACGGACCCCGATGGGCTGGCAACGCGTGTTCAGCCAGCGCGGAGTAATCATGAGGGGAAGGCGCTCCGTCAGGTGGCGGATCATCTCGAAGCTGGCGCTGCCGCTGCCGACGATCACCGCCGCCCGGAATTCCAGCACGGGAACCCCGGAAGCCGCCAGGGCGGCCCCCACCTCCTGGCGGCTGGCGAGGTGGTCGCTGCGGTGGCCGGAAGGGTCCCCCAGCCCGCCCAGATAGATGATCCGGCGGACACCGGCCTTCGCGCAGGCAGCTGAGAAGGTCCGCGCCTGACGCAGATCCCGCCCCCGGAAATCCGAGCTGTCCTCCCCCATGGCATGAACCAGGTAGTACACCTGGGTCACGCCGCGAAGGGCGGATTCGAGGGAGGCAGGGTCGGACACGTCGCCCTTGACCACCTCGACCCCTGGCCACCGTCGACCTGCCAGCCGCTCGGGGTTGCGCGCCATGCACCTCACCCGCCGTCCCGTCGCGAGAAGCCGGGGGACCAGGCGGCCCCCAAGGTAACCCGTGGCTCCAGTCACCAGGATGAGCGGCCGGCCGGGATCCATCAAGCTTGCGCCAAGGGGTTTGTTCATCGCCCGATTATGCCTGCCCAATTACCTGACGAATTTGGTAAACTTTATCGGGAGCCCGCCATGCCCAAGGTGATCAACATCGAACCCACGCCCAATCCGGATGCGCTGAAGTTCCTGGTACACCCCGCCATCCTCAAGGCGGGCTCGCGTTCCTTCAAGGATTTCGGGGCGGCCGTGGGCGACCCGCTGGGCTCCTGCCTTTTCGGTCTGGGCAAGGTGACCTCCGTGTTCTACATGGACCGCTTCGTCACCGTGAACAAGGAGCCTTCTGCGGAATGGAGTGACCTCATCGACCCCATCTGCGAGGCCATCGAGGATCTCAAGCTGCCCGAAAACGAGGCCGGGGACATGGCTCCCCTGACTCCCGGCGGCGATACCGATGCCACCCTGGAGCGCATCAACCACCTGCTGGATACACGTATCCGCCCGGGCCTGGCCGGGGACGGGGGCGGCCTGGAGGTGGTCTCCTTCGACGGCCAGACCCTCCAGATCAACTACCACGGCGCCTGCGGATCCTGCCCCTCCTCCACCAGCGGCACCCTGCGCTACATCGAGGGACTGCTCCAGGAGGAAGTGAGTCCGAGCATCCGGGTGGTCAGTTGGTAGGGCGAAAGTCGGAGGGCTGGCCCACCCCGGCGGCATGGCACCTCGGTCATGGCCGCAGGCCATGCCGAGTGGAAGAGAGTCCGAGCATTCGCGTGGTCAGTTGGTAGGGCGAAAGTCGGAGGCCTGGCCCTGCATATGGGCTGGGCGCCTCGGCCATGGCCGCAGGCCATGCCGAGTGGAAGTGAGTCCGAGTATCCGCGTGGTCAGCTAGTAAATCTTGCACCGCAAGAAAAGCTGGGCAACCTAGAAGCACTTCCGGAGATCCGCACAGTGGTTATCGAACCCGCCAAGCCCCATGCCGGCTCCATGGATCATCTTGTGGCACTGGCCGACCTTTTGCGGGACAGCCGGACGGATGCGGCCCAGCTCTTCGAGCAGGGCTTGGCCTTGCTGCGGCAGACCCTGGGCGTTGACCAGGCTCTGCTCACCCGGGTTACCGACCTTGGCCATGAAGTGCTCTGGTGGACGTCATCCTCTGACACGGCCATGGCCGGCATCATCAATGCCCCCGAAAAGGGATTCTGCCCCTTCGTGATCGCCCATCCCGACCGACAGATCATCATCCATGATTCCGCCGTGGAACCCATCTGGTGCCAGTCCCCAGGCTATCTGGAACTTGGCATCCGCGCCTATGCCGGGGTGGCGCTGAAGGTGGGAGACAAGCCCATGGGGACGCTATGCGTGCAGCATTATGCGCCCTATACCTTCACCCACGCCGACCTGGCCCTGCTGAAGACCATGGGCCACCTCATGGCCCGCACCTTCGAGTCCGAAAACCTTAAACAGGAATTACAGGCGGCCCTCGAGGCCCTGGAACTCAGCAGCGCCATCGTCGAGGATAGTGCCCTCTTGAGCACGCGATCCGGTCTTCCCAACCGCCGATACCTCGACATCTGGTTGCGCTCCACCCTCTTCCTTGCCCGTCGGCGGCGAGAGCCCATGGCCCTCGCGCTGTGGTCGCAGCCCCTGATTCCCGGCACCCAGGGTCGTCTCGCCGCGGTCGCCGGGCACCTCCGCGGCGGGGATCTCCTGGTGGAGCTGTCCTCGGATCAGTACCTGCTTCTCCTTCCCAACACCCTTGTCTCGGGCGCGGAATTATTGCTGGCCCGCCTTCACGAAAGCGTTGGGAATCACCCAATCGGAGCCACCCTATGGCTTCCGGACGGGAAGGACATGACCCTGAAGTCCGCTTTACGACGGGTCGCCAAAGCCTTTACAGACGCCAATCGCGAAGGGTCGGCGCTGCTGTGGAACCACGGCTGAACCCATCGTCCACGTCCCCTCGCTGGCTCATCCCCCGGGTCCATGGGATGATGAAAGGCTCTGGTACAGCCGGTGAGAGTCCGGCCTTTGGGAGGTGAAGATTGGACACTCCGACCCTGGTGAACGCGGCCCTTAGCGCTTTGGATGGCCGTGAAGGCCCCAGCCGCGAGGATCTCTGCCATTGGTATGAGCTGATGCACCTCGGACGCCTGCTGGACGACAAGGCGCCAAACTACTTGAAACAGGCCATCGGCTGGTCCTACCACGCTCCCTGTGCGGGACACGACGGCATTCAGCTGGCTGCGGGCCTGGCCTTCCGGCCGGGACGGGATTTCCTCTTCCCCTACTACCGTGATCTGCTGACCTGCTTGGCTGCGGGCATCACTCCCGATGAAATCATCCTCAACGGCATCTCCAAGGCCACCGACGTGGCCGGTGGCGGCCGGCACATGAGCAACCACTTTGCCAAGCCTTCCATCGGCATCCAGAACGTGTCCAGCCTCACCGGCAACCACACGCAGCACGCGGTGGGACTGGCGCGTGCCGTCAAGTACTACCGCCGTGAATCCATCGTGTTCTGCAGCCAGGGCGAGTCGTCGCTATCCGAGGGCTACTGCTCTGAGAGCATCAACGGTGCCGACCGGGAGAAGCTCCCGGTGGTCTTCATTGTCCAGGACAACGGCTACGCCATCTCCGTGCCCAAGCGGGATCAGACCGCCAACGAATATGTCTGCGACAACTTCAGCGGGTACGCCAACCTGAAGATCATCAAGTGCAATGGCCTCGACTTCCCGGATTCCATGCGCGCCATGGAAGAAGCCCTGGCCTACGTCCGCACGGGCAAGGGACCGGCCATGGTGTACGCCACCTGCGTGCGCATCGGCAGCCACTCCAATTCCGACCGTCACGAACTCTACCGGGATGACGCGGAGCGTGCCGAGGCCAAGGCGAAGGATCCCCTGCCCCGGTTCCGCGCCTACTGCCTGGAGAAGGGCCTCAGCGAGGAGGAACTGAAGGCCATCGAGATCGACAATCAGGCCCGCTACCTCGCCGCCCACGAAAAGGCCATGGCCGCGCCGAATCCCGATCCCGCAAGCATCCATGACTTCGTCATCCCCGAGGGATGGGTTTCGGACCGGTACCCGGATGGCACCCACCAGGAAACCGGCAGCCCCCTAAGCGTCATCACGGCCCTGAACCAGACCCTCAAGGAAGAGTTCAGGCTCAATCCCGACACCTTCATCTGGGGCCAGGACATGGCCAACAAGGAGAAAGGCGGGATCTTCAACGTATCGAAGGGCCTGCAGCAGGAATTCGGCGAGCAGCGCGTCTTCAACGCGCCCGTCGCCGAGGACTTCATCGTCGGCACCGCCAACGGTTTCTCGCGGCTCGACGACAAGATCCGCGTGGTGGTCGAAGGCGCCGAATTCGCCGACTACATCTGGCCCGCCGCCGAGCAGATCGTGGAGTGCAGCCATGACTACTGGCGCAGCAACGGCCAGTTCGCGCCCAATGTCACCATCCGGATCGCCTCTGGCGGCTACATCGGGGGAGGCCTCTACCACTCGCAGAATGTCGAAGGCTGGCTCACCACCCTGCCCGGCATCCGCGTGGTGGTGCCCGCCTTCGCCGACGATGCCGCGGGCCTGCTCCGGACGGCCATGCGCAGCCGCGGCACCACCCTCTACCTCGAGCCGAAGTTCCTCTACAACGCGAAGATGGCCTATGCCGTGGTGCCGCCCGAGTTCGCCGTTCCCTTCGGCAAGGCCAGGATCCGCCGGGTCGGCTCGGACCTCACCATCCTCGCCTACGGCACGCCCGTCCATTTCGCCCTGGAAGCCGCGACTAAGCTGGAGAAGGAAGGGAAATCCGCCGAGGTCGTCGACCTTCGCAGCCTCAGCCCCCTCGACCTGGAATCCATCGTCACCTCCGTCAAGAAGACCCACCGCGTCCTCATCGCCCATGAAGACAAGGTCTTCGGCGGCTTCGGTGGCGAGCTGGCCGCCATCACCGCCTCCGAATGCTTTCCGTGGCTGGATGCCCCCATCGAACGCGTAGGTTCCGAGTTCACACCCGTCGGCTTCAACCGCATCCTTGAGCGGGCCATCCTACCCAACACCGATAAGGTGCTGGCGGCGGCCCGCAAGGTTCTGGCCTTCTAGGAGCGCTCATGCAGTTCGGCCCCTGGGAGGTCCAGGTCGTCAGCGGTGGTACCTTCCGGCTAGACGGCGGCGCCATGTTTGGGACCGTGCCCAAGGTGGTATGGCATAAGATCTACCCGGCCGACGAGGAGAACCAGATCCTCATGGCCACCAATTGTCTGCTGATCCGCGGTGAAGTGGCCGGGAAGAAACACGTCATCCTCGTCGACAATGGCAACGGCGACAAGGAGACCGATGACTTCATGGCCCGCTTCAAGTTCGAGGGCCGGGGCGTGCTGGACGCCAACCTCGCCAAGCACGGCGTCCGGCCCGGCGACATCACCCTCTGCATCCTGACCCACCTGCACTTCGACCACGCGGGCGGCAGCACCCGCTTCAACGCGGATGGGAAGCCCGTTCCCAGCTTCCCCAACGCCCGCTACGTGGTGCAGGCGAAGGATCTCGCCGACGCGAAGCATCCCCACCTGCGGGTGAAGGCCAGCTACCTGCCCCAGAACTGGGAACCCATGGAAGCCGCGGGCCTGCTCGAAACCGTGCAAGGCACCGCCGAAATCCTGCCCGGCATCTCCGTCCGTCTCGCCCCGGGCCACATCGAGGGTCTTCAGAATGTGGTAATCGAAGGCGGTGGCAGGCGTCTCGTCTACCTGGCCGACCTCATTCCCACGGCCCGCCACATCCAGCCCGCCTGGTGCATGGGCTACGACCTGGACGTGGTCACCTGCGTGAACGAGCGCATGAAGCTGCTCGAAGAAGTCACCGGCACAGGCACCATCTGCGTTTTCGAGCACGATCCGGACATTCCGGCTGGCACCGTAGACCGGGACGCGAAGGGGAAGTACATGGTGGCGCCGGTCAGTCTCTAGTGTGCTGGCCCTGAAATGCTTGGATCAACCGTTCGCCGGGGCCAGCACACTTCCATAGGGGCATGGCCCCTCTGGCGATCTGGCGCGCATGCGCGCCAGATCTGTCACCCCTTGGGGGCACTACCGAGCCCCCAAACCCCCGCCATGTGTGGTGTCTCAGCACAGTGGATGATCCAGGTTCTCGCCGGACACCACACTAGCTGTGATCCAGCACTTCCCGAACCTTCTTCGACAGGACCTTGACTGTATATGGTTTCTGAAGGAAGTGCACCCCCTCGTCGAGCACGCCGTGGTGGGCGATCACATCAGAGGTGTACCCCGAGATGAACAGGCATCTGAGATCCGGGTGCAGGGACAGCAGTTTGCCAGCAAGGTCCTTACCGTTCATCTCTGGCATGACCACATCGGTCATCAGAAGGTGGATCGGACCGGGATGAACCTCGGAAAGACGCAGTGCCTCGTTCGGTGAGTGCGCTGCCAACACGGTATATCCCTGCATTTCAATCATCTGACTGGTCAACTCCAGGAGCACTGGCTCATCCTCCACCAATAGGATGGTTTCCTTCCCGCGAAGCGTGCCTTCAGCAGGTACCTTTGACCGCGCACGTTCGATCTCTCCTGAATGTCTGGGGAAGAAAATCTCGAAGGTCGTTCCACGAGCTTGCTCGCTCCGGACATCGATGAAGCCATGGTTCTGCTTCACGATTCCATAGACCGTCGCCAGGCCCAGTCCAGTCCCTTTGCCTATGTCCTTGGTGGTGAAGAAAGGTTCGAAGATCTTGGGCAGGATCTCCTTGCCCATGCCGCGGCCATCGTCGCTCACCGCGAGCAGCACGTACTCGCCGGGCAGGACGCCTGCGATGGCGATGTCCGGAAGGAATGTCCTGTTTCCCGTTTCGATGGTGAGGTTGCCGACACCAGAGATGGCGTCGCGGGCGTTGACGCACAGGTTGGCCAGAATCTGATCGATCTGCGATGGGTCCACCCGCACCGGCCAGAGCGCCTTCCCGGGCCGCCACCTGAGATCGATGTTCTCGCCGATGAGCCTTTGCAGCATTTTGAGCATGCCAGCCACCGTCTCGTTCAGATCCATCACTCGGGGGGCGATCGTCTGTTTATGGGCAAAGGCGAGCAACTGCCTTGTTAGATCGGCGGAACGGTTGGCGGCCTGGCTGATTTCCTCCAGGTTGGCCTGGACGGGGTGCGAGCGCTCGAGGCTCTCTATGGCAATCTCCGTGTGCCCGATGATCACGCCCAGCATGTTGTTGAAATCATGGGCGACACCGCCTGCCAGCCGTCCCACGGAGTCCATCTTTTGGGCCTGCTTGAGCTCTTCAGAGAGTCTCGCTTTCTCCGCTTCCGCTCGGGTGCGCTCGACGATCTCGGCCGCGAGCTCCCGGTTCTTTTCACCGACCTCCTTTTCGCGGAGGATGGTCTCCTCCAGACGGGTCCGCAACCGAGCATTGTTCGTGTTGAGCCGCATCAGGGTGAACATGGCGAGGAGGAATAACAACGCCAGCCCTCCGGCCGTGTAGACAATCTGGCCCGGCGATCGGGAATCGAGCTGCTCCGTGGCCGGGATGAAGGTCATCAGAGAGAATGGTGTGGTCTTCACGGGAACCAGCATGGCGTGCGCCCCCATGCCGGTGGCACTCCTGTCTGCAAGCGGGAACTCGTAGGAACGACCGGGCTGAACCTCGTCAGGCAAGGTTGATCCACCGCTGGGGATCAGATGCCTTGCCGTGGGGGGGATGTGGAGGTACTCCCGATCGAAGACGATGGCATCGGGGTAGCGGGAGATCTCGCTTTTCCCCTCGATGAAGTAGTGATAGATCCGGGGGAACGAGATCCAGCCAAGCACCTGTCCCGCATACTTGCCTTTGAAGAAACAGGGGGTGGAGATGATGATCCGCAACTCCTTGCCGCTTCTGTCAGGGAGGATGGTCGGTTCGGATCCGCTGGGAGTGAGGAAACTCTGCCAGTCTCCCCTTCCACCGCGGTTCTGTCCCTGCGGGGGGGTGTCGGTCAACAAACGACCCGCCAAATCCACGAAGACCAGGCGCTCGTAAAGGGGATGCTCGCTGAGCTGTTTCGACTGCCGCGCCTGGTCGAACCGCTCATGGACCACCAGGAGACTGGCCTGGAGGCCATATTCCAGAGACATTCCGAGGGCCCGGTTCTCGAAATAGGCATGCAGCGCGCGGCTCTCGGCGAGGTCCCTCAGGAAATCCTTCTGTTCAGAAAAAAAATAGCTGAGCGCGGTGGCCCGTCGTTCGCTGTCAAATGTGGCCTGTTTCAGCGCTGACTGCTGAAGGGCGACCTGGGCTCGAACCTGGACGACGACCAGGTACCCCATGGCGACGACCAACCCTAGACCGATAGAGAAGACGGCTACCCGGCGGAGATTGGTCAGGAATCTGGGAACCAGCTTCATCAGTGAACTGCTCCTCCTGCGACTGCCAGAATGGGCCTGCTACCTGCCCTTGAAGTATTCTGGAAAGGTTGCGAACGCCGTTGGATAGTACTTCTTCACGATCCGCTCGTAGCTTCCATCTTTCCGGCTTTGCACCAGGAACTTGTTGAACGCTTCCCGGAGCTGGGGCGAAGCCTTGGGAAAGGCGACGGCCATCTCCTGCCGGGGTGAAATGGGACCGATCACCTTGATCTTCCCCGTCCACTTCTCCAGAGCCACAAGGGCATCGGGCACGTCGAGGATGGTCATCTCGGCCTCGCCGTTGATGATGGCCGGGGCGAGTTCATTCAGGTTGCCGTTGAAACAGATCACCTCGGCCCCGGTCGCGTAGAGGTCGTAGAGGTCGGGATCGAGGCAGGTCCTCTTAAGCGCGAGGACCTTCCGCCCCTTGAGCAATGCCTTGACCTGCGCAATGTCCTGCTCGATGTCCTTCGAGGGCTTGATCGGCTTGAGCTTCGAGTCGGCCCGTGCGACCAGCCAGATCTGGCTCGGGAAAGTGGAGTAGGAGAAATCCACCACCTGCTGCCGCCAGGGCAGGACGGTAAAGCCGTTGGCGATCAGATCGCCCTTGACGGGTGCGGCCGACAACAGTTCCACCGTCGCCCCTTTCGCCTCGACCTTTCTGCCGATGAGGTCCGCTATGGCCGTGTCCCAGCTGGTTTTCACATACTCGTACCGCACCCCCTGGGACCTCGCGAACAACTGCATCAGCTCCACATCCATCCCGTCGCCATCCCCGGTGACAAAGTTTGCATAGGGAATGCCGAGATGCCGCAGCACACCGCTTTTCTTCACCTCAGACAGATCGCCCGCCAAGGCGGTCCCACAAAGGAACACAGCACAAGCCATCACTGCATGGATGATCGAGGAGCGGATACGAATGTCATCAGGCTCGTGCATCTAGATGCCCTCCTACGCCGGTACCGGAAGAAGTAGCCTGATTATGACCCGTGGCGCTTCCATTTGTCCCGACCAGGACCGCCACGGAGCTGAAGGGCGGATGACACTGTGCAACAGTCCCCTCCAGGCCTGTATCGAGGGCCTGCGAAATGGGCGCTGGTTGCGCTATCGTGCAGCTGTCTTCATCGGAGTAACCATGTTCAAAGCTGTCTTGCTCGAAAAGCCCGAATCCGGATTCAAAGCCTCGCTTCAACTGGTTGACGAGACCGGTTTACCGACCGGCGACGTGCTGGTGAAGATCGAACATTCGACCTTGAACTACAAGGACGGCCTCGCCATCACGAACAAGAGCCCTGTGGTCCGCGTCTGGCCGATGGTCGCCGGCATCGATGGAGCGGGTGTGGTGCTGGAAAGCGGTCACCCCGCCTGGAAGCCCGGCGACCGTTTCGTCCACAACGGCTGGGGCGTTGGTGAAACCCGCTGGGGCTGCCTGGCCGAACGTGCGCGCCTGATGGGTGACTGGCTGGTACCTTTGCCGGTGGCGTTCACATCGCTCCAGGCGATGGCGATCGGAACCGCCGGCTACACCGCGATGCTGTGCGTGCTGGCGCTGGAGCGACACGGGCTGAAGCCCGGCGACGGCGAAGTGCTGGTGACGGGCGCGACCGGTGGCGTTGGCAGCATCGCGGTCGCGCTGCTTGGCAAGCTGGGTTATCCGGTGACCGCTGCGACGGGCAAGCTGGACGAGGCCGACTACCTGCGCTCGCTTGGCGCTGACACCGTGATCGACCGCGCGGAGCTGAGCGTTTCTGGCAAGCCCTTGCAAAAGGAGCGCTGGGCCGCCGTCGTCGATGCCGTCGGCAGCCATACCCTGGTCAACGCGCTGGCGCAGACGCGGTACGGCGGGGTGGTCGCGGCCTGCGGGCTGGCGCAGGGCTTCGACCTGCCCGCGACGGTGATGCCGTTCATCCTGCGCGGCGTGACGCTGGCCGGTGTCGACAGCGTGATGGCGCCGCTGGCAGCCCGACGGCAAGCCTGGAAGCGGCTGGCCGTCGACCTCGACCCCGTCAAGCTTGCATCCATCCTAGAAGTAGTGCCACTGACCGACGCCATCGCAAAGGCGCACGATCTGATGCAAGGAAAGGTGCGAGGGCGCATCGTCGTGAAAATCTGAGGCCAGCAGGGCCGCGCCACCCCGGCTTCCATCGCCCTCCATTCGCTCCATGGCCAAGGGTGGACCGCGGGGAACGGCCCTCCATTACCTGGTGGTCGGGAAGAGCGCTGGTCGCTGTTGTGGTCTTGACATCCGTCCAATCAGGCGCCCTTTGGCGGCTAAGGAACGGGATTTCCTGTTGATCAGTCTGGATCTTGCCTTGGGCTTTTCGAACAAGGAGGCAACTTGCCGAGAATCTTCCGTGGTCTGTTGCACGAAAGCTTCGATGGCCTCGCTCAGGTCCAGCGGGTCGAAATAGTAGACGCCCCGAAACACCCACTCCCAATAGTCCGAGCCGTACCAGATCGTAAAGGGAATGTCCCCAATCCAGCAGGTGCCTCCGCTTGGGGTCTTGGAGGTCAGGTCGATGATGGTTTTTTCTAGGCTCATTCCACACCTCTTGGTGGGGATTTCAAATATGGGTTGAGGAGCTCGTGTTGCAATAGGTAAATGGGTCTTTTTCACCTGGGGCGGTGGAACATCTGTGTAACCGGGAAAACCAGAGCTCATCCCGTCCTCACAAGAGACCTAGTCTCAACCTGGGTACCTTCCACATGGCATCGTTGTAGGGTAGAGGACGCTGGAGGCGCGGCCATGACTGGAATTAGCAATAGCGCCGAGGTGGAATGGATTGCCAAGACGGAGGATGTGTCTGTCCGGATCAACACCCTCGCCCCGGGGCAAGGTACTCCTTGGCACTACCATACTGTCGTCAATGATGACGTGCTCTGCCTCAAAGACCCCGTCGAGGTCTGGCTTCGCGATCCAGATGAGACGGTCTGCCTGGTCCCGGGCCAACGCCTGTACATCCCAGCCGGGCGCATCCATCGTGTGCTGAATCCCACCTCCGCGCCCCTGCGGTATCTCCTGGTCCAGGCCACCGGGCCCTACGATTTCATTGAGGTGAAGACAGACCCCCGATGACGGCACCCTGAACGGCCTGCTTTCCCACCGCCCACAGCCAAGAGCCCACAGCCCACCTCGCGCTAGACTGGAACCCTCCCCGATCGAGGTTCCCGTGGCATTCACTCCAGGCAGCAAGCGCGGCGCGATGGCCGACATCAACATGACGCCGCTCATTGACGTGATGCTCGTGCTGCTGATCATCTTCATGATCGCGGCGCCGATGCTGACGACGGGCGTGGATGTGAAGCTGCCGGAGAGCCGCACGGGCCGCAACCTGGAAAGCGAGGCTCTGACGGTCTCCATCACCTTCGACGGGCGCCTGCAGTTCGGCCAGGCCTTCATGGCCCTGCCCGTGCTGGCCAACCAACTGAAGGCCAAGGCCCAGAGCGGCGGCAAGCGGCCCGTGCTGGTGCGGGCCGATCACAACGTGCCCTACGGCCGCGTCATCCAGGTGGTGGACGCCATCCGCGAGGCGGGCTTCACCCAGGTGGGCTTCGTCACCGCCGCGGCGCCTGCGGCACCTCCCATCGATGTGAAATGAGCCAGGACCTCCAGGCCTTCCTCCGCAGCCGCAAACATTTGGGCGAGCTTCGCTGGGGGCCAGGGCTGGTCCTTAGCCTGGGCCTGCACCTGGCGCTGGGCGCTGCGTTTTTCTGGCCCCGAAGCGAACCTCCGGACAAGGACGCGGAAGTGAAAGTCACCTGGGTGAACCTTCCTGCTGCCCTGGCAGGTGCCTCCGGCGGTTCCGAAGCGGTGGAGGAAGGCAAGTCCGGCGAACGCCTGCGACGCGTGGAGGAGGTAGCCCCGGTCCGCGAGACCTCGCCCTCGGCCACGGCCCCCGACCCCTTCGCCCTAAAAACCACCAAGTCCGCCGCCAAGGGCGACAACAAGGACGCCACCAGTCAGGGCACGGGCACCACCGCCGCCAAGGGCAAGACCACCACGCCCAATCCCATGACGGGTGCGGTGGGGACCGGGAACGGCGCGGCCTTTGGCGCGGGCAGCGGCATCCCTGGACTCAACCCCACTTCCGGCGTGCAGGGCGGGGTGGGACTCGTAGGTGGCGTGGACGGTGACTTCCCCTACACCTGGTACCTCCAGCAAGTGCAGACGCGCATCACCACGAACTGGAACCGCGTATCGAGCAGCCAGGGCCGGGTGCAGATTTACTTCCGCATCGCCAAGGACGGTAGCCTGGACCGTGTGCGTGTCGAAATCCCCAGTGGCAACGCCGCCATGGATGAAAGCGCCCGCATGGCTGTCCTGCGCTCCACACCCCTCCAGCGTCTTCCGGACGGCTACGAAGGTCAGTACCTCGGTGTGCGGTTCTGGTTCACCTACCTGGGGAATTGACCATGCTGCCGCTCCTGCCCCTGGTTGCCCTGCTCGCCCAGTCACCTGCCGCCACCGTGACGGCCGAACCCCGGGACGTCCGCCCAGGCGATTCGGTCCTGTTGACCTGGATCTGCCCGCGGGTACCCCAGATCCGCCTGGAACCCGGCGGCATGGTGCTTCCGGGGAAATACCAGGTGACCCTCAAGCCCGCCTACACCACCACCTACCACATCTTTGACGCCCAGCCAGGGGGCTCGGAACTGGGCCATATGGAAGTTCGCGTGACTCCCGGCCTGCCCTTGGGCGAGGCTGCCCGCATCTGCGCCTTCGATGCCAGCGCCAAGGCCGTGCTGCCGGGCGAGCCGGTGGTGCTGAAGTGGGAATGCGCAGGCAGCGCCAAAGTGCGCCTGGAACCCGGCGGCCTCGAACTGGATGGCAAGAGCGAAGTCACCGTCACGCCCTTAGAAAGCACCCGGTACACCATCACGGCGAACAACGCTGCCGGAGGCCAGAGCCGCACGGTGGAGGTGTCCGTGCTCGGACGCCTGACTGCCGCCCGCCCCATTCCCGCCACGGTCTGCACCTTCGAGGCGAGCCGGACGGTCGTGAAGCCTGGCGAACAGGTGGACCTGCATTGGCTCTGCCAGGGCAACGCTAAGGTGCGCCTGGAACCCGGCGGACTCGAACTGGATGGTCAGTCCAGCATCGCCGTCGTGCCCGACAGGACCACGGTCTACACCCTCAGCGTGAGCAACCTCCTGGGGGGAACCTCGCGCAGCGTGGAGGTGCGGGTGGAAGCCCCGAGGCGGGTGCTCACGGAAAAGGATCTGGAGGATCCCGCAGAGGCCGTCAAGCCCCTGGACCGCATGGACCTGGCCGAGGCGTTCCACCGGGGCGAAGCCATGCGGGACGCCGCGCCAGAAGGGTCCTGGACGCTGCGCCTGGTGGTGTCGGGCCGCGCCAACGGACTCAAGCAGGTCGCCCGGGCCGCGGGGCCCAAGGCCACGGAGATCCTAGTGCTGCCCTTCCTGCGGAAGGACGGCTTCCGTTTCTGGCAAGCCTGCTACGGCACCTATCCCAGTCGAGCCCTCGCCATGAAAGCCTGGAACAAGGCCCCCGAATCACTGCGCACGACCTTCCAGGACACGCTGCCCCAGCGCCTACCCTCGCCTTCAGCACCCGCAGCTGAAGCCGCAGCCATTACCCGCGAGTGACCTCCAGCGTGTAGGCCTCCCCGACCATGTTGATGTCCAACGTGTCCACGATGAAGTAGATCGTGCGGGTCTCCGAAGTGGGATTCTTGTAGGTGGCCTGGGGTTCCCCGGTCGGGATCCGGTTCTGGAGCAGTCCCGCTTCCTCCCGGCCCCAGGCATTGACGCCCAGCACCCGGAACCAGCCCTTCCGGCCCTCCACCACATGGGCCTTCACGGTCCCGCCGCCTGGCACCTCGATGGCATAGGCCCGCCACCCGCTGATGTTCGGGATTTTATCCTTCACGCGGGAACTGCCGGCGGGCAGCTGGAGGGCCGGAATGGAGGGCCCACTCCGGGCCCCACGGCGGGCCTGGCCCATCGGGCCGCCTTCGCCACCCAGGTCGTGAATATGGGGGACCATGGGCCCTCTGGTCGCTGGCGCCAGATCCTTAGCCGCCATTTCGAGAAGGGGGGCCGGGGGCGCTTGCAGGGCCAATAGAGGAACAGTCAGGAACAACGGGTTCATGGGCACCTCCACCCTTGAGATGCCGCGAACGAGCTGGGGGTTTATGGATGGCTATCCTTTCCTAGTGTGCTGGCCCTGAAATACCTGGATCAACAGTTGTTCTGGGGCAGCACACTTCCATAGGGGCATGGCCCCTCTGGCGAGCTGGCGCGCATGCGCGTCAGCTCTGTCACCCGTTGGGGGCACTGCCCCCTCCAGGTATCGCACGCAGGGCGTGCTCCTGCTCGCAAAGGCTCGCAAACCTGGAGCCTCTCCCCAAACCCCTGCCAAGTGTGGTGTCCTAGCATGGAGGATGATTCCAGTTTTCGCGGGACACCACACTAGCCGATCATGGGAGCGCGCCAACAAAGTACGGTTGGGTCCAGGCTGAACGGAAAGTCAGGCGATCCATTCACATTGATGGATGCCTGGTCATATTGATTTAGGTTAGCTAGCCATCCTTTCGACCCGTGTTAATCAAGATGTTCAAATACATATATTTACGCTTTAAAATGCGACGGTACAGTGCTTGCTTTTGTGACGGGGACTAGTGCCACAAAGGAGAAGACCATGGGCGAATTCATCGACAAGACCAAGGGCAGGATCAAGCAGGCTGTGGGTAGTCTCACGGGCGACCAGAAGCTCAAGGAAGAGGGCGAAAACGACGAACTCAAAGGCAACCTCAAAGGGGCCGTGAAGGACGTCAAGGACGCTGTGAAGGATGTGAAGCGTTCCATCAAGCAGGCGACGAAGTAGCAGCTTGAACACACGCCTGATCTGGGATTGGACGACTGGGCGTGATCTCGGTTGAACTGCAGTGCATCACTTCCCTGGATCATTGGGCTGGGGTGCCTGCTGGACTGCCAACAGGACATAGGTTTTCTGAGGTTTCAACAGCTCATCGTTGATCGCCAAGGTGAGACCACTGACGATGCGGCCCCCTTCAACGGGCCGGAACGACCCTGTGGTGTCGTCATAGGCCGTGACGATGATCAGGTCACTCATGGACTTCTTGGCGATGAAATCCACGCAATAGTAACGGCCATCCCGTGCCGAACCGTAGAGGGACCGTTGGAGGCCACTGAGATTGGCGGCCTGTCCATCGGAGAGGCTGATGGTTCTTGCCAGGGCCGTCTCGAAGACCTTCGGGGGCAGTTTCGCATCCTTGCTGCATCCAAGGAAGGCGAGGACGATCACTGCGGCAATGGCAGCGGTTTTGTTCATGGGGCACCGGGTTGGAAACCTAAGGGGAGGGCGTTCGTCTGGGACGGCAAGCGCGAACCAGGATGGGCACGATGATCATCGCGCCCAGGACGACCAGTATCGTCGTGTTTGGGTTCCGGAAGTACGCATTCAGGCGCAGAGTCGCGAGCGCGATGACGGCGTAATAAAGCAGATCACCGGCAATGGCAAAGGTCCAGCCCGTCAGGAATCCGTGGCCCGCCGCGAGTGCCGTGGCGCGCCCGGTCATCGGATCCACGCCGAAGGCGATCATGACAAGCGTAAAGGGGCCTGCGCCTCCACTGACATGGGCCACGCTGCGGGCCATGGCCGCCTTCATTGCCGCGCGGAAACGAGCCAGAAAGGGGACTTTGCCTCCCCACGCGACGAAAAGTCGAAGGATCGGTTCAAAGGCGAGGGCCAGGAGCACGTCTGAAACAAAGTAGAGCCCGGCAGTCATGGGCCAGGCCAAACCCGTAGCCCGGGCCAGCAGTATCCCAGCGGGAATTCCGCCCCCGACTGGCAGGAGGAAGAGCATCAGCACGGGGACCATGATGGATGTTAACGCCTGGGTTCCGCCGGGGGCGAGACAGACTGAAACATTACGCTGATTGTCAGTTTTGTAGCTTCTTCAGCAAATCCTCTGCCACGCGCCCCGCGGCGCCGAGCTCGCCGAGGTGTCCGCGCACTTCCCCTAACTCGGTGCGAACGCGCCGGGCGACTTCGGGATCCATCAGCCGCGACAATTCCCGCCCCAGGCGCTCGGCGTTGACCTCGTCCTGCAACAGTTCCGGAGCCACCTCGCGTCCCGCCACCACGTTGGCGAGGCCGAAGTGCGGCACCTTCACGATGCGCTTGGCCATCTGGTAGGTGAGGGCGTTCAACCGATAGACGATGGCGAAGGGGGTGCCCAGCAGGGCCGTTTCCAGCGTGGCCGTGCCGGAAGCCACCAGGGCCGCGTCCGCGTAGGCGCGGGCGGCGTAGGTGCGATCTTCCACCAGGGTCACGGGTGCATCGCCAAGATGGGCGCGGATGAAGGCTGGATCCAGCGTGGGTGCCACGGGCAGCACCCACTGGACCTCGGGCCGCTCCCGCCGCCAGCGTGTGGCCAGCTCCGCCATGGGGGGAAGAAGGCGTTCGATCTCGCCTTTGCGGCTGCCCGGGAGCAGGGCCACCAGCGGTTTCGCCGGATCCAGGCCTGATTCGCGAAAGAAGGTCTCGCGGTCACATTCCGGCTTCACCAGCTCCAGCAGGGGATGGCCCACGAAGCGGGCATCCACGGGATACCCGCGGAACAGCTCCGGCTCGAAGTCGAAGAGGCAGTAGAGGGTGTCCAGCACCGTGCCCAGTTCGGGGATTCGCCCCCTCTTCCAGGCCCACACCTGGGGACATACATACTGGTGCAGCTTCACGGCGGGCAGTTGCTTCCGCAGGGCTTTCGCCAGCCGCAGGTTGAAGCCCGGGTAGTCGATGAGCAGGGCGGCCGAGACACGTTCCTCTGCCGCGGCGGTGAGGATCTGCTTGAAGAGCCGATTCAACCGGGGCAGGTGCTTGATGACCTCGATGAGGCCCACCACGGCGAGATCCTTCACATCCGCCAGCTTACGGTCCAGGAAGGGGGTCATGCGCGGTCCGCCCACGCCGATGATCCTCAGATCCGGACGGCGGGCCTTCAGCTCGCGCAGCAGCTCTGCGCCGTGCAAGTCGCCCGAATCCTCGCCTGCGATGACGAGCAGGGTCTGGTTCATGGACGGTCCCCATGCGCGTCGGGCAGCAGATATCTGCCGAACACCACCCTGTCGTCCGGCACCACGGGCCGCCCGAGGGCCGTGGTGGGCATCTCGGCGGGGAACAGCACCGGCGGGTGGAAGGCCTCGAGCACCGCCGCCTGGGTGCGGAAGGTATCGGGATCCTCGGCGGCCAGGGCCATGTCCCAGCGGTAGCCCAGGGCCTGCAACGGACGAAGGTCGCTCCCCGGTTCGCAGGTGCCGCACCAGAGCCGGTCCGCCAGGGGTTCTGCATTCTCGATATCGGAATGCCAGCAGAACCCCACGGCCTCGCCGTGGGCTTGGCGGAGCAGGTCCAGCAACGGGACTTCGGCGCCCGCCTCCAGGCGCAGCGCCAGTTTCACGCCCCGTCCCGAGGTGGCCTCCAGCAGCGTCTCCAGCTGCCCCAGGAGGCGAAACCCCGCTTCCCTTGTGTCGAGCCGCCGAACGGGGATCACCAGGAAATCCACGCCCAGGCCGTGGCGAAGCACCTCCAGCCCCTCTTCTACCGGGGATTCCCCGGGGAGGTGCACGGCATGGATGGCCAACCCACGCCGCACGGCGGGGCTCCATCCTGCGTGGAGAGCCCCATCCCATCTGAGCATCAGGGGGGTGAGGGACAACCAGGGCTCGGGATGGAAACTCGACGGAATCAGGGGCACGAACCGCATGGGTTTATCATGGGGTATCGGAGGCACCATGAGCCGCATTTTCACGCTGGATGAAGCGAAGGCCCTGATGCCCCAAGTGAAGTCCACCACGGAACCGGTCTACACCCTGGCCGCCAGCCTCGCCGAGGAATTGAGCCAGGCCGAAGAGGCCAATGACGAGCCCCGGGCCGAGGATCTGCGGGAGCGCCTGCAGACCCTGGTGCAGAGCTGGCAGCAGAGCATGCAGGACCTGGAGGCCGAAGTGAAGGGCCTCTGGCTGGTGGATTTCGATTCCGGCGATGGCTATTGGTGCTGGGCCTACCCCGAAACCGAGCTGGGCTACTGGCACAGCTATGAAGGTGGCTTCCGCTCCCGCGTGCCCGCCGACCAGCGGCCCGGCGTGCAGGCCTAGCCCGCGAGCTCCTCGAATGGCTGCTAGGCCCCTCAAGCGCATTGAGCCTGCGGCCCCGCAGCAGGATTTCCGCACGGCTGTGCTGGCGGTGGTCGCGCGGATCCCGAAGGGCAGGCTCGCATCCTATGGCCAGGTGGCGGCCCTGGCAGGATTCCCGCAGCGCCCCAGGCAAGTGGGAATGGTGCTGTCGGGGCTGCCGGAAGGCACGACGCTACCCTGGCATCGCGTGGTCAACACCCGGGGCTACGTGCCCAGCCGCGGTCGCTGGTGGGGTGCCTTCGAGCAGATCGGACGGCTGCGCGATGAGGGCATTGAAGTGGATGACTTGGGCAACCTCGACCTCGAGGCCCACCGCTGGGTGCCCCGTTCCTGAACCCGCCCCCCGGCGGAAATCAGGAGTCCATCAGGTAGACTGGAACATGGAGGGCCCCATGAAGGTACGCGTATCGGTGCAGTTGAAGCCTGGGATCCTGGATCCCCAGGGCAAGGCAGTGGAACAGGGGCTCCACGGATTCGGTTTCGAGGTGGATCACGTGCGCATCGGCCGCCTGATCGAGATGGACGTGCCCGGAAAAGACCCCTTGGAAGTGAAGGCCAAGGCCCTGGCCATGTGCGAGAAGCTGCTGGTCAATCCCGTGATGGAGAAGGCCTCCATCGAGGTGCTTTGATGCGGGTCGCGGTCCCAGTCTTCCCAGGTTCCAATTGCGACCACGACGCCTTGCACGCCTGCGGCACTGTGATGGGCTGGGACACGATCCCGGTCTGGCACATGGAAACGCGGCTCCCCGAGAACACGGAGCTGGTCTTCGTGCCCGGCGGATTCAGTTACGGAGACTACCTGCGCTGTGGCGCCATTGCGGCGCTGGCACCCATCATGGCAGACGTCCGGCGCCATGCCGACAACGGCGGCCTGGTGCTGGGGGTCTGCAACGGTTTCCAGATCCTATGCGAAGCCCAGATGCTCCCCGGCGCCTTGCTGCGCAATGAATCGCTGCGCTTCATTCATGCGGACATCCATCTGCGGGTGGAACAGGCGGACCTGCCCTTCACCCGGTCCATGAAGGCTGGCGAGGTGTTCCGGGTGCCCATTGCCCACGCTGAAGGAAATTTCACCCTCGACCCCGCTGAACTGGTGGATCTGGAAGCCCGGGGCGGCGTAGCCTTCCGCTACTGCTCACCCAAGGGCGAGATCGGCGAGCCCCACGTGCCCAATGGCGCCATGAACGGCATCGCCGGCATCGTGAATGTCCGCGGCAATGTGCTGGGGATGATGCCCCACCCGGAGCGGGCCGTGGATCCGAGGCTCGGACCCACCGGGGGGCTGGGTGTGTTCAAGAGCCTCGCCGAGACTTTCGCCAGGGCCTGATGGGAGCCAAAATACCTCAGGTTGTGAAATCTTGATGTCCTTGGGATAATTTTCCTGTCATTCTTCCCGCAATGCCTCGGTAGGCATCTCTTTTTATTCCTGGGCCATGAGCGATCCTGAAACCAAAAATCTCCTTACCTATACCAGCGGACCACTCCGCTTGGCTGTGCTCAAGCGCGACCCCGTACCGACGAAGATCCTTCCGGCCCGGGACGCGTGGACCCTGCTTCAGCCAACCCACGCCGTGCGGGTCTGCACGGGCGAGGATCGTGAGGAAGGCGTCATCCGCTCTGGTGACCTGGCCCTGCTGTTGCCGGGATTCGGGCACACGCTGAAGCGCCATCACGTCAATACGCCCTTCGGCTTCACGGCCCTGTTCATGGAAGGCCCTTTCCCCGAGCCGTTGCTGTCCGCCCTTCAGCACCCCCCCCGCAAGTGGCAGGAATCCAGTTTCGCCGTGCTGCGCAGCCTCAGCCTGAAGCAGCTGTTCAGCATCTTCACCCAGGAGTTGGCCAATCCGGACGGCGTCCAGCTCATGACCCGCGAGCTGTTCCTCATCCTCCTGGGCGCGGAGTTGTCCCGTCTGACCGAAAAGGAGGACCGGGGTCGCTTCCCCTACCGCCTGAACCGCTCAACCCTGCAACTGGTGCTGGATCACATGGAAGTGCACTTGGGCGCCAAGAACAGCGTGCCCGAACTGGCCACCATGGCCCGCTGCACGCCGGACCACTTCATCCGCCTCTTCCGGGAGGCCACCAGCACCACACCGCACCAGTACCTCATCGAACGGCGTCTGCAGCGCGCCGTTACCCTCCTGGCCAATGGCGAGCGGCCCAGCGACGTGGCCAAGATCCTCGGCTTCTATGATGCCAGCGCCTTCACCCGCGCCTTCAAGCGCCGCTTCGCCGTGCCTCCCAGCGAATACGCCCAGGAAGCCTATGAGCGGCAGTTCCCTAAAAAATAGGGGAAGCCCTTGCTCCAGAAAACGGGCGCCTGCTGGCGCCCGTTTTCTGGAGGTAGAGAAAAGCCTTTAGGTGACAGCGGTAGGGGCAAACTGGGGTACGCGACGCGACAGGGTGGCCTGCTCGAAGGCGTAGGCCAGCTTCAGCAGCCCGCCCTCCTGCCAGGGGCTCCCCACGAAGGACAGCCCCACGGGCAGCCCGAAGACTAGGCCAGCCGGTACCGTGATGTGTGGGCAGCCAGCCACCGCGGCGGGACTGGAGAAACTGGGGCCGGAACTGTCGCCGTTGACATGGTCGATGAGCCAGGCGGGTCCGCCGGTGGGCCCCACGAGGGCCTGCAACTGATGCTTCTCCAGCAATCCTGTGATGTCCCGCCGGGCCTGGGCACAAGTCTCCAGCGCCTTCACATAGGCCGCATCGGAAAGCGCGCCCTTGGCCTGGGCCTGTTGCAGCAACTCCTGACCGAAGAAAGGCATTTCCTCCCCATGGTGGCGCTCATTGAAGGCCATCAGCCCGGCCAGATCCCGGACAGGCCCACCCCTTCCCGCCAGATAGGCGTTCAGGTCCGTCTTGAACTCATAGAGCAGCACCTCGAATTCTGCATCATCGTAGCTGGTGGACTTCAATTCCACCTCCACCAGCGTGGCGCCCAGGGCCTTCAGCACCTCGACGGCCGGCAGGATCACCGCATCCACATGGGCATGTGTTCCGACCAGGTTCTTCACCAGGCCGAGGCGGACGTCCTTCAGTCCATCCTTCACCAGGAAGCGCGTGTAGTCCGCCTCCCGCCGTGCATCCGCCTCGCGGGTGGCGGCATCCTTGGGATCGCTGCCCGCCAGGACACCCAACAGGATCGCCGCGTCGCGTACGGTGCGCGTCATCGGCCCGGCCGTGTCCTGAGTGTGGGCAATGGGGATGATGCCGCTGCGGCTGACCAATCCCACGGTGGGTTTCAACCCCACCAGGCCGTTCGCGTTGGCGGGGCTCACCACCGAGCCATCCGTCTCCGTGCCCACGGCCACGGCACAGAGGCTTGCCGCGACCGCCGCACCGGAGCCGGAACTGGAACCACTGGGGCTGCGGTCCAGGGCATAGGGATTCCGCGTCTGTCCGCCCCGACCGCTCCAGCCACTGCTGCTGTGAGTGGACCGCAGGTTCGCCCACTCGCTGAGGTTCGTTTTCCCCAGGATCAACGCGCCCGCCTCCCGCAGCCTCTTCACGAGGAAGGCGTCCTCCATCGGGACCGGTGCGGTGGACAGGGCCAGGGATCCCGCCGTGGTCCTCATGGCATCGGCGGTGTCGATGTTGTCCTTGATGAGGACCGGAATGCCGTGGAGGGGTCCGCGCACTTTCCCCGCCTTCCATTCGGCGTCCAGGACCCTGGCGATGGCCAGGGCCTCCGGATTCAGTTCGATGACCGAATCCAGCTTCGGCCCCCCCTGGTCCAGGGCCCGGATGCGGGCCCGGTAGCCCCGCACCAGGTCTGCCGCCGTCCACCAGCCCGCGGCCATGCCCGCCTGGAGTCCGTCCACCGTGGCTTCCTGCAGCACTGGCCCTTTGGCTGCCGCAGCGGTCCTTAGATCGCCTCCCATGAGCGTCCCCGCGCCCGCAGCCAAACCCGCCACCAGGAAGGCTCGGCGGTCGACGGAGTGGGGTACCTTTTCATCGCTCATGATCGCCTCGGAGACTTCCCCAAGCATATCAAGGGGTTCAGGGGAAACTCCCTCGGATTCTGGACCAGGCGGCCTCGGTCCATGGGCCAGGATGAAACACATAGATCCTTCGACCGCCCCTCAACTTCGGCAGTGGTTCATCTGTACTCACACCCCAACAATGGCGGGCAAGCTGCACCTTGACGTCCCTCCTCTGGGAAAGTCGACGGCGAATAACCTGTTCATTCGCGGACATGCGGAACAGCATCGGCACTGCTTCATCCACGGGCAGATTGGCAATCCATGGATCATCCCAGCACCAGGAGCCCAGGGCAGTGATCGAGAGTGGTATGTGATCAGGCAGAGCCGCCCGCAGATCGCGAAGGACCCGGGCGTACCAGGCGCGTTCGTGCTGAGTTGCGTCGAAATCAATCTGAAGGCCCATGACGCCGGGCAGAGAGAGACATTGCAATGATCGCTGAATTAGATCCCGCCCCTGCTGATCGTTCAGAATCGCCGCATGAGTCTCCACCCGGATCACCGCCATGAGGGGCGTTGATGGATTCATTCGCAATGGATTCCGCCGGGGCTGCCAGCGCGCCACCTCGCCCTCCAAGTGAATTTCACCTGATAGGAAAGCCACGCCCTCACCCTGTTTCAGGAAGCGCAGATCCTGTGGGCTTTCCCAGGCCCAAAGCATTCTGGAAGGGAACACACGCATCCTCGGGGGCTCTCGGTGACAAGCGAGAAGACCCACAATCAGCAGCCAAGGAATAACGCCTTGGCGGCTCAGTAGTACACCGGCGTTCTCTTTGTCCATGCACTGTTCGGGTATTGGTGGTGAAGAATGCGGAAGGCCTGTCTGCTGAGCGAGGATAGACCCTTGTCCGCGCATTCAGCGTTGCGTGTGATACGCACGAACCGATGCAATGACTGGGGCACGGATGGATCAAGTGGATGGGTCTCGGCGTAGGCAAGGACAGTCCTTCCGAACCAGTGACGAGCCGAGGAGAACTTCCGGAGCCTGCCCCATTCGGCCTCGGAGTTACCAAGGTCCTCACGCGTCACGAAGAATGGCACGACCGGTTTTGGAGAGCCTTCTTTCGGGGAAGGCAGGCACCACCAGTTCGTTCCGAAATTCACAGTCTCAGTCAGTGGAACCCATCCATAGTTGGAACGACCCAACCCCTCCGCGACGAGGGGAGACAAACCGGGATTCGCCATGAGGATCTGCACGAGGCGGAATTCCCGAATTTCGGGAGCGAGCGTTGCTAAATCATTAGGAATCAATTGTTTCATGGAGTGATCGAGGTGAATTCGAAGGCGCCGCTCGGCATCCCAGTCCTGGAGCAGGATGGCTCTGACCCAGGCCGTATGGGCCACATCTTGCCTCAGGGGCGAGGACAAGCCCCCTGCCTCTGCCAGGGCCACCCAATTCTTCAGCGGAAAATGGGCGTTCAAAGACCTGGCGGCCTCGGGTTCGAGCAACTGCGGATCCTGCCCATATCGCTTGGCCGTTCCTTCGGGGAGTTCCCCTAGGCTTGCGGGGGGCGAGTAGCTGTCCTTCACGCCAGCCACCTTCGAACCCGCCCATGTGGCCCACTCTTCGAGCGTCCGTGCGTGGGCCCGACCCTGGGCACGGAGGACATTCTCAGCCCAGGCCGGCCAAGGTTCTTTCATGGCGGACTGGACATGGAAGGGAACCTCATGAGGTGCTGCGGCTTCGACGCCCGAGCGGATCTGATGCCAGTGAAGAGAGATCCATGCGGGATGGGTCCGTGGCACCTGTGCGGCCATCGCATCGAGTTCTGGACGCAGGCCATGGTCGGCGGGGAGCACCGCCAGGCCCGCCACAAGCCAAGGCAAACTGGGTGCCGACCGCCAACGTGCCGTAACCCGTTCTTCTGAAGGCCGACTGGACCGCATGACCTCCAGCCACTCCCGCAGATCCTTCGCCGACGCCGAGAGCAGGATAGTGCCTGCAGGGACTGCGGCAGGTTCGATACGCCTGGCCGACTGTTTCAACTGTTCCAGCCAACCTGGCTTCGAGCGTTCCCCGGCAAGGCCTTCGAGCGCTTCCGCATGCAACAATTCGGGCTCCAAGCGGTATCGCACGAATTCCAGATAGTCCCTCGCCACCTCGTGTACAGAAGAAAAAGCCGGGTCCTTGAGCAGAGATTCGAGGTGTGTTCGTGCTGAAGTCAACCTGGAACGAGCTTCGGCATCAGGACCCAGGCTGGCTTCGCGAATCCAACATCTCGCCACTAGGAACCCCCCCCAGGCTCGCCAGGGAGAATGGGCATCCTTAGAGATGGCCAGGAAACCGGCGCGAGCATCTGCCCAACGATCTGAATAGAAAAGTGCAGCTGCACGCTGGTAATCACGATCCTTGCTCAGCCATTCAGGGGAAGCGACAGGCTCAGGGATTCCGGGTTCTTTGGGCGTACTGCGAAACACTTGATCCTGGGCCTTCAGCCAGGCAAGAACCATTGGATCTTTCTCGCCGTAGGCCATGCACCGATCCTTCCATGTGGCCAGGGCCATATGGATGGCGTGGTCGCTGACATTGGAGAACCATTGGAAGGTGCCTGTGTTACGGGTGGTGTCCAGGGGCTTGGCTCCCACGCTTCCAAGAGCCTTTGAAACGGCTGCTTGCCACCGCTTTTCCATCGACCGGTATGGTTCCGGATCCTTCGACAGAGCTTCGATCGGTTTGGGATCCCATGCATCAACATCCACTGGAAGTCCCATCAGGTGCCGGTAGGCGATGACCAGATGGTCCATCGGAAGACCCGGGCGCAGGATTCCCACCTTGCCTCGCACGGCCTCCGACCAGGTGGTATCTGGTTGATGAGTGTCCTGAAAAACTGCTTCAGCAAAGCCAGGACCACAGGCATCCAAACGAGGTTGAACCATCCAGGACAATCCGGCCAGCGCAACCAATGCCAAGGAGCCCACCCACCTGACCTGCACGTCTGCCTCCTGGATGGCCCATGATAGCCAGCGGCCATTCACCGGAAGAGACTGGCGATTCACCGATTCCAGCTGTTTCAGTGATTCCACGGGCCCAAAGATGGTCCCATGGAGGCTTCCATGGCCGCGTTCCTGCTCTGGTTCATCCTGCTGGTGGTCTGCTGGCCGCTGGCCCTCCTGGCCCTGCTCCTCTATCCGCTGGTTTGGCTCCTGCTCCTGCCCTTCCGCATCCTGGGCTTCGCGGTGGAGGGGACCTTCGGGCTTGTGAGGGGCCTGTTCCTGCTGCCAGGGCGGATCCTCAGGGGATGAGGTGGCGGGGGATTCCAGGCGGACCGATATTGGTCGCTGACCCGCCCCCCCTTGGGCCGATGGCCGGGGGTGCTTAGGAGGACACCATGGATCTCTACCTGGATACCAAGGAAACGGGACTGCTGACGGGCATCCTGGAGCGCTACCTCGAGGACATCCGGCGGGAGATCCATCACACGGACCGCGCACAATTCAAGGCGGCACTCAAATCCGACGAGGCCTTGATGCGCAAGCTCCTGGAGAAACTGAAGGTCCCGGTGCCCATGGGGATCTGAGCCCGGCCAGCAGGCCTCCGCTGTCCATCAGGGAAGCCACTGGTGGCGAGTCATAGCCAGCGGCGAACCCGCCGGGTATAGCCCTCGTATGCCTCCCCGAACTGGGCGCGCAGGCGCCTTTCCTCCCTGGCGATGACGAGCTGGTCCAGCAGCAGGACCAGTACCGGGGTCAGGCACAGCGTCCAGGCGGAATCCAGCAGGACCCCGAAGCAGGCGAGCAGGATCGCAAGACCGAGGTAGAGCGGGTTCCGCGTCCAGCGGAAAGGCCCGGAAGTCAGGAGGGCCGAGGCCACGCCGTTGGGCTCAGGCGTGGTGCCCATGCGCTTGAAGGTCAGCAGCCCCCAGCCACCATGGAGAGCCGCCAGAAACAACAGCAGCGCGCCCAAGCTGAGTCTTACAACCGACGGCAGCCCCAGTCCCAGGGGATGAATGTAGCGAAGCCCCACACCCAGGAGGAGACAGCCGAGAAACAGCAAGGGTGGCTGGAGTGATCTTTCGGCAGTGGACATGGGTGGCCTCGTTTCCCCAATGCGAAGACTCAATGGCGAAGGAAGCCCTCCCCGGGCTCAGGCCAGGGCCGCCTCCAAGGCTCCGTTGTACAATTCCTTCAACTCGGCGGCCTCGGCATCCAACAGGGGCTGGCCCTCCACGGCGAGGGTGGTGCGGAGCCCACCCGTGGTCCCGATCTTCGCGAAGGGCACACGGTGGGTCTTGCAGAGGGTGGCCAGGCTGCCTTCGCCCTCTGGACTCACGGACACCACGATGCGGCCCGTGGATTCGCCGAAGAGCAGACTGTCGAGGCGCAGGGTGCCGCGGTGCAACATCAGCTGGCAGCCCAGATTTCCGCCGAACGCACTTTCCAGCGCCGCCACCAGGAGTCCTCCCTCGCTGGTGTCGTGGGCACTGCGGATGAGGCCCAGACGGACACCTTCGCGCACACAGGCCTGGAGCCGCAATTCCTCGTCCAGGCGCAACTCAGGGCACGCGCCCTCCACCCGGCCTGTGCGCAGCTTCAGGTATTCGCTACCGCCCAGCTCGTCCCGGGTCTCGCCCAGCAGGAAGATGCCATCATGGGCCGCGCGGAAGGCCGATCCACAGATGCGGTTCCCCACCTTGGAAAGGGCCGTGGCATCGGGCGAATCGACCACCACCTGCCCCGCACAATCCTCCACTAGGCCCACGGCGGCGATCATGGGCGTGGGGAAGATGCTCTGGCCCTCGGTGTCGTTGTAGAGGCTCACGTTGCCGCTGACGATGGGCACGTCGAGGGCGAGGCAGGCCTGGCGGATGCCCAGGCAGCCCTGCTCGAAGGTCCACATGTTCTCGGGCTTCTCGGGGTTGCCGTAGTTGAGGCAATCCGTGAGGCCGATGGGCTCGGCGCCGACGCAGGCCAGGTTGCGGCAGGCCTCGGCCACGGCGTGGGCGGCGCCCCAAAAGGGATCCAGGTAGCAGAAGCGGCTGTTGCAATCGCTGCTCATGGCCACGGCCTTGCCCGTGTCCTGGCCCGCCTCGTCCTTCACCCGGATGATGCCCGCGTCGCCACGCCCCATGCCCAGCAGGGTGTTGCTGCGCACGGTGCCGTCGTACTGCTCGAAGATCCACCGCTTGCTGGCCACCGTGGGCGCCTGGAGGATCTGCCGCAAGCTGCGCTCCACTTCGGTGGGCTTGAGGTCCGCTGGCATGGGCGCGGCGTTCACCGCATCCAAGTAGCCCGGCCGCTGGCGGGGGCGGTCGTACTTGGGCGCCGCATCCACCAGGGGCTGGATGGGCAGGTTGATAACAGGCGCCCCGTGCCAGCTGCCGATGAAGCGGCCGCTGTCAGTCACCTCGCCCACCACGCAGGCATCGAGACCCCACTTGTGCAGCACGGCGATGATCCGCTCCTCGCAGTCCGGCCGCGCCACCAGCAGCATGCGCTCCTGGCTCTCGCTGAGCATGAGCTCAAAGGGCGTCATGCCCTCCTCGCGCATGGGCACCTGGTCCAGGCGGATCTCCAGGCCCGTGCCCGCGCGGCTGGCCATCTCGAAGCTGCTGGACGTGAGCCCGGCGGCGCCCATGTCCTGGATGCCGATGACCCAGTCGGTCTGGAAAATCTCCAGGCAGGCCTCCAGCAGCAGCTTCTCGGTGAAGGGATCGCCCACTTGGACCGTGGGGCGCTTCTCCTCGCTGCCCTCGCCGAATTCCGCCGAGGCCATGCTGGCCCCGTGGATGCCGTCCCGGCCTGTCTTCGAGCCGATGTACATCATCTTGTTGCCGACGCCCGAGGCAAACCCCTTGAAGATCTTGTCGCTGCGCAGCACACCCAGGGTGAAGGCGTTCACCAGAATGTTGCCGTTGTAGCTGGCATCGAAGGCCGCATCGCCGCCCAGCATGGGGATGCCCATGCAGTTGCCGTAGCCCGCGATGCCTGCGGCCACGCCCTTCACCAGACCCTTCATGCGCGGCGCGTCGAGCTCGCCGAAGCGAAGGGAGTTCAGATTCGCCAGGGGCCGCGCACCCATGGTGAAGACATCGCGGAGGATGCCGCCCACGCCCGTGGCGGCACCCTGGTAGGGTTCGATGAAGCTGGGGTGGTTATGGCTCTCCATCTTGAAGGCCACGGCCCAGCCATCGCCGATGTCCACCACGCCCGCGTTTTCGCCGGGACCCTGGATCACCCGGGGGCCTTCCGTGGGCAGGTTCTTCAGGTGGAGGCGGCTGGACTTGTAGGAGCAATGCTCGCTCCACATGGCACTGAACACGCCCAGCTCAGGATAGGTGGGCAGGCGGCCCTCCAGGAGGCGCAGGATGACCTGCCACTCGTCCTTCGACAGCCCCAGTTCCAGGGCCAGGGATTCGGTGACGGCCGGTTCGTGGGCAGCAGACATGGAGGCTCCGGAAGCCTTGATTCTAGCGGGCTCCTGGGGATCGAACGAGCCTTGACATCCCTCAGGGGGCTTCGGTCTCCACAGGCGCCATGGGAGATTCGCCACCCTCATAGAGGCGCCTCAGGATTCCCTGCACAAGACGTTGAAAGAAAATGCCGCGTTCGGGATTGAAGACAATGGAAACCGCCGCCTTCAGCTCACTGCCCAGCTCTAGCAGGGCACCTCCCTCCACGCCTGTGCCGAGCAGCAGGAAGGGCACCCGCCCCTGGAGGGTCTCCACCAGGGGCTTCAGCCGCCTGCGCTCATCCAGGCTGAGGCTGGGCAGATGGTAGAGCACCAGGGCCGGTCTTTGATTGAAGGCCTCCTTCAGGGCGGACATGGTCGGAGGTATCCGACGCAGGGGCTGAAAGCCACCGAGCAGGTCCTGAAGGGCGACTTCCAGGGCAGCATCCCCCGACACCAGGACCAGTCCTATCGGCTGGCTCGGCTGTGGCAGAGAGACGCCCGAAATCGGTGCGGTCTCCACGCCCCGCCGTGTCATGCGTTCCAGGTCCTCCTCCCGCTTCTCGAACACCCAGCGAGAGAGGGGGTGGAGCAGGTGCTCATCCAGCTGGGGGCGGTACTCCACGCCCCATGTCCGGCCACGGACATGTCGAAGCTTCACTCGGGTGTTGATCCGAATGAAGTCCGTCAGTTGGATGGTGACGGCCATGTCATCGCCCGGAAGAAATTCCCCCTCTTCAAATTCACGGGAGCTGAAGATCCTCGCCCCCGTGGTGCTGATGTCCACCAGCGTCCCGATGACCAGGTCGTACTTGGGTGTGCTGAAGGTCACCGGCACCCGGCCCACCCGATCTACCCGGTAGGACCCGCGATAGTCCTCCTCCTGCAGGATCTCCGGTATCGACAGACGCAGGGTCCGTCGGCCATCGGCCATCCCGAAGCCCTTCAATTCCGTGGGCGCCTCAAGGAAGGTGACGCCATTGGGAAACCGCATCTTCAGGCCCGCATTCCGCAGCCCATAGGTGGCGTCCTCCCGGCTCATGGTGGCTGCCACCTGGATCTCCGTTTGATCGCTCTTGAGGAAGGATGACTCGAACCGGAGATAGGGGGTCACCAGGATCAACATCTCGTGCCGTTGGCAGGCGCGGCTGATGATCTCCGAGATGGTCCCCGAATTCCGGATCACGTTGCCGGCCAAGATTCCTCCATGAGTGCTCCTGCTTCCATCATGCAAGGGGTCCTTCAGAGCGTCTAACAAAACCCGCCGATGCCCCGATGGCACCACTAGACTGGGAAGGCCTGGAATCCGACCCATGACATCGATCCGTACCCTTCTTGCCTACAGCGCCCCCCGAAGTGGCTTCGGGGACGAGTGGATGACCTTTCTGCCCATTGGTCTCGGCTACCTGCAGGCCATGCTCAAGTCCCGGTCCTTTCCCTGCTGTGTGGCGAACCTGAGCGGCCAGGGCCGGAAGGAGGTTCTCGCGTACTTCAGGGCTCAGAGCCCCGCAGTGCTGGGCATTTCCATGTTCACCTTCAACCGGAAGCGTTCCTGTGAATTGCTCGCCTGGGCTCGGGAGGCCTGCCCCGATGCGATCCTCCTGACCGGAGGCCCCCACCCCACGCACTTGGCCGAGGAGGTCTTCGAGGACTGTCCGCCCCTGGACGCCATCGTGCAGGGCGAGGGCGAGACTGCGCTCCTCGGGATCGTCGAACGCCTGAAGACCGCCCCTGGTTCGGATCTGTGGAAGCGGACCCCGGGCCTCATCCTCCGGGAGGGAGCCACCCTGCCCCAGCCGCCCCTGGAAGACCTGGATATGGTGGGTTTCCCCGCGGAGCATTTGGAGGCGGACTTCCTCGACGATAAGAGCCAGCTGGCCTACCTGAGCACCAGCCGCGGCTGCCCAGCCACCTGCAACTTCTGCAACACGCCTGAGTTCTGGGGCACCTCCATCCGCTTCCGCAGTGCCGATTCGGTGCTTCGCGAGATGCGGCTTCTGCGACAGCAATATGGCCTCACCTACTTCAGTTTCCGCGACGATACCTTCACCGCCAACCGGGGCCGGGTGCTGGAATTGATGGATGGCATCCAGAAGGATGGCCTGCACCCCCTGTGGAATTGTCAAAGCCGCGTGAACCTGGTGGACGAGGACCGCCTGGTGGCCATGAAGCGGGCGGGCTGCGAGTTCATGCAATTCGGTGTGGAACATGGAAGCGAGCGGGTCCTGGCCCTGCTGGACAAGGGCACCAACCTGCGCCATGCCCGGCGGGCCCTGGGCCTGGTGCGCAAGGTGGGCATGAACCTCGGCATCTACCTGATCACCGGCATCCCCGGCGAGACCTGGGCCGATGTTGAAGAGAGCGCGGCCTTCATTCGCGACACCCGGCCCAGCGATTGCCAGATCAGCCCTCTGGCCCTCTACCCCGGCACCCGGATGTTCGACCAGTACCGCGCAGAGGGCCGTATTCGGCGGGACTTCTATCGGACCAGCGGCGACGCCGAGATCTTCGCGCGGGTGGACGCGCACACGGAGAAAGCCCTCCGGCACCTGGATCAGGCTACGCAACGGACCAAGGCGAAATCCCGCTTCTCTCCGATCGAGTTCGCCGAGCAGAAGCGCTGGCTGGGCTTCTGCGCCGTCACCAACCTGCTCTGCGGCGAGGCTGCCGAGGAGGAGGGCCGCTGGATCGAGGCAGAAACGGAATACGCCGAGATCATCGCGCGGGAGCCGACGAATCCCTGGGGCTTCATGAAGCGGGCCCTGTTACGGGAAAAACAAGGGCGCCTCGACCTGGCCCGCACCGACTTGGCCGAAGTAACAGCGCTGGCACCGGGCAATCCCGAGGCCACGGAATTGGCGGGCCTGTGGGGACTCAACCGCGGCAAGCCTGGCCAGAGGAAGCCCGCTCACGGACCCACGGCCGAGATGAAGGGCGCCGAAGCCTACCTCAGCCGCCCGAAAGCCTGAATCACTCCTCCTGCTTCAGGTTCGGGCTGCGTTCGAGGATGGTGAGAATCAGGCGTTCCAGTTCGTCCACCAGAAGGATGCGGAGGTTCGGATCCTTCCGGCCACCGTCCCCCGGGTCACCGCCGCCCCTCAGCAGGAAGAACGGGCCCGACCGTTCGAGGCGGGACACCTGTTTCCAGAGCAGCCTCCCCGCGCCGAATTTCCGCGCCAGGGGGGCCGGCAGGGCATTGTGCTCCACGGCCAGGCCCAGTTCATCCACCAGCACCTGGGAGCCCTCGACCATCAGCACGCCGAGCAGGGTCCCCAGCAGGAGCAGACTACCGGCCACTACGGCGCCAAAGGCTGCCGCCACGGCGATCCAGAAGGACCAGGTGGGTTCCCCTGCGGACTCGGCCACCTTCAAGGAAGCCCGCAGGATCGGGAGCCGTTCCATGATCTGGGCCAGGGCGCGGACGCCCACCATCCACGAGCCCGCGAAGAGAAGCATGGCCATGGCCCGCTGGGCGAAGGACGGTCTGAAGACGAGGGGAGTTCCCACGCTCATCAAAGTTCCATTTCAGCCACGATGGCTTCTGCCGCAGCGGCGGGATCGGTGGCGTGAGTGATGGGGCGCCCCACCACCAGCCAGGTCGAACCCTGTTTCAGGGCCTGGGCTGGGGTCATGACGCGGGCCTGGTCCTGGGTGGCGGCGCCGGCCGGGCGGATGCCCGGGGTCAGGCGGTGGAACCCTTCACCACAGGCATCCCGGATGGCTGCTGCCTCCCAGGCGGAACAGATCACGCCCCCGCAGCCGGCCCGATGGGCGAGTTTCGCATAGGCCAAGGCGAGATCCTCCGGCTGCCCCGCATGCCCCAGGGCCGCCAAGGCCTCCCGGTCCAGGCTGGTGAGGACGGTCACCGCCAGCAATTCCGTCTGGCCGCCAGCCCTCCGGTGGGCACTGACAGCCTCCACCGCCGCCTCCAGCATCGCCGGGCCGCCCTGGGCATGGACATCGATCAGGCGGGGATCCAGCTTCAACAGGGCATCCAGGGCCCGCCGGACCGTGGTGGGAATGTCGTGCAGCTTCAGGTCGAGGAAGACCGGCACCCGCGCCTGCAAAGCTTTCACGAAGGAAGGTCCCTCGGCGCAAAAGAGTTCCAAGCCCACCTTGAGCATGCCCACGCGGCCCGCCAGCCGATCGGCCATGGCCAGGGCCTCCTTGGCCGTCGGTACATCCAGGGCCACCACGAGGCGCTCGCGGGCGGTGAGGGTCAAAGCGGGTGAAGACAAGGAGACTCCCGTATGATGCGGAGGACCATTCTGCCATCAAGAGACTCCATATGCCCCTTCCGCCCCAGCCCACCCCACCCGCCATCGTCAGTTCCGCACCCAGTGAACCGGACGCGGAAAGCGCCCTGCTGGAGGCCTACGATTGGGGAAGCCCCCTCCCGCCAACGCCGAATTTGAAAGGAACGGCAGCGCTGGAATATCAATGGTTGCGGGCCGCCGCCACCTTTGATCCGGTCCTCGGACAGCCAACCAATCCCTTTGCCACTGGACGGGGACGCAGCGAGGCCGAGGCCCTGCGGCGCCTTTTCAAGGCCCCGCAGGGCCAGATCGGCACCGCGCTGAAGGCTGTGTCTCTGCATGAATCGGGGACCGCCCTGGCGCTGTGGCGGTGGGGCCAGGTCCAGGTGAGGAACGGCCGTTTCGACCCGACGCTGCGCCGGGCCTGGGAGGACCGCCTCCTTGGCGCGGGCCCAGCCCTGACTCGCGGTTACGCCCTGCGGCACGCCCTCTGCTGGACTTTGGCTGAACAGGACGAGGCCCGGTTGTCCGGCCTCCGGACCGCCGCGGGCGCGACGTCGGAGGAAAACTTGAAGGGATTCCAGCGGCTCTTCGGTCTCCTCGGCGGCCCCATGCCAGTCCTGCGACTGTGGACCTTGCCCGGGCTGGATTATCGCGATCTTCGGCTGGACCAGCTGGGCGGCGCCCGCACCTGGATCTGCCCCTTGGAAGACGGCCCACTCCCCGAGCTTCCGACCGGAACGAACTGGATCATTCCCAGTGCCTCAGGGAGTCTGGGCGAGCGTGATGCCAGCCTTTCCGAACCCCTGATGAAGGAAGGGCAAGCGCTTGCGGAAAGGCTCCGAATGGCCGGGCGAGCCGCCTTCTTCGCCCCCAGCCGGACCGCCTTCGAAAGCCTGGGCCTGGTCTGGTTCCCCATCCTCATCGAACTGGACGGCAAAGGAGACATCCGAGTCATCCACATGGGGGATGCGGCACCGCAACGCCCCTAGGCCATCAGCCGATCCCGCATCCCTGCATCCAGCCTGCCACTGCGCCCCAGACCATCTGGGCCCAGTAATGGAAGCCCCGCCGCACAGGCTTTGGAGTGTAGCTCGCGTGGAGGTGATCCTTCAGCAGGGGATAGTTCCCATCCGGATCGAGCACCGCGGCTGCCACGGGTGAATCGAACTCGTAGGTGATCCAGCGGTCCTGCCCATCCCAGACGAGCCGTTGTTCTTCCCTGTTCTCCAACCTCACCCAGAGGGTGATGGGCACCTTGATTCCGCCCTTCCGTTCCAGTGTGATGGAACCGACGCGACCCGGCGCCGCGGGCTGGGGCGCTGCGAAGATCGGCGCCTTCTCGGAGAAGAGCCACCCCCCTTCGGTGATGTCCTGGCTCTTCACGTCGCGGATGGCATAGTCGAGGATCTCGGTCCCTTCCACGAAATCCCGCCAGAAGATACCCAGGTCCCGACCAGACACCCGCTCGGCGAGGCGCTTGAAATCCAGCCGATCCGGATGATGGAAGGCCAGTTCCTGCGCGTAGGTACGCATGACCTGCTCCATCACGGGACGGCCCAGCATGGCCTCCAGCTGGTTGAGCACCAGGGTCGCCTTCCCGTAGGCCGTAGCGTCATAGCTCTCATGGCTGAGAGTCTTGAAGCCGAACCGGCTGAGTGGGTCTGCGCTCGGGAGCATCCAGTAGCTGGCCCATTCGCCGAAATCCGTTCCCACTTGGAACCGTCTCCCAGCCATGAGCGAATGATAGCTGCGCTCCATGGCCTTGCAGGTGAACCAGCTGGTGATGCCCTCGTCGAGCCAGGGTTCCTCGAATTCGTTGCTGGCGAGCATGCCATAGAAGAACTGATGCCCAACCTCATGAATGGCCACCTGTTCGGGTTCGAACCGAATCTGCAGGGGATCGAAGGCCACCGAACCGGCCGTAATGAGCGCCGGATATTCCATGCCATCGGCCCGGCGCGCCTCCTTCGGCGTATCGATGACGGTCAGGGTCGGATAGGGATACTTGAAGTACCACTCCTCGCTCCAGCGCAGCGCGTTCTCCACGGCGCGGCGCTGCCGCTGGAAATTGCCCCGGTTCGGCCCGTTGATGTAGTAGAAGACCTGCACGCCGCGGTACTCGAACATGGCGGGTTTCCGCCAGCTCTCCTGCGGCATCACCGCCCAGGCGAAATCATGGACGTCCTCCGCATGCAGGCGCCAGATGACGTTCAAGGGACGCTTGGGGTCCTGTTCGATCTCCGTGACAAAATTGGTCTGGGTGCCCGTGTGGGCCAGACCTAGGGCGTTCGGCAACGAGAGGGCCACATCGTAGACGCCGAAATCAGCGAAGAACTCCGTGTTGGCGTGGTAGCCGTGGCAGTTCCACTTGTCTCCCTGGTAGACGCCTGCCTTGGGGAACCACTGGGCTGACATGAGGAAATTGTCGACCCAGCCGCTGCGGGCAAAGACCTTCGGGTACCGGTTCTCCCAGGCGATATCGATATGGATGGTCTCACCTGGGAGTACGAGCCGGGGCAGCTTGAGCCAGCGGACCGTCTCATCCTCGCCATCGTGGCCGTCCAATTCCCGGCCCTCCATCCTGACGGAGAGCAGGCGGCAGTAGCCCCAGGTGGACGGTTCCGAAGGGCGATCCATCCGCAGCCTGCCGCCACTCTCCTTCATGAAGAGGCTCTGAGGCCCCTTGAACGCGTTGAGATAGAGATGCAACGGCAATTCCTGAGCGGGAGCAGTACCGGTGTTACGCCAGGAGAGTGTCTCCCGCCCCGCCAGCGTCTTGTGCTCGAAATCCAGTGTCGCCTCGATGCTGTAGTTCGCGATCCGGGGCGACTTCGGCTTGTCAAACCACTTTTCCGTCGTCCAGGTCCGGGGACCTGCCACTAGTCCGACGGCGGCAACCATCACCATCCCCAGCAGAGCCAACCAGCGGCGTGCCATCGAACCTCCCGAACGTCCGTCGAGCATACCAACACCCATCCAAGGTGCGGCCTTGCCGATTCCACATTCCCTGATACACTCGAGTCCCTACCGCGGGGTGGAGCAGTCCGGTAGCTCGTTGGGCTCATAACCCAAAGGTCGTAGGTTCAAATCCTACCCCCGCTACCAATCGAAAGCACCCGAAGGCCCGGAAGACC
>Ga0182021_10000279_pt1 | contig 52103 bp, 42 predicted proteins | sample 612E3MmetaG_FD_120493 | JGI IMG/M metagenome (GOLD analysis project Ga0182021, IMG submission 120493) | Permafrost microbial communities from Stordalen Mire, Sweden - 612E3M metaG (Illumina Assembly) | ecosystem: Environmental > Terrestrial > Soil > Wetlands > Permafrost | place: Sweden... | reverse complement strand
TGCCGCGACGTTGGCCTGAAGGTCGAGCGCGCCGATACGCTGTTCACCAAGGGCTACGCGCAGGGCGATCAGGTTGTCATGCCCATTGCACACAAGGATGGCTCTTATTACGCCGATGAGGAAACCCTCGACAGGATCGAAGGCGAAGGCCAGGTGGTGTTCCGCTATTGCGGGGGCGCGGGCCTTGGGGATAACGGCAATCCCAACGGCTCCCGCCGGGGTATCGCTGGCGTGATAAGCAAATCTGGGCGTATCTTGGGGCTCATGCCGCATCCGGAACGCGCCGCGGATGCCGCCTTGGGCGGAATCGATGGCCGGTTGGTCTTCGAATCGATTACACGGGAGTTGCAATAGCGAATTCTGCTGATTTTGCGTCTTTAGGTACAACCGCTCTAGCGAGAGGATAACACCATGAGTTTCGACGACGAAGTTGATGAAGTGAAACGGGAAATGCAGACTGCCAAGCTCGACCCCGAAGCGCGGCGCAACTCGGCGCTGAAGCTTTGCGAGCGGCTCAAGGAGCAGGTCGCCAGCAAGCGCCTGGACTTCGTTGCCGGCCAGGAGAATGGCGATCCGATCGTCGAGGTGAAGTACAAGCCTTCCGGCGACACGCTGGCCTCGGTCTATGTGAACGAGGACGGCAGCATCACCTTCCAGGCGGCCGGCGCCACCGACGCGGCCGAGGACGACGACGACGATTCGGGTTACTTCCCGAGCTACGTCGAGTACATGGACGAGGACGAGTTCCTTGAGGATGCCTACGACATGCTGAAGGTCGGCCTCGCCGAATACGAGCTGGACCGCGAGCAGAAGAGCTGAGGGCCAAGCCTGATACCGGCGGCATTACCCCGCACCCTGTCCCACTCCCACGCAAGCTCGCCTTGGCGAGCTTGCTACTCAAAAGTGTCCATATCCGCAAGCGGATATGGATGGGAGAGGGAACCCCTGCTCAACGGGCACGCCCGGACTCCCTCTCCCTGTGGGAGAGGGCTGGGGTGAGGGGTAATGCGCTTCCGGTTCCAGAGCAACTTTGAATGGACATAGCGTGACCGTCATTGCGAGCGAAGCGAGTGCGCTGCTTTGGATCGCCTGGGCGGCAGGAGCTGCCTCGCGATGACGGGTGAAGAATCCCAGATGACGATTGCCACCGAAGAGATGGCCGCGGCGCACCGGATGGCGCCGGCCGAGTTCCGCCTGGCTTGCGAGAAGCTGGGCCGCGCGCCCAATTTGACGGAGCTTGGTATCGTCTCGGTGATGTGGTCCGAACACTGCTCCTACAAGTCGTCGCGCGCCTGGCTCAAGAAGCTGCCCACCACGGGGCCGCGGGTTATTCAGGGGCCGGGCGAGAACGCGGGCATCGTCGATATCGGCGACGGGCAGGCCGTGGTTTTCAAAATGGAAAGCCACAACCATCCTTCCTACATCGAGCCTTATCAAGGTGCCGCGACCGGCGTGGGCGGCATCATGCGCGACGTGTTTACCATGGGCGCGCGCCCCATAGCCAATATGAACGCGCTCCGGTTCGGCGCGGCGGATCACCCCAAGACCCGCCATCTCGTGGGCGGCGTCGTGGCGGGCATCGGCGATTACGGCAACTGCATGGGCATCCCCACCGTTGGCGGCGAGACCAATTTCGACGCGCGCTACAACGGCAACATCCTGGTCAACGCCTTCACCGCCGGGCTCGTGCGCACGGATCGTATCTTCTATTCGGGGGCGTCCGGGGCAGGCAATCCGGTGGTTTACGTCGGCTCCAAGACCGGGCGCGACGGCATCCACGGCGCCACCATGGCGTCGGAGGAGTTCGGCGAAGGGACCGAGGAAAAGCGCCCCACCGTGCAGGTTGGCGACCCGTTCGCCGAGAAGTTGCTGCTCGAAGCCTGCCTGGAACTCATGGCGGAGGACGCGATCCTTGCCATCCAGGACATGGGCGCGGCGGGTCTCACCTCTTCCTCCGTCGAGATGGCGGCCAAGGGCGGCTCCGGCATCGAGCTGAACCTCGACCTCGTGCCGCAGCGCGAGGAGGGCATGACCGCCTACGAGATGATGCTCTCCGAAAGCCAGGAGCGCATGCTGATGGTGCTCAGGCCGGGCTCAGAGCCACTGGCCGAGCGCATCTTCCGCAAGTGGGAGCTGGATTTCGCGATCATCGGCAAGACCACAAGCACGGGCCGGCTTCAGCTTTGGCACAAGGGCCAGCTTGAGGCCGATCTGCCAACCTCGATGCTGTCGGACGAGGCGCCGATCTACGAGCGCCCCACCGCGCCGCGAGCCATTCCCGCGCCCGTGAGCGCGGAGAGCGTGCCGGCGCCCGAAAGCTTGACGGGCGCGCTCGTCAAGCTGATGGGCTCGCCCAATCTCTGCTCCAAGCGCTGGATCTGGGAGCAGTACGACCACATGGTCATGGGCGATACGATGGTGCGGCCCGGCTCGGACTCGGCGGTGGTGCGCGTGCACGGCACGGCCAAGGCGCTGGCCTTCACCTGCGATGTGACGCCCCGTTATTGCTTCGCCGATCCGTTCGAGGGCGGCAAGCAGGCCGTTGCCGAGGCTTGGCGCAATCTGGTCGCGGCCGGCGCGACACCGCTTGCGATCACCGACTGCATGAATTTCGGCAATCCCGAACGGCCTGAAATCATGTGGGAGTTCGCCAGTTGCATCGACGGCATGGCCGAAGCCTGCACCACGCTTGAATTCCCGGTCGTGTCCGGTAACGTCTCGCTCTACAACGAGACCAACGGCGTGGCTATCCTGCCCACGCCCGCCATCGGCGGCGTCGGCCTGCTGCCCCGCTGCGAGTATCATTACACCGTCGGCTTCAAGCCCGAAGACGAGGTTGTGCTCTTAATCGGAATGGAGAAGGGCCACCTCGGGCAATCGCGTTACCAGGAGCTTGCCACGGGCAAGTGCGAAGGTGCGCCGCCGCCGGTGAGCCTCGAAGCGGAGCTTCGCGCGGGCCAGTTCGTGCTGGGGCAGCGCTATTGCGTCAGGACCGTGCACGACATCTCCGATGGCGGCCTGCTGGTGGCGCTCGCCGAGATGGCGCTGGCGGGCAACCAAGGCTTCACCTACCACGCGCCCGAGGGGGCGAGCGATCTGCCCGCGCACGCGATCGCATTCGGCGAGGATCAGGGGCGCTACCTTGTGGCCACGACGCGCAAGCGTGCCGAAGTCATGCTGGCGGATCTCAAGGAATCCCAAAAACACGCGCTGCAAGCCCGGATCGTTGCCACCGTCGGCGGCGACGCGATTGCGGTGCCGGGCGAGGAGCCGCTGCCGCTGGCGCGCCTCCGGCAGGCGCATGAGGGCTGGCTGCCGGGGTTCATGACCGGGGAGCTATAGCCACACTGGTAAGCGCGGAAGGGCAAGGGTGCCGGATGGCGTAATGAACGGAGGGGATCTCCCCTCATCCTGTCCTTCTCCCCATGGGAGAAGGGACCATCGAACTGCCCGCAGCGTGACTTCTGGCGTCGCTTCTCCGTCCGCATCCGCTTGCGGATGCGGACACTTTAGGAGATCCCCTCCTTTCAAGGCACCTTCCAGCCTTATATCGGCCACCAGGGGACGCCCTGCCGAAATGCCGTCGCTTAAGATCCGGTAAAAGCCGTAGTATGCACCGATATGGTAAATGCCGGCGTGGTAAACGCGCGCCCGGCATGTGTTCCAGACGCGCATTTTTGTGAATTTTTCCGCGCTTTTGCCTGTTTTTCGCGATTCCAGAATCCCGTTAAATATAGCGGCAAGTTGCAGGTTAACCATATTCCGGAGGCCCGCGGTCTGGGCATACGGCCGCTGCCGCTTTGGAATATTCCGTATTATCAATGTGATACCCTGCCTTAAGCCTTTGCTAAGGCGCCATGCCTACAATGCACTCTTAAAGAAACGCATCGCATTCGAGCTTTTCGCCGGCCCCGCCCTGGAGCAAACGCGGTTAAGAACCATATAATGCCCGCCAAGCGCGCAAGAGCCGGGACGCCGGCGTTTAGAAAGTAGAGGGATTTTTCCATGCCGATGCTGCCCGAGGAGATCGAGTGCCTGATCAAGGCGGCCCTTCCCGATGCGGAGATAGCCATCCAGGACCTGGCCGGCGACGGCGATCATTATTCGGCGACCGTCGTCTCGGAGGCGTTCCGGGGCAAGAGCCGCGTGCAGCAGCACCAGATGGTCTATGCGGCGCTGCAGGGGCACATGGGCGGCACGCTGCACGCGCTGGCGCTTCAGACGAAAGTGCCTGACGCAAAGCCTCCCCTGTAGCGGCCGGCGGCTTGTTTTTTGCAAACGCCGGTGCATGTTAGGGGAAGTTTAAACAGGAAGGCGAGAATGACCGGACAAGACGTACAGAGCTGGATCAAGGAGCAGGTTACCGGAAACGACGTGGTGCTGTTCATGAAGGGCACCAAGGATTTCCCGCAATGCGGTTTCTCAGGGCGCGTGGCGCAAATCCTGAGCTATCTCGGCGTTGGCTACAAGGACGTCAACGTCCTGGCCGACGAGAGTGTGCGCGAAGGCATCAAGGTCTATACCAACTGGCCGACGGTCCCGCAGCTCTACATCAAGGGCGAGTTCGTGGGCGGCGCCGACATCGTGACCGAAATGTTCCAAAGCGGCGATCTTCAGACGCTGCTAAGTGAAAAGGGCGTGGCGGCGAGTAAAACGCACGCAAACGCTTAAGCCCTGAAATATGCGGCGCGCTGTCCCTCCCGTTATGGTGCAAAAGGGTCAGCGCGCCTTCTTCATCTTTATTTTGACATTGAGTGCTGGCGTCTGTCTTGTCTTGGGGCTTACTCTGCCCGTACTCAAGCTGACTCGCCTCTATTTCTGGACCGATACCCATTCAATCCTCTCTATTCTTTACGCGCTTTGGGCTGGCGGCGAAATCTTCCTCGGTTCTGTCGTCTTCGTATTCTCCATTCTGTTTCCGGCCTTCAAACTCATCTACATCGGCATGGCCGGCACGCTTGCTCCCTTCGATCCCGCCCAGCGCGGCCGCTGGTTCAAGCGCATCGGCTGGCTCGGCAAATGGTCGATGCTCGACGTGCTGATCCTGGCACTTCTGGTATTCTACGCCAAGGCCACCGAGTTCGCCGATGCGGTAACTCTTCCCGGCGTCTATTTTTTCGCGGCTTCGGTGTTCCTGACCATGATCGCCAATGGCCTGATTGGAAGCGAGGAAGCAGCCGGCGAGCGGCGGGAGCTGTCCTAGCCCGCCTCGATGCTCTTCGCTCTTGCGGCATACCGCCATGGCTTTTGCATCCTTCCCGGATAGCCAAGCGTAACGCGATCCCCCTTGCCGGAGGCTTAATTGGCTCAAGTGACCGCCAGGCCGGGGCAAAAGCGTGTGCGGGGCTGCCATCTGCCTACGCCGCGCCGCCTCCATGGAAACAACTGAGTAAGCATGGTTGCGGTTATCCAGTTCCCGCCGGCCGGATTTGTGATAAATTCGCGGGAACTTGGCGGTGCGGGGAGCTTCCGGGATGATGCGCGGCTTTTTGAGCTTGGCGGTGGTGACGGCCTGCATCGGGCTGGCCTGGATTTCGGCGGCGAGTGCGGACCCGTTTGCCAAAGTGAGCGACGAGGAATTCAAGGCGGTGCTGGAGCGCCGCTTCCTGCTCAGAACCTATCCACGCGATCCCGCCTTCATCCCCCGGAGCGCAAACGTCAGTCCGCTCGCGGCTGTGGGGGAGCCTGAAATCGTCGTGGCTGCCCGCTCGCGGGCCATCTACGGCGTAGATACGCGGATGGACTGGTTCGGCATCCGCGACGACGGCATCAGGCGCCTTGCGCGGGCCTCCGTGTCTTTGGTGGACGCCTCGCTTCTTGGTCCAGAAGACCCCGTGAAGCTTACGGTAACGACCCTTCAGAAGAAGAAGTTTGTATGCGCCAGCGAGCGCTTTGCAAGCCAGCCGGCTTTGGGCTTTTGTTCGGGCACGCTGATCGCGCCGGATGCGGTGTTGACGGCCGGGCATTGCGTGCGGGAGCTGGCCGCGGAGCTTAGCCCCTTCGGCTTGCCCCAGGTGAGGTTCGTATTCGGCTACCGGATGGAAAGCGATCGCCCGGATGGCGCGGCTCCGATACCTGTGGCCAATGTATTCAGGGGCAGGGAGTTTGCCGGGGTCTACACGGCCGCGAAGGAGGATTGGGCGATCGTCAAGCTCGACCGCGAGGTTCCGCCAAGCGTGGCCGAGCCGGTTACGAACTGGAGCCCGGCCGCTCCCAGGTTGAACCAGTCCATTTTCATGATCGGTTTTCCGGACGGCCTCCCGGTAAAATATGCCGGCGGCGCCACGGTCCGCGATGCGGCACCCGAGGGCTATTTCGTTGCCAACCTCAATAGCCTCCACGGCAATTCCGGCTCTGGCGTTTACGACGCCTCAAGCCTGCAGCTCGTAGGCCTGCTGTCGCGCGGCGAGCCGGATTATGTGCCGGATGCGAGCGGTACCTGCGCGACAGCCAACGTCTGCCCCAAGATTTGCGGACCGGAGGGCTGCCGCCTGCATTGCAGCGGCGAGCACGTCACCCGCATCGGTGCGGTGAAGAGGCCGTGAGGCTCGAATTTGTTTATGGAGCGCACCACATCCGCTGAGGCTAGCTATGCGGCAGGGAACGCCTACCTTTTCTCTGACGCCATGCCCCCCAGAGGACCACATGACAACCGTCTACGATTTTTCCGCCACATCGCTATCGGGCGAGGAGGTTCCGTTACGCCGTTTCGAGGGCAAGGTGCTCTTGATCGTGAACACGGCCAGCAAATGCGGGTTCACACCGCAATATGCGGGCCTCACGAAGCTGCACAAGGCATACGGTCCGCGCGGCTTCGAGGTTTTGGGCTTTCCGTGCAATCAGTTCGGCGGGCAGGAGCCGGGCGGCGCGGAGGAGATCGGGAGCTTCTGCTCGCTGACATACGATGTCACCTTCCCGATGTTCGCGAAGGTGGAGGTCAATGGCGCCGGCGCGCATCCACTGTTCAAGTTCCTGAAGCACGCCAAGCCGGGCACGCTCGGCTTCGAGGCCGTCAAATGGAACTTCACAAAGTTCCTCATCGGCCGCGACGGCGGAGTGGTGGAGCGCTATTCGCCGATGACCAAGCCGGAGGAGCTGGCAAAGAACATCGAAGCGCTGCTCTGAACTCAGGCCTTGGCGGAGACGGCTTGCCAATCTGGCTGATACAGGGGAAGGCTGCCGCTGCCGGAGGTGAAGGCCCTGTGATCCATGTAGGGCAGCTTCATCTCGAATTCCAAGGGTCGCGACTCGCCTGCATGCGCCGTCAGCATGGTCATTGCGAATTTGTAGCGGCCCGCGTCCTCGGTGATTTGCGAAACGCTCGAATCCTCCCGTGCGTAAAACAGGATGACGGCGGAGTGCGAGGTGCGCCCTGGCAGCGAGATCGGCGTGAACGGGGCCAGCCCCTCGCCGCGCCCCTTGCCGATGCTCCAGGAGCCGAGCCCGGCGCTGTAGAACTGCTTCGAGATGCCGCGCGGGTTCGTTACCGTTAGGTTGAGCGACAGGACGGAGCCCGTTAGCGCGCCCTCGTTGACCACGGTCAGCGGGATCTCGAAGACCTCGAAAATGCTGTTCTGATAGGGCGAGGCGTAGCGCATGACCGGCGGCACGAACGCCCGCAAAACCGGCTTCCTGAGCGTTGTGTACCAAAGGTTGTAGCCGGAAACCGCAACCGCGATGCCGGAAAATATCTCAGCCGTAACGCCGCCAAAATCGGCCATGGTCATCCTCTGTTTGCCCCGCGAGAGCTTTTCCGGATTGAGGGGCGCCGTCAACCGCGCAATGCAGGGATACGATCATCTTTTTGAAAATAGGGGAAAATTTTGCGTGATTTGCCGGATGGCAAACATCGCGCCGTGGTGGCCGGATGTCTGCTGCACAACCGATTCTGGGGGTTAATGCCGCATGAACACAGGCAGGCCCGCGTGTTCGAGCACATGGCGCGTCACACCGCCCAGGAGCGCCTCGCGCCATTCGCCGTGCGCGTAGGCCCCCATCACCAGAAGATCGGCGCCAAGCTCGTGCGCGATCCTCAGAAGCTGTGCGCCCACGGGGCCGTCATGGTCCGGCACGGTGTGGGCTTGGGCCTCGATGCCGTGTTCGCCAAGCAGGGCCGGAACGGTGGCTTCGGTCACTCGGGCACGCAGCACGTGCACCGCTTCGGCCTTGGCGAGGATCGGCATGGCGTCGAGCACGGCTTTGGGAGCGCGGGCGTCGTCCTTCCAGGCGATGGCGACCACGCGGCCGAAGTCGCCCTTGCTTCCGGGTGGCGCGATGAGCACAGGGCGGCCGGTATCGAACAGGGCCGCGTGAAGAGCATCGCGGGTCTTGCCAGGTTCGCGGGCGCCGCCCAGAACCACGGCGTTGGAAATCCGGCCGAGCGCGGCAACGAGATGGGCGATATCGCCCTCCGTTTCGATGAATTTGGCCGGAGTCTTTGGCCGCGCCCGCTGCTCCCAGCGCTGCGCCGCAGCCCGGACCTGCCGCGCCCAGCTTTCCTCCGAGGCTCTGAGGGCCGCTTCCTGGGCGTGTGTAAGAGCTTGATCGGCCTCCATCAGTTCGGCGACTGGTGGGTTGCGCACGGCAAGCACCTCCAGCGTGGATTTGCCGTTCCAGAAGCTCAAGAGGCGGGATGCGTTGGAAAGCACGCTGCCTACATTTCCGGGCTGCCCTGCCACTGCGAGGATCACGCCGCCATTGGCCTTGAGGCCCAAGGCTTCGGCTTGTGGTGCGCGCCTGTTGATGGCTTCCGCGCTGGCGTAACCCGCTGTCACAGCCAGAAGGCAAAGGATGAGCGACAGCCCGATATTGGCGAGGGCCGCGCCGGGCTTGCCGTCGCGAGCCAGGTCCAGCGTTTGCAGGCTGAAAGAGGAGAAGGTTGTGAAGCCGCCGCAAATGCCGATCATGACGAAAGCGCGGGCGTCGGGATGGGCGGTGAAACGGCCGTCGCTCGTGGTCAGTGCGCCGAAAAAGCCGATGATAAAGGAGCCCGCGATGTTGATGAAGATCGTGCCCCACGGGAAATGCGCCCCGTACATGCGCACGAAGACGTTGGCCGTCCAGGCGCGGGCAACGCTGCCGATGGCGCCGCCAAGAGCGATGTAGAGGTAGGTCAGCATGAAGCGCTCCGCGGTTCGGGTTGGCGCGCTCCGGATGCGTTCCCGCGGCTGAGGAAGCGGGCACAAAAATACCCGCCATGCTGCGGGTTCCTCATGAAGGCCCCGCTGCTTCCATCGCGGCAGGAGCCATCGGCCGGAAGGCGGTTTCGGGGGTGCTCCATCCCCATCGGCGCTGGGTTATAAACGATCGCGGCTGTTTCGCAATACGAAATCCGGATGAGAGGTTTGTCTTATGCCCATGCGCTGGCTGTTTGTGTTTCTAATCTGCCCCGCTTTGGGCGCGGCGGCCTCGCCCGCCTGGAAGGATGGCTTTGTGACGCGCCTTGAGCTTCTTGCGCTGATCGAGACGCTCAACGCCGGGCTGCTGAGCCATCCGAGTGCCACGGCGACGCTTGAGCGATGGTGCGGGGATCATGGGCTGGCACGCGAGGCCAAGGTCGTCGCGGTGCTTGAGCGGGGCGCGGAGAAGACTTTGGACGAGGACGGGCGCAAGCTTCTGGCTGTGCCGGCCGGCGAGCCGGTGCTCTACCGCCATGTGCGGCTGGTCTGCGGGGATAAGCCCCTGTCCGAAGCCGATAATTGGTATGTGCCGGGCCGTCTCACGCCAGAGATGAACCGGCTGCTGGACGAAACCGGCACGCCGTTTGGGCGGGCGATCCGCGATCTCGATTTCCGGCGCGAAACGCTCTCCGCGCGGCTTCTGTGGCGGCCGTTGCCTGAGCATTGGGAGATGCAAGCGCTGCCGCGGCCGGCCCCCGGAGGCAGGCTTGAGGCGCCCGGCCGGATCCTGGAGCATCGCGCGCTGCTGCGCAAAACGGACGGCACGCCCCTGGCGCTGGTTACAGAAACCTATGCAAGCGGGGCGCTCGATTTTCCGCTGCCGGAGGAACGCGATGCGCCATAACTGGCTTCACGGTGGTGCCCTGCACAGAGGGAATCTCCCCTCTCCCACGCAAGCTCGCCTTGGCGAGCTTACTACTCAAGAGCGTCCATATCCGCAAGCGGATATGGACGGGAGAGAAGACGCCCTTTCAGCGGACACAGCCGGACTCCCTCTCCCATGGGGAGGGCTGGGGTGAGGGGAGATTCGCCCGGTTCAAGGTGCCGCCGGGCACCACGGAAGCGCTCACCCCAGGAGCCCGTCACCAGACGATGGTCTGGAACAGGTCCAGCCGCTCCTTGAGGTAGTCGCGCTCGATGGACAGGCCGGCGTTGCCGAAAACCAGCGTCTCCTCGGCGCCTTCCTTGAAGCCCGGCCACTCAAGCTCGCCGCTGGTGTTGGGATCGCCGGTCTTGGCGAAATTGGTCCAATAGGTCATCATCAGGCGGCTGACCGTGTAATTGTGCCGGTGCATCAAGGCGTTAAGCGGGAAGGGAACGACGTTCCGCAGCGTGCCCAAGGCATAGGCCACCTCCAGCCCGTGCGGCGAGCCGCCGAGCAGGCGCAGGAGCGGCGGCTGGAAGTCGAAGTTGTAGTGGTAGACGGGCAGGCGCTTGTGCGCGGCGCTGCGCGCGATCATGCGCGCGGGTTCGACGAAATGGGCATCGCCCCAGATGTGGTCGGCGAGGAAGCCGTCCGTCATGATGAGCTGCGGCGGATACATCGCGGACAGCTCGTCGAACTGGGCACCGGCGGCGCGCTCCACATCCTTCCTGGTGACGTGCAGCTCCTTGCGCAGGAGCACGCCCTCGTAGCTGTTGGCGCCTACGATGAGCGGCACCGGCGCCTGATCGCCGCGCTCGAACACCGGCTCCATCTGGTCCGTCAGCAATTGGCCGTCCAAGAAAGGCGTGTGATCCAGGACGCCCGCCTGGCGGAGCCGTTCGGCTATGTCCTGCCAGCTTTTCGCGCGCAGGCCCGCGGCGGCGTTCTCCGGCGTGAGCTGGAAGGCGCTGGCGGCTTTCTCGCCGATCTGGTGGGCGGAGAGGAACTTGCCGCTGCTGGCCTCAAGCGAGGGTGCGATCCAGCGGCCGCCGCCGCTTTGGACGATGGCCTTGTGGAACAGCCCGCGAGCGGACGGCGCCGTCATGAGCGCCAGCACGCTGATGCCGCCCGCGGACTCGCCGAACAGCGTGACGTTGCCAGGATCGCCGCCGAAAGCCTCGATATTGGCCCGCACCCATTTGAGAGCGGCAATCTGGTCGAGGAGGCCGTAATTGGCGGTGGGGACGCCTTCGGCCTTGGCCTCCTCGTCGAGCTGCGTGTGGCTGAAAAAGCCAAGCGCGCCAAGCCGGTAGTTGAGCGTGACCAACACCACGCCGCGCCGCGCGAGGTTCGCGCCATCGTAGATCGGCATGCGCGCGGAGCCTGCCTCGAACGAGCCGCCATGCAGCCAGACCATCACCGGCAGCCGGGCGCCGGGACGCCTTGCGGGCGTCCAGACGTTCAGGGTGAGGCAATCCTCGCTCATATCGGTGAGGGGCAGGTCCTTGCTTGGCGTTTGCGGGCAGGCGCGGCCGAAGCTGAAAGCCGGGCGGACGCCGCGCCAGGAGGCCGGGGCTTGGGGGCTGCGCCAGCGCAACGGCCCAACCGGGGCTGCGGCATAGGGGAGCCCCTTGAAGACGCGCACGCCGTCCTCGAACTGGCCTTCCACCTCGCCGTTGGCGGTCGGGACGCGATAGGGGCTCTGAGCGCAAGCTATCGATACGAATACTGTAAAAAGCGTCGTGACTGCCGCGGCAATCGCGGCGCGGGTTGTGCGAACGGTCATGGCCAAGGCTTCCGGGCTTAAATGCCAAAGCGGCAGCAGAAGCAGAAGTCCATGGCCCAATTTGGGATGAGTTGCGGCTTTTCGCAGCCCTGGCCCGGTTCGCGCCGGCGGGTGGGGTCAGGGGATGGGGCTGGCGGGTGCTGGCTTTTCGCATGGGAAGAATTTTATGCGAAAGCGCCTTACCTATGTGTTAAAGCGCCGCGTTGTGGTAACGCATTGATATGTATTGAATAGTTCTGCAAAGCGGGATCGCGGCACGGTTAATTCGCAAGTGTATATTATATTTAACGGACATTTTGAATCGCGAAATTCGCGCGAAAACACGGAAAAATGCCGCTAAATTCGATAAAAACTCACATAAGGGTACGCCGTTAACCACGCCGGCATTTACCATGATACGTCGCCATGCGAAATGAACGGTTTTTTAACCCAAAATGGGGCTGCCGGAAGCGCGCGGTAAAGGCCGGTTTCATCCGGCCAGCCGCGACGCTTGAAAAGCGCCGCAAAAAGTCCGCCTGCCATCAAGCGGTGCCGGGCGAGCCTATTTCGTCGAAATAGGCGGTTGGATGTAGAAGCGTTGGCGCGCTGAACCGCGACCGCAGCTTCGACAGCACGTCGCCGCCGTCGGCCTTGGCCGTCAACGATGCGCCAAGCACATCGAAAACAAAGGCGAGCCCTTCTTCGACCAGCGGCGTGAACTCCTCGAAAGCGGCCTCCTTGCAGGTCCACGCCAGCATGTCGTTCATCAGACTGAAATGCGCGGGTTCTATGCCAAATTCCGCGTGGCTGCGCCCCAATGCGGCGACCGCCGGGATCAGCATCTGCCCGGTCGCGGCACCCGCCGGCCAGAGCTGGCTCGACCGTGTCGTTTTCACGACACTTTGCATCTTGGCAAAAATGAGTGGCAGATGGTCCCTGACGCCGCCCTTGAAATAGCGTGCGAGCGCGGGCTCCACCTCAAACAGCCTGCGATAGCTCAAAGCGAAAATGGCCGGCAGCTTCGGCTCCATCGCCGCAAAAAAGTTCCTGAGTGCCGTGAGCCTGTCCTGGACCCTGGAAGAAGCTTCTGCCGCGATATTTTTGGCAGCCTTCGATTGTGATACCAAACAAATCCCCTTTTGCTGCAAGGCGAATTGGCCGCAGCGTGACCATATTGCTCCGCGAACGTCTTGGCCCCAAGACCAGCCGCAGTGGACTCTTAAGGCGCTATCTGAATCGCTTATTGTGTCGGCAGGTGGCATTCTTATGACAAATTTGGGAAAAATGGTGCAAAGCTGGATTTGCCTCCGCGAGGCGGCAAAAGGCTTATCGCGGCCTGGTGGCCGCCGGGAGTACCCGAGCCCGTACAAGACCCGGCTTGCAGACCGGGCACACGGCCGGTTTTAGTGGAGGAAGTGAAATGAATTGGGACGATGCGGTCAAAGCGCATGCGGCATGGAAGTTGAAGCTCCTGGCCTACATGCGCGACCCCAGCAAAAAGCTCGACCCCGCCGTGGTTGGCGTCGACAACCGTTGCCCTCTTGGGATATGGCTCCATGGCGAGGCCAAGCAAAAGCTGGCCGCCATGCCCGAGTTCGAAGACCTGATCGCCGAGCACGCGCGCTTCCACCGGGCTGTCGGCAGCCTCGTCGCGGAGGTCAACGCTGGCAAAGCCGTTGCCGACCAGAGCGTTCTGGGCTGGGAAAGCGAGTTTGCCGCTTCCTCGCGAAGCGTGGTCACGACGATTACGAAACTGAAGCGGAAGGTGCCCAACCTCTGATGTGGGTTTAGGCAAATTCGGAATTGTCCGTGCAACGGGCCGGGTGCTGCCGCACCCGTAAGGGCAACCGGCCCATCCGCGCGCTTTGAGAGGCGGGTTCGCCTTGGCAAACCCGCAGGGCGCTGCCGCACCCGTAACCGCAAAGGAAACACGGATTGCCGGCCACACCCGTATGAGATACATTGTATTACGGTACTTAAACGGGAGGCGCATATGGCCGCAACCGCGATGATCCATGTCCGGGTGGACGAAGAGGTCAAGGCGCAGGCAACCGAAACCCTGGCGGCGATGGGGTTATCCGTGTCCGATGCCGTCAGGGTCTTCTTGATGCGCGTGGCGGCGGAAAAGGCGTTGCCGTTCGAACTGCGGGTGCCGAACGCCGCGACACGCTCCGCAATGGCCGAGGCCGATACCATTGTACGCGACCGGAACGCCCGTTTCGCCACAGCCGGGGAACTGTTCGATGACCTCGAAGGCAGCAAGCAATAAGCGGGCTGCTTTACCCCGCGCATCGGATCGTACCAAGAGTTTTGTGCGCGATTGGGAGCGGCTGCCGGGTTCCGGCCGCTACAACATGAAGCAGCTCAAGGAAGCGATGCTGCTCTTAATCGCCAATGACGGACCGCTGGGACCGGAATGGTCGGATCATCCGCTGAAAGGCAACTGGGCCGGTTATCGCGAATGTCATATTGGCGGCGACTTCCTTTTGATCTACCGCCTCGATGGCAGCGGATCGAATGAGATGGCGGGGCACCGGGTTTGTGTCAGCGCCGACGGTTTCCGCCTCCATGAAGCGGTTGCTCGACGTTACCGCAGCTTGACGCAAATCCGCATTTTCCGTAATATACGGACACAGGAGGCTCCATGACTGAGATCCCCGCCACGGAATTTGCCAAGAACTTCGGCCGCTACAAGGAGTTGGCCCAGCGCGAGCCTATCGCCATCACCAGCCACGGCCGGACCAGCGGCTATTTCATCTCGGAATTCGAGTATCGGGAATACATGCGGCTCAAGGAGCGCGCGCGCCGCGCCTATCACATTAGCGAGTTGCCGGAAGAGACCGTGGCGGCGCTGGAAAATGCTCACATGGACCCGGCGCACGACCACCTGAGCCCGCCTCCGCGAGCTGATGGATTGTGAAGATTTAATTTTACACGTTATTGCGTATCAGTTATTCTAATTTGTAAAGTGTGTTGTGTATGTTCTTTCGGGTATTATGGCATCGGACATTGAAATCGCTGACATGATCCGGGGCATCGTCCCCGCTGACGGCACGCCTATCGCCAACTACGCGGTCATCCGCTACCTATCCGACCGCACCCAAGACCCAATTGATCGCGACCGCTATTTTAGCGTGCGGCAGTCCTTAATCTCCAGTGGCGAACTGGAAGCCGTTCATGGCGGTTATGGCGGGAGGGTTGCTCGTACCCGGCCAATAATCCAGCTCGATCCGGTAATTCCGGAAGCGGAAGACTGGTCGGTTGAACGCAATCTTTACAGGCCGTTTTACCGCTACCTCGCTCTGCATTGGCCGCGTCACTCCGGCGTCGCGGTTGGCGACAAATTGCTTGTTGAGATTATTGGCGATGCGCGGCCCGAGGGAGCCAAACAGTGGTCTATCCCCGATCTCGTGGCTATCAACTGCTTGCGTTATCAATGGCCACCGCATCAAGAGCTGGAGGTGCATGCTTTTGAGGTGAAGACGGCAAGCGGTGGCTCAGATATTAGCGCTTACCAGGCTTTCGCTTACAGTGCCTTTGCTCATTACACCTACCTCTGTTGGCACGTCGGAAACTTCACGCCTCAAACGAAGATCGACAGCGTCGTCGAGGCCTGCCGGACGCTGAAGGTTGGACTAATTTTGTGTGCGTCGCCTTCGGAGACGAAGTCGTACAGGCTGCTACACACGCCTGCGCGCAAAGAACCTTCACGTGCGGCATTAGATAGCTTTATCGAGCAAAAATTAAGCTCAGAACACAAGTCCGAGATTTTAGAATGGGTTCGAGTAGGAGCACCGGCATGGGGCGTGTGATTAGCGTATTTACAGAAAAAGGCGGTGTCGGCAAAACCACTACGACGCTCGTGCTCGCGCACGGTTTTTCCTGCATCAACTCTAAAAGCGTGCTTCTCCTCGATTTCGACGAAACTCCGCTGTTGTCCGAGGTCGTCATGGGGCGGCGGCACTTTTTGGAGGATATCCGGGACGACAGCCGCATCTCCGAATATATCTGTCAACATATCTGGGAGGGAGACGTTGACCCTATGCTGTTTATTCGGCAGTGGGAAGGAGGCCTGAAAACGACAAAAGGGCAGGCCGCCAACCTCTCAATCATTCCTGGTTACAATAAGCTACAAAATACCGAGAACATATTGATAGGGCACTTGATCAGCGGCCATTTTGTTGCTTCGACAGAAGAAGCTCATAACAAGGTCACTTACGGCGTGAAGCGTGCGATCCTGCCGCTCATCGATCACTTCGATTACATTCTAATCGATGCGCCACCGCGAATGACGCACTTCACGCGTGGTGCCATTGACATCTCTGACCTCGTTATCACGCCTTATGAACCCGGCGTTGGCGCGGAAGCAATCCTAAGCAAAACTGCCAAACACATAGAGGGCACCAATAACGGTGCCGCAGTTCTAGCAATGCCCTTCGAAAACCGGCGGTATGTGGCGCTTCCGAACAAGATCAAGGCAGGCGGTGCCTATGGCCACAATGACCGGATCGAACTACTTAAGCAAGATCATCCGCATCTCAACATAACACTCAAGGAAAGGGGTCCCGTTACAGCGCTTTTGCAGTCCATGACAGCGGGCACGCACCCGACCATGCAAGAGCACTATGGGAGCTTGTTTAGTTTGGCTAAAAAGCTCTGCCATGCGGTCGAAACACATCTTGCCGAGCGAACAATGGTAACGGAGGCCGCAGCATGACCAGCATGCCAGCCCATCACATTCTCAAAACGCTTTTCGATCAAATTATTGAAGAGGCAGAAAAGAACCCCGGCTTTGCGGTCCGGCTGCTTGGAGCCTTGCCTTCCGGCATTATCGCTGAGGTAAGAACAGCGCAAAAACGCCAGGTTACGCCTCGCGTGGAAATCGCATCGATTAACCCAGTCTTGATATTGCGCAAGGACGGTGAAGAAGCCCTTCGCACTGCGCTCGGCGCGCTGACCAAAACGCAGTTACGAGAGGTCGCCAAATCTCATCAGCTCATTCTGTCCGACCGCGCCAGGGGCAAAAACGCGGCCAAACCTGCGATCATCGAGGCAGTCATCGAGGCTGGGCAGTTTTGCTTAAGCGAGAGGGCCGCATGACCACGTTAAGCGTTCCCCGAGACGCAAGCTCGCGAGCGCGAACTTGCGGGAGCGAAGGCCAACTGTGCCGTCCTACTTCACCTTATCGATCAGCTTCTCCGGCTTAATCATATTGCAATCGAGCGCGGCGTCCTTCTTCCCATCCATGCCGAACGCCACAGCCATGATTTGGCTATAGAACACGATGGGGATATTGAAGCTGTCGCCGAACTCCTTATTGATCCGCTCCTGATACATCTCCACGTTCTGCTGGCAGAGCGGGCAGGGCGTCGAGATCACATCGGCGCCGGCGTCCGCCGCCTCCTTGAGGATGCCGCGCATCAGGTGCAGCGTCTTCTCTGGGCTATAGATCGCCACCGATCCGCCGCAGCAGGCGGTGCGCGCCTTGTCGAAGGGCACGGCCTCGGCGCCGCAAGCCTCGGTGAACTCGTCGAGGAATTTGGGCTGGTCGTAGGTGGTATACTGCCCGCCGCTTTCCTTGCCCGCGAATGGGCGCACGGTCTGGCAGCCGACCCAGCCCGCGACTTTCAGGCCATGCAGCGGGTTCGTCACCTGGTCCTTGATGTTGTCCATGCCGACATCGTTGACCAGCACTTCGCAGATGTGCCGCACCTTGAGGTCGCCCTGGTAATGCAGGCCGCCGGCCACCAGCGCCTCGTTGATCTTTTCGCGCGCCGCGTCGTCGTTCTTCATCTTCTCGTTGACGAAGTGCGTGTTGAGGTAGCAGGCGGCACACGGCGAGACGATATCCGCCGTGCCCTGCTGCCGCGCCAGCGCCAGGTTGCGGCCCGAGAGCGACCACTGCGCAAGCTGGCCGCCCTTCACATGGCCGACCGAGGCGCCGCAGCAGTTCCAATCCTCGATGGTCTCAAGCTCGATATTGAGCTTGCCGGTGATGGCCTTCAGCGAGCGGTCGAGGTGGATGCCAGCGCCCTGCGAACTGCAGCCAGGATAATAGGTGAACTTGGTTTTGCTGCTCATTTGCCCGCCCTTTCGCGCGCTTCAACCTCGGTGGCCTTGGCGAGAATTGCCCTAAGGCTCCCAGCACCATTGGAGCGGTGCGGCAAGCCGATACCCATGCGGCCGGTCATCACCATCTTCTGGGCGATGGGGAGATTGGCGAGCGCGCGCATGATGCCTTCCTTGATGCCGTAGGAGAAGAAGTAGAGCATCGTGGCCAGCCGCTCGTCAGTGCGCCCGAACCAGCGGACTGAGAGCCAGAAGGCCTTGGAGAAGCGGGCCGTGGCCTTCTTGGGCGCGTAGCCTTCGCGATGAGCGTGGGCCGCGAGGCTTTGCAGGATGTAGGTGACGGGAACCTGCCTGGGGCAGCGCACCACGCAATTATAGCACTGCGTGCAGTTCCACATCGTGCTCGCGGTGAGCACCTCCTCCTTCATACCGGCGCGGATCATCATGAACAGCTTGCGCGGGCCGTTGTCCATCTCGCCGCCGATGGGGCAGGAGCCGGAGCACATGCCGCACTGCATGCAGAGCGGGAGGCGGTCGGCGCCCTCGACGTTCTTGTAGACCCAGCGCGCGAAGCTGAGGTCGTACTTGCGGGAGGGCGTGGGGATCGATGTTGCGGTCATGGCTTACATCCCCTTGAACGGGTTGGGACCGATGGAATCGATGGTCTCCATGTAGGAGCCGATCAATCCGGGCAGGCGGCTGGCGTCGTTGATGGAGATTTCGTGCGTAACGACGCGCTCCGTCTCCAGCATCATACTTTTGAGCGTCTCGCCGACCTTCATCATGCGCTCCTGCGCCATGGCGCTGCCGCGGACGAAGTGGCACTGGTAGTCGTCGCCCGATTTGCAGCCCATCATCATCACGCCGTCATAGCCGCTCGACAGCGCGTCGCTGACGCAGAGCAGGCTGACCGAGCCCAGGCAGCGCACCGGGATCACGCGGATGTACGGGCTGATGGGCGAGCGCTGGATGCCGGCCATGTCGAGCGCCGGATAGGCGTCGTTCTGGCAGGCGAGCACAAGCACGCGCGGTTTCTCCTCGGTCTCGTCGGGCACCTCGACGGCCTTGATCATCGAGGTCATCATCTCGACCGAGTAGTTGTCGAAGCTGATGGTGCGCACCGGGCAGGCGCCCATGCAGGTGCCGCAGCGGCGGCAGCGCGTGGGGTTGAAGATCGGGTAGCCTTCCGGCGTCTCGTCGATGGCGCCGAACGGGCATTCGACCGTGCAGCGGCGGCACTTGGTGCAGGCGTTGAGGTTGACGCGCGGGAAAGAGAGGTCGCCCGAGCGCGGATGCAGCGCGCGGCCTTCGGTGATGTTGCGGAGCGCCTGGATGGCCTTCAGCACCGCGCCCATCGCGTCCTCGGTGGCCTCGCCCACATCCATCGGCCGCCGGACCGGGCCGCAGGCATAGATGCCGGTGCGGCGCGTCTCGTAGGGGAAGCAGATGAAGTGGCTATCCATGAAGCCGTCGGCCAGGATCGGCAGATGCGGTCCCTGGCGGTATTGCAGGTTCAGGATCGGCTGGCCCTTGTAGGTGACAAGCGGCTGGCCGTTGGCCTTGGCGGGTGCGCCATTGGCATAGCCCGCGACCGGGACCGGCGACAGCGGGTCGATATCGCGGTCTGGCAGCGGCACGTCCTCCGTGCCCGGAACGGCGACGGTTGCGTTCGGCACCATGCCGGTCGCCAGCACTACGAGGTCGAGCCCCGTGAGCTGAATCTCCTCGCGGAGCAGTGCGTCGTCGACCGTAACCGTGAGGTCCTTGCCGACGTTCTTAACCTTGCCCTTGATGAAGATCACGCCCTTGGTCTGGGCCTGGCGGTAGAACTCCTCGGCGACGCCCGGTGTGCGCAGTTCGTCGAAGACGATGTAGACCATCGCCTCGGGATCGTTCTCCACGATCTGCAGCGCCTGCCGGATCGAGGCCGTGCAGCAGGTGGAGGAGCAATAGGGCAGGTGATCGGGATCGCGCGAGCCCGCGCATTGCACGAAGGCGGTAACCTTGGCCGGAAGGCCGTTGGACTTGCGGCGGACCTGCCCCTTGGCGAGCATTTCCTCCAGCGCCACGGATGTAACGACGTCCAGCGATGCGCCGTAGCCAAGATGCGTGAGCTTCGAGGCATCGTAAGGCGTCCAGCCGGTGGCCAGCACGATGGCGCCAACCGTCTCGGCGGCCGCGGCGCCATTCTGGCTCAGCTCGATCTCGAACTTGCCGGGCATCCCCGAGGTCTTCGTAACGCGCGTATCGAGGCGCACCTCGATGCGCGAATCGGCCTCGACGGCGGCAACCAGTTTGGCGATGGGATTGGCTTCCGGCTCGCGGTAGGGCGCGTGGTGCGGAACGAGCTTGGTGAGGTTCAGCGCGTGGCCGCCAAGTTTGCCGGACTGCTCGACCAGCAGCACGGGATAGCCGCACTTCGAGGCCTCGCGCGCGGCCGTGAGGCCGGTCAAGCCACCGCCGACGACCAGAATGCGCTCGTTGAACGGACCCTCGGTGTAGGGCACCGGAACCTTGATCTTGCGCGCCTCGGTGATGGCCATGCGGATGTAGTCGGCCGCCAGCATCTCGGTGTTCTCATCGCCGGCCGGTTGCGTCCACGCCACCTGCTCGCGCAGATTCGCGCGCACCACCTGCACGCCGTCGAAGCGGAACTTATCCTGGTGCATACGCGGCGAGCACGCGGCGATCACCGCCTGGTTCATGGTGCCGGCAGCCGCGTCGTCCCGGATAAGCTTCAGCCCCTCCTCGCCGCAGAGATAATCGTGCTTCTTGCAGAACGGCGCCTTGAATTCCTTCACGGCGACCTTTTCAAGCGCATCGAGCGAGGCCGCTTCGGCAATGCCGCAGCCGCCGCAGAGATAAACGCCGAGCTTCTTTTCGGTAGCGGTCATCAGGCCTGCCCTCCTTGAGCCGTCTGGATGGCCTTGAGCGCCGCCGCGGTGGCGGACTGCACGGACATGGAAACATCGAGCGGGCCGGAAGCGACGCCGGCCGCGAACATGCCGCCCCCTCCGTCCGGTGGCGCCAGGAAGCCGTATTCGTCGGCGCCCTCCATGACCGAAGCGGGCAGCGTTGCCGATTCGGGCTGCATGCCGACGGCCAGCACCACGAGGTCGTAATCGCGGTCGTAAAGCTCGCGGCTGAGCGTATCCTCGCCGTGCAGCACCGGGTTTCCGCCTTCGCCCTCGTAAATCGAGGCCGGCTTCGACTTCACGAAGCGCACCTGCGGATCGGCCTTTACCTTCAGATAAAAGCTTTCGAGTTTATCGTGCGCGCGGAGATCGATGTAGTAGATGTCGACCTGCGCATCCGGGTATTGCGCACGCACATAGGCCGCGTGCTTGAGCGAAGCCAGGCAGCAGATCCGCGAGCAATAGGGCAGGTGGTTGAGGTCGCGGGAGCCCGCGCACTGGATGAGCGCCACGCGCTTGGCTTCCTTGCCGTCGGACGGGCGGACGATCTTGCCGGCGGTCGGGCCGCCTTCCGCCGAAAGCCGCTCCATCTCGACATTGGTGATGACGTTCGGCACACGGCCGTAGCCATAGGACTCGAGCTTCCCGGCGTCGTAAGGCTTCCAGCCAGTGGCGAGCACGATGGACGCAACCGGCAGCTCGAATCGCTGGGGCTTCTCGTCGAGATCGATCGCGCCATATTTGCAGGCGCCTGCGATTGCCTGCGCCTCGGGCGTCCCAATTACGCCGGGCGCGACGACATACCGCATGGGGTAGGCCATCGGATGCGGCAGGTAGGCGGCCGGCACCGTGTCCATCCCGCAATTGAAGGGGTTCGAAACGCGCGTCGTGGCGGCCTTGGCGCAATCGCCGCACGCGGTGCAGCGGGCGTTCACATGGCGCGGGGAGGTCTCGACCGTCACCCTATAGGCGCCGGGCGTGCCGCTTACCTCGACGATTTGGGCCATGGTCATGACGCGGATGCGCGGATTGCCGCGCAGGCGCTGGTAGTTGATCTCAAGGCCGCAAGCCGGATGGCAAAGCTTTGGAAAATAGCGGTTTAGCTGCGCCACGCGCCCGCCAAGCGTTGCGGATTTTTCCAGGAGGATGACATCGCAGCCCGTCTCCGCGGCCTCGACCGCGGCCGAAATGCCTGCAATGCCGCCACCGGCAACCAAGATCGTTTGGCTTTCCTGCCCTTGGGCCATCGTTTCTCCCCTAAATGCCTGCCAGCACGTTTGGATTTGATTGGGCCGCTGGCTGGTTCCGCTCTCTTGCTAATACATCGTATTATTCCGATGTGACAATGCAAATTTTGCGTGGGGCTAGCGCAGAGGAGGCGTTACCCGCAGAATGCCATGGCCATCCGAGAGATGGTTCATTTTTTAATCGGAGAACTTGATCTAGATCAACCCGATCCCCAACACATCGCATTATTGCCATATAATCATTGTTGCATCTGTACTGGCAAACCGCTACGGTTAATCGCCGCGCTTGAGGAGGAGAGGCCCGTTTCGCGTGCCGCATCGCTCCCGGCTAGGGCGTGGTACTTGCCATTAATATTGGCCTGAAGCAAAGGGCGCACGCAAGAAGAGGCGCCCCGCAGGGAGGATGAATGTCGAAGCTTGTTCCGCCGCACGGCAGCAATGTGCTCATTCCGCTTTTGGCCCCAGAGGCCGAGATTCCGGGCGAGCTGAGCCGCGCCGCCACCCTGCGGAAGGTGCCGATGAGCAGCCGCGAGACCTCCGACTTCATCATGCTGGCCATGGGCGCGTATACCCCGCTCGAAGGCTTCATGAGCAAGGCGGACTGGCACGGCGTCTGCGCCGGGATGAAGACCGCCAGCGGCCTGTTCTGGCCGATCCCGATCACCCTTTCCGCCACGCGCGAACTGGCTGACAGCATCGCCATCGGCGAGACGGTCACGCTCGTCGACCAGGACTCGGGCGAGATCATGGGCATGCTGGAGGTCAGCGAGAAATACGCGCTCGGCAAGGAAGATAAAGAATTCGAGTGCCAGCACATTTTCCGCACCACCGACCCCAAGCATCCGGGCGTGGAAAAGGTGATGGGGCAGGCCGAGGTCAATCTCGCCGGCCGCGTGACCGCTCTTAGCGAGGGCGTCTATCCGAAGCAATACAAGGGCTTCTATTACCGCCCGGCCGAAACGCGCGCGCTCTTCACCGACAAGGGCTGGAGCCGGGTCGCCGCCTTCCAGACGCGCAATCCCATGCACCGCAGCCACGAGCATCTGGCCAAGATCGCGATCGAAATTTGCGACGGCCTGCTCATCCATCAGGTTCTTGGCGCGTTGAAACCAGGCGACATCCCGGCCGAAACGCGCGTGAAGGCCATCGACAAGCTGACCGAGAACTATTTCGTGCCCGGCACCTACATCCAGGCGGGCTACCCCATCGAGATGCGCTATGCGGGGCCGCGCGAGGCGCTGCTGCATGCCGTGTTCCGGCAGAATTTCGGCTGCTCGCACCTCGTCATCGGCCGCGACCACGCAGGCGTCGGCAGCTATTACGGGCCGTTCGATGCTCAGCATATCTTCGACACCCTGCCGGCCGGAAGCCTCGTCACGCAGCCGCTCAAGATCGACGTGACCTTCTTCTGTTACAAGTGCAACGGCATGGCCACCGCGCGCACCTGCCCGCACGGGGCCGGGGACCGGCTGGACATTTCCGGCACGAAGCTCCGCGCCATGTTCGCAAATGGGGAAAAGATCCCCGCTGAGTTCAGCCGCCCAGAAGTTGTCGCAGTGCTCCAAGAATACTATGGCGCGCTGAAGCAGTAACCAGGAAAAATCATACCACTCGCTCGCAACAAGGAGGATTCTTAAGGATGCCCACTTTCGTTCACACGGATAAGTGCGACGGCTGCAAGGGCGGTGAATACACCGTCTGCATGTATGTGTGCCCCAACAACCTGATGAAGCTCGACACCACGCGGATGAAGGCCTTCAACCAGGAGCCGGAGCAGTGCTGGGAATGCCAGTGCTGCGCGAAGGCTTGCCCGCAGCAGGCCATTGAAGTCCGCTCGTTCCAGGACTGGGTGCCGATGGGCGGCGCGGTTATCCCGATGCGGACCGACAGCGCCATTATGTGGACCATCAAGTTCCGCGACGGCGAGGTCAAGCGCTTTAAGTTCCCGATCCGCACCACGCCGGTCGGCTCCATCGACCCCTATACAGGTAAGCCCACGGGCGGCAATCTCGACGACAATCTGCTGTTCACCGAGGCGGGCGTAACCCTTCCGACCATCTAAGGCGCCTTCGCCGGCCCTGCATTAGAGGGCCCATGGCGAGGGATTTCAGAATGCAAACCGGGGGACCTCAAGAAGTCTCCGCGAGCAAGTAATTCCAAGGGAAAGCACACATGAGTGAAGGAACTTTCGGGAATCCCACAATTGTGGAATTCAAAACCGATATTCTTATTATCGGTGGCGGCATGGCCGCCTGCGGCGCCGCATTCGAGGTGAAGCGCTGGGCTGGCGACGACGTGAAGGTCACGCTCGTCGACAAGGCCGGCCTCGACCGCTCGGGCGCGGTGGCCATGGGCCTTTCGGCCATCAATACCTATCTGGGCGAGCAGAAGCCGGAAGATTACTGCCGGATGGTCTCCGCCGACCTGATGGGCCTCACCCGCGACGACCTCGTCTATGACGTCGGCCGCCACGTCGACGGCACGGTGCACCTGTTCGAGGAATGGGGCTTGCCGATCTGGAAGACGAAGGAGACCGAGGGCGTGCCTCTGAAGGACGGCGGCAAGCCGGTCCGTTCGGGCAAGTGGCAGATCATGATCAACGGCGAGAGCTACAAGCCGATCGTCGCTGAAGCCGCCAAGAAGGCGCTGGGCATCGAGAACATCTACGAGCGCGTCTTCATCGTGAAGCTGATCCTCGACGCCAACGAGCCGAACCGCATCGCGGGCGCCGTGGGTTTCTCGGTCCGCGAGAACAAGATCTATGTGTTCCGCGCGAACGCGGTGCTGCTGGTCGCCGGCGGCGCGGTGAACGTGTTCCGTCCCCGGTCCACGGGCGAAGGCATGGGCCGCACCTGGTACCCGGTGTGGAACGCGGGCTCGACCTACGCCATGGCCGCAGAGGCCGGCGCCGAGCTTACCATGATGGAAAACCGCTTCGTTCCCGCCCGCTTCAAGGACGGCTACGGCCCGGTTGGCGCATGGTTCCTGCTCTTCAAGTCCAAGGCCACCAACGGCTACGGCGAGGACTACGTCAAGAAGAACGCGCATATGCTGGCCGAGTTCGCGCCCTACGACACGGCGGCCGTGGTGCCGACCTGCCTGCGCAACCACGCCATGCTGCATGAAATGAAGGAAGGCCGCGGGCCCATCATCATGGATACCCCGACCGCGATGAAGGAACTCGGCGCCAACATGACGCCGAAGGAGATGAAGCACCTCGAAGCCGAGGCGTGGGAAGACTTCCTCGACATGTGCATCGGTCAGGCTGGCGTGTGGGCCGGTTTGAACACCCGTCCCGAGGAGAGCCCCTCCGAGCTGATGCCGACCGAGCCTTACCTGCTTGGTTCGCACTCCGGCTGCTGCGGCATCTGGGTGTCGGGTCCGGAAGACCTGAACTCGCCGGCGGAGTGGAAGTGGGGCTACAACCGCATGACCACCGTCAACGGCCTGTTCACCGCGGGCGACGGCGTCGGTGCCTCCGGCCACAAGTTCTCGTCGGGTTCGCACACCGAGGGCCGCCTCGCCGCCAAGTCGATGGTCCGCTGGCTGCGCGATCACAAGGACTATCAGCCGGTCTTCAAGGCCGACATCAATGCCATCGCCGAGGAAATCTACGCTCCTGTGCGCAACTACATCGAGCACAAGGACAAGACCACGGCCGAGGATATCAACCCGTTCTACATCACGCCCAAGATGCTGCAGATGCGTCTGCAGAAGACCATGGACGAGTATGTGGCGGGCTGCTCCACCTACTATCAGACGAACGGCAAGCTGCTTTCGATGGGCCTGCACTTCCTCACCATGCTGAAGGAAGACAGCAAGAAGATGCGTGCGAAGGACCTCCACGAGCTGATGCGCGCGTGGGAGAACTATCACCGCATCATCACCGCCGAGGCTCACCTGCGGCACATCATGTTCCGCGAGGAGACCCGCTATCCGGGCTTCTACTACCGCACGGACTTCCCGAAGCTCGATCCGCAAAACTGGCAGTGCTTCGTGAACTCGAAGATGGACCCGGACACGCACGATTGGACGATGATCAAGCGTCCGCACGTCGACTTGGTCGAGAAGCACTACGGCGGCCAGAAGCACTAAGGCTTGAGAGAGCGGGGGCGGATTACGCCCCCGCTTTCGTATCGGAAAGCCCGATTACTCCGGTGGCTAGCCGGCATTAGCCAACGCCCCCTCTCTCCCGCGAGGGGAGAGGGGCAAGGGTGCCATTCAAGGCGCGGCGGGTGGCTCGGGCGTCCCTTCTCCCCTTGCGGGAGAAGAACAGGATGAGGGTTAAGCCGCACGCCGTGCCCGGCGGTGCAAGGCTTATCCGGCACCGGCGAAGTTACCGGGCAGGAATATCCGGTGCAAGCCGCGCCCGTAAAGGTTGCGGTGCTTGCACTATTGGCGTATGGCCTCGTGCTCAGCAAAGTGCGTAGCTTGCCGGGCCGGTGCCTTGGCAGGACATGAGAGAGAGTAAATGACCGCAGACAGCACCCTGGACGAGGAAGATCGCCTGTCGCATGAAGAGACCTTCCGTCCGGACACGGCGCGCGATCAGAAGCTGAGCGTTTTCGACAGCGTACGGGTCCATTCGGACAATCCGGTGCAGCCCGTTAAGCTAAAGGCCGGGGACAGCTTCAACTTCCGCTGCCACCGCGGCGTCTCCTGCTGGAACACGTGCTGCCACGGCGCGGACATCACGCTTCCGCCCTACGATATTTTGCGGCTGACGCGGCGCTTCGGCGTGCGCGCGCCCGAGTTCCTCGAACGCTATACCGTGCCCGCCGATCACGAAAGTGCCGGGATGCCTGTCGTCAAGCTCAAGATGGGCGGCGACGACGGCACGGGGGCCTGCCCGTTCCTGGCGGAGGAAGGCTGCACGGTCTATTCCGACCGCCCCGCCGCCTGCCGCTATTACCCGCTCGGCCTGATCTCGGTGAAGCTCAAGGACAGCGAGGTCAAGGAGGACTTCAACTTCCTGGTGCGCGAGGATCATTGCCGCGGGCATGACGAAACGCAGAGCCAGACCGTCGCGGAGTTTTGCAAGGACCAGGGCGTCGAGCCCTACGAGCACATCAACCGGGGCTGGATCGACATCCTGATGAAGCTCGCCTCCTGGCGCCCGATGGGCGGGCCGATGGGCAAGGAGCCCACGCCCCAGGCACGGCAGATGTTCTTCATGGTCTCGACCGACGTGGAGCGCTTGCGCAAGTTCGTTTTCGAAAGCAGCTTTCTGGAGCGCTACCAAATCCCGGCGGAAGCCGTTGAGATGGTGCGCGGCAGCGACGAAGCCCTCATCTGCCTTGGCCTGGACTGGCTGAAGAACGTGCTCTTTCACGAGCCCACCGTCGAGCTTCGGCCGGAGGTGTTGCAGGAGGCCATCGCCAAGGCGCGGACGGAGATCGGCGCGGCCTAGCGCGGCGTCGCTCAATAGCCTGCCACCTTCGCGGCTAAGCGCTTATGGGCAAGTGTGAGACATAAGCCATACTAGCGCGGTTTCAGAAAAGCAGGCTTAATGTCAATCGGGCAGGGCGAAGCGATCCGGCGCTGAGGCTCTACCCCGATAATGAAGGATCGCCGGGGCGGGCATGGCTTTTCCGGGGTTGCGGAAGTGCCGGTTCGTGCCAAACGGCGCGGGTAGGATAGTATGTCGACAGGGAATATCGGCGGCGGGGTGTCCTGGCCGCGGCGCTTGATGCCATTCTTGAGCTGGACGCCGCATATCAACCCGGTCACGCTCAACGCGGATTTCTGGGCGGCGCTCACTGGGGCGCTGGTGGTGCTGCCGCAAGGCATAGCCTACGCTACCATTGCCGGCATGCCGCCGGTTTACGGCCTATACGCGGGTATGATCCCGGCCATCGTGGCGGCGCTGTTCGGCTCCTCCTGGCAGCTTGTATCCGGCCCGACGGTGGCGGGATCGCTGGTCATGGCCTCGGCGCTGGGCGCCATGGCCACGCACGCCTCGGATCAATACGTCGTGCTGGCGCTGACGCTCACCTTCCTGGTCGGCGTGATCGAACTGGCCATGGGCGTTTTCCGGCTGGGCGTGCTCGTCAACTTCATATCGCATTCGGTCATCGTCGGCTTCACCGCGGGCGCCGGCGTCATCATCGCGGCCAACCAGCTCAAGAACTTCCTTGGGCTGGAGGCCATGCCGCGCGGCCTCGCGTTTTACGAGGTCTTAGAGTATGTGGGCACTCATATCGGCGATGCCTCATGGAAGACCGCGGCGGTCGGCACCGTTACCGTTGTAACCGCCATCGCGGTCAAGCGCTATTTCCCCCGCTGGCCCTATATGATCGCCGCCATGATAAGCGCGAGCGTGGCTGGCTATGCCTTCAACGTGTTCGCGCCCGGCTGCGATACGATCGTGAAGAACGGCCTCAAGGTATTCGGCGATACCTGCCCAATCAGGACGGTGGGCGAGTTGCCGTCGAGCCTGCCGCCGCTCTCCGCGCCGAGTTTCGGCCTGGAGACGTGGCGTTCGCTCTCCTCGGTCATGCTCGCCATGACGCTGTTCGCGCTGACCGAGGCCATATCCATCGCACGCGCGCTCGCCTTGCGCACCGGCCAGCAGATCGACGCCAACCAGGAGTTCATCGGGCAGGGGCTTTCCAACATCGCGGGCGCGTTCTTCTCGGGTTATGTGGCCACGGGGTCGTTCAACCGGAGCGCGCTCAACTATTCGGTCGGAGCCAGAACCCCCGTCGCCGCGATCCTGGCCGGCTTCTTCCTGATGGTCATCGTCGTGGCCGTGGCGCGCTACGCCATTTACCTGCCGAAGGCCACCATGGCGGGCATCCTGTTCATCGTGGCTTACGGCCTGTGGGACAGCCACCACATCAAGCAGATCGTCCGCACGAGCTGGTCGGATACGGCGGTGCTCGCGGTGACGTTCGGCGCGGCGCTGGCGCTGGAGCTGGACAAGGCCATCTTCGCTGGCGTGCTGATATCGCTGCTCCTCTATTTGCGGCAGACCTCGAACCCGCAAATCCATATCCGCGTGCCCGACCCGGCGAACGAGAGGCGGAAATTCACCGACACGGGTCCCGGTCTGCCGGAATGCAGCCAGATCCGGGTGATCCGCATCGACGGTTCGCTGTTTTTCGGCGCGGTGAACGCCTTCCAGGAGACGCTACGCGGCTATGAGGATACCGCGCCCAGGGCTAAGCATCTCCTTATAATCATGCAGGCGGTGAACTTCATCGACGTGGCGGGCGCCGAAGCGTTGGTTGCGATGGCAAGGCGCTACCGGGAACGCGGCGGCGGGCTGTATCTGGTCCGGACGAAGAAGGCCGTGGTCGAGGTTCTCGAACGCGGCCACTACATGGAGGCAATCGGCCAGGAGAATGTTTTCCGGTCCAAGACGATAGCGTTGCGGACGGTTCACGGGCTGCTGGATCGCGACGTATGCCAGAACTGCAAGAGGAAGGTTTTCCTGGAATGCCGCGAGCTGGATAAGCAGAAGCCCGCGGAGGGGGCCGCGCCAGCTGTGGCCAAGCGCGCCTGAGCAGTACCGCTCCGTCCGCCGCCGCTATCCTCCCGCAGGTTCGCTTGCGGTTGCGTGCATGGGAAGCCCCTTGCCTGGCCGTTGTGCCTCGCTGTGCGCAAAGCGCACCCCCGCTTCCGCCACGAGTTCCGGAGCTAGCGCGAGTACGGCTTCATAGTGCGAGAAAAACACCTGGCCCGTGAGATGCTCCAGCAGATCGGAGCGCTTCAGCCGGTCCATAACCGGACCCTTGATCCCGGAAAAATGCAGCGTGACACCGGATTCCCGTAGCTGGTTGTTGATGGTTTCCAGGCTTTCGAGGGCGCTCATATCGATGTGGTTGACGCCGACGCATTGCAGCACGAGATGCTTGGCTTGCGTGTGTTCCAGCATCAGCCCGTGCACTGCGTCTTCAAGGTATTTGGCGTTGGCGAAATAGAGGCTTTCGTCGACGCGGAGCGAGATGACGCGCTCGCTGGTTACTGCCGCCCCGTGGCGCTCCGGGTTGCGGAAGTGCTGTGTGCCCGGCATCAGGCCCACAACCGCGAAATGCGGGCGGCTCGTGTGATAGATGTGCAGGACGATGGATAGCGCCAGCCCGGTCATCAGCCCCTTCTCGACGCCGTAGATCACGGTCATCAGGAAGGTGACGACCACTGCGGCGAAATCGCGTTTCGAGTAGTTCCACGCCTTGGCCAGGATCTGGTAATCGACCAGCGTCAGCGCGGCGATGATTATGAGCGCCGCCAGCGTTGCGAACGGCAGGTAATACAGCGGCGCGGTGAGGAAGGCGGCCACCAGCGCGATGCCGATTGCCGCGAAAATGCCTGCGAGGGGCGTTTGCGCTCCGGCATTGTAGTTCACCGCCGAGCGCGAGAAGCTGCCCGCCGCCGGATAGGCCCCGGACACTGCCGAGGCTACGTTGGCGATGCCCAGCGCCACCATTTCCCGGTTCGGCGAGATGGTTTGCTTACGCTTGACGGCGAACGCCTGCGCGATGGAAACGGATTCCACGAAAACGATGATGGCGATCAGCGCGGCATGGGCGATCAGCGCCTGCCACAGCACGGCGGGTGTCGGATAATCGGCCACCTTGCGGGCGGCGGCGTGCAGCTCGAAGCTGGGCCAGGACAGCGACGGCAGGCCACTGGGGATATCGCCCACCACCTTGATGCCAAGCTTGCCAAGAGCGAACCACTGGTGCAGCCAGCCGGTTTCGGATTGCAGGCTGGCACTTAGGAAAATGGCGACGGTGAGAACGATGAACGGCCCGACCCCCGCGAACAGGCCGGCGCGGGCTGGCGTGAGGCCCAGCCATTGCAGGAAGGGTTTCATGTAGCGGCGCATCGCCAGGAAGCCCGCGAAGGAGCCAAGCGCAAAGATCAGGGTCGGTGTGTGGATTTCCCGGAAGTGGGGTGCGATGGACATGGCGATGTCGTAGAGCGTGTCGCCGCTGCCCGGAACGCCCAGCACATACTTGACCTGCGTTGCCGCGATGGTAAGCACCGAGCCGGTGACGAAGCCGGAAATGACGGCGTGGCTCAGGAAATTCGCGATAAAGCCCAACCGCAACAGGCCCATGGCGATGAGCATTCCGCCCGCCATCAGCGCCAGGGTGGCGCCCGCCGCGACATGCTCGGGGGTCCCCGCCGGGCCGACGAGGCTCGCGCCCGATTTGGTCAGGATGGCGATGATCGCGCACACGCCGACCGACAGGAACATGCTGGTGCCGAACAGGCAGTAGAGCAAGGGCGGCAGGATGCTGACGTAAAGCCCGATATGAGGCGGCATGCCCGCGACAAGGGCGTAGCCCAGCGCCTGCGGCACCAGCATCACGACCACGATGACCGCGGCCAGAAAGTCCTTGATGACGATATCCTGGTCCGTGTTGCGCAGCCAGGTGAAGGGGGGAAAAATGGTCTTCAGCAGGCTATTCTGTGTGCTCATTGCCTACGTACCGTGCTGGTTGTTCTTATGACTGAGACACTAATGGCTACACGCATTTTCAGCCGGGCGTTGCGCGGCAACTTGCCGCAGTCCGCGATCCAATGGCATGCGCGGCGGCATGCCCGCGCCGTTCCACGCTGGCGGCCTGCCTCTGCGAGCTTGGCGGCAGCGGCGGTGCTTAAGCCCCGGTGCCGATCCGCTGTGCCTTATATCCGCGATCGACGATTGCGTCCCACCAGCCGCGATTGTCGAGATACCAGCGCACGGTGTCTTCGACGCCCGTCTCGAAGGTTTTCCGGGCGCGCCACTCAAGCTCCCGGACGATCTTCGAGGCATCGATGGCGTAGCGCCGGTCGTGGCCGGGCCGGTCGGTTACGAAGCTTATGAGGCGGCGGCGCGGTCCTTGCGGCGAGGGCAATTCGCGGTCGAGCCGATCGCAAATTGCCTCGACAACCTGAAGGTTCGTGCGCTCGTTAAGTCCGCCGATGTTATAGGTTTCGCCGGCGGCGCCTTTCTCGACGGCGAGCAGGAGGGCGCGGGCATGATCGTCGACGTGAAGCCAATCGCGGACATTCCGCCCGTCGCCGTACACGGGAAGCGGTTCGCCGGCCAGGGCCTTAATAATCATGTGCGGGATCAGTTTCTCCGGAAACTGATAGGGGCCGTAATTATTCGAGCAATTCGTGACCAGGACGGGCAGGCCATAGGTGCGATGCCAGGCGCGGGCGAGATGGTCGGACGCGGCCTTGCTGGCTGAATATGGCGAGCTGGGCTGGTAGGCGGTTTCCTCGGTGAAAGCCGGCTCCTCCGGCCCAAGGTCGCCGAACACCTCGTCGGTGGACACATGCAGAAAGCGGAAGCGCCCAGCCCTCTCCGCCGGCAGGCCCTGCCAATAGCGCAGCGCTTCCTGCAGAAGCGTGAAGGTTCCGCCGATGTTGGTCGCGATGAATTCCTGCGGGCCGTCGATGGAACGGTCGACGTGGCTTTCCGCGGCGAGATGCATGACCGCGTCCGGCTGGAACTCCTCGAACGCCTTGCGCATGGCGCGGGCATCGGCGATATCCGCCTCGGCGAAGCGGTACTTCGGATTGTTGCCCGCCCCCGGGATCGAAGCGCGGTTTGCGGCGTAGGTCAGCTTGTCGATGTTTAGAACTTCATGGTCCGTTTCCAGCAGAAGCAGACGGATCAATGCCGATCCGATGAAGCCGTAGCCGCCCGTGACGGCGATGCGCTTTGCCGCCATGTCAGGCCACCTGCGTCAGCGTTGCGATGCCGGCTGGAAAAAGCTCGGGCGCCATTTGCGGCAGCGCCAGCAAATATTTCCCGTAGCTGCTTTTCTCGCACCGGCGCGCGGCGGCGAAAAACGCGTCTGGCGTAATGTAGCCCATGCGCAGTGCAATCTCCTCTGGGCAGGATATTTTCATGCCCTGCCGGTTCTCCAGCACTTGCACGAACTGGCTCGCCTCGATGAGCGATTCATGCGTGCCCGTGTCGAGCCAGGCAAAGCCCCGGCCCATGATTTCGACGCTGAGCTGGCCGCCGTTCAAATAGGCGGTGTTCACATCGGTAATTTCGAGTTCGCCGCGGGCCGAGGGCCGGAGAGATTTCGCAATCCCGATCACCCGGTTGTCGTAGAAATACAGTCCTGTCACCGCGCAATTCGACTTGGGGCGCCTGGGCTTTTCCTCGATCGAAATGGCGCGGCCCTGGGCGTCGATTTCAATGACGCCGTAGCGTTCGGGGTCTTTGACCCTATAGCCGAAAACGGTCGCACCGCTTTTTTGGGACATGGCCTTCGACAGAAGCTCCGGAAGGCCGTGCCCATAAAAGATGTTGTCGCCCAGGACGAGGCAGACTGAATCGCTCCCTATGAACTGCTCGCCGATAAGAAAAGCCTGGGCGAGGCCGCCAGGGGCAGGCTGTTCCGCGTAAGAAATATCGAGCCCGAATTGAACGCCATCTTCAAGCAACTGCTGAAAGGAAGGCAGATCCCGTGGCGTCGAGATCAGTAGTATGTCTCTTATTCCCGCGAGCATAAGCACGCTCAGCGGATAATAAATCATGGGTTTGTCGAAAACGGGAAGGAGTTGCTTTGAGACAGCCATCGTGCAGGGGTGAAGTCTGGTGCCCGACCCGCCCGCCAGAATTATGCCTTTCATGGTGCAATCCCGAGCTTCGTTACTGTTGGATTTGCGCTACAGGAAAAAGTTGGCTGTTGCAAGGCGCATAGCCACCGGCTATGCGCAAGGTGAAGATGTTCGCCTTTCTCGTGGCTTGGGGGGATGCAATGCGCATTGTGGAGACGGCTCTAAGCGGCGTGAAGATTATCGAGCCCGCACTGTTTCCCGACAATCGGGGCTATTTCTTCGAAAGCTTCAACGCGGGGAGGTATCGCGAGGCGGGGATATCCAGCGGTTTCGTTCAAGATAACGTCTCCGTTTCCTTCAAGGGGGTGCTGCGGGGCCTGCATTTGCAGAATCCAACGCAGCAGGGAAAGCTTGTCATGGTCTTGAGCGGTGCCGTGATCGATGTCGCCGCCGACGTTCGTGTGGGCAGCCCAACTTTCGGGCGGCATGTCGCGGTTCGCCTCGATGCCGTGAGCCACCGGCAGCTGTGGATTCCGCGCGGCTTCGCGCACGGTTTCGCCGTACTGTCGGACGAGGCCGCATTTCTCTACAAATGCGATGCGCCTTACGATCGCGGCAGCGAGATCGGCATTCGCTGGAACGACCCGGATATCGGCATCGATTGGGGCGTGGAGCACGCGATACTCTCGGAAAAGGACGCAGCAGCGCCTTTGTTGCGGGAGCTGACGGCCAGGCTTCCACGATATGAGGGCTGAACCCATGCGAATTCTCGTCACGGGCGCGGCCGGGCAGGTTGGGATGGCGCTTGCTCGGGCGTTGCCGGATCTGGGAGACCTTGTGCTTGCGGGAAGAGACGCGCTCGATCTGTCCCATCCCGAAGCAATCGCCGGGCGGTTGAGCGCCTTCAACCCGGACCTCATTGTCAACGCGGCGGCTTACACCGCTGTCGACAGGGCGGAAACCGAGAGGGATTTGGCATACGCGGTCAATGCGGCCGCGGTTGAGGCGATGGGCCGCTGGGCGGCGGCGGAGAACGTGCCTCTGATTCATTTTTCGACCGACTATGTGTTCGATGGCCGCGCATCCGAACCCTACCGCGAGACCGACCCAGTAAATCCTCTCTCGGTCTACGGAAAGAGCAAGGCGGAGGGCGAAAGGCTTCTACTTGCAACGGGGGCGCCTTGCCTGATCGTCAGGACGAGCTGGGTTTACGCCGCGACGGGAAAGAACTTCGTGAAAACCATCGCCAGGCTTGCCGGTGAAAGAAGCGGGCTTGCCGTCGTGAGCGACCAGATGGGCACGCCAACCTCGGCGGCGCAGATTGCAAGCTTCGTCCGCGCGCTCGCCGGGGAAGGGCTGCCGGGTCTGCCGGCGCTGTTCGAGGCTTCGTCGCGGCTGGTGCACTTCACAGCTTCGGGCTGGACTACGTGGCACGGTTTCGCGTGCGCGATCGTCGCCGGAATGAAGCGGCGCGGCGTGCCCGTGAAGGCATCGGAGGTGCGGGCCATACCAACCTCGGACTATCCAACGCCAGCCGAGCGCCCCCAATTCTCGCGCCTTTCGACGGCGCGGCTCCAGAGCGTTTTCAACTTTCATCCAGAGCCGTGGGAGCGGGCGCTGGACGGCGTCCTGGACACCATGTTCGGCGGCAAGCCTTCAAGCTGAAAGAGCCTCGGTCCACTCACTCGCAGCCCGTGGCAAGACAAGCCATGCTGGCGGACAGGGCGGAATATTTAACCCTTCGAGCCGGAAGCTGGGGCGTTAATCGAATATTTACAGCCGCGTGCCAGCATACGTGGTTCGACAGTAACCTCCCCCATGTGAGGGATACGCTATGTCCGTCGCCGCAGTTGGCTCCTCGATTGGCGCCTCCGTCACCGGCCTCCAACACCCCGCCGCCGCTTCAGCCCAGCCTCTAGCGAACACGGATAACCAAGCCGGCACTTCCAGTTCGTCCGTAGTCATGGACATGAATCACCACAAGAAAAAGCCGCTTCCAAGCCCCCTGGCCATGGCCTCAAGCGCCGTTCAAGCCGCGATCACAGGTCTTGGCAGCCGCTGAAGAACCGGCGAGAGGCGCATCTGGCGGGGGCCGCCCTCCGGTAGCGGGCCTTGGAGTAACGCCACGTCTGGAACTCCCATGGGGGGGAAGAATGGGACGAGGGGCGGAACGCGCCGATCATGCCGGAGTTTGGCATCCGGCAAGCCGCACGTTACCGCCCATGCGCGGGGCTGACAGCCAGCCGGCTAAATGCCCGCCCCAGAATTGAAGCGCTCGACGAGCTGGTTATAGTTGTGAATGAGGGCGGGCGGCGAGCCTTCCACCATCCAGTCGGAAAGCGAATTGTTGAGGTTCATCTTCTCCCCCGCGCTATAGGGCGTCTTGTCGCGGACGCGGCGCATCAGCTCCTTGCCGGTTTTCAGGAAAGACCTTGCGGCCGACACGAAAATCGAGCCGGCTTTCTCGCCCGGATTGGCGCTGCCATAGGCCTCCAGATCCTTGATCGATACCTCGTAGGCTTCCAGGGCCTGCGTTGCCTTGCCGGCATCGAAGTCCTTGTCGCTGCCATCGCCCTCGGCGCGAACCAGCGTCTTGGCTTTGGCCATCAACGCCAGCACGAAATAGCGAGTCTTGCGGCCCTCCGTCTTCTCGGCCTCGGCCAGCGTTTCGAGCTGCACCTGCTCGTCGATGCGTTCGATGGCATCGCGCAGCCGTGTATCCGCGGCCGTGAAGCTGTCCCAGGCCGCCATCAGTTTGGGGTGAAACTCCCGGCCCTTGGCCATCTTGTCGTCTTTGTAGTCGCCCTGCTCGTAGTAGTTGTTCGCTTCGTTGATGGGCGGCGTGAGCGCCATGATCGAACTCATGAAAGCGGTGCCGGCCTCCTCCAGCGCGGCATCGTGCGGCTGGGCCGCGTTTGCCGCCGGGATATTGCGGTTGCAGTCAGCGGGGTCGTACAGCGTGTAAAGGCCATAGACGATCTTTTCCTTGCCGGTTGGCCCCGATTTATCGGCCCAGCTCAGATAGCGCGTGCGCGAGTCGAGCGCGCGGCCGGAGAGGCGGTTGACGCATTCGATGTACGGCTCAAGCTTGTCCGCGAGAGACGGCGGCTCATCGCCTTCCGCGCGCGCGGCTCCTCCCATTCCGAATGTCAACACCCATCCCAGGCTAACGATAAACGGCCAATATGCCGGTCTAATGTACTGTTTCACCAGTGTTCCTTTCCCTGCTGTACCCCATCCAAGCGGGTTACCAGCCATGCTCTTGGGCTGGCTTTTTTGTTCGAAATGCGGCAGAAACCGGGCGCCGATTTTCGAATGGGACAAGGCAGCCAGTTCGCACGCCGTGTTACGCCCCAAAGAAACCTTTGGCTAAATCTGTAACGGAAACCGGAAGGCTCCTTTCACACGGCGGTGCAATTCTTTTAGAAGAACCTGGCCTTCGAGTTGCGCGGGCAAATTCCGCGGAGTGTGTTGGCGGAGCAGGCAAGAGCCAGGCCAGAATTGCGGTCTCCGGAGTGAGGACTGTGGCCAGGAGCAAGTTGCAGGAATGGCTGGCCTTGCAGGGCATGCTCAAGAGCGTGCGCCCCAATGAGAAGGAGACCGCGAAAAGATTCAGGAAAAAGAGACCGCATCCGGCCGGGGAAGAGAACAGCAACGCTATCTGGAAGCTGGCCTACGCCGATTTCATGACGGCGATGATGGCCTTTTTCCTGGTCATGTGGCTCGTCACCTCTTCCTCGAAGGAAAAGATCGTCCAGCTTGCGAACTACTTCAATCCAATAAAACTAACCGATACGGCGCCCTATATTCCAGGTCTTCGCGACGTGGAGCGGAGACGCGCCAGCAGAGAGCAGATAGTCGCGCAGCAGGCCATCGTGGCGCACGGCAGGCACAGTGGAAAACGTGCGGCCGCCTCTTCGGAGCAGGAAGAAGAGGCTCTCCTCCAAAATCCATTCCCAATGCTTGCGCTGCTCGCATCGCAGGCAGACCCAACCGTTGCCGCCGCCGCGGCGAAGACCCCGAACCCGCTCACGGGAGACGGCTCATCCCGCGATCCTTTCCTTACCGATTACTTTATCCGCCCGGTCGTTAACTGGATTACCGCCACATGGCGGTATGAAATGGGTACCGCCTCCGGTACCCAAGCCGGCCCAGCCCCAAGCTTGAAGGCTGGAAGGGAGGCTGGGGCAGAGGGCAAGGCTCAAAGCGCCCCCCCGCTTTCCCTGGAGGCCGAAGCCAATGCCGCCCAGGAGCGGAAGCCGGCTCAACTCATGCTGGAGCCGGCCTCGGTTGAAGCGCGAAAGAAGCTAGAGAACCAAAAGAGGACGGAACAAGTAGAGAAGGAAGTAACGCAACTCGTTTCAGCTTTTCCCAAGTCGGCCGGTCCGGAAATTGCGGTAAAATCTGTGAACGAAGGCGTGCTCATCAGCCTGACGGACGGCCCGGGCTTTAACATGTTCAAGATCGCCTCGGCCGCGCCTTCGCCGCCGCTTGTGATTTTTCTGGAACGATTGGGAGACATCATCAATAAGTATCCCGGCGGAATAGTCGTCCAGGGGCACACGGACGCCCGCCCCTATACGGGAGACCGCTACGGCAACTGGCGTCTTTCGGTCAATCGCGCCACGATGACCTATTACATGCTGCTGAGAGGCAAGGTCAGCGATGGCAGGTTCCTTGCCTTGAAGGGCTGCGCGGAGAGAGAGCTAAGAAACAAGGCGGACCCGCTGGCCCCAGAAAACCGCCGCATCGAGATTCTCATCCGCTTCCCCGAGGAAACCTGACGCGGGGGGCCGCCGCATGTTTTCTCCGGTCGATCGTCATGCGAGCTGTCCTGGCTGGCGCAAGGTGGCGGCTGTACCCTGCCCAGTAGCCCGTGGTCCGTTCGCTGGACAGTGGCTGCCATGCTGTGGCCTTGGTGCGCCGCCCCCTCTTGTTTCCAAGGCCGTTACCAACGTTCCCGCACGGCGCCGGCTTTGAGTGCGCGTGGGCGCAAGGAGAAGGACGCATTCGGTTGCGACAGCGCCGATAACCCGGTCAACCCGCTGAATTTGGTACGATAGGCCATGCCCGACTGTGAGTTCAGCCAGCTCGTTGACCTGGAGCAGGTTCGTCAACTCCTGGAATCTCATCACCAGCTTTCGGGGATGGCTTACGGCTTGCTCGACACCAACGAGAACGAACTCGTTGCAGTCGGATGGCAAGACATCTGCACGCGGTTCCACCGGGTCCATCCCGTCACCTGCGAACGCTGCCGGGAAAGCGACGCCTTCATCAAGGCCCACCTGAAGGACGCGTCGGAAGAGATGCTGGAGTATCGCTGCAAGAACAACATGATCGATATCGCCATACCACTCGTTATCGATGGAAGGCATCGCGCTACATTTTTTACCGGGCAGTTCTTCTACGACGACGATCCTCCCGACCGGGAATTCTTCGCCGCTCAGGCCCAGGCTCTGGGATTCAACGCGAAGGATTATCTCGCCGCCCTGGATAAGGTTCCGTTGTTCAGCCGCGAATACATTCGCGGCAACGTTCTTTTCCTGCACAACATGGTGCGGAATTTCGCGGAAATTGGCCTGAAGAACCTCCGCCTCGCCCGCGAAATGGAAGAGCGCAAGCGGGTGGAGGAGGCACTCAACCGGCGGCTGGTGGCTTTGACCGAGCCGCTGGAGACGGCGGATGTCACGTTCAACGACCTTTTCAACATCGAGGATATCCAGAAAATCCAGGATGCCTTTGCCGCCGCGACCAATGTTGCTTCCATCATCACAGAGCCGGATGGAACCCCCATCACCGAGCCGAGCGGCTTTTGCTGGTTGTGCCAGGGAATTATTCGCAAGACGGAGAAGGGCCGTGCCAACTGCTTCCATTCCGACGCCGTCATAGGCCGGCAGAATCCGGGAGGCCCCATCGTCCAGCCCTGCCTGAGCGGCGGTCTGTGGGACGCGGGCGCCAGCATTACGGTGGGCGGGAAGCACATCGCGAACTGGCTCATCGGGCAGGTGAAGAACGAGGCGATCGACGAGGAGAGGATTCTCCTCTATGCGCGCGAGATCGGAGCGGACGAGGCGGAATTCAGGAGCGCGCTGCGGGAAGTGCCGGTGATGTCCGTCGAGCAGTTCGGCAAGATCGCCCAGGTGCTGTTCATACTCGCCAGCGAGCTTTCGCTCAAAGCCTACCAGAACGTTCAGCAAGCGCGTTTTATCACGATGCGCCAGCAGGCGGAGAACGAGCGCCTGGAACAGCTCAGGTTCCTGGAAAGCATGGATCGCGTCAACCGGGCCATCCAGGAAACGTACGATCTGGAACAGATGATGAAAGACGTGCTGGACGCAGTGATGTCGATCTTCGACTGCGACCGCGCCTTTCTCCAGTACCCCTGCGATCCGGAAGCGCCGCAGTGGTGGGTTCCCATGGAACGCACCAAGCCTGAATATCCCGGCGTCCTCCAGCTTGGCCGCAAAATGGAAATGAGCCCTGGCATCGCAACAGCGTTCCGGGCCGTGATCGACGATGGCGGTCCCGTCCAGTTTGGCCCAGGGATGGCGCACGAGCTTCCCCCCGAAGGAGTAGAGCAATTCGGCTTCAAGTCCATGCTATGCATGGCACTCCATCCCAAGGTGGGAAAGACTTGGCAGTTCGGGCTGCACCAATGCTCCTCCGCGCGGCAGTGGACGCCGGTGGAGGTAAAGCTCTTTCAGGAAATTGGACGGCGCCTCACCGATGGCTTGAGCACCTTGCTGGCCTATCGCAAAAGCCGGGACAGAGAACTCAAGCTCTTGGATGCCCAGCGCATTGCGCGCGTGGGAGGCCTGGAGTTCGACGCCGCCTCGGAGTGCATGAGGCTGACAGGCGAGCTGTGGGAGGAGATTGGCGCGCCGGCGGGCCGCTTTGCACCGGCGGCCGTATACAGCGCCTGCATGCCCCCAGAAAGCTGGGAACGGCTGCTCGCGGCCGTGAGAGGTTCTCTCAACGCCGGGAGCCCTTACGAGGCCGAGTTCGAGATGTGCAGCGCCGGCGGACGCCGGTACTGGATGTTCTCGCGCGGCGAGCCCGTGGTGGACGAGCAGAGCGGGGCGTTGTGTGTGCGCGGAGCCTGCATCGACATCACCGAGCGCAAGCGGGCCGGGCAGGAACTATCCATGCTGAACTTTGCCCTGAACAACGTGCACGAAGGGGCTTTCCTGATCGATGAAAATGCGCGCTTCCGGTATGTCAACGACGAAGCCTGCCGCGCCCTCGGATACGATCGGGAGGAACTGCTTGGCCTTGGCGTGCCGGATGTCAATCCCGAATTTCCCGCGGAGGATTGGCCCAGCCACTGGCGCGACCTCAAGGAGCAACGTTCGCTCATCTTCGAAAGCTGCAACAGGACGAAGGATGGCCGCGTTTTCCCCATCGAGGTCAGCACCAACTACTTTGAGTTCGGCGAGGCGGGTTACAGCTTGGCGCTTGCGCGCGACATCAGCGTACGCAATGAGCGTACGGCGGCGCTAAAGCGCCTTAACCGGGAATTGAGGGCGCTTAGCGACTGCAATCAGGCGCTCTTGCATGCGGAGGACGAGCAGGCGCTGCTCGCCAACATCTGCCAAATCATTTGCGAGGCCGCAGGCTACCCCTTTGCCTGGGTCGGGTATGCCGGAGACGACGAGGAAAAATCGATACGCTGTCTTGCGTCGGCGGGTACCGGCATCGAATCGGCGGGCGTCGAAGAGGGGTACATCGATGGAGCCCGGCTCACCTGGGCCGATACGGAATACGGCCGGGGACCGGCCGGCACAGCCGTCCGGACAGGTAAAAGCGCGGTGATCGAGGACTTTGCCACTGCCCCTCAAGCGGCTCCCTGGCGCGAGGCCGCACTGCGGCGCGGCTACCGTTCAGCGGTTGCGCTTCCGCTGAAGGACGTTGCCGGAAACACCTTCGGCATCCTCGTCATTTATTCGACGGTGGCCGGTGCTTTCACACCCGACGAGGTGCGGCTCATGGAGGAGCTGGGGGACGATCTGGCTTTCGGCATTGGCGTGCTGCGGGCCCGGGCCGCTCTCCAGCTGGCGGAGCAGGAGCGGCAAGAGCATGTGAAATTGCTGGAAAGCCTGGACCGGATCAACCGCGCCATCCAGGGAGCCGCCTCGCTCGAACAGATGATGAGCGATGTCCTGGATACGACCCTTTCGGTGTTCGGTTGCGGCCGGGTGGCGCTGGTCCACCCTTGCGATCCCAGCGCGCCCATCTGGCAGGTGATGATGGAGCGCACCGTGCCGGAATGCGCCCGGAGTTTCCTGCGGGAGGGGGTGTTCCCGATGGGGGCCGATGTTGCCGAGGTTTTCCGGACGGTGCTGGAGGCAGGCGGCCCGGTGTGGCTTGGCGGCGAACTGGAGCATCCGACACCCGCCCGCACCGGGGAGACTAACGGAGGCCGGTCTCAGCTCGCCATGGCCATCCATCCGCAGACCGGCGAACCCTGGATGTTCGTCCTGCAGCAGTGCGCCCGCCCCAAGACATGGACGCAGCACGAGGAGAGGCTTTTCGAGGAAATTGGCAGGAGGATATGCGACAGCCTGAGCAGCCTGCTGTTCTTCCGCGATCTACGCGACAGCGAGTTGCGCTACCGTCAGATCGTGGATACGGCCAACGAAGGTATCTGGATGGTCGACCTCAGAGGGGTGACCACCTTCGTCAACGCCAAGATGGCCAGGATGCTGGGCTACGATGTGGAAGAATTCGCCGGCCTCACCGTAAGCGACTTCATGTTCGAGGAGGACCTGCCCGACCACTTGCAACAGATGGAAAAGCGCCGGATGGGTGAGCCGGCGACTTATGAGCGCCGCTTCCGCCGCAAGGACGGCGAGCCGGTTTGGACGCTGGCCGCCGCCACCCCGATTTTCGACGACGAGCGCCATTTCCGGGGCGGCTTCAGCATGTACACCGACATCACCGCGCGCAAACGCGCGCAGGAGGAACTTCGCCGCTACAAGGATGGTCTGGAACTCCTTGTGACGGCGCGCACCGCCGAGCTTAAGACGGCGGTGGAAAAGCTTGAGCGCAGCAATCGCGATCTCGACGAATTCGCCTACATCGCCTCCCACGACCTCAAGGAACCGCTGCGTGGCATCCATAACTATGTGAGCTTCTTGCGCGAGGACTATGGCGGCCGGCTCGACGAGGAGGGGCGGGGCTATCTAAGCCGCCTGCAGCGCCTGGCCGAGCGCTTGACGGCCCTCATCGATGGCCTCCTGGCCTATTCGCGCCTGAGCAACAGGCCGCTCCCCATGGAAACGGTCGATTTGGAAGCCGTGCTCGACGACGTGGCCGTGGACCTTGAGGCGCCGCTCGAGTCCCAGGGCGTGGAACTGCGGCGCGTTGGGCGCTTGCCCTCTGTCAAATGCAATGCGGCGCGCATCGGGGAGGTGTTCCAGAACCTCATCGCGAACGGCGCCAAATACAACGACAAGGCAGAGAAATGGGTGGAGGTGGGCTGCGATGCCAGCGGCCCGGTGCCGGTTTTCTGCGTCCGGGACAACGGCATAGGCATTCCCGAACAGCATCGCGAAAAGGTCTTCCGGATCTTCAAGCGCCTCCACGAACAGAGCAAGTATGGCGGCGGCACCGGGGTGGGCCTGACCATCGTCAAAAAGATCGTCGAGCGGCACGGCGGCCGGATATGGCTGGAGTCGACGCCTGGCGAAGGGACGGCCTTTTATTTCACCCTGAGCGGAGGTGCATGATGCTTGACGACCGCCTAGCTTTAGAAAGAACCGGCGTAGCTCCCGGCAGGCAGTTGATCCTCATCGTCGAGGACAGCGACGACGACTTCTTCGCGATGCAAAGGGCCTTTAAAAAGGCCGGGTTGATGAACCCCATCCACCGTTGCTCCAACGGCGATCAGGCCGCGGACTACCTGTTCCGCCGCGGCGAATTCGCCGCCCCCGATGCCGCTCCCCGGCCCGCCATTATATTGCTCGACCTGAACCTCCCTGGCCTCGACGGCCGCGACGTGCTGCACATGGTCAAGTCCGACCAGGATCTTCGCAGGATCCCGGTCATCGTGCTGACCACGTCCAGCGCCCCGCAGGACATCGAGCGCTGCTATGCCTACGGAGCCAATTCCTATGTTCACAAGCCAGTAGACCTTGAGGGCTTTTTCCAGGCCATCAGCCGCCTCAAGGACTTTTGGTTCGGGATCGCCGTGCTGCCCAAGGAGGAACGGTAATGGTGGATGCACTGACTATTCTTGCCGTCGACGACAGCGAGGTCGACCAACACCTTTACAGCCGTACCCTCAAGGCCGCCGGTCATGCGTTGGTTGCGGCGCTCAACGCCGAAGAGGGCTTGGCGAAGGCCGGCCTGGTCAAGCCGGACCTGATCCTGTTGGATTACAACCTGCCTGACTACGACGGCTTGGCCTTTCTGGAGCGCCTTGCCAGGCTGCCCGGCGTCCAGATCCCCGTTGTCATGCTGACCGGCGCGGGCGACGAATCCGTGGCTGTCGAAGCCATGAAGGCCGGGGCCGGCGACTATCTGGTCAAGGACACGGCGGGTAACTACCTGCACGACTTGCCGCGCGTGATCGGCCGCGTCCATGCTTCCTTCGAGGAGCGCAACCGTGTCCGGAGGCTGAACGCGCTGAACAGCGCCATCCTGGGCACAGTCGCCGACGGCATCCTCGGCATCGGCGGCGAAGGCAGCATTCTCTTCGCCAATCCCGCCGCGGAGCGGATGCTGCTCAGTTCCGCGGGCGGCCTTGTGGGGCGTCACCTCAGGGAGTTGCTATGCCAGACCGGCCCGCAGGACGCATGGGAGAGCCATCCCTTGTGCCAGCCGCATGGCGGCTCCGCCACACTCAGCCGCGAGTCCGATTTCCTTCAGCGCTGCAACGGCAGCAGTTTCCCCGCCGCCTACAACGCCTCGGCGCTCGATTTCGAGGAGAGCGGACATTCTGGCTGGGTGCTGGCGTTCCAGGACATCACAGAACGCAGAGCGGCCGAAGAACAATTGCGCCGCCACAAGGAACAGCTGGAGGTCATGGTACAGGAGCGTACGGTGGATCTTCTGCTTGCGCGCGACGCGGCCGAGGCGGCCAACAAGGCCAAAAGCGCATTTCTGACCAAATTGAGCCAACAGTTGCGCACGCCGCTCAACGACGTTCTTCGCTTTTCCGGCATGCTGAGCGACGATCCGCTGGCCACCGAAAAACAGCGCGAACGGCTCGGCGTCATCCAAAGCAGCGGCGAGAATCTTCTGAAGCTCGTCAACAACATTTCGGAAATCACAAGGATCGAGGCGGAGCGCTTGAAGGTTGAGATCGCCCCCTTCGACCTCGGCGACTTGGTTCGCGAGGTCACGGATACGATACTGCCTCGCGCCAGTGAGAAGGGCTTGCAGCTGGTGGTGGACTGCCTGTTCGCCGCTCCGTGCTACATCAGGGCGGACCGTGAGCGCCTGCGCCAAATCATGACCCACCTCGCGGACGATGCGGTGAAATTTACGAAGACGGGCAACGTCATCATCCGCGCCGCCGTGAAGCGGGACGGAGGGCCGCATTTGCTGCTGGAGGTGGAGTACACCGGCCCCGGCATTTCGCCGGAGGACCAGAAGAGCCCGTCCCAAACTTTCGCGCGGCTGTGCGAAGCGGGGGCGCAAACGGGCGCGGGGCTGGGCTTGGCTATCGCACGGCAGTTCGTGGAGTTCATGGGCGGCACCATCGGCCTGACAAGCGAGCCCGGCAGGGGCTCCGTGTTCCGCGCCGAGGTGCCGGTGGAGGTTGTCGAAGCCTCCGCTGAAGGGCACCCGGCGGAAGCCGGCGAGGTCGCGGGGCTGGTTCCCGGTACGCCGCGCTACCGCATCCTGATTGCCGAGGGGGAGCCCGAAAATCGATTGCTCCTGCGCCAAATGATGGACAGAGTTGGCTTTGAGGCCAAGACGGCTGAAAGTGGCGAGGAGTGTGTGAAGCTCTTTCTGGAATGGCGTCCCCATCTCATCTGGATGGACCGGCATATGCCGGCGATGGATGGCGTGGAGACTGCCCGGTGCATTCGCATGCTGCCAGCCGGCCGGGAGGTGAAGATCGTCGCGGTCGCGGCAGTAAAGTCCAAGCATGACAGGCAGGAAATCCTGGATGCCGGGATGGACGACCTCGTGTGCAAGCCATACCGGCTCGACGAAATCTACGCCGCCCTGGCCCGGCAGCTGGACGTGAAATACATTTACAAAACCACCGCCGCGAAAGCCCTTTGACCTGCGCGGCGAATTTGGAGGCGGAACCGCGCATCGAGATGGTCCTCGGCGTCGTCCCAGCGAAGGCGCCGTTGCGGGGCAGTATCGGGCGCTGTCGCATCGCCTCTATTCGCCTGCCTCAAGTAGAGTGGAAGTAAACTTCGTGCCTGGGCTTTCAATTTCTACCGGGTTCGTATGAGGGGTTCGCGGCCGCGCGGGAACGCGGAAAGCGAACGCGTACAAGGCTGGCAGAAATGTCATGGTGAGGATGGTCGCGGCGATCAGACCGCCCATGATGGCAAGCGACATCGGCCCCCAGAACGGCGAGCCCGCGAGCGGCACGAGCGCAAGAACCGCCGCGGCCGCCGTCAGCACGATCGGTCTGAAGCGGCGCACCGCCGAGCCGATAATGGCGTCTTGGGCATCGATGCCTGCCTCGATATCTTGCTTGATTTGATCCACGAGGATCACGCTGTTGCGCATGATGATGCCGGCAAGAGCGATAACGCCCAGGATCGCCACGAAGCCGAAAGGCTGCTGGAAGATCAAGAGCGCGGCCGCGGCGCCGATGATGCCGAGCGGGGCGGTGGCGAGCACGAGCATGGTTTTGCCCAGGCTTTGCAGCTGCACCATCAGCAGGAGCAGCACCACGATGACCAGCACCGGCACCTTTGCCGCGATAGAGGCCTGGCCCTTGGCCGACTCCTCGACGGCCCCTTGCATCTCGATGCGGTAACCCAGCGGCAGGCCCGCCCGCAACGGTTCAAGCTGCCGGTAGATCGCCTTCGTCACGTCCGGCGATTGCACGCCATCGGGGATTTGCCCCTGAACGGTGATGGTGGGCAGGCGGTCGCGCCGCCACTCGACGCCAGGCTCGAAGGCAAGCCGCACGCTCGCAACCTGAGAGACCGGAACCGAGGCGCCGGACGCGGTCTTGACATAGGCGTTTTCGACTGCCGTCAGCAGCCCGCGCGTGTTTTCGGGCTCGCGCAGCACCACGCCGATGGTTTGGTCGTTCTCACGGAACTCGGAGATGGGAACACCGGACAGGGTGGCCTGCAGCGTCTGCCGGATAGCGCTGGACGTGACGCCGATGGCACGCGCGCGGTCCTGATCGATGCCGAGCTGCAGGGATGGCGCCAGCTCGTGCCAATTGTCGTGCACGTTGAAGAGTTGAGGATGGGCGGCTGTTACTTTTTTCACCTCGTCCGCGATGCGGCGGACCTCGACGCGATCGGGACCTTGCACGCGGAACTGAACCGGCCAGCCGACTGGCGGTCCAAGAAAGAGCCGGTCGACCTTGAAACGCACACCTGGAAAATCGGCGGCGAGAAGGCCGCGCATCCGCTCGATGACGGCGTCGCGGTCTTTCGAGACCTTCGGCATGACCAGAAACTGCGCGAAATTCTGGTTCTTGAGCTGCTGGTCGAGCGGAAGGAAGAAGCGGGGTATCCCTTCGCCAACGAAGGCGGTCACCGGCCCCACATCGGCGTCAGCCAACAGCCGCTGCTCCAATCGCAGCGCTTGAGCCTCGGTCTCTTTGTAGGAAGTGCCTTCCGGCATCCAAAGGTCGGCAAGGATTTCCGGCCGGTCCGAGGAGGGGAAGAACTGCTGAGGAATGAGCTTGAAGCTGGCTCCCGCCAAGCCGGAAGCCGCAATCGTGAGCACGATGACGGTTCTGCGCCGCCTGACACACCAGGCGATGACGCGGCGAAGGCCACGGTAGGCGCGCGTATCGTAGACGTCGATATCGCTGCCTTCCCGGTGGGGCCGGTGCCTTAAAAGCATGAAGCCGAGCCATGGCGTAAACGTCACCGCGGCGAACCACGAGATCACGAGTGCTATGCCCGCGACCCAGAACAGCGTGTTCACATATTCGCCCGACGTACTGGCCGCGAAGCCTACAGGGATGAAACCCGCCACCGTGATGAGCGTGCCGGTCAGCATCGGAAAGGCGGTGGATGTGTAGGCGAAAGAGGCGGCGGAGAGTTTTCCAAGCCCCTCGTCGAGCTTCCGTTCCATCATCTCGACGGCGATCATGGCATCGTCCACGAGCAGCCCCAGCGCGATGATGAGCGCGCCGAGCGAGATCCGCTGCAAGTCTATGCCGATGATAAGCATAACGAGGAAGGTCGCTCCGAGCACAAGCGGGATCGTCAGGGCGACCACGATGCCCGCGCGCCAGCCAAGCGAGAGGAGCGAGACCGCCAGCACAATCAAAAGCGCCTCGCCCAGCGCCTCCAGAAACTCGCTCACGGCTTTGCCCACAACGGCGGGCTGATCGGAGATTTTGCGGAATTCGACCCCGGCCGGGAGTTCGGCGTAAATGCGTTTCAGCGAGCTTTCGAGTTCCTTGCCCACCTCGACGACATTGAATCCCTTTGCCATCACGGCGCCGAGCACGACGCTTTCCTTGCCGCCGTGACGGATCTTCGAGGCAGGAGGGTCCTCGACGCCGCGTTTGACGGCCGCGATGTCCCCGAGCCGCACGGTCAGCCCGCCCGCCCTGATCTTCAAATCGCGGATCTGATCGACGCTCAGGATCGAGCCTTGTACATCGAGCCTGACGGAGCGGTCCGAAGTCTCCACGGTGCCCGCGGGCGCTTGGCTGTTTTGCCCTGCAAGTGCTGCCTGAATGTCCAGCGCGGAGATGTTGCGCTCAGCCAGCACGCGGGACGGGACTTCGATATAAACCTTCTCGTCCTGGACACCGAGCAAGTCGATCTTGCCAATGCCGGGGACGCGCAAGAGAATATCGCGGGCGTTCTTCGCGAAGTCGCGCAGCTCCGGATAGGAAAAGCCCGTTCCCTCGATCGCATAAAGTGCCAGATAGGTGTCGCCGAACTCGTCATTGAAGAACGGCCCCAGCACACCTTGCGGGAACGTATTCTGGATGTCGCCAAGCTTCTTGCGCACCTGGTAGAAGGCGTCGCCCACCTCGCGCCCGCGGGCCTCGCCGCGCAGATTGACGAATATGACGGCGCTGCCAGGGCGCGCATAGGACTGCACATAGTCGAGTTGAGGCGTCTCCTGGATCTTGCGCTCGATCTTGTCGACGACCTGCTCCTGTAGCTCCCGCACGCTGGCGCCGGGCCACACTACCTGCACGACCATGACGCGGAAGGTGAAGTCTGGGTCCTCCTTCTGGCCGAGATTGGCGAGCGCGAACAGTCCCGAGGCAAGGATGAGCACGAACAGAAAGCGCGTGAGGCTCGAATGCTCGATTGCCCAGCGCGAGAGATTGAAGGCGTATTGTGCGGGCGCCCTTCCGGGCAATCGGCTGTCCATCTTCAGACCCTCTCTCTTTTAGCGGTCCGCCGTCTCAGGCTGTTCCGCCGCCGCTGTCAGGATTTCCTTGGCAAGGCGCACTTTCATGCCGTCCTTGAGAAACTGAACGCCGCCGGTCACGACGATCTGGCCTGGCTTGAGGCCCGATTTGATCCGCACGCCAGCCTCGCTCACGCCATCGGTTTCGACCTCGCGAACTGCCACGGTCTGCGTCAGCCTGTCCGCGACATAGGCGATTGTCTTTCCATCCCGTTGGGTCAGCGCCGCCAAAGGCACGACGGGTGCGGACACATCCTGCGCCAGGTTGAGCGAGACCGAAGTGGTCATGCCGATGCGCATTTCGGGTACCGGATGCACGATGGTCACGCGAACGCCATAGGTGCGCGAGGCGGCATCGGCGGCGCCGGCAATCTCGCGGATTTTGCCCTCGCTTCTGACGCTGGGCGCGGACCAAATCGCGATGGACGCCGTCCCGCCGGGCGTGAGCTTGACGATCTCTTGCTCGGGAACGGCAACGGACACCTCGACATCGCCGGCAAGCGCCTCGGTGACGACAGCTTGCCCAGCCGCCACGACCTGGCCCGGCTCCGCGCGGACAGAGGTGACGATCCCATCTTTGTCCGCGACCAGCACCGCATAGCTTGTGGCGTTGGCAGCCTGATTGAGCTGATCCCCGGCGGCATCGAGCGCCGACTGCGCCGCGTCCATTTCGAGCTGGCGCTGATCGACGGCGGCTTTTGCGATGAAGCCATTCGGAAGCAGGTAATTCGCTCGCTGGAGCGCATCCCTGGCAACGGCAGCGCGCGTCTTTGCGCCTATCACTGCGGAGCGGGCGCTGTTCTCGGCGAGCTTCAAGTCCACCTCATCGAGACGGGCGATTTTCTGGCCGGCGGTGACGCGGTCGCCAACGTTTACGTAGCGCTCGACGATCTTGCCGGGCACGCGGAAACCGAGCGCGCTTTCGATGCGCGGCGCGATCACGCCCGAGTAGGTGAGAACCCGATCCGGAAGGGCGGCGGGAACGATCATCGCCTTGACCGGCCGGACGGGAACTTCAGCGACTTTCGCCTCGCCGCAACATGCGAGCCCCAGAGGCAGCAGAACGGCGGGCGCAAGCCAGCGCGAGCGGCTTACGAATGATAGATTTTCACGCTCATCACATTTCGGGCGCATGGCTCTGGCCTTCGGTTCGATGCTACGCTTTCAAAGCTGATAGAATGAATGCCGCCATCTCGGACGGCGTCGGTGTATCCGGACGGCATGCGCACTGCGCGGCGATTACGGGATGTTTGAGGCCCGCCAGGGCGAAGTGAATGCAACGCGCGGCTTGTTTTGGATCTTGCCGCCTGAACTCGCCGGACGCGATGCCGCTCGCGACGATGCTGGCGATCAGGGCCTCGATGAAGTCCAGATGGCGTCCGATGGCCCCCCAGTTCTCCTCCATTGCGACGACAACCATCTCATGTACTTTCTTCTCATGGCTGAGCATTTCGGCCGTGTTGCGGGCAAGCAGCTCAATCAACTGAGTAAGGCGCCCGGAGGCGGGCATGTCCGAGTTGGCGACCTTATGAAGCTGGCCCTCGAAATTAGAAATTATGGCACCGCAAATTGCCTCGTTGATCGCGGACTTGGAGGCAAAGAAGCGATAAACATTGGCGGAGGACATGGCACAGGCGTCGGCGATGTCGGCGACGGTGGTTTTCGAATAGCCGTAATGCCGGAACAGCCGCTCGGCTTCGGTTACGATGCGGGCGCGGGTTTCATCGGCAGTGGGGGCAGGCGTCATGAAGGCAGCGTTTCTGATGGGTGATAAATGTCATTTTTTATCACTACACAAGAAGCGGCCTTTTGGCAAGCCGGCTGGCGCATGCGACGCGAGGCAACAATCACGGGTCGTGTTTTCGAGGCCACACCCAAGCAGAGATTGGATTGCGGTGGTTCACCATGGTCTAAGGGAGGCAGGCAATGCCGGGTCGATGCTCCCATGCCGCGCGGCTGCAACATCAGCCACTTAGTGGCATCCTGACGCTTCGTGAGGGAGCCATGCGTATCGTGGGCGCCGTAAGCGGGATGTCCGCGATTGCGCAAAACGGTGGTCAAGCGGGCAAAAACGGGGTCAAGGCTTCGTTACAGGCACAGGCTCGGCGGCGATGTGCAGAAAATCGGATTCGGGCCGGAGCGGCCGGGAGAGCAGCGCCTCGACCGCTCCGTCCACGCTTATCTGGCCCTTGACCACGGCGTTTACCGCCTCGCAGATCGGCATCTCCACGCCGAGCTTGCCCGCGATGGCCGCGACGGCGCCCGCCGAGAACACGCCCTCGGTGACGGATTTGCGGGCGCCGAGAATGTCTTCGAGCTTCTGGCCCTGGCCCAGTGCCTGGCCCAGCGACATGTTGCGCGACTGGGTGCTGTTGCAGGTCAGGATCAGATCGCCCAGCCCCGAAAGCCCGGTCAGCGTTTCGAAGCGGCCGCCGAGCTTGACGCCGAAGCGGGCGAGTTCCGCGAAGCCGCGCGTGACCAGCGCCGCGTGGGCGTTGGCCCCGTAGCGCCGGCCTTCGACGATGCCCGCCGCGATGGCGAGCACGTTCTTGACCGCGCCGCCAACCTGCACCGCGCGGATATCGTCCGTCCAATAGAGGCGGGAGGTGCGGTGGGAGAGCGCGCTGGTCAGGGCCTCGCCAAGCTCGCGGTCCTCGCAGGCGAGCGTCAGCGCCACCGGCAGGTCGCGCGCCACCTCGGCGGCGAAGCTTGGGCCGGACAGCACGGCGAGCCGTGCCTGAGGCAGTTCCTGGCGCACAACCTCGCTCAGGAACGCGCCGGTTTGCTCCTCGAAGCCCTTGGCGCAGATCAGCACGGGCGTGGCCGGCGCCAAGTGCGGCGCGAGCTGACGCGCCGTGGCCCGGATGAACTGCGACGGCGCCACCAGGAGCAGCACATCGGCCCCGGCAAGGCCGCTAAGCTTCGTGGTGGCCTCGATGCCGGGATCGAGGGGCACGTTTGGCAGATAGACGTTGTTGATATGATGGGCGTTGATCTCGT
>Ga0182021_10000278_pt1 | contig 52296 bp, 51 predicted proteins | sample 612E3MmetaG_FD_120493 | JGI IMG/M metagenome (GOLD analysis project Ga0182021, IMG submission 120493) | Permafrost microbial communities from Stordalen Mire, Sweden - 612E3M metaG (Illumina Assembly) | ecosystem: Environmental > Terrestrial > Soil > Wetlands > Permafrost | place: Sweden... | reverse complement strand
TTGTTGCTCGTGGGGGGGGGCTACTTTCTGGTCCCTCTTCGCCTATTCCGGGAAAAGGGTGAGCATTACACCGCGACAAGCACCCATCCGGCTTCAACTTTCGTTTCAAACCTGCTGATCGACTCGGTGCGAACCTGTTCCATCTGCATGCCGACGTTGCGCAGGAACCTTCCGATTCCGGCCGGAGGGATCTCACCGCCGAAGTCCGCCGGGACCGGTCCCGAGAGCGATTCGCCGCTGGTAACGTCGAATTGGGCACAGTGCATGGCGCAGGTGACGATCTTCCCGTCGAGGGTTCCCATATCGAGCGGCGCGTTCATGTGGCCGCATCGCCGCTGGATAGCGTGGTACGTGCCGGCGCAGTTGCAGACGACGATCTCGCGTCCGTCAATCTCCACCGCTCTCATTCCTCCGGGGGCGATGTCCGCGGCGCGAATTGCCCGGCTGAATTTCTTATTCATGACCCACCTCACCTGGCGACAGTTGAGGCAGGCTGTCAGGATCCGTGACATCCTGATGGACAAACAGTCCGCACCAGCATCGTTTGATCGCGTCGAAATGCTCACGGTGAAAGGGAATGCACGGGCAGACAATTTTCATGTCCCGTTCGCGGTCATGCCGCAGCGGCTGGCAGGGGCAGAAAGGAATGCCGTGCTTCGATTCCAGAATCACCTCCTGCTCCAGGAGAAAATCCACAAGTTCCGCGTCGGGCGTGAACTTGAATCCCATCGGCGTGACGACTTTGCTGAAGAAATACCGAAGCGCATCTTTGCGTGATTGAGTCTTCATTCACAAGTCCTTCATATGCCAAGCGCATGGGAATAGCGTTCAGGCTGGTACCCCGAGATTGTTTCGTCACCTATCCGTACGAACGGAAAGCCGGTGGCGCCCGCTGCATCAATTTCTCCCAGGATCCTTGTTTGTGTCGCCTCGTCGGCGAGGTCGTAGTCGATATAGCTGAACGGGATGTTGTGCCCGGTAAAGAACTTCTTGGTCTTCATACACCATGGGCATGTTGAGAGAGCATACATGTTTACTGTTTTCACGTTTCCTCCAACTTATTCAAGGTTGACAAAGAGTTTGCCTGATTCGGACTTCACGGGAAATGCCGGAAGTCCGAGCTCGGGAGCATCGATGAACTTGCCGGTGCGGACATCGAACCGCCAGTCGTGGCATGGACAGCAAATCGTGTAACCATCCAGCTTTCCCATGAAGATCGGGCACGCCATATGGGCACACGTGCCGGACACTGCATAGACCGTGCCCCCGACTCGCGTCACGACCACGTTCACGCCGAGCGGATAGACCGGGGTCATCTGGCCTTCCTCCAGCTGCTTATCGTCCAGCACGTACGTCCAGTTCTCTGTGCTCATGTGCCCTCAGTATTGCCTTTCGAACTACCCACCGCGCCAATCCCGGTTTCAGCGTAAGGAAATTGCTCACCGCATCGTCGATCCTTCATGCGTCCAGGCGCGCGTTACGAACCAGAGCATTCTCTATCTCCCTCCAAACACCACCGGCCGACACCTCAGGCTGTATTTCGATCTCGTTCGTGACACCCCGAATGCCGGCGATGTTTCTTACCGCGGTCCCGGCACTCCATTTCTGATACAACGTGCCGACCTCGCCTGTCAGTCTGATCCAGGCATCATCAACGCTCACCCTTACGCTATCCTGCGGAACGAGTGCGTTCCGCGCAAGGGCGTTTTCGGCCTCCCGGGCGATTTTCACGTCACCGTGCTTTCCAGAGGTAGTCGATATTGCTTTAAGGTCGTCTGTAATCTGCGGCACCTGCGCATCAGTCGTCATAACGAGCTGTCTCGTGAATTGTTAGTCTTCTCATTTGCGTCAATCATACCGCGTCGTCAGGGATGTCTTCCGCGTTCAATACGATGAAAGTTACCCGACAGGTCTGCAGCATGCATCGGCCGGAAGAATGAATGAGTAGTTAATTCCCGGAAAAAGGAAAAGGATGGGGGCGGTAAAAGGCGGGGTCCGGCGAACGACTCACCGGACCCCGCCCCCTATTGATATTAGGGGGATCTAAACTCGTTGACTGACGGCGAGGGGAGAAAAGGGAGCAAACATTACTCATCCGTAATGTTCTCATTACTTCCCGCCTGTATTCCTCCTCACGAAATGCACCGGAATTTACCAAGTGAAGTCAAGAAACCGCACTTCGTGTGACAGCGCTCAAGCCCGGTTTGACCGGAAATTCTTTCCTTCCGATGCAGACTTATTACCGGAATGGGAGTGTATCCCATGCATCAAACGGCAAGCGGGAACATTGCAAACGGGGAGAACATGAAATTACCGGAGCGCATTGCAGTAGCTTTGCTTGGAGCCGCAATGGCTGTGGCGCTTGGCTCCTGTTCCTCGGAGGCACCCAATTTCAGCCTGAGAACGGCGGAGGGGAAGACAATCGAGCTTCAGAATCTCCAGGGGAAGGTCGTCGTCATCAATTTCTGGGCCTCCTGGTGTCCCCCGTGCAGATCTGAGATCCCCGGGCTCCTTGAAGTTTACAGGAAATACAGGCCGAAGGGGCTCGAGATCGTAGGCATCTCTCTGGACAGGGATGGGTGGAGGAAGGTCTCCCCCCTTGTCAGGGAGCTGAACATTGATTACCCCGTCGTGATGGGGAACGATGACGTTGTTCATGCGTACGGGGGGATCCGTTCGATTCCTACGACGATTATCATCGACCGTGATGGGAAAATCATCTACCGGGTCGTTGGATTCCTGGACAGGCAGCGGTTCGAAGACGAGGTTAGGGAGGTCTTGAATTCCTGAGTTGCTTTCCCTTCACCGAACCAGAACGAGTCGTATCGTCCTCGCCGGCCCTTCTGTCTCAAGTCGGCAAAAATACACCCCGGCCGGGACGCCCCCCGCGTCCCACCGGATCGAATGTTCGCCCGGATTCTCCCTCCCGTCCTTGAGCGTTGTGACCACACGGCCGAGAACGTCGAGCACGATGATCTTGATTCTGCCCGCTGCGGTGAGGCTGTAGCCGATCGTCGTTCCTGGATTGAACGGATTGGGATAATTCCGGAATAGTGAGAATCCCCGGTTTTCCTGCGCCGGCGCCGACGACACCGATGTCGCGCAGATCGATTCGCTGAACCATTCCGCTCCGTTTGTGTCAATCTCCCTCACTCTGTAGTACCGCCCGGGCAGGCCGGGAGAGTCGATGTAGGAGTAGTAGTGCGTGAAGGCCGTTGTCCCGTGTCCCGGTATGAGCCCCGATACCGTGCCGAACCCCCCGGTTCCGTTCGCGGAACGCTGCACTTCAAACCCATAGCACGCGACCTCGCTTATCGTGGACCATGAGATCAATGTTGTCGCGTTGTCCCGGAGTGTGGCGTCCAGCGTGCCGAACCGGATGGGGAGGAGCGCGTCGGGGGGTCTCTCCGCCGCCGCCCTCGAATTCTGCGGGCTGAGGGACTTCTGAGCCACAAAATCCGCGGCGTTGCTGTTGCTGTCCCATCCGTTCCCATGGCTCGCATCGATTCCCCCCGGCGCCATGTCGGCGGCCGTCGATTGGGGCGAGGCCTTTCGTTCGATGGATGTCGTCGTCCCCGGGGCCGGGGCAGGCCCTCCGCCTTCATATCCGTCAGCAGTGCCGTACCCTACCATGTCGACGATCGAGCTGTCCGCAGGGTTCGCGCCGGAGAGAAGCGCCGTGTTTCTGACAAGCGCGATCTTCCCCGCGGTGGCGGAAATATTCATGGTCCCCGTTGTGTCCGGCGCGGGGAGCGCTATGCCGTTTGTCCCCCCGGCAAGCTGCAGGAGGTAGTATCCGAACGAAGGGATATGCCCGCCGAGGGGAGCTGCGTGCCACGTGGTCCCGGTTGCGCTCGCGTACTGCACGGACCAGCCCGAGAGTGGCACCGCGGAATACGTCGGATTGTAGAGTTCGACATAGTCGTTTTGATAGACGGCGCCGGAGTTCCCTCCGCTGCCGTACACCTCGCTGATGACGACATGGCCTGCGATCTGCGCCGTCAGCGGCGACGCAATCGCCATGAGAATGGTCAACGCTGCGGCGGACTCTTTGTTCATCCCCTCCTCCGTTTGTGTGCGTTCCTTTCTCTTCATACATTCCGGGGTCGGGATTTCCGGGGACTCCGGTTCATTTTTTCCCCGCCGCATCGTCAACAATCGCAGGGAGGCTCACCGTGACAGGACGCGCCGTATTTCTCGCAACAATCATTGTTCTCTCGTCACAGCTCAGGGCCCAGTCGCCGGAAACGAAGATCGACGCACTTCTCCGATCGATTTTGTCCTTGACGAGCGGGAGATGAACGCCCTTGGGTATGAGCTTCTCCAGGAGGGGAAAACGGAGGATGCGATTGAGATCTTTAAGCTCAACGTCTCGGCCTTCCCGAATTCGTCGAACGTCTATGATAGCCTCGGGGAGGCATATATGACAGCAGGGGAGAAAGAGCCGGCGATCAGCAATTACGAACGGTCGCTCGAACTGAACCCGTCGAATGCGGGAGCCGTCGAAGCCCGGAAAAGGCTCAGGGAATCTGCTCCGGAATAGGACCGGCGGGATACGGGAAAACTCACCGGGGCCGCCTTGCTTCCGGCCGGCCCCGGTAAGGAGTGCTATTTCCCTTTTCCGATCCCTATGACGCCGCATGCGACGCGGGCTCCGGCGTTCCCGGTCGGCTGGGTTTTCATGTCGTCCTCCTTTTCATGGACGATCACGGCGTGACCGACGATCGAGTGCTCCCCCGAGAGCTTCATGACCGCGTCGACGTACTCCAGGTGCGCCTTCCCGTCGCTTCCGGCTTCGACATTCCCCATGTCGCCTGCATGCCTCTTGTCGCTCGAGGGCATGCTGTGGGGCATCCCCTCAGGGTTGAAATGCCCCCCCGCGGATGTTCCGTCGTCTGAACTGCAATCTCCGAATTCGTGAATGTGGAACCCGTGCTTTCCCGGCGCGAGGCCGGTAATGTCGGCAACAACGCGGACGCCGTGTTCCACCGCTTCGAACGTCACGACACCGTGGACGCCGCTCCCCTTGAGGGGGGCCAGAACGGCGAGCGCTCTTGTGACTCCACCCTGTTCGTGCGCCGGCTGGGTCGCCGCCGTCGCAGTCAGGAGAAGTGACAGCGCGGACATGAGGCAGACTCTCTTCATTGTGATTCCTCCGGAATGTGATTGGATGTCTCTTATTGTTTCCCCGTCAGGGCGTCTGAAAAGAGCTTGGCGGCGAGGCGGTTCCCCTCCGGCGTGAAGTGGACCCGGTCTTCTGTCAGTATTCCCTTCTCCGCGTTGGCGGTGTTCGCCGTGGCGAGGTGCTTCAGGAATTCCCGCCGCAGATCCACGACGTCGCATTTGTGCGCGGCGGCCAGATCGCGTATGAGCTGCGCAAAATGGTTCAGCTCCCCGTCGAGATCGTTCGTGCAGTCTGTCTTCTCGCCGATGAGCGCCGGCGTGGCGAGTATGACGCGAATCCCTTTGTCCTGCATCTTCGTGATAAGGGCATCATAGAACGCGACGAACTTGTCCGCGTCGGTCCCCGTTCCCATGGTCCTCTTGTGCCAGACGTCGTTCACGCCGACGAATACGACGACGATGTCCGGGTGGCGGTCAAGGACGTCCCTCTCGAGCCGGAGATAGAGATCATAGACTTTGTTGCCGCCGACGCCGGCGCCGGTGAGCTCGAACTGGCCCGGGGGGAGCATCCCGCGGAGCTGCGTGATGTACCCTGTCGGGCCCACGCCGATTTCGGTGATCGAGTCTCCGAAGAAGATAACGTGCCGGGGAGCGGGGGACATCATGAGCGACGTAAGGGCCGTCGCACAGACGAAAGCGCTTGCAAGAATCTGTCGCATCGAAGGTTCCTCTGTTGGTGGGGAGTGCCGTGCCCGGATAATCTAACCCAAAGAGTTCGCATTTCCAATCTTGATTCTTTCCCCTTTGTTTCCTGGTTTCATCGGCGCTTCCTCACAACCCGGTTGAAACAACACCAGGAGTCCTCCCGTTGCCAGGTTTGCTTGAGACCCTGACAAGCTTGTGAACAAGGTTCTTGCGTATTCCTATGAAAACCTTGCGCCGGGGAGGAGAGTCATCCTGGGGAATTTTCATCCGAGGAATCCCGCCAGAGAATTCATGGACTACGTGCTTGAATGGAACCTGATCCACAGGACGGAAGCGGACATGAACCGTCTGTTCGAACATTCGGTGTTCGGCAGGCCGTGCTCCAGGATTCAGTTTGAAGCCCTCGGGATAAACCTGTTCGCCGAATGCACGAAGGAGTAGCCTGAGGCTTCGCGGAGCTCCCGGGGTGCCTGAGGCGCGATTGTACAAATGTCACCGATGAAACCAAATCGGGCCCGAAAGTGTTAGGTTTGCATCGGAGGGATGATGCTATGGAAGTTCTGGAAAAGGCGACGCTTGGGGGGGGGTGTTTCTGGTGCGTGGAAGCGGTGTTCGAACGGCTTCAAGGGGTGAAATCCGTCGTTGCGGGATACGCGGGGGGGACGAAGGACAAACCCACGTATGAGGATGTCTGCTCGGGAAAGACCGGACATGCCGAAGTGGCTCAGATAACGTTCGATCCCCGGATCATCTCGTTCGGAGAGATCCTCGGAGTGTTCTGGGCGGCGCACGACCCCACGACGCTCAACCGGCAGGGCGCGGACGTCGGCGATCAGTACCGGTCAGTGATATTCTATCATGACGCTGCACAGAAAGCCGCCGCAGAAGAGTCCCTCCTGAAGGCGGGCAAGGAGTTTTCATCCCCCATCGTGACGGCAATCGAACCGCTCACAAAGTTCTTCGAGGCGGAGGAATATCACCAGGATTACTTCAGGAACAATCCCCGCGCCCCGTACTGCATGTTCGTCATTAAACCGAAGCTGGAAAAACTCAGCCACGCCGGACGCTGACGGTGCCGGAGATAGACGGCGCCGGAAGCCGCCTCTTTGCATCTCACGTTCCCGTTGAGTAGATTCCTCCCGTCCACTCACACATCCTCGGGCGCTCATATCATGGCGGATTCAGCATCTCCTCCCCGCCGGAAGCACCGGCTTCTTCGCTGGCTCCTGGCGATTCTTCTCATCCCCGTCCTCCTCTTTGCCCTCTACACGTGGGTCACGCTCACGTGGAGCTATTCGCACGGCGAAAGGGCGGGATACGTCCAGAAATTCTCTCAAAAAGGGTGGGTCTTCAAGACATGGGAGGGGGAGCTGGCGATGGTGTCCATGCCGGGGACGACGCCGGAGAAATTCTACTTCAGCGTCAGGAACGATTCCGTCGCCGCGCGCATCAATGCGGCGCTCGGCGAGCGGGTGGCTCTTGCGTACGAGCAGCACACCGGCATCCCGATGAACTGGTGGGGCGAGACGGAATACTTCGTGACCGACGTCAGGGTTCTCGCCGCTCCGGTCCAACCCTGAGAAGAACGGTGCCGTGACGCGGTACGGCGAGAGTAATTCCTGCGGGAAATTCCCCGAGGTCCTTCTGGCGCCACAGGTCACGGACTTTCTGCGTCCCCTTCAGTCCCAGATCCGCCCATGAGACGCCGGCGTCTGATTTCCACTTCCCCCTGTTAAAGAGGCCGACGGCCTTCGACCCGTCTTCCAGCTCCTTCGCCCAGACCTCGATATCCCCCTCCGCCCTGACCCGCGACGCCTGCCTCCCTGACGGGTCCTGGCTCACCTCGAGAACCTCGTCGTTGCAGAGGAGGCTTGCGGTGAAGTCGTCGAGCTGCGTCATGTCGCAGCCGATGAGAAGCGGGGCCGACAGGAGACACCAGAGCGTGATGTGCGTGTACTGTTCGTTCGGCGTCAAGCGCGTGGGGTGGAGCTGCGGTCCCCATCCGACCTTCCCGACGACGAGCATGTCCGGATCGTTCCAGTTCCCCGGTTTCGCATACCTCTCGTGCCCCGCCTGAGCGAAGCCTATCCCCGACATGCTCTCCCATGTGTCTTCGATGTCGCCTGTTGTGCGCCAGGAATTCCCGCCGACCTCACCCCCCCATTCCCAGACATTCCCCATGCCGTACTGGCAGAGGCTGAAGACGATGTCGCGGTGTACCTGGTCGAGCGCGCGGCGCATGACTCGGTACGGCTTCTCGAGTCCCTCGAGCGTCCTCCCCTTTTCGATCGACCCGTAGGAACACCAGTCGTATTTGAGGTAGTCGATCCCCCACGCCGCGTACTGCGCCGCGTCCTGCGTTTCAAATCCGTAGCTCGCCGTGAAGCCCGCGCATGTCAGCGGGCCGGGAGAGGAGTAGATCCCGAGCTTCAACCCCCTGCCGTGGACGTAGTCGCCGAGCGCCTTCATGCCCGGGAATTTCTTGTTCGTGTTGATCATTCCGCCGGGCGTGCGCGGCACCCCTGCAAGGAGCGAATCGGCGGACTCAGGCTTCACTTCCCAGCAGTCATCGATGTTGATGTATGTCCACCCGTGGTTGATGAGTCCGCTGCGGACCATCGCATCGGCAGCGGCGCGGACCTTTGCGTCGTCGACGGCCGATGCGAAACAGTTCCAGCTGTTCCACCCGAGCGGCGGCGTGAGCGCGATCTTCTCTCCCGCGGCGATCGTGAGGACGCGTTCGGACGTCCCCCGGCTGTTTGTTGCACGGAGGGTGACCCTGTGTGTACCCGGGCCCGCAAGCGTGCCGGTGATTCGTCCCGTAAGGCTGTCGAGTGTGAGCCCGCGTGGGAGTCCTGCTGCGGAGAACCGGATCGGCCGCGTCCCCGTGGCGGCGATCGCATACAGGAACGGGTTCCCGGGGCGCACGCCGAATACTCTGGCGCCGTTGATCCGCGGGAAGGGGGACTCACGCGGGGTGAGTATGATGGGAGTGACGTCCTTTCGGCGGGCGTCGAGGTATGCTGCACGGATCGAATCCAGCCCCGAACCCGACGATACCGTGCGTGACCTGAGAAGGCCGGCGGCGCGCTCCGCGGGGGAGTCGAAAATCGTTGACACCGCATACCGGCGTGCGAGCTCCGCGTAGTCTCCCGGCGTCCACCCCGAAGACCATATGCTGTCGGCCGATTCCCATGCAATCTCCTCCTTTACGCTGTCGGAGGGGAAATCGCGCGCGGCGAGCCGCATGAGCTCCCTCAGCGTCCGGTTCTCGACCGCGAAATAGAACCCGAAGTCCCCCTGCCCGTTGTTGATCTTCAGGAGCAGTCGGTGCTCGCCGCGGCCGAGCCTGAGCTCGAGCTCTTCCTGGTCCGCCTGCGCCCCCCTGTAGATATCATGCTGAAGGATGAGCTTCCCGTCGATCCACACCTTGATTCCGTCATCGCTCCCGAGCGAGAAACCCACTGTGGTGTCCCGCCCCGCGGACACCGTCCGCGAGAGGAACATCGCGCAATAATCTGTCTGGTCAAAGAGGACGACCGTCCCGTCGTGCCACTCCGGCCTCGCTTTCCAGCGGAGCGAACCCTCGTAGGTCTTCCCGGGGGCGAACTCCGACTCGGGGGGGAACACCTCCTTGAATGAGTCCTTCGTCTTTCCAATGAACGGGCCTATCGAGCTCCACTCCCCGTACACCACAGGGGGAGGACCTCCCCTCTCGCTGTGCGCGTTGAGGGATTCAATCGAGGCCTGGAGCGTATGCTGCCAGGTGTCCAGCTTCCGGTAATAGGACGGGTCCTGCGCGGCGGCGGAGAAGCAGACAACGCATAAGAGTGCGGAAACGAGGCATGAGCGGGTCATCGTGTTTACCCTGGTTGTGCGGATCGGTCAGTTCGTATGCGGGTTCCCGGGGAACGGTTTCTCCATTGTGAATCCCCAGACCTTCGGCTCCTCGCATATGACTGCTGCGGAAAAAATGTAGAAGACGTAGTCGTACGTCTGTTTCGGGATCTTATCCCTGTTCTGCGTCAGAAATCTCCAGAAATTTCTGTCGCGCGGATTGTCGGGCATTTCACGGATCAGCCCCCGGACGACATTGTGCCCCCAGTTGTACGAGGCGATCACGAGAAGCCCCGAGGCCTGCGCTTCCGTGTTGTACATGTCGCTTAGGTATTTCGCCGCCGCCTGCGTCGACTTCGTGACGTCCTGGCGCTCATCCCGGGGGTCCGGTTTGGAAACCGTTATCAGCGGACCCGTTTTGAGTCCGTACTGCAGAGCCGTCGCGGGCATGAACTGCCACATCCCCTTGGCAATGCCGAACCGGGTCTCCGGTCCGACGACCGTGGAATCGAATTCGCTCTCCTGGAGTGCAAGGTAGAAGAACAGGGGAGGGAGGTCCTGCGCGATCATCGCCTGCGCAATCCTCGAAGGGTAGCCCTTCTCCTCCGCACGCGCAATCGCCTGTCTGAGCCTCGGCGACTTCTTCCAGAGGTCGATATAGTTCTCCACCTCATCGACAAAGTCGGGGGGCATGCCGATCTCGCACTCCCCGAAGACCCGCGCGACATGGTAAATCGATTTCTGCTTTTCGTCCATGTCTTCGGAGTAGATCCCGAGCTCCCCCACGAGCTTTTCGTACGTCGCCATCAGCGCCTGGCGCTTCTCGAGATATGTGCCCGATGCCGCGTGTGCGGCGGTGTCGCCGGGGGCGCTGCCGAGCTGCTTTTTGAGCGATGCATACGCAATATCCAGCGCCTTCATCTGGTAAAACGCCTCCTGCGCCAGGGCTTCCTGTTTCTGCACCTGGAAGTGTTTATATACGGCGTACGCGCTCGCAATGAGCGCAACGACCGCCAGGCCGATGATGATCCGGATGTATTTCCGCGAGATCGTTTTTTCCCGGACCAAGACCTTCAGCCTGATGAGCCGTGTCCGTTCCCCTGCATCGTCCTTTGCGTCCGGGTCCTTCAAATACTTGTCGACGAATGCGGTGGGGGAGAAAAGGGATTTCAGTACCGTCCTGTCTCCCTCGCCCGAAGCACCCTCCACCTCGAATGTCAGGAGCGGTCCTGTCCGGCCGAGTATCAATTTCGTCCTCGCGCCGAGCTGGAGCTTTGTGATCTTTTTCCCCCCGCGGAACGTGCCGTTGGTACTGTTGAGGTCCCTCGCCCACCACCGGTCTTTCTCGTAGTACACTTCCATGTGGACTTTGCTGACTGCGACGTCTGTCAGACGGACCTGGCACTCGGGATCGCGTCCTATCCTGAAGCTCTTCGTGAATTCGAACTTCAGGGGTTCATTTGAACCTTCGGCGGCGGTGAGTGTAATTTTGGGTACGGTGCCGGGCTCGGCGATGGGTACTGTTCTGGCGTCCATTGGTAGGAGGTAGGCTGGTGGGGGATATTATAGGTGTTTCGGGCCAACAATGCAAAGAGGAAATTGTTTCCCCCCGGTGGTAATATGTTCTCCCGCAGGTCGTGATTTTGGCGGATAACCCGCCTAAATGTGCGATTCTCGAACCGGTCCGAAGTGGCTCAATTCTTGCAACACATCCAGCAGATCATTGGAATGCGGCACGTGGTATCATCCCGGGGGGGAATTAATGTCTGAAACGGTCATTGCACTTCGCTCGCTTGCGCCTGTCATATATGGCTCAACGGCGTTTGTGGTCCTGGTCTTCGTATTTCAGTCTTTCGGGATCGATATCGTAAAGCACGTCAGCGCATTCGCTCTCAAGCTCACATATCGAAGTAAGGTCAGCGGAACTGGTGCCTGAACCGCACTTGTAGAAGGGGATCCACCGATGAATACGCCACCACTGCAGGCCCCCTCCGGCTTGCTGCAATCAGTAAAACGCTATCCGGGCGTTGAGGTCCTGTACCACGTCGCCTATTATCATGCCGCCCGCGTGGGGTACCAGGACATCGTCTCACGATCCCTTCACGACTTCAAGGATGGGTGTGAGCCGCAGGCTGCACGGTGGATTGCGCTGGCGGCCCCGAGAGTGTGCGGGAAATTGGAATTCGACGTTGTCGTCCGCTCCCTGGCGGCGGGGGAATTGAAGGCGTCGCCGGGCACTCCGCTTGACCGGCTTTGTGAGGCGATCGCTGGCGGCAGCGGTGCAATGTATGAGCCCGCGCGGCTCGAAAAGGAAAAGCTTGTCCGGGCAATGACTTCGCTGGGGGGGAGGGCTTTGCGCCAGAAGGAGTTGGACGGCGTCTACCGGTTTGACGGTTCCGGTCTCGCCCGAGATGTACGGATACTCGTTGTTGACGATATCGCAACGACGGGGGCGACGCTTGAAGCGGTGAGCCGTGCAGTCAGAAGGGCGCTTCCCGGCGCAGTCGTCACCTGTTTTGTCCTGGCGCGGGTCGAAGCCCAGCTCCAGAACAGGCATCTGGACCCGAACTACTTCCTCAAGGGCGTCCAGGCGGACCAGGCCCGCATTTCAACGCGGATGTCACCCGCCGCCATGGCACAGCCGTCGGAACATCTCAAAAAGTCCGCGCGGATGCCCGCGCCCGGTGCGGGGCCGGCCTCGGGACCCGACACGCAGAGGCTTCGTGGAGCCGCCCTCCCCGTTCAGCACGCAGTTGTTCCGGCGAAGGCGGTCTCTTCGGAAAGCCCGGGGAGGATCAGGCAGGGGCTTCATACGAGGTTCTACGTGATCGGCCTTCTCATGTCGCTTCTCCTTCTCGGAGCGACCGTACTCATCCCGGTGAAGAAGGAGCCGTCGCCCCCCACGTCGCAATTTGTCCAGCTTGTGAATCAGAATGAAATCAAATCGCCGGAACCAATCCCCGAGCGGAGACCTGCACAGCCCGCTTCGCAGACCGACGGGAAGCCGGCAATTGTCACGGTTCCCAGCACGGGGCTTCGCACAAGCCATTCGATGGAATCGCGCATCATTCCCCAGACCACCGTGCGTCAGAAGGAACGGGTCGATATAATCCGGAGATTTTCTTCGCAGACAGGTCCGGACTGGATACTCGTCAGGACCAAGTCGGGAACTCTCGGCTGGGTTGTCGCGTCTGTCGTCAGAGAGTTGCGTGGGTAGCCGGCTGCGGTTGGGGGACTGCTTCCGGCCCGGAGGGGCGCCACTGTTGTCCGGCGCCCCTCCTTGATTTTTAAGTCCCGCCCTCTTCTGGCGGGCCTCTTTTGGTCCCGGCGCCTGCGGCGCCGCAGGCGCCGCCTTTCGGCGGAAGCTTTTTTTTTGACCGGAAAGACGTACATTGTGCCGGGTCGTCAGTTTTCACTCCTCAGCGCCCGCGGGCCGGCCCAACTGAACGTCAATTTCCGGTGACCGTATGAATCGATTCGCACTTCTTCCGCTCCTCCTTCTTTTCCCCGTCATGGCCCCGGCGCAGGAGACTGTGCAGGAACCTTCCACCGGGAAGAGTTTTCCCGTAGTCGTGAAATTCACGAAAGACGGTGTCGGCTACACGATGTCGCTCACGGGCGTCGCCGTCAGGAAGAAACTCGTGTTCAAGGTGTACGGGATGGCTCACTACGCGCAGGATCCTGTGAAGGGACCAAAGGACGCCGCGCTGGAGGCAATGCTCGTGGACGGGAAAGCCCGGCAGATCACGATGGACTTCGCCCGTGATGTGGATGCGGCGAAGATCAGGGATGCCTATCTGGACGGGTTCAAGGAGAATGCCACGGCGGACGAGTTCACGTCGATACGCCCGCTCGTGGACCAGTTCGTCGCCTTCTTTTCCAGGGACGTGAAGGAGAACCAGCAGTTCGTTCTCCGGTGGCTCCCGGGAGGGATCGTGATCGCCGCCGTGGCGGGGGAGGAGAAGCCTCCTCTCACCTCACCGCTGTTCGCCCGTGTCCTCTGGTCGATATGGCTCGGCAAAGACTCCATCGTCGACAGGAGCGATCTCGTGTCAAGGATCTCGCAGGAATAGGCCGGGCGGTTCTTCCTTGCCGGGTTTCGATCCCCTGGGCGATCGTCACGCGGAGTTTCTGGACGTCCTTCTTCTTTCCGTACGTCAGCGTCACCGTGTATTCCCCCGGCTGGACGAATTTTCGTCCCTCCCCGCCGTACGCATTGAGCAGGTCCGCCGTGGGACGGAGGTCCCAGGCCACCCTGTTGAACCCGGCTGTCCCCGGACCGCTTTGGTGTGCCACGGGGTTCCCTGTTGCGGGAGAATGTGCGGCCCGGTCAGCGGGTACGATTAATGTGCATGAGTGCGAGTGCGGCCGTGGCACTCCAGGCGAGAACCTTGAATTCACCCGCGAGGAGCGCGCGTTCGAGCTCGGGCTTGCTCATGTGCCGCATCTCCTGCTCTTCCAGGTCGTCGCTCACGGGCGTCCCGGTTTTCCGGGCCCCCCGCGCGAGGTACAGATGAGCCGTCCCGCCGCCGCGGTTGCCGTCGGCGACAAACGATCCGAGATGTACCCAATCAGCGGACTCATATCCTGTCTCCTCGCGCAGCTCACGCATTGCCGCGGCGCCGGGAGATTCCCCGGGCTCGACATACCCTCCGGCGGGTGCGAGGGAGGTCCCGTCGCTGACGGCGTACTTCGTCTGCCGGAAGCAGAGAAATGAACCCTCCGGGGTCTCCGCGATGATGTTGACGTAGTCGGGCATCACGAGCCATGGCCACTCCTTGATGACGCGGCCGTCGGGGAGTTCCACCTCGTGATCTTCGAGCGTGAGAAATTTCCCACGTGTGAGAACGGGGGAGCGGGAGAGGGTTTTCCAGGATTTCATGGCGTCGGACGACGGACCTGAAGGACGGCGATTGAGATTGAGTATACGTGATCGCGCCGTGAATTTCAAGAACCGCGATCCCGTTGATTCTCTCGGGGATTCTTCCCATTTTAACAAACTCAGATCAATCACGCCGATGAACAATCCTGTCCCCTTCAACCGGGTTGCGGTGGTGGGGAATGAAATGCAGTATGTCGCGGAGGCCGTCGGGGAATCCCGGATTGCCGGGGACGGAGCGTTCACCCGCAAATGCAGCGCGCTGCTTGAAGAATCTCTCGGCGTGCCGAGGGTGCTCCTCACGACCTCCTGCACGCATGCGCTTGAAATGAGCGCGCTCCTGCTGGAGGTACAGCCGGGGGATGAGGTGATCATCCCTGCGTTCACGTTCGTCAGCACGGTGAACGCCTTCGTCCTGCGCGGCGCTCACCCGGTCTTCATCGACGTCCATCGCTCGACGCTCAACCTCGACGAGTCGCTCCTTGAATCCCTGATCACGCCGCGGACGAAGGCGGTCGTCCCGGTGCACTATGCAGGGGTGGGCTGCGCGATGGAGAAGATCACGGCGATCGCGGCCCGTCACGGGATCGCCGTCGTCGAAGACAACGCCCACGGCCTTTTTGGGAAATATCACGGGAAACACCTCGGAACATTCGGTGCTCTGGCGACGCAGAGCTTTCACGAAACGAAGAACTTTACCTGCGGTGAAGGGGGAGCGCTCCTTCTTAACGACGAGTCGTACGTCGAGCGCGCGGAGATCATCCGCGAGAAGGGGACTGACAGGAGCAGGTTCTTCAGGGGGGAGGTCGACAAGTACACGTGGGTCGACATCGGGTCAAGCTATCTCCCCTCCGACATCCTCGCCGCATTCCTCCTCGGTCAGCTCGAATCGAAGGATCTCGTGCAGGCAGACCGGAGGAAAATCTGGGAGCGGTACCAGTCCGGCATCGCCCCCTGGGCCGAGGAAGCGGGGATCGGGCTTCCGTGCATTCCGCCGGGATGCGAACATCCCTATCACATGTATTACATACTGACCCCTTCGCTGGAGAGACGCCAGGCGGTCATCGCACATCTCAGGGAGAGGGGGATTGCCGCGGTATTCCACTACCTGCCGCTCCATCTCTCGACAATGGGACGGCGGTTCGGGGGGAAACCCGGAGACTGTCCGGTGACGGAGGATGTGAGTGAGAGGCTGGTCCGGCTTCCGTTCTACTACGGACTGGGGGAGGAGGACCAGGACTCCGTGATTCGTTCACTCAGGGAGTTCTTTACATGAGGCAACTTCCCGCTCTTTACAACGTTAACAGAAGAGGATTCGTGACGTTCCGGGAGCATCCATGAGCATTTTTGATAGATATCCGATCATCGTGCGGCCGCTTTTCGGCGTCCTGGCGGCGGTCCTCACCGCCGGGGCGTGTATTACGTTCGTCAACTACGCCGGTTCCTCGACAGACGAAAACGTCTTCGCGAATCTTCCGCGCGGGATGGTGCTCTGCGTCGCGAAAGGGATCCCCGCTGCCGGAGGGGACACGATCCGCCCCGGCGATTTCATCGACAGAATAAACGGAACCGCCGTCCGTGATTCCTCTGCCTTCGCCGGAATGCTCGGTTCCGTTCGTCCCGATTCGGTTCTGGACGTCTCGGTCTACAGGCCTTCGAAGCTCTCCTACGGCCGTTGGGACGTCCGACGAGGGAACATCACGGACTCCTCAGCGCTCTTTTTGCGCGACGTGATCGCGGTGACCGACGTGACTCCTGGAGGGGCATCGGACAGGGCGGGGCTTAAGGTGGGGGACCTTCTCTTCGGGATTAACGGCGGCCGGTTCAAGACCGCACAGGAAGCCGATATTCTGTTGCGCCGCGGCCAGACCGGCAAAACAATCGTGTACGAGGCGCTCCGGAACAACGAGAAACTGAATCTCAACGTGACGCTTGCCCGTTTCGGCATGCCCCTGGCGTTCCTTTTGCTCAGCCTCTCCGGGATGTTCATGATGGGTGTGGGGGCATTCATCGCGCTGAGACGCCCCCGTATACGCGCCGCCCGCATCGTGGGACTCGGACTCCTCTTCGTCGGCTTTTTCTTTGCCGCCGGGCTGATTCAGCGCGAGATCGACGTCGACCTCTTTGTCAGGATCCGCAACTTCCTCGTGTCAGTTTCCCTCATTGCCGGGTCGGCGATCGCCATGCGCTCGATGGCGTTCTTTCCGAAGGAGCGCCCCGACTTACTCTCCAGGCGGTGGATACCCCTGGCCTACGGCGGCATCGCAGCCGCCACGTATACGGGCGTTCTCTTCAAAGTGGCGGTTATCGCAACCGGAGGAATCGGCGTTCTCATTCTGTTCCACGTCGTGCTCTCAATCATCTACAGAAAAGGAGCGACGCGGGAGAACAGGAAGATGGCGGCTCCGATATACTGGGCCTGGAGCGCGTTCGGCGTGTATATCCTCTCGCTTATCGCAATTCAGATTATCATTGGGACGAGCGACATCGGGATGAATTCCATAATGCCATTAGGCGTTTTGGTTTTTGCGGTCACACTGACCTACCTCTACGTGATCGGCAGATACGGGCTTCTCGACCTCAACCTCCGGATCAGGCGGAACATCCAGTATTCGCTTATTTCGGTCGCATGGGGGAGCCTCATGGCGACGGTCCTTGTGAACGTGTTCTTTACGCTCTCGTCCGTCGATTTTCATCTCCCCGCGATACTGATCCACGGGACGACGATCGAGGCGGTGGATGAGCCCGCCTCGGGAGGGGTGAAGGAGTGGACAAACCGGCTTGCGCTTATTTCCATCGGGACTGCGGCATGGTACCTCCTCTGGCGCATAAGAAAACTGGGACAGGACTGGCTCGACAGGAAATACTTCAGGGCGCGGTACGACTACAGGCACGCGGTGGGCGAACTCACGGAGGTGCTTGCGACGAAACTGAGCATGGCGGATATCGGCGCGGCGCTCACGGAGAAGATCGCCGACCTTGTCCGCGTGAAGCGGGCTGGCGTGTTCTTCTTCCGCGGGAATGAGGTCTCCGCGTGCCGGGTCGGCCACGGGTTCGATCTCGCGGCGTGGGAGCAATTCTGCACTCTCGTGGAAAAGGGCCTTGCGAATGTCCTGGCGGAAGCCGGTGAGCAGATTCACGTCGACTATCTCCCGCCGACGCTGAAGGAGGCGTTCCGCGCGTACGCACTGTACCTCATCGTTCCCGTCCGCTCCCGGGAGCGCCTCCTCGGAGCGATCGTCCTGGGGGAGAAGCTCTCGGAGGCGACATACCGGAGGGAGGATTATGAGTTCCTGGCCGCCGCCGCCGTGCAGGCGGCGATGGCGATGGAGAATGCGTTCCTCTACGAGGAGCTGGCGGAACAGGAGAGGATGAAGCACGAGCTTGCGATCGCGCGCCGCATCCAGCTTGCGTCCCTCCCCCAGAAAACGCCGGTCATCCGCGGGCTTGATATCGCCGGCGCCTCCATCCCGGCCCTGGAGGTCGGCGGGGATTTCTTCGATTATCTGAACGGGAGCAAGGACCGTCTTACGATCGTGGTCGGGGACGTGAGCGGAAAGGGGACTTCGGCCGCGCTCTACATGTCGAAGGTCCAGGGGATTCTCCGCTCCCTGCACGGATTCGACCTTTCTCCCGCCGATCTCTTCATCCGGGCGAACCGGCTCCTCTGCGGGGACATGGAGAAGAGCTCATTTGTGACGGCGCTGGGGGCCTCGTTCGATCCTCTGGATCATTCGTTCCTCCTTGCCCGGGCGGGCCACCTCCCCCTCTATCATTACCGTGCCGCGGAGGGGAGCGTCGTGGCGGTCACTCCGCGGGGACTGGGACTCGGCCTGAATAACGCGGGTGTTTTCTCCTCGGAGATCGAAGAGAAAGTCGTCAGATACGGGCCGGGCGACGTTCTCCTGTTTGTGACGGACGGGATGACCGAGGCGCACAACAGGGGAGGGGAACTTTACGGCGAGGAGAGGCTGATGAGCTTCCTCCCCGGAAAGGCGGGGGGAGACGCGGCCTCGATCCGTGACGCTCTCATCGCCGATGTCGCCGCGTTCTCCGAAGGGACCGTGCAGCATGACGACGAGACAATCGTCGTCATCAAAGGAATGTGACATTGCCTGAAGGAAGAGGTGCATCATGATCATCGTAATGAACGCCCGCGCGACGCAGGCAGACGTCAATCATGTCGTGGACAGGGTGAAGGAGCTGGGGCTCAAGGCGCATCTTTCGCAGGGAGTGGAGCGGACGATCATAGGCGTGATCGGCGATGAGCGGCTTCTGAAGAAGGAGCAGTTTTCGCTTCTCCCTCTTGTGGAAGACGTTATTCCGATACTCAAACCGTACAAACTGGCAAGCAGGGAGTTCAGGCGCGAGAACACCGTGGTGGACGTCGCCGGGGTGAAATTCGGAGACGGCCGACTCGCCGTGATCGCGGGGCCGTGCTCAGTCGAAAGCGAGGAGCAGCTCCTGACGACCGCCCGCGCGGTGAAGGATGCAGGTGCCGGCCTTCTTCGCGGGGGCGCGTACAAGCCGCGGACAAGCCCGTACGCATTTCAGGGTCTCGGCGAGGAGGGGCTCAAGCTTCTTGCCGTGGCGCGCCAGGAGACCGGTATGGGGATCGTCACCGAGGTCATGGAGTCGTCCGATGTGGACCTTGTCGCCCGGTACGCGGACCTCCTCCAGGTGGGAGCGCGGAACATGCACAACACGAAGCTTCTCAGGGCGCTCTCGGGCGTCGGAAAACCGGTCCTCCTCAAGAGGAACTTCGCCGCGACGCTGAACGAGTTCCTGATGAGCGCCGAGTATCTCCTTTCGGGGGGGAATGCGAACGTTATACTCTGCGAGAGGGGGATCCGGACGTTTGTGGAGTACACGAGGAACACGCTCGACCTGAACGTCGTCCCCGCCGTCAAGCAGCTCTCCCACCTACCGATTATCGTGGACCCGAGCCACGGGACGGGCCGGCACGACTTTGTCCTCCCGATGAGCCGTGCGGCGGTCGCGGCGGGAGCGGACGGACTCATGATCGAAGTCCATCCGCATCCGGCGGAAGCGTTTTCCGACGGCGAACAGTCTCTTACCCCGGACGCGTTCGCGAACCTGATGCGCGAGGTCAGGGAGGTCGAACGGGCGCTGCACGTGACGGCGGGAGCCTGACCCCCGCGATGAAAGCGGTAAACCTGATTGTTTTCCTTGGCGTCTTCTTCACGCTGTACGGTCTCATCAATTTCTACATATTCACCCGCGGCTGGCAGGCGATCCCTTCGGATTCCTCACTCCGTGTCCCGTACGTCGCGGCGTTCCTCTTCCTCTCGCTCTCCTTCATCGCCGGGCGGTTCATGGAGCGGGCCTGGATTTCACCGGTCTCGTCCCTTCTGGTCTGGACCGGTTCGTTCTGGCTCGCCGCGATGCTCTATTCTCTGCTGGGAATCGTCCTGCTCGATCTCCTGCGTCTCGTGAACTCCTTTGTCCCGTTTTTCCCCCGTGTCGTGAGTGAGCATTATGCCGCGGCGAAGTCCGTGACGGGACTTGCTCTCTCCGCGCTCATCCTCGTCATCGTTGCGGCGGGGTATTTCAATGCACTGCACCCGCGGATCCGCGAGATCGACCTAACGGTCCGGAAGAAAACCGCGGGACCGGACACGCTCCGCATCGTGGCGGCGTCGGACATTCACCTGGGGACGATCATCGGCCGGAGACGCCTCCAGTCGATCGTCGACCGGATCAACAGCCTCCAGCCTGACGTAGTCCTCCTTCCGGGGGACATCGTCGACGAGGACCTGGGGCCGGTCATACGGGAGAACCTCGGTGAGACGCTCAGGAAGATCAGATCCCCCCGGGGCGTGTTTGCCGTGACGGGGAATCACGAGTACATCGGCGGGGCGGAACGCGCCTGTGCATACCTGGCGGAGCACGGCATCACGATGCTGCGTGACAGCGTGGCGCGTCTTGAAGGGGGGATCTTCATCGTCGGCAGGGAAGACAGGAGCAGCGCCGGGTTCGGCGGGCGGAAGAGGAAGCCTCTCGATTCACTGATGGCGGATGTGGACGCCGCCTATCCGGTGGTGTTGATGGACCACCAGCCGTTCGGCCTCGGCGAGGCGGCGGGAAAGGGAATCGACATACAGATTTCCGGACACACGCACCACGGGCAGCTCTGGCCCCTGAGCTTGATCACCCGGCGGGTGTACGAGATAAGCTGGGGAGAAGGGGTGAAAGGAGACACGCATTACTACGTTTCAAGCGGCGTCGGGACGTGGGGGCCTCCCGTGAGAACAGGGAATCATCCGGAGATTCTCCTCATACGGCTCCGCATAGGGGCCGCCTGACGGGTTCAGTTTGCGGCCGCCCTAAGAACAAAACGAGGTATCGTGACGGAGAACTGGTCGCCCCCCGGGCGTTCCATGAGGTATGTCCCCTCCATCGAGCCCTCGAACGTCTCCAGGATTGAATAGCTGCTGTATTCGTGCGCTCCGCCCGGGGGTATCACGGGCTGTTGACCGATAACTCCTTCCCCCTCCACCTCCTGTATGTTGCCGTTCCCGTTTGTGATAAACCAGTGCCTGCGGAGGAGTTGAATCTGCTCTATCCCCTGGTTTTCGATCCCGACGAAATAGGCGAACACGAATTTCCGCTCGATGAAGTTGGATTGCCCGTCCAGGTAGACCGGGCGCACTGTGACCGTGATGTCTTCTGTTGTCGCGGCGTACGTCTGCATATTGGAGAAAACACGCCGGCGCGCAGACCGGTTCCCTCCCCTACAGGAGGGGGCGGCCGGTCACGGGGCTGAGACAGGGAGTATGCCGACGCTCACTTCCGCCACGGAGAGAGCGCGCCTGATGTCGGAGGGTTTGACGGAGAGGAGAAAACCCCGTTTTCCCCCGTTAATGAAGACGCGGGGGAGGGAGAATATCGTCCCCTCCGCATACACGGGGAGGTCCGTACGGGTTCCGAATGGGCTCGTCCCTCCGACCATGTAGCCGGTCCGGCGCATTGCCTGTTCAGGGGAGGATGGGGAGATGCTTTTGACGCTCAGGATGCGGGCGAGCTCTTTCGTCGAGACCTCACGGTCCCCGTGCATGAGGACTATGAGCCCCCTGCCGCGCTCGTCTTCCATCACCAGAGTCTTGACGACCGCGTGCTCCGGAACCTGAAGCGCGGCGGCGGCGGCGGCTGTGCCGCCGTGTTCCACGTACCTGTAGAGATGGGCCTCGAACGGAATATTCTTCTCCCGTAGGAACCGGACGGCGGTGGTGATCGGGTAATCAGTTGCGTGACTCATGGGCGTATGCGTCGAATACGCCCGGGAGGCGGTCGAGTGTCAAAGCACGCGAAGAGTTCTCCTTCTCGGACGGCTCGATCCCGATCGTTCCGAGTTTCATCTCCACGTCGTATTCACCGAGGAGCGTGTCAAGGAGAAGGAGTGCGAGTGCGAGGTACCGGGAATGCTCCGCGCGCGTATATCCCGGCATGTAGAGGACGATCCCGGCGCCCGGACCGCCGGAGGAAATCTCGAACCGGATCGTGTCGGGGGAGAGTGTGAGCCCCCCGATGGCGAACTTCCCCCTGAGGGGGCGGCGCTGCCTGTAGCGGACGACCTCCCACCGGTTGAGCTGCGGGGCCCCTTGCGCGAGCGCTTCAACGGCCGGGAACGCCTCGCGGATCCCCCCTGCGCTTATCACGATCTTCCTCCTCCCTCCGTCGAGCGGCCCGATGTCAAATTCCAGATCCGGGTGCACCCGCTCGATGAGCTCCCTGAGCACCGCGTTGAGTTCCGCCCCGCCGTAGATCGCCTCCTCCTCCCGCAGGAAACCCCGCCAGAACTCCCGTATCGCTACTTCCTGAAGAGCCATGCCCTGTCCGTCGTCTCCCCTTTGTCGTCGTATCCGCCGAGTATCAGGACGGACCCCGTGTACAATGCCGTTGCGGTCGAATAGAAATACGGCCGGTCGAGGGCCGCGGCGACGGAGGGCTCGGCCTCTCCCCCCGCGGAGCTTAGTATCTCGATTGCCTGGTCTCCTCCAGCAACGACAAGGCTTCCGTCCGCGAGGGGTGCGACCGCCGTGGCGAACCTGGCCCGGGGATGCTTCATGTCCGGGATCCTGACGAATTTTCCCGTCTCGATGTCGTACCGTTCAATGAGGGCAAGGTCCCCTCTCCACGTCGTCTCGTCCGTCCCCCCCAGTATCAGAACCTCTCCCCTGGAGAGACCGACGGCCGCCTGCTTGCAGCGGGGCTCCGCCATGTCGCCTACCAGCGTGAACGTCCCGGCATCCGGATCGTAAAGTTCGCAGGAGGAGAGAACGACGTCGCGGCGTGTCAGCCCTCCGGTAATGAGAACGCGCCCGCCGGGTATGAGTATCGCGGCATGTGAATACCTGGGGACGGTCATGGGCCCGGTCGCTGTGAACGATTTTCGTGCCGGATCGAACAACTCCGCGCTTGCCGTGACGTCGCGTCCGGTCCCGCCGCAGATGAGGACACGTCCGTCGTTCAGGAGCGTAGCCGTGCAGCCTCCCCTGCGCATCGTCATGCTGCCGATCGTCGTGAATTTTTCGCTCGCGGGTTCGTACAGCTCCGCGCTCGAGATGACCCCCATAAGATTCCACCCTCCGGCAATGAGCACGAGCCCGCCCCCCCTGAGGAGCGTCGCCGTGTGCCCACCCCGCGCATAGGCCATCTCCCCGGTACTGCTGAACTTCTTCGTCTGCGGATCGAAGAGTTCGGCGCTCGACGTGTAGATCTCGTCGTCCCGCCCGGATATTTTCCGGAACCCCCCCGCGATAAGCACCCTTCCATCCGGGAGGAGCGTGGCCGTGTGGGACGCGCGTTCCTCCGTCATCGCGCCGAACGGCTTGAGGACGGGGGCCTGCGGTGCCCGCTTCGTCGCCGCATCGGGGGGTGAGGCAAAGAGCGCGAACAGGATCGGGAGGAGGGAAAAGAGGCTCATGGGTGTCCCGTCGGGAATTCCGCGTCAGAATCTCAGGTGTTTGACAGTCAGGCCGTTGTTGATGAGCTCTGCAAGAGAATCGATGCCGATCTTCAGGTGGATGTCCCCGAACTCGCGCGTTACCCGCCTGTCGCTCTCCGCGGTCTTCACCCCCTCCGGGATCATCGGCTGGTCGGAAACAAGGAGGAGCGCGCCCGTCGGGATCTTGTTGTGAAACCCGGTGACGAATATCGTTGCGGTTTCCATGTCGATTGCCATCACGCGGATCCGGCGGAGGTACTGTTTGAACACCTCATCGTGTTCCCACACGCGCCGGTTCGTCGTGTATACCGTCCCCGTCCAGTAATCCTTCGCATGGTTACGGATCGTCGTCGAGATCGCTTTCTGCAGATTGAACGACGGGAGCGCGGGGACCTCCGCGGGGAAATAGTCGATGGACGTTCCCTCCCCCCGTATTGCGGCGATCGGAAGTATCAGGTCCCCCAGCCTGTTCTTCTTCTTGAGCCCGCCGCATTTTCCGAGGAACAGGCAGGCTTTCGGCCTGACGCCGGCGAGAAGATCCATCATCGTCGCGGCGTTGGCGCTCCCCATGCCGAAATTGATGATCGTGATCCCGTCCGCGGTGGCGTTCGGCATCGGCCGGTCCTTCCCCCGAACCGGGACGCGGTGCCATGCGGCGAACTGTTCAACGTACGAGTTGAAGTTCACAAGAAGGATGTGTTTCGCAAAGCCGTCGAGCGGCGTCCCGGTATACCGGGGGAGCCAGTTGGCGACAATCTGTTCCTTTGTTTTCATTTGTCGTTGAGCGCCTGGTTCCTGAGCATTTTCGTCATGTCGTACGGAGCGGGATCTCCTCCCACGTACCTGTGGAACCAGTCGAGGTGAGCGTTATAATAAAACGGCATCGACTTCACCCCGCTCGGCCAGTGCCCGTCGTTCGAGAAGACGATGAGCCGCGAAGGGACGTGCATCTCCTGGAGGTCGGTGAAAAACTCGAGGCTCTGCGTGTACGGGACCCTGTAGTCCCGCTCCCCCGTCAGCACAAGGCACGGAGTCTTGAATTTCTTGACGGACATGTTCGGCGAGAGCTCTGCGTACAGGTGCGACGACCAGGGGGTCCCTCCGAGCTCGTATTCGGGGAACCAGAGTTCCTCGGTCCCCCCGTGCATCGCCGTCAGATCGTATACACCCATCATGCTGGCGATGGCCCTGAATCTCGTCGTATGTCCTTCGAGCCACATCATCATTGTCCCCCCGTACGACCAGCCCATGGCTCCCATCCTGTCTCCATCGACATAGGGGAGCTTCCCGAGCGAATCGGTCACCGCCATGATGTCCCGGAACACCTTCCCGCCCCAATCTTTCGAAATTCCCTCCGTGAACTTCTGTCCGTACCCCGTTGACCCCGTCGGGTTGGGGAACGCGACGATGTACCCGGCGCCCGGGTACACCTGCCAGTCTCCCCTGAACGCATCAGCCCACTGCATCTGCGGTCCTCCGTGGACGTTGATGATGAGGGGGTATTTTCTCTTCGGGTCGAACCCGTGCGGAGTGACAAGAAAGGTGTGTATCCTGTGGCCGGTGGGGGAGGGGATCCACATCTCCTGTGCAGGGCGGATATCGACGGCGTCGGCGAGCTCCCTGTTGAAGAACGTCAGGCGCGCGGCCGTCCCCGTCGAAGTCGGCACGCTCCAGAGTTCCCGGGGTTCGCCGACGGTCCGGCGGACAAAAACCGCCGATGCCCCATCAGGCGCAATCACGAACGCGTCGATCATTCCCGTCCCGTACAGCTTCGTGATCCCGCCGGAATTGATGTCGAGCCTGTACAGAGGGACCCGTCCTTCCACCTCCGCAGTGAAATAGATGCTCTTCGAGTCGGGGCTCCAGGCAATCTCGTCGACCCAGTTGTCGAAATGTTCGGTGAGTATCCTGCTCTTCCCGGTCGCGCGGTCGTAGAGCGCGAGGAGGAACCTGTCCGATTCATAGCCGGGCACTCTCTGTGTGCGGTACGCGATGTACCTCCCGTCCGGGGCATACGCCGGGTCCCCGTCATACGCCTTGTTCCCCGCCGTCAGGTTCGCTGCGGTCCCTCCGCCGGTCTGCACGCTCAGTATATCCTTGTTCGTCGACGTGGCGTCCATCCCGTCCCTCTGTGAGACAAAGCAGACCTCTTTCCCGTCGGGGGAGAGGTCAAACCCCACTCCGCCGAGCGAGAAGGGGGGGGAGTCGAACTCCCCGGGTGTCAGGTCGGTGTATGTCCCCCCGGAGATCGTGAACCTGATGATGTGCGTCCTCTTCCCGTCCCGCCACTGCGTCCAGTGCCGGTAGAGAAGTCCATCCGCCATATGCGCCGCGAGCGGCCCGCCGGCCCTCGACTTCTCGATGCGGCCGTTGCACCCGTTATCGGCCCCGCATTCGGGATAGACGTCCGAGGTGAAGACGATTCCCGCGCCGTCCTTTGTCCATTCGGGGTCGGCCACGCCGGCGGAAAATTCCGTCAGCTGTTTTGATTCCTCCCCCTCCAGTGTGAGCACATACGCCTGGGCTCCATTTTCACCTGTGGAGAGGAAGAGAAGGGACGATCCGTCAGGCGACCAGCGGGGGTGAGTGTCGTTCCCCTTTTCCGGCGTCAGACGTCTCTGGTTCCCTCCGTCGCGGTCCATCACGTAAAGGGCGGCGTATGATTTCCCGGCTGCCAGGTCGTCCTCTCTCAGGACGAACGCCACTCTTCTCCCGTCGGGGGATATCCGCGGATCTTCGACGCTTCGTATCGCGTAGAGGTCAGCAATCATGAACGCGCGCTTCTGCGCCTCCGCATGGAAAAGACAACAGGCTGCACTGAGTATGAACAGGAAGAGTTTCATCGGCTGATTCCGGGTCGGAGAGATCATGATTTGGAAAGGGGGCTGCCGCACAACTGCGCGATGGAATGGTCAGAACTTACCAAACGCGTAGAGCAAAATCAATCGGTTGCAAATCACTCTCCCACTGTCGATATTCATGCAACCCGTAGGCTATTCACCACCTGGTTCATACACGCACGATGAATTCCGCCCCCTCGACGCGCGCGCTCATCAGCCTTGATGCCTTCCGCCACAACATCGGTTGTGTCCGCTCGTACTGCCGGATAGGGACGAAGATCATGGCGGTGGTGAAGGCAAACGCGTACGGGCACGGGATCACGGAACTCTCCAGGGAAGCGATCCGCCGGGGTGTCGACGTGCTGGCGGTTGCCCGGGTCTCGGAAGCCCTTGATTTACGGAAGAGCGGGATTGCCGCTCCGATACTCGTGTTCGAGATCGCCCCGGAGTCGCTGATCGACAGTGCGCTCGCAGAGGGAATCATACTCTCCGTGAGTAACGCCGAAGGAGGGGCCGCAATCAGCCGGATCGCGTCGCAAAGAGGAGCGAACGCTCCGGTTCACGTGAAGATTGACACGGGGATGGGGCGGCTGGGCTTCTCCGACGCCTCCGCACCCGCCGAAATAGCCGCCCTCCTGCGTCTCCCCCGAATCGAGATTGCGGGCGCATACAGCCATTTTGCGACGTCGGAGGGACCGGACACGGCGTTTGCGGTCACCCAGATTACCCGGTTCAACGAGGTTGTTGAGAAGCTCCGGTGCTCGGGGATTGAGGTGCCTGTGAGGCACATGGCAAACAGCGGAGCGGTGATTGCACTGCCGGAGGCCCATTATGAGATGGTCAGGCCCGGAATCATGCTCTACGGTTATACTCCTTCAGTTCCGATGACCGAGCGGTTTCCCGTCAGGCCGGTAATGTCCCTCGTTTCGAATATCAGCATGCTCCGCAGTGTGGGGAAAGGGACGAGCATTTCGTACGGGCGCCGCTATACAACGTCCGCTGCCACCACGATTGCCACTGTGCCTATCGGGTACGCCGACGGGTTTTCACGGCTCCTCACAAACCGCGCCTCCGCTCTTATCGGGGGGAAGAAGTACCCCGTCGTCGGAACAATATGCATGGACCACTGCATGATTGACGTCGGTCCCGACCCCGGGTGCCGCGCCGGCGATGAGGTGACGTTCATCGGGACCGATGGAAACATGTCCATATCGGCGTGGGATATCGCTGACACGATCGGGACCATACCGTACGAGGTCACCTGTCTCATCTCACCCAGAGTCCCCCGTGTTTTCATGGTGTAATTCTGCCGTATGCAGAAGCCATTTGCCAGTGCCATTGGCATAAGCCACTTGCATACGACTGCGCGATTGTATATATTTTCTACAGTATGAACCGGACTGGAATCTACATTTCGCGTCTGTTCCTGGCGGGCCTCTTCCTTGTCTTCAACGTCGGGCTTCCGATACTCGTCAATTCATGCCCGATGCCAAAGGCCGCCGGTTCGATGATGTGCCCCTTCTGCCACGAGTATGACGGCGGCGGCGATGTCGTCATAAAGGGGAGACCGTGCTGCTCTCCCTCTATCGCCGCAGAGAGGAATACGAACGAATTCCTTTCCGTCAAAAAGCTTCCGGGGTTTCACCCGGCGGCCCCGTGTACGGCAATATACAGCGTTCCTCTCGCCGTTTCTTTCTCTGTCGTGCCGGGGGCTTCCCGGCAGTGTCAGTCTCAGGTTCCTCCCGACGATATCCCTGTCCTGAATTCTTCGCTCCTGATCTGATCTCCCTCCTCCGGCGGGATGACGTGCAGTCTTTTCCTGTGCGCCGCGTCCGCCCTCCCGGTGCTTTTCCCGGTGCAGCAACACACTGATATATTCAGCAATAGCCTGGGGGCTGATATGACTGCATATCTCTGCGGTCTCCTTGTTGCATGTATTCCTCTCTCCGCGCTCTCCGGTTCGGGCGGGCCGGATACGACCCGTCTCGTTGATCTCGTCCGCGAATCGCTCGCGAACAGTCCGGAGATCGAACGGGTGCGGGCACAAATGGACGTGATGGGAGCGAAGATTGCCTCCGAAGCCTCGCTCCCCCCGCCGGAGCTCACGTTCATGAGGGAAGGGATGCCGCAATTCCGGTATTCCGACGCGATGTTCTCCCGCGTTGAAATCATGCAGATGGTCCCGTTCCCCGGCAAACTCTCGACGCGTCGGGAAATTGCGGAGATCGGAGCGGACCATGCCCACCACGACCATATGGAGAAGGAATTCGAAGTACTCTATAGACTGAAGTCGGCTTATGCGGAGGTCTGGTATCTGCAGCATGCAATCGGGCTCGCCCGCCGCACCGGTGATCTTCTCCGGCAGGCGCTCGCGGTTGTGAGTGTCAGATACCGCGCGGGGAGTGCGGGGGAGGAGGAGGTTCTGAAGGCCTCCCTGGAATCGGCAAGGAATGACAACCTTCTCATCTCACTGCGGCAGCGGGAGCTCTCCGCGAAATCCATGATCATGGCGATACTCGACAGGCAGGATCCCGACACGATCGGGATCGCGGAGATGCCCGATTCCCTCGCGCTTGACGTTTCTCTCGATACGCTCACCGCCCGTGCGATGGAGTACAGACCCATGCTCCTTCACGACTCCCTCGTCGTCGATGAACAGAGGGCGCTTCTCACGCAGGCCCGCCAGGAGTATCTCCCCGATCTCCGGATCGGCGTTCAGTATATGACGGCGCCGCTGACCGGATTCAACGGATGGACAGTTACTGCGGGGATCACGCTCCCGTTTGCGCCCTGGACGCTCGGCGCGCGCGCGGGGAGGATCGACGAATCGGAAGCCGGGATCAGCAGTGCGGCCGCCTCGCTCGCCGCGTCCCGTTCGATGGTCCGCTCTGAGATCCGGCAGGAGTATTCCAGGGCGGTTTCAGACAGGGAGCAGGCGGGGGCATACCGCTCGAGGATTCTCCCCCGGGCGGAGGGGGCGCTCCGTGCGGCGCTTGCGGCATACGGGTCGGGGAAAGGAGATCTCCTGATGGTTCTCGACTCCTGCAGGACGTTGAGGGATCTTTCGATGGAAGATCTCATGATCCGGATGGATTTTGCGCGTTCACTTGCCGGCCTGGAGAAGGAAATCGGCGTGCGGGACATTACCGATCTTCGATGACAAAAAGGGATCAACGATGAAGAGATTAGTGCTTCTTGGCTCTGCGGTCGTGCTTGCCGCCCTTGCCATTGCATTCGTGTTCCTCAGTCACGGTCACCGAACCGGCGAATCGGCGGCGGCACAACCCGGAGAGGGGGTCGAATACTATACGTGTCCGATGCATCCTTCGGTGATCCAGTACAGGCCGGGACGATGCCCGGTCTGCGGGATGACGCTGGTCAGGAAAATATCGGGCCGGCACGACGCCGCCGGCGAACACCGGGCGGCCGGTGAAGTGATCGTTACCGATGAGGGGCGTGTCCGGGCGGATATCACGACGTTTGCGGCACGGATGATTCCGCTGTCGGACTCGGTCTCCGTTCCCGGTGTCGTCGCGTTCGCTGAGCCCTCCCGGTCTGTTGTCGCAGCAAGGGGGAGAGGCCGCATAGAACGTCTCTTCGTGAACAGGACAGGTGCGGTTGTCCGCAAAGGGGAGCCTCTCCTCTCCCTGTACAGTCCCGATCTTGTCAGCGCCGGTGAGGAGTACCTGATCGCGCTGTCGGGCACGGATGAATCCGTCCGCGGGGAGCTTGTCGCGGCGTCGCGGAAGAGGCTCACCGAACGGTTCGGGCTGACCGCGTCGCAGATCGCCCGCCTCGGGCGGGACCGCGACCCGAAGGGCCCCGCTGTGTACTATTCTCCGATTGCCGGCACGGTGATACGGAAGTCCGTCGTGGAAGGGGAGTATGTCGACGAGGGGACGATGCTGTTCGAGCTGGCTGATCTTTCCCGCGTCTGGGTCATTGCCTCTGTCTCCGAACAGGAGATCGCCTTCGTCCGTCCGGGGGAGCCTGTGGGGGTGACGGTCGAAGCGTACCCGGGGCTTCTCTTCAGCGGCCGCGTCGGGTTCATCGAGCCGTCGCTCGACGCCGACTCGCGCACGCTCCGGTTCCGGACGGAGCTGGCGAACCCCGAAGGGAATCTGAAGCCGAACATGTTCGCGCGGGTCCTGCTGAAGCCGGCTCCGCGCCCGGCGCTCGTCGTCCCCGCGTCCGCCGTGCTCTTCACCGGCCGGCGCCCCGTCGTCTGGGTCGAATCGGAGCCGGGCCATTTCGTCCCCCGGACCGTCGCCGTGGGTGTGACCGCCGGCGGATACACGGAGATTCTGAGCGGGGTGGAGGAGGGGGAGATGGTGGCGTCAAGCGGAGGCTTCCTCATCGATTCCGAGAGCCAGCTCGAATCCCCGGCCGGTCGCGAACATGTTGTTCATCAGAAGTGAGGAGAGGCATGATTGAGCGGATCATAGAATTCTCTGCCCGCAACAGATTTGCGGTCCTCATGGTCTATCTGGCCGTCCTCGGTTTCGGCCTGTGGGCGGTCCTGACGACGCCTCTCGATGCGATACCTGACCTGTCGGAAAACCAGGTCATCGTGTATACCGAGTGGATGGGACGCTCGCCGAAACTCGTGGAGGACCAGGTGACGTTCCCGCTTGTCACCGCGCTGCAGGGGATCCCCGAGGTCCACGACATCCGGGCCCAGTCCATGTTCGGCATGTCGTTCATCTATGTGATTTTCAACGAATCGAGCGATCTGTACTGGGCACGGAGCCGCGTCCTTGAAAAGCTCTCCACCGTGCAGTCGGGGCTCCCTGCCGGGGCGAAGCTCCAGCTCGGTCCTGACGGCACCGGCGTCGGTCACGTCTTCTGGTATACGGTTGAAGGGAAATACGATCCCGGCACTCTGAGGAGCGTGCAGGACTGGTATGTGAAACTCAATCTTCAGGGGGTGCCGGGAGTCGCCGAGGTCGCCTCCGTGGGAGGCTATGTCAGGCAGTACCAGGTGGATGTCGATCCCTTCCTGCTGAAGTCGTTCGGACTTACGCTCGCCGACGTCCGCAATGCCGTCATGCGGTCCAACAACGACGTGGGGGGGAAGATCATCGAGGCGTCGGACGCGGAGTTCTTCGTGCGCGGCGAGGGATATATCCGCTCCGTGCGCGATATCGAGGAGATTCCCGTTGAAACGAACGCCGGAGGGACTGCACTCCGGTTGCGCGACGTCGCCCGGGTGCAGATCGGGGGGGATATACGCCGCGGGTCGCTGGAGAAGGACGGCAGGGGGGAGGTCGTCGGCGGCATCGTGGTGATGCGGAGCGGCGAAAACGCGAAGGAAGTCATCGAGAGGGTGAAGAAACGAATCGGGGAGATCAGTCCGGGCCTCCCTCCGGGTGTGGAGATCAGGCCTGCATACGACAGAAGCGAGCTTATCACTGCGGCCGTCGGAACGCTCCAGCGCGCGCTCATCGAGGCGGCGGTCGTTGTGACGCTTGTGGTGCTCCTGTTTCTCCTTCACTTCAGGAGCGTCCTGCGGGTCATCATCGAAATCCCGTTTGCCGTCCTTATCGCGTTCATATTCATGAGGCTGTTCAACGTCACCTCGAACATCATGTCGCTGGGCGGGATCGCCCTTGCCATCGGCGTGATCGTGGACGCATCAATTGTTCTCGTCGAAAACGCGTACAGAAACGTCGCGGCGGAACAGGAGAGTAAAGGAACGCTCACAAACGACGACTTCGTGGCGATCTCCATCCGGTCCGCCCGGCAGGTGGGCCCCGCGATCTTCTTCTCTGTTCTCATCATGGTCGTCTCATTCCTCCCGGTATTTCTCCTGGAGGGGGAAGAAGGGAAACTCTTCCGTCCTCTCGCGTTCACAAAGACGTTCGTCCTCGCAGGGTCGGCGTTGATCGCGATTACGCTCGTTCCTGTGCTCATGACGCTCCTGACCAGGGGGAAATTCAGGACGGAAAACAGGAATCCGGTCACGCGCATCCTCGGGAATATGTATGCGCCGGTCATCGGCCTGGCGCTCCGGTACGGGAAGACCGCGATCGCCCTCAATGTCGTCGCGCTCATCGCCGCCGTCCCGATGATACTCGTCACGGGATCGGAGTTCATGCCCCCGCTCGACGAGGGGAGCCTGCTCTTCATGCCTGTCACGCTTCCCTCCGTCTCCATCACGGAGGTGAACAGAATCCTCCGTGTCCAGGACGCCGCAATCCGTTCGGTCCCCGAGGTGGATCTGGTCCTGGGGAAGGCGGGGAGGGCGGAAACTTCGACGGACCCCGCTCCACTGAGCATGATCGAGTCGATCATCCTTCTCAAGCCGAAGAAGATGTGGCGTCCGGGGATCACGAAAGAGGACATCGTTGCCGAGCTGGACCGGAAGCTTCAGATTCCCGGCGTCCGCAACGGCTGGACACAGCCCATCATCAACAGGATCAACATGCTCTCGACCGGAATCCGGACGGACCTGGGGGTGAAAGTCTTCGGGAGGGATCTTGACACGCTTGAGAGTCTTGCCGTTCGTGCCGGGGAGATACTCCGGGGGATACCCGGTGCCGCCGACGTGTACGCCGAACGCTCCGAGGGGGGGATGTTTCTTGACATCGCGATCGACCGAGCCGCCGTCGGCCGGTACGGCGTTTCCGTCGGCGACGTGGAGGACGTCATTGAAACTGCGCTCGGCGGGGAGAACATCGGCACGGTGATTTCGGGGAGGGAGAGGTTTCCCCTTCGCGTCCGGTACGAGAGGGACATGCGGAATTCCCTCAAAGCCGTACAGGAGCTTCCCGTTCCCGTGAGCGCCGGGACCGGAATCTCCGGTCCCGGACCCGGGATGTCCGCATCCACCGGTCAGTCCATGCAGGTCCCGGGAATGGCGGCGCCTCCCCCCGGTATCTCCCCCGCGGCGGAAAGCCCCCGGGCGCCTCTTTCGCGGCGCGCGTATGTTCCCCTGTCGGCGCTTGCGCGCATCACGCTGGAGCAGGGCCCCCCAATGATCGGGAGCGAAGACGGTCAGCTTCGATCCATCGTTCTCCTCAATGTCCGCGGCCGGGACATGGGGGGGTTCGTCGGGGAGGCGCGCGGGAAGCTTGAACGGGAGCTCGTCCTTCCCCCCGGGTACACGATCCGGTGGAGCGGCCAGTGGGAGAACCAGATCCGCGCGAAGGAGCGGATGGAGCTCCTGATGCCTCTTGTCTTTCTCGTCATCTACATCATGCTCTACTTCGTCACGAAGGATTTCATGGAGGCCTTCGTCGTGATGCTCTCCGTTCCGTTCGCGCTCGTCGGGGGGATCTACCTCATCTACATACTCGGGTATAACTTCTCCGTCGCCGTCTGGGTAGGATTCATCGCGCTCTACGGACTGGCGGTGGAGACGGGGGTTGTGATGGTCGTGTACCTTCATGAGTCGCTCGACCGCCGTCTCCGCGCACACGAGCGCGGCGAGCGGGGCCCGGTGACGGACGCGGACATCATGGAGGCCACGGTGGAGGGATCTGTCCTGCGCCTGCGGCCGAAGGTGATGACGGTCGCGACGGCGATGATCGCTCTCGTTCCGATCATGTGGAGCAACGGTGTCGGTGCGGACGTCATGAAGCCGCTCGTTGCTCCGATGATCGGTGGACTCCTGACTTCGGCAATCCACGTGCTTGTGGTGACCCCCGTCCTCTTCGCATGGATGAAGCGCCGCGCGCTCAGAAACGGAACGCTGAAAGTCTCTCACATGAACGCGGGCCGCATGTGAATAATTGCATATTTCACATTTCTGTTGTATTCTTTCGCATTATTGTAGGCTGTTCGTCCATGTGACGGTACGCAACATTTTTTTGCGATTTGTGTGATACTATGCACAGTGACATTTGCACGAAGGGACCCGTGAAATGACAATACTTGTCGTGGATGACGAGCCGGAATACCGGCTGATTATGCGAAGCGTCCTGATGTCGGAGGGATGGGACGTTCTCCTTGCGGAGAACGGGGAAGAGGGGATGACGAAGATGAAGGAATCGAAAGTGGACATGGTCATCTCCGACATCTACATGCCGATAATGGACGGAATCAAGTTTCACCGCGAAGTGCGGGCGACGCCGGAATTTGAAAAGACGCCGTTTCTGTTCGTCTCCGCCTACGACGATCAGCACACGCTCGATTCGGTGAAGGATCCGCGCTACGAGGGCTTCCTCAGGAAAGCACGTCCTGTCGAAGAGATGATCGAATGGATCAATTACCTGACGACTCCCGAGGACAAGCGCCCCAAACTTCCACCCGGCGGGGCGCGGATCAAGGGGCAGACGCAGACGCGCTTTGGATCACGCGGGGGGAGCGGCACGCCCATACTCTAGTCCCGGGGCCGTTCTGCCGGGCCGGCTCCCGACGATGACGCGGGTCGTACTCCTGTATCGTCTCTGCGTGTCGTGCATCGCGCGCAGGGACCCGCGTATGACTGTTTCTCCCTCTCATTTTCCTCCCTGAAACCACACACAGAGTATGACAGACCACATCAGAAAACCCGCGACCCTTATTACGGGCGCCAACGGTGAGATGGGGCACGGACTCATCAATGCCCTCGCATCCTCCGGGTCCGGCAACATCATCGCGATCGACGTGCGCCCCGTCGATGAATCGCTGAGATCAAGGTGCGCGGAGACGATCACCGGTGACATACTCGAACAGCGCCTGATGGAGCGGCTCCAGAGCGAGTACGAGATCCAGACGATCTATCACCTTGCCGCGCTGCTTTCGACGCGTGCGGAGTTCACGCCTGAATCCGCGCACAAAGTGAACGTCGAAGGGACGATGTACCTCCTCAAGCTTGCCGTCGAGCAGTCCCGGTGGCACGGCGCCCCTGTCAAATTCCTCTTCCCAAGCTCCATCGCGGTCTACGGTCTCCCCTCCGTCGCTGCGAAGAGGAGCGCGGGGAAGGTCGCGGAAAAAGACTGGACGATGCCGATCACGATGTACGGCTGCAACAAACTCTACTGCGAACACCTCGGGCGGTACTACGCGCACCATTACCGCCAGCTCGCGGCGGATACGGAGAAACACGGGGGAGTCGATTTCCGTTGCATCAGGTTCCCCGGGCTCATGAGCGCCGTCACGGTACCGAGCGGGGGGACGAGCGACTATGCTCCCGAGATGCTCCATGCGGCGGCCCAGAAGAAACACTACGATTGTTTTGTCCGCGAGGACGCCCGCATCCCGTTCATGGCGATGCCCGACGCGATCGACGCCCTCCTGAAGCTCGAGGCCGCCCCGGCCCCGCGGCTTTCGCAATCCGTGTATAACATCACGAGCTTCAGCCCTTCCGCGGGGGAGATCCGCGCGATCGCGGTGAGGGCGTTTGCCGGGGCGGATATCACGTTCCGGCCCGACGACAAGCGTCAGGCGATCGTGGATTCCTGGCCGGAGGACGTCGACGACAGTGCTGCACGGAGGGACTGGGGTTTTGCCCCGGCATTCGACCAGCAGCGGGCGTTCGACACGTATCTGGTCCCGGGCATTCTTGAAAGGTACGCTCAATGAAACTCCCCCTTGTCCCTCTTCTCCTTGCCGCCGCATGTCTCACCGCCGCCGCACAGGAGACAGACACATCGGGTGTCTACGCCCCCGTTGCCGGGAATCTCCTCCGGACGGGGCTCGGGAGGCTGGGGGCGTACCGGATGCTGGAAGAGCTGACCTCCCGCGCCGGGCACCGGCTGAGCGGCTCGGCGGGAGCCGACACCGCGCTCGTCCTCGCAAAGGCGTGGATGGAAGAGAGGGGATTCAGCAACGTCCATTTCGAGCACATCATGGTCCCCCGGTGGGAGCGCGGAAAAACGGAGAAGGCCCGTCTTGAGATTCCGGGGAAGAGGTCCGTTCCGCTCTCCGTGTGTGCGCTCGGAGGGAGCGTTGCAACACCATCCGGCGGCCTCAACGCCGGCGTCATCGAGGTGAAATCGTTCGGGGAGCTGGAGAGCCTTGGAAGTGCCGCGGCCGGAAAGATATTATTTTTCAACCGTCCGATGGATCCGACCCTCCTGAACACGTTCGAAGCATACTCGGGCGCGGTCGATCAGCGGTCGCGGGGGGCGATTCAGGGGGCGAAGGCGGGCGCTCTGGCCGTCCTCGTGCGTTCGATGACGCTCGTCATCGACGCAGTTCCTCATACCGGCGCGATGGGGTATCAGGACGGGGTGAAGAAGATCCCCGCCGCGGCACTCAGCACGAAAGATGCGGAGATGCTGAGCGCGCTCCTGCACAGGGGCCTCCTGCTCCGTGTCAGGCTGACCCTCTCATGCAGGACGCTCCCCGACGTCCCTTCTGCGAATGTCATGGGAGAGATTACCGGCACACTGAACCCAGGCGAGGTGATCGTCATCGGAGGGCATCTCGATGCCTGGGACAAGGGGACGGGAGCGCACGACGACGGGTCAGGATGCGTGCAGGCGGTCGAAGCTCTCGATCTCATTCGGACGCTGGGACTCAAACCCGCCCGCACCATCCGGGCGGTGATGTTCATGAACGAGGAGAACGGGCTCAGAGGCGGGCGGGGATACGTCACGGATGCGCTCCGGCACGGTGAAAGACACACGGCGATGATAGAATCGGACGCGGGAGGATTCGCTCCCAGGGGATTTTCGGTGGACGCCGGCAATCCGGTGCGCGCGGCCGTCGGCCAGTGGAAGTCCATCCTCGAATTGGTGAATGCCGGCCGTCTTTTCTCCGGCGGGAGCGGAGTGGACATCTCCCCCATGGTTGCCACGGGAGTACCCGGGTTCGGGGTGGCGCCGGAGAACCACCGCTATTTCGACTATCATCACTCCGACAAGGACAGGATCGACAAAGTGAACCCCCGGGAACTCGAGATGGGAGCGATTGCCGAGGCGCTGCTCGCCTACATGATCGCTCAGGAAGGGCTCCCCGCCGGGACGGCTCCCTCCTCCCGCTGAGCCCTCTCCCCTTATATTGCCCCCGCTCGGAAAATGAACCTCCGCGCTGTATACACTATGAGAATCCACTCGAAGTTCTCATATGACGACACAGCGCACAGAGGAGGGTATCATGGGCGATGAGGCAGCCGCAACGATGTATTCGACGATGGTAAGGGCGGGAAAAACAACGTACTACGTTGACGTCAAGGAGGCGAAGAATGGGAGGAAATATATCGCGATTTCGGAGAACAGGATCGACGACGGGGAGAAGAAACAGCGTTCGACCGTCCGCGTTTTCGGCGAATCCATAGAACAATTCCGGCAGGCAATAGACGAAGCCGCCGCCTCCGTCATCCAGTAACCCCCCGGTTCCGGGCTCCGCCCCGTTGAGCGCCCCCTGACCCTTTACGGTGTTCCCTGCATCTTATGTGACAAAGAAACCACACTGAAGGGAGAGGGTTCATGGAGCATCTCACGAAGCAGACGTTTCAGGAAAAGGTGTTCGATTTCGAGAAGAACAAGGAATGGTCGTTTGCAGGTGAACTTCCCTGCATAGTGGATTTCTACGCGGACTGGTGCGGACCGTGCAAGATGGTCGCGCCCGTCCTGGAGGATCTCTCGAAGGAATTTGCGGGGAAGATTAACATTTACAAGGTTGACACGGATAAAGAACAGGAACTTGCCTCCGTGTTCGGGATACGGAGCATTCCCTCGATACTCTTTATTCCAAAGGAGGGGAAGCCCCAGATGGCCACGGGCGCAATGCCGAAAGAGTCATTCATCCAGGCGATAACGGAAGTCCTCCGGGTCGCCGCCTAAGCCGAACATACCGCCCGCCTTCCGGGCCGCAGGCGCCGTACTGCGGTGACGATTGATGTTGTGAATACCCGCCATGTCTGGACATTGAGTCTCATCTGGCATATATTGAAGAGGCCGGAGGGGGGATGATCCCCCTCCGGTATTTTTCCCACGATGCCAGAGATGCCCCGTCAATGCAGGAAACCCTCCTCCTGAGCGCGCTTGCGCTCCTCCTTGCCGCCGTCGTCATGCTTATCGTCATCCTGCGCCGTCATTCCGGCCAGGCGGGAAGCGACCTCCTTGTCCGTTTTGAAGCGCTGAAATCGGGACTCGAAACAGTCGACCGCCTGCTGCGGGACGAGTCTGCCCGTTCCAGGGACGCCTCCGAGCGTTCCGCGGCCCAGGACAGGGAAGAGCTGCAGAGGGCGCTGCGCGCAAGCGCGGATTCACTCCAGGCCCGTCTCGCCGAGATTGCCGCGCTAGAGAGGGGCCAGCTCGATTCGTTCGCCGCCCAGCTGAACGCGGTCCAGCAGACGACGGGGGAGAAGCTCGACAGGGTGCGTGACAGCGTGGAGGGAAAACTCGCTTCCATACAGGCGGATAACAGCGCTCAGCTCGAAAAGATGCGCGAGACCGTCGACGAGAAGCTCAAGAATACCCTGGAGCAGCGGCTTGGCGAGTCGTTCCGGCACGTCAGCGAGCGGCTGGAACAGGTCCAGCTCGGCCTGGGTGAGATGAGGGCGCTCGCGGCCGGTGTGGGGGATCTCAAGAAGGTTCTCACAAACGTCAGGACGCGCGGGACGTGGGGGGAGATTCAGCTCGGGGCGCTTCTGGAGCAGATACTCACCCGCGAGCAGTATGAGAAGAACGTGCCGACGAAAGCCGGGAGCAACGATCGGGTGGAGTTCGCGGTCAAGTTCCCGGGACACGGCAACGGAGGTCCTCTGTGGCTCCCTATTGACGCCAAGTTCCCCCAGGAGGATTATCAGCGCATCGTCGACGCCTCGGAACAGGCGAATCCCGTCCTTCTGGAGGAATCCTCGAGACAGCTGGAGAACCGGATCCGTCTGGAAGCAAAGACGATATGCGACAAGTACATTGATCCTCCCCACACGACGGACTTTGCGATAATGTTTCTACCGACAGAGGGGCTCTATGCAGAAGTGATCCGCAGGCCGGGACTCACGGAAGACATCCAGCGCAGTTTCAGGATCATCGTCACGGGTCCGACGACGCTCGCTGCACTTCTCAACAGTCTCCAGATGGGATTCCGGACGCTGGCGATCGAGAAACGCTCGGGTGAGGTCTGGTCCCTTCTGGGAGCGGTGAAATCGGAGTTCGGAAAGTTCGGCGACATACTCGATAAGACGCAGAAGAAGCTTCAGGAAGCAAGCAACACGATCGAAAGCGCCGCGACGCGGACACGCCAGATCGAGAGGAAACTGCGCGACGTGCAGGAACTCCCCTCCGGCGACGCGGTGAAACTTCTCGGTGACGATCCGGGCGTACAGGATGAGGAGATCGCATGAACAGCACTGCCCCTCTTGATGAAGTCTACAGGGTGATATTCAACGATCACCATGACCCGTTCGCGGTGCTGGGGCCCCACATCCTTGACGGCGGACGGCTTGCGATACGCGCGTTCCTCCCCGGCGCGCTGACCGTTTCAGTCATCGGCGCCGGAGGCGTTCTGAACGGCCGGGAAATTCCGATGGAGAAACTCCATGACCTCGGCTTCTTCGAGGTTGTCATACCGGAGTGCCGCGAGGTTTTCCCCTACAGGCTCAGAAAGACGCTCGCCGGCGGGCGGGTGGAGGAGTTCCATGATTCGTATTCGTACATGCCGACGCTGACGGACTTCGACATTTACCTCTTCAACGCGGGGGATCACCACAGGATCTATGAAAAGCTCGGCGCGCACTATGCCGATGTCAACGGCGTGGGGGGTGTGCAGTTCGCCGTCTGGGCTCCATCGGCCCGGAGCGTTAGCGTGATCGGGGACTTCAACGGATGGGACAGGCGCTGCCACGCCATGCGCGTCCTTGGGTCGTCGGGGATCTGGGAGATTTTCATCCCGGGCCTTGCCGAGGGGGAACTTTACAAGTTCCAGATCAAAACGCAGAACGGGTTCGTCATGGACAAGACCGATCCGTATGCGTCGGAGATGGAGATCCGCCCCCGCACCGCGTCAAGGGTGAACTTCCTCCGGGGCTTCGACTGGGGGGATGCGGCATGGGTGGAAACGCGCTCCCGCGGCGGCCAGTTGGCCGGCCCGGTGGCAATGTACGAAGTTCACATCGGTTCGTGGCAGAGGGGGGAGGGGAACCGCTGGCTCACGTACCGCGAGACGGCGGACAGGATCGTCGGGTATCTCCTCCAGGAGGGGTTTACGCACGTCGAGCTCATGCCCGTGATGGAGCATCCCCTGGACGGGTCGTGGGGCTACCAGGTCACAGGCTATTTTGCGCCCACGAGCAGGTTCGGAACCCCGTCCGATTTCAAGTACTTCGTGGACCTGTGCCACAGGAACAACATCGGCGTCGTTCTCGACTGGGTCCCTGCACATTTTCCGAAGGACATACACGCGCTTGCACAGTTCGATGGAACTCACCTGTACGAACACGCTGACCCGCGCAAGGGGGAGCACCAGGACTGGGGAACGTTCATATTCAATTTCGGAAGAAATGAGGTTAAGAACTTTCTTATAAGCAACGCGCTCTTCTGGCTCGAAGAGTATCACATCGACGGCCTCCGGATCGACGCGGTCGCCTCGATGCTCTACCTGGATTACTCCCGCAAGGAGGGGGAATGGATCCCCAACAAGTACGGCGGGAGGGAAAACCTCGAAGCCGTCGAGTTCATCCGCTACCTGAACGGCGTCGTGCACCGTTACCACCCTGGCGTGCTCACGATCGCGGAGGAATCGACCTCGTGGCCCGGAGTGACGAATTCTGTGGAGAACGGGGGATTGGGGTTCGACCTGAAGTGGAACATGGGGTGGATGCACGACATACTCGAATACTTCTCGATGGATCCTGTCTACAGGACGTTTCATCACAGGAACCTGACGTTTGTACTTCTGTACGCGTTCACCGAGCGGTTCCTCCTCCCCCTTTCGCATGACGAAGTCGTTCACGGGAAGGGTTCGCTCCTGGGAAAGATGCCTGGGGATCTCTGGCAGAAATTTGCAAACCTGCGGCTCCTTCTCTCGCTCATGTATGCGTTCCCGGGAAAGAAACTTCTCTTCATGGGGGGAGAGATCGGACAGTGGGACGAGTGGAACAATGAGAAGAGCATTGACTGGCATCTCCTTGCGTACGCAACGCACAGGGGGGTTCAGGACATGGTGAAGGACCTGGGGGCGCTCTACAGCCGGGAACGGGCGATGCACGAAGTCGATTTTCAATACACCGGGTTTGAATGGGTTGATTTCCACGATGCGGCGTCAAGCGTGATCGCGTTCGACCGGAAATCCGCCGACGGGACGGAAACGATCACCGCAGTTTTCAACTTCACTCCTGTTCCCCGCATCGGTTACAGAATCGGTGTGTGGCAGCCGGGGACGTACCGGGAGATATTCAACAGCGATGCGCTCTGCTACGGGGGATCCAACATAGGCAATTACGGTGCGGTGAACGCCGAAGCCGTCCCCGTTCATGGAAGAGAATACTCGCTGAACCTCGCACTTCCACCCCTTGCGGCACTCTATTTCAAGAGAGAATAGAGGTTCAAGAGAGAACAAATGCCGTTCCCTCCGAATATCTGTCAATTCGCTTGACTTTCTGGGTCGTTTATCGGTAGATTTAAACGAACAAAACGACCATATCGGCCTTAACTAATGACAGGTTCGATACAGAAAACTATTCTCTCCACGGCTGATGTCGCGCGGCTCTTCAACGTCACTGAAACGACGGTGAAAAGGTGGGCCGATGAGGGGACGCTGAAATGCCACAAGACCCCCGGGGGGCACCGGAAATTTGAGATCCGGAATGTCGTGGAATTCGCTGAAGCAAACCACTTCGAGCCGTCGGGAGCTCTCGAGATTTCTGGGAGCGACGGGCTCGACTCGAAAATTCAGGTTGCCGTCCTGGCACGGGATTTCCCGCTTCTTGTGGAATCGTATGTCCGCAGGGCGCTCACGCCCGATGGGAACGGTCTGTTCCCGTTCCTCTCCTACCTGTACCAACACTGCATGCAGATCTGGGAGCTGCACGACCGTGTGATCCGCCCCGCTATGGAGGAGATCGGCGAGCGATGGTCCCGGGGGGAGATAGGGATCGGACACGAGCACAGTGCCTCGTATGAGACGCTCGAGGCACTGGCGAAACTCCAGCTCCAGATCCGCATAAAGCCTCCTTCGGGGCGAGCGGTCGTCTGCGCGACGATCGGCGATGAGCTCCACGAGATAGGGCTCCGCTGTGCGGCGTACCTTTTCGAATCAGAAGGATGGGAAACCCGCTACCTTGGTTCCCGCATCCCGGCCGAAGCCGTCAGCGCCGCCATTGATCAATGGCAGCCCGATATTGTATGTCTCTCCTCTACGGTCTCCGCCGGCGGGGATCACATGCGTGATCTTGAAACGGTCGCCGGGGCGGCGAAAAAGGCGGGTGCTGTACTCCTGGCGGGGGGCCGGCTCGCCGGATCGCTACGCCGGAAGGACGGCGTTGTGGACGCCTCGCATAATTCCTCGCAGGATCTTCTCTGCTTCTTACAGGGGTTCGGCAGGTCCGGTTCACCCTGCAGCGGGGGCGATCTCCCCGAAGAGAGACATTCCTGATCCCCCGTCCCTCTCACGTGAATGCTCCCCGAAAATTCGGACGCGTGCTCGTCTGGATGAGGCGTACGGTCAGGATCTCGGACAACGGTCCGCTCTGGCATGCACTCGAGGAGGGCGCTGACGTGATTCCGTTCCTCTGTACGCATGAGTCGGGTGCTGACGGTGCGGAGACGGGTTCCCGTTCACATTGCTCCGGAGCCCCCTCCGGCGCGGGAAGGAGCGCACACACATGAACATCGTCGTCGCAGGCGGAAGCGGATTCATGGGGTCTTCAGTCGTGCCCCTCCTCCGCAGCGAAGGGCACAACGTGGTCGTGCTGACGCGTGCTCCGGCCCGGAGTGCGCGCACGGAAGATGCGGCACGTGTTTCCTGGGACGGCAGGACACAGGGGGAGTGGGCCGTTCACGTCCGTCGTGCGGATGCCGTCATCAACCTGGCGGGAGAATCAATCGGCGACGGGCGGTGGACCGCGTCCCGGAAGAGACGGATCGTGGAGAGCCGGATCGACGCCACGCGTGCTCTTCTTGAAGCGATGATGACCGGAGAGAAGAAACCCTCCGTCTTCATCAACTCCTCGGCAGTGGGGTATTACGGTCCCGTCGAATCGGGAGACGTTACTGAGGACCATCCCCCCGGTGCCGGATTTCTTGCGGACCTCTGCGTCCGCTGGGAGCAAGAGGCGCTTGCCGCCGGGGAGCTCGGGTGCCGTGTGGTGGTTCTGCGCACCGGTGTCGTTCTGGGGGAAAAGGGGGGCGCGCTTGAAAAAATGCTCCTTCCGTTCCGCTTGTACGTCGGCGGACCCGTCGGTTCAGGGAAGCAGTGGTTTCCCTGGGTGCACAGGGATGACGTTGCGGGGGTGATCCTCTTCGCTCTCGGCAATCCGGCGCTTTCAGGTCCCGTCAACCTGGTGGCCCCCGGGTGCGTGACGATGAAGGAGTTTTGCGCCGCGCTGGGAGCCGCCCTTTCAAGGCCCTCCTGGCTTCCGGTCCCTTCGTTCCCTCTCCGTGTTGCGCTCGGCGAGATGGCCGGCATGATACTTACCGGTCAGCGCGCCGTCCCCTCGCAACTGCTCCGCTTGGGGTATCAATTCCGCTACCCCGGCGTCGCCGCCGCGCTCGCTGCCGTGGTCTGATTTCACTTCATCCCGCTTTTTCGTACATTTAACGCTGCAGTGTTCCAGGTTCTGACCGCTCTTCCTTACTTACCCAGGAAAAGGACTATCCCGTGTCAATGCCAAATAAGCACATTGATTTTTTCAGAAGGAAAGAACGCCTTGTAAACGGAGGGGCAAGCAGGGCATCCGAGAAACAGATGGCGCTCGGCAAGCTCACCGCCCGGGACCGTATCACCGCTTTGCTCGACGTCGACTCGTTTTATGAATTTGATCTCTTCGTCGAGCACCGCTGCCGCGACTTTGACATGGACAAGAAGGTCCTTCCCGGTGACGGCGTAATAACGGGGACCGGCTCAATCATGGGATACCCGGTATGCATCTATGCGCAGGACTTCACCGTAGCGGGGGGCTCGCTCGGTCTGATGCATGCGCGGAAGATCACGAAGATCATGGATCACGCGATCAAAATGGGGATGCCCATTATCGGTATCAACGACTCGGGAGGGGCCCGTATCCAGGAGGGGGTGGACTCACTCGCAGGATACGGCGAGATATTCTATAGGAATACGCTCGCATCCGGCATCGTGCCGCAGATCTCCGTGATCCTGGGCCCCTGTGCGGGGGGCGCAGTCTATTCCCCCGCTCTGACGGATTTCGTCTTCGTGGTGGACAATATCTCCAAGATGTTTATCACGGGACCCGAAGTCATAAAAACGGTCCTGGGCGAGGAGATCTCCATGGAGGACCTCGGCGGAGCCCGAGTCCACAGCGAGATATCCGGCAACGCCCACTTCTACGCGAGGAATGAGCTCGAGTGCTTCCACCAGATCAAACAGCTCTTCACGTTCATCCCCTGGAACAACAAGAAGAAGGCCGAACGGTACCCGGTGAAGCCGCCGAAGGCGAAGTTCGACATCGAGCGGATCGTGCCGATGGATTCACGGAAGCCGTACGACGTGAGGCATGTGATCTGCGCCCTGTGCGACAACTCCGAATTCCTGGACGTCCACGCCAACTGGGCTGCGAATATCGTCGTCGGGTTTGCGCGGATCGACGGGGAAACCGTGGGGATCGTCGCCAACCAGCCCATGGTCCTTGCCGGCGTACTTGACGTCGATTCATCCGACAAGGCTGCCCGGTTTATCCGTTTCTGCGACGCGTTCGGCATTCCTCTTATCACGTTTGTCGATCTTCCGGGATATCTCCCCGGCGTCGACCAGGAACACGCCGGCGTCATACGACACGGCGCGAAGCTCCTCTATGCATTCAGCGAGGCCACAGTCCCCAAGATCACCGTCATCCTTCGGAAGGCGTACGGAGGGGGATATATCGCCATGTGCTCGCGGCACCTGGGGGCGGACTTCGTCGTTGCGTGGCCGACCGCGGAGATCGCCGTCATGGGGCCCGAGGGCGCCGCGAACATCATATTCAGAAATGAGATCGCCGCCGCTCCGGACCCGGCCGAGATGCGCCGCCGGAAGGTTTCGGAGTACACGGAAAAATTCGCGAACCCGTACGTTGCCGCGGCCTCGGGGCATATCGACGCGGTGATAAGTCCCGCGGCCACGAGGGACTTCCTCATCCACGCGATACAGATATCGGCGAACAAGAGCGAATCCCGGCCATATAAGAAACACGGGGTACCCCCCTCATGAGCGCCGTGCCGACAGACGAAACGCTGCGGGAGCTCGTGATAGGTGAGGTATCATACGCGACCCGATACACGAAAAAGTTCGAAACGCGCTCTCTGTACGTTTCACCCGACCCGCGCCTCGTCCGATGCGTCATCCCGGGGGTCATACTGGAGGTGTCCGTGCGGAAGGGGATGCGCGTGAAGGAAGGCGATCCTCTTCTCGTGCTCGAGGCCATGAAAATGCAGAACCAGGTTGTCTCCCCTCATGAGGGGACGATCCATGCGCTCTGTGTTTCCGCCGGCGACGCGGTGACGAAGGGACAGGTGTTTCTCGAATTTGAATGACCCCGGCCCGCAGGCCGCGGAATGTGCACCCGGGAGGAATGAGAGTCATGGATCAGCCCCACCATGCACTGCGCATCGAGCACGTCGGAATAGCAGTCCGGGATCTTGACGCCGCGATAGGAATCTACGAGAAGCTTCTCGGCGTCCCCTGTTATGCGGTGGAGGAAGTCGCGGATCAGTCGGTGAAGACCGCATTCTTCCGCCTGGGGGAATCGAAGGTCGAGCTTCTGCAGAGCACGAGTCCCGACGGACCGGTGGCAAAATTCATCGAGAAACGGGGGGAGGGGATCCATCACATCGCCTATGCCTCCGGTGACATACACGTTGCGCTTCGCGATCTCGCCGCGGACGGTGTGCGGCTCATCGACGGGAGCCCGCGAAAGGGTGCGGAGGGACTCTCCATAGCGTTCGTCCACCCCGGCTCGGCCTGCGGCGTTCTGACGGAGTTCACCGAATTCCCCCCCCGGCATTCATGATCGACTATCTCGCATCGTCTCCGCTCCTCCTCCTTTTTGCGGTGATCGGCCTCGGATGGCTGGCCGGCAGCATCCGCGTCTTCGGCTTTTCTCTCGGCCCGGCGGCGGTGCTCTTCGTGGGGATACTGTTCGGTTCGCTCGACTCCCGCCTAAGGATCCCCGAGCTTCTCTATGTTCTGGGCCTCGTCCTGTTCGTCTACACTATCGGTCTCCAGTCCGGCCCGTCGTTCTTCTCTTCGTTCGGGAAAAGAGCGCTCCGGGCGAATCTCTTCGCGTTTGCCGCAATCCTCCTCGCAGCCGGGATGGCCGTCGCGGGCTCCAGGGTCCTGGGTCTCGACGGACTGTCGATGGTGGGGGTATTCTGCGGGGCGTTGACGAACACGCCTGCGCTTGCCGCCGGCGTTGAGGCGATCCGCAGCGCACCGGGCGGAGCTGCGCTGACGGCGCTCGAAATGCAGGCCAGGACGAGCGCGCCCGTGATCGGCTACAGCGTTGCATACCCGTTCGGGGTCATCGGCGTGCTCCTTGCCTTCCACATTTCGGGGAAGATGAGATCCGGTGCGGCGAAGAGGGAGCCGGAAGTGGGGCCCGCGACAGGAGAGACGCCCGGACCCCTGTACGGGAGGACGTACCGTGTCGTGAACCCGGGCGTCTTCGGCAGATCCGTGGCTTCTCTCCTGGGCGATGGATCGCACCACGGGTTTGTCCTCAGCCGTCTCCGGCGCGGGGAGGAGACCTCGCTCGTGTACGCCGAGACGACGCTGGCGAAGGACGACCTTGTCGTCGCCGTGGGGGACACGCCGGCGCACGAGAGGGCCCGGGTACTCTTCGGCGAAGAATCGGGCCGGGAAATACAGACGGAGAACAAGGAATTCGACTTCCGCAGGATCGACGTCTCCGACAAGCGGGTGATCGGCAGGACGATACGGGAGCTGGACATACAGCGGCTTCTCGATGCGACGATAACGAGGGTACGGCGGGGGGACGTCGATTTCATCCCGACGGGTGAGACGGTCCTCGAAAGGGGAGACAGGGTCCGCGTTCTGACGTGGGCCGGTAACCTGGACCGCGTGGCGCGGTTTCTCGGGGACTCCGTCCGTTCGGGATCGGAGGCCGACTTCCTCTCCCTTTCCGTTGGACTTGCCGCGGGCATACTCCTCGGGATCGCGACGTTCCCCCTCCCGGGCGGCGGGACATTTTCTCTCGGATTTGCGGGGGGGCCCCTCATCGCCGGTCTCCTCCTCGGACGCCTGCAGCGAACCGGTCCGATCTCATGGGGGATGCCCTTCAGCGTGAATCTAACGCTGCGTCAGGTGGGACTCGTCCTGTTCCTGGCGGGGATAGGGACCAAAGCGGGAGACGGGTTCGCGGGGACTGTCGAACGGGGCGGCTGGGCCCTCATGGCGGTTGGTGCGGGGATCACACTCGTGACGACGATCCTTGTCCTCGGTGTTGGGAGCCGGCTCCTCCGTCTTTCATATCCGGCCGTCATGGGTCTCATGTCCGGCATACAGACACAGCCGGCCTGCCTTGCCTACGCCAACGAACACGGCGCGTCCGATGCCCCGAATGTCTGGTACGCGTCCGTTTACCCGGTCTCGATGATCGCGAAGATCATCATGGCGCAGCTCCTTGTTTCCCGGTTGATGTGAGCCCCGTTGAATCTGTCCTTCAGGCGTCGTAAATTGACCTCAGTCATTTCATGCCAACATACAGGACTCCTTCTTGAACCCTTTCTTTGCATTCCTGCTCGGCGTCGTCCAGGGACTGACCGAGTTTCTCCCGGTAAGCAGCACTGCCCATCTCACGCTTGCCGGAAAACTTCTGAACGTCATAGACCCCAATCACCCGGAGGCCTGGACCGAGTTCATCGCCGTGATGCAGCTCGGGACCGTGGCCGCGGTGATACTGTACTTCAGGAAGGACCTCTGGGAGATGGTCGCATCCCTTCTTCATGATCTGCGGAACATGCGCCGCGGCAGCGGGGGCACGCCGGGAGGAGGATTCACCGAACACTCCCGCATGGCATTCTATATCGTCATCGGCACGCTCCCCGTCGCTCTGGTGGGGCTCTCGTTGAAGAAGATCATCGAGGGATCGATGACGAAGAGCACGCTCGTGATCGCGATAAGCATGATTGCGCTCGCCCTTCTGCTCTGGCTAGCGGAAAAAGTCGCCCGCCACGTCCGGGGGATTTCCCAGGTCACATGGGTTGATGCTCTCGTAATCGGGTTCGCGCAGGTCTGCGCGCTCATACCGGGCTCATCACGATCCGGAACGACGATCACCGCCGGGCTCTTTCTCGGCCTTACCCGGGAATCTGCCGCACGGTTTTCGTTTCTTCTGAGCATCCCCGCCGTTGTCGCCAGCGGGCTGTTCGAACTCACAAAGATCCACGGGGGATTCGATCTTGGCCTGGGGAACCTCTTGATTTCGACCGTCGTTTCCGGCGTCGTCGGATACGCCGCGATTGCCTGGCTCCTGAGATACCTTATGCGGAACACGGCGATGGTGTTTGTCTGGTACCGGCTCGCCCTGGGCCTCCTCCTCTTTACACTCCTCGCGAACGGGCTCATGCAGCCCTGAACCCTTTTTCCCGCTGATTTTCAGGGTTTTCCTCCGCCCGGTATTTCTTGGCATCACGCACAGGCAGATCCGGGCGGAGGTGATTTGACTCACAGTCTAATCTCTCCGGATTCATTACAATAACACCGTGTTCGTGCGGGTGGATGCGGTGCAGCCTACATTTGGAGATCCATAGTGAACACCGAAGAAGATGACCTCGAAGGGCTTACCCCTGCCGAGGCATTCCGACGTGCAAAAGTCGATCATTTCCTCCAGCATGTGCGGGACTATGTCGAAATGGGCCGGTATCTGGCGGGGCTCAAGACGCTCGACACTGTCTTCGGTCTGGATTCTTCGAATGAAGAGGGGAGGCTCCTCAAAGGGACGATCGACGATCTCGTTGCGCATATCCTCAAGCGGACGACGAACGGAAAGGGAGAGCACACAAACGAACCGCGTCCCCGTCCGCGCAGGTCCGATCTCGTGATGATCGTTGACCAGGATGAACGCCTCCTCACGTCGCTCACGGGGACGCTCCGCCGGTACGGTTTCATGGCAATCGGGGCTTCGAGTTACGAAGAAGCCCTTGAAACGTATTCGATGTTCAGGCCAGAGGTCGTGATATCCGAAGTGAATTTTGAAACCGGACCGAAAGGGTTCGACCTTTATCTCTGGCTGAAAACCAACGCCGGGCATCAGGACGTCCCGTTCCTGTTCCTCGCGACGCGCATCGACCGCGAGACGCTGATCGCGGGGAAACGCTTCGGCGTCGATGACCTGATAATGAAACCTGTCGACGACGACGTCGTGATCGCTTCCGTCATCAACTGCATATCCCGCAGGAAATCGGCCCAATTGCGGACCTGAAGCGCTCATCTGTGGGCGCTCATCCGCCCTGTTTCTTGATTTTCCTCCCCCTTCTCCGTACCTTCTGCCGTACAGTCAGGTCCCGCTTCAACCAATGACAGAACTCGTCGTCAACGAGATATTCCACAGTATACAGGGGGAATCCAGCCACACGGGGAGACCCTGTGTATTCGTCCGTCTGACGTACTGTAACCTGCGCTGCACCTGGTGCGACACCGCGTACGCGTTTGAAGAGGGGACGCCCATGTCCCTGGACGCAATCCTCTCCCGGGTTGCGTCGTTCCGCTGCCCTCTCGTGGAAATCACCGGCGGTGAGCCGCTCCTCCAGGAAGGCGTGCACCCGCTCTGTACGGCGCTTTGCGACGCGGGATACGAGGTCCTCGTCGAGACCTCGGGGAGCATAGACATCGCCGCACTCGACAGCAGGGTGAAAAGGATCGTCGATTTCAAATGCCCCGGAAGCGGGATGGTGAAGAAAAACCTCTGGGCAAACGTGGGGGCGCTCACCCCCCTCGACGAGGTGAAGTTCGTCATCCGTGACAGGGAAGATTTCGAGTGGGTGGTCGCAAAGATCCGGGAACACGGGATCGATGCCCGGTGCACGGTCCTGATGTCCGTTGTCTTCGGCGAGCTTGAGCCGGTCGACCTCGCCCGCTGGATTCTTGATGCAGGGGTCAACGCGAGGTTTCAGCTTCAGGCCCACAAGTACATCTGGGAACCCGCTGCCAGGGGGGTGTGATGGGGGGAACACGGGCGGTCGTGCTGGCGAGCGGAGGGATGGACAGTTGCGTCACGGTGGCGATCGCCCGCCAGACACACGATACGGCACTGCTCCACTGCACATACGGGCAGCGGACCGCTTCCCGCGAACTCCGTTCATTTCATTCCATCGCCGACCACTATGGCATCCGGACCCGCCTTGTCGTTTCCATGGAGCATCTGGGGAAGATCGGCGGCTCCAGCCTCACTGACCCCTCCATGCCGGTGCGCGAGGCGGACCTCAGCGCGAAAGGAATCCCTTCGTCCTACGTCCCCTTTCGCAACGCCAACATGCTCGCGGCGGCGGTGAGCTGGGCTGAAGTCCTGGGAGCCCACGCGGTCTTCGTGGGCGCGGTCGAGGAAGACTCTTCCGGATACCCTGACTGCAGAAGAGAGTTCTATGACGCGTTCGAAGCGGCGGTGCGGTCCGGGACAAAACCCGGTTCGGACATCACGATCGTCACCCCGGTCATCCGGATGAGGAAGAGCGACATTGTCCGTGCCGGGATAGACCTGGGCGCGCCGCTGCACCTCACCTGGTCCTGTTATCAACGCGAAGACGTCGCCTGCGGCGTCTGCGACAGCTGCGCCCTCCGACTGCGGGGATTCCGCAACGCCGGTGCCGAAGACCCGATACCGTACGAGGTCCGGCCCGACTACGCCTGAAGGGAAGCGGCGCAATCCCGGTTTGTTCCATAAGGGAGAACCCCATGCAGCACCTCAAAGAAAGTCTCGCAAAGCTCGTCCTTGAAACATCTACGAATCTTCCCCCCGACGTCAGGCGCGCCCTCAGTGCCGCGATGAAAGCAGAGACCCCCGCGACGCAATCCGCACTGGCGCTTGACACGATCGCGATAAACGTCGACATGGCATGCGACGGGGCCGCGCCCATCTGCCAGGACACCGGAATGCCGACGTTCGAAATCAGGACGCCGGTCGGGACGAACCAGATTGAAATCGCCGGCCTCATCCGTGAAGTGATCGTCGAGGCGACGAAGTCGGGGACCCTCCGCCCGAACCAGGTGGATTCCCTTACCGGGAAAAACAGCGGGAACAACCTGGGAGAAGGGACTCCGGTGATCCACTTTGAACAGTGGGAGCAGGACGAGATCGAGGTGCGGCTCATACTCAAGGGGGGGGGATGTGAGAACAAGAACATTCAGTACTCCGTCCCCTGCGAGCTGCCGGGTCTCGGCAGGGCCGACAGGAACATTGACGGCGTGCGGAAGTGCATCCTCCACGCGGTGTACCAGGCGCAGGGGCACGGATGCAGCGTCGGGGCGATCGGCGTGGCGATCGGAGGCGACCGGGCCTCGGGGTACCACTTCGCGAAACAGCAGCTGTTCCGCACGCTCGACGACATCAATCCGAACCCCGAGCTCGCGAAGCTCGAGGCCTACGTCCTGCAGAGCGCAAACAAGCTCGGCATCGGCACGATGGGCTTCGGCGGGGCGGTCACGCTGATCGGCTGCAAAATCGGCGCGTATCACCGTCTCCCGGCGAGCTTCTTCGTTTCCGTGGCCTACGACTGCTGGGCGTTCCGTCGGCTGGGCGTGATACTCGATCCGCGCACGGGCGCCATACGCCGGTGGCTCTACAGGGATGATACCCCCGCGGTGCACATGGCGCGATCGCAGGGACTCCCGCTCACGGGACGTGAGGTCCGGCTGACTGCGCCCCTTTCCGAGGAGCAGGTGCGTTCGCTGAATGTGGG
>Ga0182021_10000277_pt1 | contig 52364 bp, 50 predicted proteins | sample 612E3MmetaG_FD_120493 | JGI IMG/M metagenome (GOLD analysis project Ga0182021, IMG submission 120493) | Permafrost microbial communities from Stordalen Mire, Sweden - 612E3M metaG (Illumina Assembly) | ecosystem: Environmental > Terrestrial > Soil > Wetlands > Permafrost | place: Sweden... | reverse complement strand
GCATGGCTTTTGTCCGCCGGTTTACGGAGGTCCGCCCCTAAAAAATGGAAGCCTTCAGAGTTTATCGGCAATATCCCTACTATTATGAGGAATGGATCACCCTCGAGGACGGTTCGGTCGTCTTCTTGAGACCGATCAAGCCGACCGATGGCCCGCTCCTCCTGAATTTTTTTAACAGCTTGTCACGGGAGACCATCTACTTTCGCTTCTTAACCCATCTGGAAAAGCTCCAACCGGAGATGCTCAAGCAGCTTGTGGAGATCGATTACGAAACCCATTTCGCGCTGGCTGCCATCGTCACGGAGGACGCAAAGGAAGCCATCATCGGCACCTGCCGTTACATTGTCAAAAAACAGGATTCAGATCACGCGGAGCTTACTGTTGTCTTGAGGGACAACTGGCAGAGGAAAGGCCTCGGGGAGCTCCTGGTGACAAGAGTCGTCAATATCGCCCGGTCAAAGGGGCTTGCCAGTATCGAAATACTTCTCGATTACCGTAACGAAGGGATGAAGCGCATTTTTGCTTCCCTCGGATATCCCGTCAGTTACGAACCATCCATTCTTGACATAGCCGACCGCATGGAGATCCTTCTCCAGGAGATTAAAATATAATTTGCGCTATCCGTCAGATATTTCGATGCCCCAAATCAGGATGTGCCTGATTGCGGATATGTCTGCAATTCCGTATTTGACAAGTGAGCTTTCTGCAATATACTAAGAGATATATGACTCATCCGCATTATAGTTTAGGAGGACGGAAAATGCAGACAATAACGGCATTCAAAGAAATAGGAATTGCGAAAAAAGTTCTAATGGGGATTCTGATAGGTCTTCTATGTGTGGGCTATGCCTTTGCACAGGAAAAAGGGACGGCAAGTGAAGCCAAGGCCCTGCTGTCCAGGGCCGTTGCCTATTACAAGGCAAATGGCAAGGACAAGGCCTTTGCCCAATTCAACAAGAGCACGGGCAGGTTTGTTCACAGCGATCTCTATATCTACGTGATTGATCCCGACGGCAAAATTCTGTCCCATGGCGCGGACGCCAAGCTTATCGGCGAAAGCCTGATCGATCGCGAAGACGCCGCCGGAAAAAAGTTCATCAAGGCCATAATCGATGATACAAAGGTGAATAACAAAGGGTTCATGGACTACAAGTGGATGAATCCCCAGACAAAGAAGATCGAGCAGAAGTCGACTTTTTTTGAAAGAATCGGTGATGTGATCATCATCTGCGGCTATTACAAGTAGGTCATCTAATCATATCTCACCTAACGGGGAAGGGCGGTAATTATCGCTGCCCTTCCCCATTTTTATGCTGGAATACAAGGTTTCAATATGTAAGGATTTACGCCGGTCCCGCCACATCATCTGGTCATAATTCCATTGACACACAAAATCCTTGTTCATATACTCCCACCGTGGAAAAGTAGTGTCTTATCTATGATTTTTTAGGGAATCCTATTCGTATGTCGGCAATACGGAAAGTGTCAGGCCTGCACCGAGATAGGTAGGACGATTGCAGGCTGCTGAATCATATCAATGACGTGGGAGGATGCGCTATGAAAGGGAAAAGAATTTATCAGCATCTGTACTTCCAGGTGTTGACGGCGATCTCCATAGGTATTCTGCTCGGGCACTTCTACCCCGAAACCGGCGCGGCCATGAAACCGCTTGGCGACGGTTTTATCAAGTTGATTAAGATGATCATCGCACCGGTTATATTCTGTACCGTGGTGTCCGGCATAGCCGGCATGGAGGACATGAAGAAGGTCGGTCGTGTCGGCGCCAAGGCACTGCTCTATTTTGAAGTAGTCTCGACAATTGCTTTGGCAATCGGTCTGCTGGTGGTCAGCATCGTTCAGCCGGGGGCGGGCATGAATGCCGACGTCTCCAAACTGGATACCAGAGCATTGACGACTTACACAGCAAAGGCGGATTCGCAGAGCACGGTTGACTTTTTGATGAACATTATTCCCAACACAGTAGTGGATGCCTTTGCCAAGGGTGATATTCTGCAGGTACTGTTCTTTTCCCTCATGTTCGGCTTTGCGCTTTCCATGCTCGGTCAGCGCGGCAGGCCGGTCATTAAGCTGATCGACGAGGTTACACATGTACTGTTCGGCATCGTAAACATCATCATGAAGGCTGCTCCCATCGGCGCCTTCGGCGCCATGGCCTTTACCATCGGCAAATTCGGTCTCGGCTCCCTGACCAAGCTGGGCATGCTGATGGGCAGCTTCTATCTGACATGCCTGTTATTTATCTTCATAGTGCTGGGCGCAATCGGAAAACTATGTGGATTCAATATCCTCAAATTCATCAAGTACATCAAAGAAGAGTTGTTGATTGTGCTGGGAACCTCCTCATCAGAGTCGGTTCTGCCGCGCATGATGGCCAAGCTTGAGAATCTGGGCTGCTCCAAGCCGGTGGTCGGTCTTGTCATTCCCACCGGCTACTCTTTCAACCTTGACGGCACCTCCATCTACCTGACCATGGCGGCACTCTTCGTGGCTCAGGCCACCAATACACCGCTGACCTTTATCCAGACCCTTACCATTCTGGGTGTGCTGTTGCTGACTTCAAAGGGTGCGGCCGGCGTTACAGGAAGCGGTTTCATCACCCTGGCAGCAACCTTTGCTGCGATTCCTACCATCCCGGTGGCCGGTCTGGCGCTGATTTTGGGCGTCGACCGTTTCATGTCCGAGGCCCGTGCCCTGACCAACCTGGTCGGTAATGGTGTGGCTACTCTCGTAGTCTCCAGTTGGGAGAAGGAACTCGATAAGGACAGGATGAAGCGGATACTGAACAACGAAACTGATATCGAAGCGGAAGAGCCCGAGCTAATTGTTGAAGGCATCCAGGCCGCTGATATCGAGGTGGCAGTCGATCAGGCTTGATGTGTTCTACGTTTATAACAGTCGTTAGCAACTGAAAAATAAAGCGAGGAGAGAACCATGAAAAAAGCTGTATCAGTTTCAATTGTAATTGGATTGATCGGATTGTTGGCATTCACAGTTTTATCATGCGCTTCTGGTAAAGACGATGCAAAGTCCCTGGTGAAGAAAGCGGTCGCGTATGTAAAATATCAGGGTAAAGAGAAGGCGATTGCAGAAATCAATAAGCCAAGGGGAATGTTCGACAAGGGCGAAACATATGTATTCGCCTATGACCTTCAGGGCGTTATGGTCGCTCACCCGAAAAATCCGACACTGATCGGAAAAAATCTGATTGCCGTTCCGGACAGCGAAGGGAAGTTGTTCCGCAAGGAGATCGTGGAAAAGGCGAACTCGAAGGGTTCCGGATGGGTCGATTATGTATATCTGAATCCGGAAACGAAAGAATACGAGCACAAGACGACTTACTGCCAGAAGGAGGGCGACATCATTGTATGCTGCGGGGCATACAAGGAATATAGCCATGAAGGAGATTGAACCCGAAATAGCTCGTCAATGACAAGACTCTTCTTGTGGCCATTGATAGATCATTTAAAGGAGGCAGACGATGAGTTCTACAAATGATGTTCGTTCATCCTACACGAGGCGTAGTTTTCTACGTACTACGGTAAGTGTCGCTTCAGCAGGATCAGCATTGTTATTGCTTTCTGCGGACGGCGTTGCTGCCAATAAGCGACCGCCCAAATCAAAGCTGCTTACATACAACGGCAGCACCGATCCCTATCCAATACCCTGGCTGGATAAGAACGGCAGTCATAACCAGCCCGCCGGTCCAAACTTGGAACCGTCGCACATTTTCCATTTCAAAGGACGGGTCGCCCGGTGCGCCGGTTTCGTCGGTATGGGCACCGACAATAAAGGCAACCGGATTGCGTTCGGCACGCCGACAACCGATTACGGATATATGCAGGGAGAATACTTTGCCGGGCGCACTCCGCAGACAGGCACATTCACCCATATATGACTCACCTTGTTCCAGGGGCAGGCTGCCCCTGCAAACCAGATTCACGATTTTCATCCCCCTATTTCGCCTTCCGGGTTGTATTGGGTAGTCCCAGTTGCTGAGGGGGGACTGGTCATCAGTCCCGACGGGCAGACAGCAACACTCGAGATGAAGAATATTCCGGTTGTCGATCAACCCAGGTGGCCCGCCCTTGATGCGGTCGGCATGCCGGCTATTATGAGTTTTAAAATGACATGGAAGGCGACGGACGAAAAAATCATTTATGACGATCCGCAGAAACAATTTCGGGTGGAAGGCTATCGCGCTACATCACAGCTTGAAGCGCAAGTTAAAGTCCCATCAATAGGCTTCTCATGGGAATCCGATCCGCTATCAACATCGCATGCCAATTTTGCGATCATTGGGGATGAAGTGAATGGACGATACTACAGTCCGATTCCGATGAAGTAGTTTGTTGTTTGGTTGCTGTTTAGTCAATCGTTAGATAAAACAAAAAAGGCAGAGCCGATCGACTCTGCCTTTCCTCTGCTATACTATCCTGCAGTGCCTCGAACTTTGTTTTCTATTCTTCTACATTTATCATCTTCATAGTTTCCCTGCATGTGTCGGATATAAAGTTTGCATGTGCATTTATGCACTTCACAGCTCCCCCTTTCTTGGGGTCTGCATTACTGCAGAATTTTGCAATATCATCTGAACAAGAATTCCTATCAGCAGCATATGCATAAGCGCCCGGCATCATGGCCAGGCAGATAAAACCGGTGATCAGGATTGCGGGATATATTTTGTTAATGTATTTCATGTTCTCCTCCTTATGTTTTTCCTTACTCTTAGAACACATGTGCCATAATATTTGAGCAAGCACGAAAAGTTATACCATGAGGTCTTGAACTATAGGGGCTGGTCTGACTTCTTCCCTCACTTTGAAAAAATGTCTCGCTCCATTCGCAAATAGCTAATATCCGGCGTCAAATTATTATTCCTGTCTTGTTGGAATTTTGGCCCTTTGGCAGAGGCTTTATCGACTCTTATCCGATGCCTCACGGCTTGAAAATTTATTTATTGAAGTTTTTTCGATAAGGATAAGTACTTGCCATGACACAATAAATCCCCATTGTTTCTCCCCGATAAAGAAGCAATCTCATCATCATAACCATCCTGGCATACCCGTTGCTGAATTGATCACTACTGCAGGTCTAATATTCAGAAAGGGAGGATGTTTAATGAAAAAGGTGCTTGTTTTGGTTGTGGTATTTTTCTTTGTAGCAGGTCTTGCCCTCGCCGCCGAGAAGGGAACGGCGAAAGAAGCTAAACAGATGGTCGATAAAGGTATCGCCTTTATCAAGGCCAATGGCAAGGAGAAGGCCCTGGCCGAGTTCAGTAACCCCGGAGGCAAGTTCATCAACAAAGACCTCTAGATCTTTGCCCTCGATTTCAACGGTATCACTCTTGCCCAGGGAGGGAACCCGAAACTCGTAGGCAAGAATATGATCCATGTGCAGGACGCCGACAAAAAGTATTTCATCAAGGATATGATCGCCCTTGCCAAATCCAAGGGGAACGGCTGGCTGGACTATAAATGGACCAATCCCGTTACGAAGAAGGTTGAAGACAAATCAACCTACATCCAAATATATGAAGATTTTTTTATCGGCTGCGGGATTTACAAATAGAGAAATTACAGGCATGGAGTAAATGTTTTTTCTTCGCTCCAGCCGGATGGTCATGAGCTTGTAAGACTTTCGTGGTCAGGTTGAGTTCGGCAGCTTAGCGCAAACGCCTTCGCCTGCGGCGGAGAGCTTCAAATATATTTTTGAAAAAGTCGGTGATGTTATAATTATCTGCTATTACAAGTAGATCATTAGATCATGACAAGACAAAAAAGGCAGAGCCAATCGACTCTGCCTTTCCTGCCTCACTATTCCGCAGTGCATCTAACTTTGTTTTCTATTCTTCTGCATTTATCATTTTCATGGTGTCTCTGTTCGTTCTAATTAGTATTACCTCTGCCGGGCGAAGGGGCGGTTTAAGGTACGAAGCGCTTCCCTGGCAGAGATAATAAATTAGAAAAGTGAACTGCTGCTTAAGCGCCCGTTCTCAGATTTTCAGCCATATACTGCAGGGGATTCTTTTCGAACGTCTCTTTACATTTCGGGGAGCAGAAGTAAACTTTCTTCCCTTTGTGTTCACTGCTGTGCGCCGCCTTTTCTTCCTCGATTTTGGACTTGCAGACAGGGTCTACACTATATCGCGCCATCGGTGTTACCTCCTTTGATTATTATTAATTAGTTTATCACAGACATGGCAGATTAAAATAAGCCTTCCCCTCATTTTGAGCTTCGAAATACACTAATTTTGTCAAGAAATGTGGTTAGGTCTTGCAATAAATCGCCTGGGCGTCTTGAAGCGGTAATGTAAAAAAATCTCTTCGCAGATTGTCTTGACAAACAACAATGTAGAGTATCTACTATAGAAGTCTGGAATGATTCCAGATAAAATACCATGACAAAAGACGCAATCATTCAAAAATTGAAAGAGAGCGGATTAAGAGTCACCTCTCAAAGAATCGCTATCATTGAAGTGCTGATTGAGAAGGGGCATCTTCATCCCGGGGCCGGCCTTATATACAAGGAAGCAAGAAAGAAGAGCAGGAGCTTAAGCCTGTCTACGACCTATGCGACCATCAATGAATTTTCACGGCACGGCGTCATCAAGACTCTTCAGTTCGATGGTGTGGAGAACCGCTGTGAGAGTAATCTTGACGAGCACATTAATCTGATCTGTGAAAGATGCGGGAAGATCATGGATTACAAAATTCCCCCCTCTGTTGACCAGAAGGATATGACAAGAAGAACTGGTTTTGTCGTCACCAATAGCAGGTTGGAATATTACGGATACTGTCGGGACTGCAGGCAGGATAAGAAACGCCGGCACAAACACTATTATTTATAGCAGCGCTGTTCAACAATTCACACAACGAAAGGAGAAAATATTATGAATGAAGAAAGCAACCCCCCGGTAACTCACAAACAAACTGCCGGCGGCGGCACGACGAACCGAGACTGGTGGCCAAACCAGTTGAAGCTCGATATCCTGCACCAGCATTCCTCCAAGTCCAATCCGATGGGCGAGGATTTCAACTACGCTAAGGAGTTCAAGAGTCTCGACATGGAAGCCGTGAAGAAGGACCTCCGTGAACTGATGACGAAGTCGCAGGACTGGTGGCCGGCGGACTTCGGCCACTACGGACCTTTGTTCATCCGTATGGCGTGGCACAGCGCCGGCACCTACCGCATGGGCGACGGCCGCGGCGGCGCAGGCCACGGCAACCAGCGCTTTGCGCCCCTCAACAGCTGGCCCGACAATGTGAACCTCGACAAGGCGCGCCGACTGCTCTGGCCGATCAAGCAGAAGTACGGTCGCAAGATTTCCTGGGCCGACCTGATGATCCTCACCGGCAACGTCGCGTTGGAATCGATGGGTTTCAAGACCTTCGGTTTCGGAGGTGGGCGTGAGGACATCTGGGACCCGGAAAAGGACATCTACTGGGGCTCCGAGGACAAGTGGCTGGGTGACAAGCGCTACACCGGTGACCGGGAACTCGAGAATCCCCTTGCCGCCGTGCAGATGGGCCTGATCTATGTGAACCCTGAAGGCCCGAACGGCAACCCGGACCCGATCGCTGCGGCGCGGGATATCCGCGAGAGCTTCGGTCGCATGGCGATGAACGACGAGGAGACGGTGGCCCTCATCGCGGGCGGCCACGCCTTCGGCAAGACCCACGGCGCGGGTGATGCGAAACATGTTGGGCCTGAGCCCGAAGCGGCCGGCATCGAGGAGCAGGGCTTTGGCTGGAAGAGCAGCTTTGGCACGGGCAAAGGCGGCGACACGATTAGCAGCGGCCTGGAAGTCATCTGGACCAACACTCCCACGAAGTGGAGCAACAACTTCTTCCGGATCCTTTTCAGCTTCGAATGGGAACTGACGAAGAGTCCGGCCGGCGCGCACCAGTGGAAGCCGAAGGGTGACGCAGGCGCCGGTACCGTGCCGGATCCGCATGACCCGTCAAAGCATCGCGCACCATCGATGCTGACCACGGACCTCTCGCTGCGGTTCGACCCTGTCTACGAAAAGATCTCAAGGCGCTTCTACGAGAACCCGGATCAGCTTGCGGACGCCTTCGCCCGTGCCTGGTTTAAGCTGACGCATCGTGACATGGGCCCGCGCGCACGCTATCTCGGCCCGGAGGTTCCGGCCGAAGAGCTCATCTGGCAAGACCCCATCCCTGCCGTCAATCACAAACTGATTGATGCAAAGGACATCGCCTCCCTCAAGGGCAAGATACTGGCTTCCGGCCTGTCTGTGTCGGAGCTGGTTTCGACCGCCTGGGCGTCGGCGTCCACCTTCCGTGGCTCCGACAAGCGCGGCGGCGCTAACGGTGCCCGCATTCGTCTGGCGCCGCAGAAGGATTGGGAAGTCAACCAGCCTGCCCAACTGGCGAAGGTGCTCAAGACCCTGGAGGGCATCCAGAGCGCGTTCAACAGCGCGCAGTCCGGCGGCAAGAAGGTATCGCTGGCTGACCTGATCGTTCTGGCCGGTTGCGCGGGCGTCGAGCAGGCTGCGAAGAATGCTGGTCATAAGGTGACGGTTCCCTTCATGCCGGGACGCATGGATGCGTCGCAGGAGCAAACCGACGCGAAGTCATTCGCCGTACTCGAACCGGCTGCAGACGGGTTCCGTAACTATCTAAAAGCTAAATACGCAGTAAGGCCAGAGGAACTGCTGGTTGATCGTGCGCAATTGCTGACCCTGACCGCACCTGAGATGACGGTGCTCGTGGGCGGCATGCGCGTCCTGAAGACCAACTTCGGAGGGTCCCGGAACGGCGTCTTCACCAAGCGGCCGGAGGCGCTCACCAACGACTTCTTCGTGAATCTGCTCGATATGAGCACGACGTGGAAGCCAACCGCGGAAGACGATAACGTATTCGAGGGTCGTGATCGCGCAACGGGCGCACTCAAGTGGACCGGCACCCGTGTCGACCTGATCTTCGGTTCGAACTCACAACTCCGGGCCTTGGCGGAAGTCTACGGATCTGAAGACGCCCAGGAGAAGTTCCTGCATGACTTTGTAGCGGTGTGGAACAAAGTCATGAACCTTGACCGTTTCGACATCGCCTGATGAGTCCGCAGAGCGAGATCAATAAATAATCCCGGCACCGGTCTCGTGCCGAGTGATACAACAAAACAGCGGTGCCCGTGTACAAAACGGGCGCCCCTGTATATCAACTTTACGGTTACTGCCAAAGAATCAGTATCTTCCATCTTCCGCCGATCGCCTTCATGGCAGTGTTGACGGCATAAAGGAGGCCCAGTCATGGCAATGAATAATGCTCAAGTGGCTACATGTCCGCGCTGTAATAAAAAAAATGTACTCTGCTGTTCGAAGTGCGGAGAATGTGCTGACTGTGACAATCATAGTTTCTGCGGAAACGAGGACGAGGGAATGAAAAACCCTAAAGTTGCTTCATGTCCACGCTGTGGTAAAGCAAATGTATTATGTTGTTCAAGCTGTGGGTACTGCGGTGAATGTGACAACCATAGTTTTTGCCGAAACTGAATCTCGTGCGTGCGTTTATAATAATGACATCACGGGCACACCAACAAAAATACTACATTTAGGAGGTTCATATGACTACCGCTTTTGAGTATCTGAAGGCTAATCCTGTTTTTCACATTGCCACTGTGGAAGGCACGAAGGCCCGGGTTCGCCCCTTCGGTTTCAGCATGAAGAGGAATGGCGCGTTGTATTTCTGCACCAACAAGACCAAAGACGTATACAGGCAGTTGTCCCAGAATCCGGACATCGAGATTTCGGATATGGGAAACGACTCGACATGGCTGAGGGTAAGAGGCCGGATCGCATTTGACGATACGCGTGAAGCAAAGGCCCAGGCATTCAAAGAATCCGACATGCTTCTCAAGATCTATCCGAAAGGGGCGGATGACGAAACATTTGTAACCTTTTACTTTACCGAAGCCATGGCGACGTTGTACTCCTTCTCAGGAGCCCCGAAGAAGATACCGCTGCTCTAAGTACCGGGTCTTTTTTTGTCGGAGGCGTTCTCTCTCATCTCAACATCTCCGACAGGAGTATCTAACAATTCTTGTGGTTTGTTCATGGTTGATGTATAGAATGGCGTAGATTTGTAAGAAAAAGGACAAATCAATGAACTCCGTTCTGACAAGAATCACTCTCCTTACATTATGTCTGCTTTTCATCATTCCCATTCAATCACATGCGGCAACGGGGCAGCGGCTCGCCCTTGTCATCGGTAATAGCAACTATGAGTCATCGCCTCTGAGGAATCCGGTCAACGACGCTTCGGACATGGCTTTAGCGCTCCAGAAAGCAGGCTTCACGGTTGTCCTGAAGAAGAACGCCGACCTTCAGACCATGGAGGAAGCCATTGAGGACTTCGGGAACAAGCTCAAACTGGGCGGGGTGGGTCTCTTCTACTATGCGGGTCACGGACTACAGGTGAACGGAGTGAACTACCTGATCCCGATCAGGGCTAGGATCAACAAAGAGACGGACGTAAGATACAAGGCCGTGGATGCGGGAAGAGTTCTTGATGAGATGGCCAATGCCAACAATGGCTTGAATGTGGTCATACTGGATGCTTGTAGGGATAATCCCTTTACTCGCAGCTTCCGATCCTCCAGCAGGGGGCTTGCCGTTATCAGCACGGCGCCGACAGGGACATTCATGGCGTATTCCACAGGTCCTGGACAGGTAGCGCGGGATGGGGAGGGACGAAACAGTCCCTTTACATCAGCCCTGTTAGACTCCATCAAAGTGCCCGGTCTTCCCATTGAACAGGTCTTCAAACGCGTGCGGCAAAAGCTGGACGCCTCAACCGGCGGCAGGCAAGTCCCCTGGGAGCTGTCATCTATTAAAGGGGATTTTTATTTCAATCCATCTGCGACACCGGACGTTGTGAAATTCACAACCCCTCCCGTATCGGACTCTATTCTCAAGCAGGCGCAGGCTGCATATGAAGCGGGTTATTTTGCGGAACCGGAAGGAGATAATGCTGTTGAGCTGGCGCGTCAGGCCTTGCGTAATGAGCCTGATAATCAAACTGCCAGGGACTTGATAACGCGGGCTGCCTCTGCATATGAGAACCAGGCAAAACTGGCCCTGGCCAGGAATGACAGGAACACGGCTCTAAAGATTTATCAAAGGCTTTTCAAATTATTTCCGGATCGCGAAAACTATCTCAAAGAGACAGTCGCGTTGGAAAGACCTGCCGTACCGGATATTGCCGGTGTTTGGAATTGGTCGGTTAGATCACCATTTGTGCCTGACCGTACCAATACAATAAGAGCCGATGGCACATGCACTCTCAATGACCTTACCGGCAAGTGGGGTTTCCAAAAAGATGCTGAAAATCATATCGCCTTTTATTGGAGCAACAACTGGACGCACACGATGACAGTATCTAAAGACGGACTATCGATGACAGGAACAGATGATTGGGGGACCAGGGTGACCGGCAGGAAGATTAAGTAGCGTCAAAAAAAATCATAATGAGAAATCTGACCAGCCGCTATTTACATCTTTCAAATGATTATAAATGAAATTTGTCTGTTGACTTTTCAAAGAATTAGGAGCACAAAAAGGAGCATATTTACATAGGCCATCGGCAAAAGGTTAACAACTAATCTGAACCCTTTTCATAAGGGCGGTGCCGCGAAGAGATTATTGAAACCCCGTTTCTCAAAAGAGTGCGGGGTTTCTTATTTAATCAGGCGTCACGTGATCAAAACCATAAAATACACTGATCGTTTAACTGAGCTATACTGGAAAAACCTCAACTAGGCAACTCGCCAGAATTGAGGGACGAGCGGCGGAAACGACTTCGCGATGTAGGATGAGAACAATTGATGCTGTCTCCAAAATGGGAAAGTGAGTGCGTCTATGGCTGCTCTTGACTTGATCATCAGCTGGGCACAATCGGATCTTTATGAATGGCAACAAGATGCGGCGAGAAGGTTATTAACCCAGGAAACGCTGAGTGCTGAGGACGAGAATGATATCTTCAGAATGCTTAAGGAACGAAAAGGGATAATAGACTCAAAGAACCCCGCGAAAAAACCGCTGCCGATAAAAAAGGGCGATGTATCTGGAGCCCCCTCGCAGAAAGTCACCATAATCCTCAAATCCATAAACAATCTCCGTAATGTGAATGCCATACCCGATGGCTCCGGTCTGCCTTTCGGACATGAAGGCCTGAATGTTATATACGGTGACAACGCGTCAGGAAAATCAGGATACGCGCGAGTCCTAAAAAAGGCATGCAAGGCACGAGATATAGAAGAGAAGCTATTGCCAAATGTTTTTAATCCTAGTAAGTCAGGACCTGCTGCGGCATCTTTTAAAGTATCAATAAACAATGAGCCTGATAAAGATGTGCCATGGCAGGACGGGAAAAGGGAAGATGAAGGTTTATTTTCGAATATCTGCGTGTTCGATTCCAAGTGTGCTCGGTTCATCGTGGATAAGAATAATGAGACAACATACATACCATACGGGACAGGCATATTCCCCGACTTAGTTGATTTGATGAAAACTATACGCTCTAAAATTGATTATGAAAAACCTAAGCCTGAAAGGTTAGAATATTCTGACATCCCATCTACGACAATAGTAGGGAAGCTTATATCAGAAGTTACCCACGAGACATCCGCATCCCTCATAGAAGAAAATACCGCATGGCATGAAGAGGATGAAAGGAAATTTACTCAGCTCAAAAAACAAGTCTCAGAGTTAGAAAGCAATGACCCTGCAAAGGTGGCATTAAAGCTGCGTAATACCAAGGATCGCATAAACCGCCTTATACAAGACATAACCTTGATAGACGAAGCATTATCCACCGTAAAAGAAGAAGGAATAAAACAATTAATTATTAATCTGAACATTACAGAGAAAGCTCACACTCTGGCTTTAAAGCAACCATCCCCACCTGAGCCGCTTGAAGGCGTAGGAGAGAAAGCCTGGCAAGTTCTGTATAATGCAGCTAAGGAATATTCAACAACTCTTGCATACCCAGGTAAGGAATTTCCCGTAATAGAAGATGACAGCCTTTGTGTCCTCTGTATGCAGTCTCTGCAATCCGACGCGAAAGAAAGGATGCTAAGATTTAAGGCATTCATGGAAAAGGCAACCAAGAAAGATATGGAGAAAGCGCAAAAAAACGTAGATGAAGCAATAGAAGAAATCAAAAATATTAGATTTCCTCAAGGGGAGTCTTATAAGGACATCAAAGATGAATTCCGTGACAAATACCCTGAAGCAATAAAGCAGCTTGAAGAATATCTTCCGGAAATGAAGGAACGGTCCCAGCAACTGATAATGGCATTACTCGAAAAGACGATAGAACCTTCCACACCAATCAGATCAGCGAAGCCAAGCCCAAAAGAGGCAATGTTAGCAATATCCGAGCAGCTCGAAACCGAAGCTAAAGACGTAGAGAAAGCTGCTAACCCAGAAGAGTTGGTCAAGAAAAAAATGACCTTAAAGAACTCGAAGCTCGAAAAGTGTTCATTCAAAAAAAGGTAGAAATCTTAAAATATCTCGAACAACTGAAACTAGCAAAAAAATACGACAATTGTTATGCAGAGACGGAATTTGCCGCGATTACTAAAAAAGGCAAGAGCATCATCAAGGAGGCCCTGACGCCACAACTCAAAGCTAGCCTAGGAAATGAGTTAAAGGAACTTGGATTAGAACACATTCCGCTGAAACTAGTGGCGTCCGGCGAAGAAGGACAAACGCTGCACAAAATTGACTTAGAAACACCACAACCACTTAAGAAAATCAACCTATCTGAAATCCTTAGCGAGGGAGAACACTGCGTCGTTGCGCTGGCCGGCTTTCTGGCTGAGTTGCAGGTAGCTGATCACGTGTGCCCTATAGTGCTCGATGACCCAGTCTGCTCACTCGACCATAAATACATGAGAAGGATAGCGAAGCGTCTTGCAAAGGAAGCAGAAAAAAGACAGGTCATAATATTTACCCATGACATAGCTTTTCTGCTCGAATTAAAGGACAAGGCGGCTGAATCAGAAAAAGGCTTATTCACTGCTCAAACGATTTACAGACAGGACACTGTAGGCAAATGCATGAATGGCCTTCCCTGGCACAGCATGGAAGTCAAGGAGAGATTGGAATATCTTCGAGAAAGGCTGAATACGATCAAGCGCCTACACCCAGCTAACATGGCAGATTACAACAGGGATGTAGCAGGAATATACGGATTGTTAAGGGAAACTTGGGAAGCATTCATAGAAGAAAAGCTTCTGAACAAGACTATTGTTAGGCACGGCGGCGAAGTGCAAACCTTGCGCCTGCAGTATGTTTCTGTGCGTGATGAGGATTATAAAAAAATCTACTTGGCGATGCATAAATGTTCAACCTTTATGACTGGGCATGACAGATCTAAAGCTTTGAGCGAAGACCGCCCGTCACCAGGCGATGTCTTAGAAGACATAAATGATCTTGCACAATTTTTCAAAGTGATTGGGAGAATAAATGATGAAGTGAAGGATAGGAGAGACAAAGACATTAAAACGAAGCAGGCCCCCATGGGCTAATTATACCTATATGTGAGCAATTGCTTCACGTCTTCTATCTGCAATTCCCCAAGCGACTGCACGACATCTTCAAACAGCGTCCTTAATGAATGCGATGCTGTACCATCGGAGAAATAGATTTCTAAATGGAGGTCGCAAATGCCTATTTCAAAATTCAAAGAAGAATTTGTTGCCAGATTGAAAATTGATCAGATACGTGAAAAACAATTAATATTAAATGAGAATGATTTTGAACAGAAATTTGTAGTACCGATCGCATCTGACATCAATAATACTCAAACAGATATTTTTCTTTATAGCCACCCATGGAGCAATAAAGTTCTATGCGCTCCTGATTGTAATAGTGCTCGTGAAGGCAAAGGGCACATACAGGAAGGCTGTCCTAAATGCTGGAGGAAGAGCAAGGACTGGGGTACGGTTGATGCGTTCGGAACGCAGAATAATTTCGACCTGGTTGCTGAGGATAAGGATGGTAGAATCGCTGTCGAAATAAAATTCATATCGTTTACGCAAGGCCGAAGGCCAAGCGGAGAAATCCAACGATTCTTGGGCCAATGTGCACTGGCAGCTTCAAAGTTTGATTTTGTTATCGGTGTGTGCGGATACAACGGAATGTTAAACCCAGAATACGATTGGGATACAGAAGACTTCAAACACTGGGCCGAAAAACATAACATTGACATCGTTTTCCGTTGTATTTCAACGGAGACATTTGCAAATTACGACATTGAGCGGATCACCATTCCTTCATTCAAGTTCAAGCGGTTCCCAGATAGAGAAGGATTTCGTTACAATGATCGTCATGGAGTAGAATTACATTATAAGGACGAAGAACAAGAATTGCTTGTTGGATTTATAGAAGGTTATCAGTGGTATCACATGAAAAGAGGACCAGTTAGAATTTACATCTTGACTCAAGACAGCAAGGAATGGGGTGAGTTACGGCGAAAATCTAATGAGATATTGGATGAATTGAAAGAAGCGATTTATGCGGTGCTGAAACAGCAAACATTTCGAGGTAGGATCAAAGGTAATATTTATGGCTTACCTAACGCCTAGGAACAATAATTTTCGTTGATGCCAATCCATGTCGCGGCTTACAGATACGCTCCCGCCCTTCCCGCCTTTGACAGCATCAGATACTTTGATTCAGTCTATTCTTCTGCCTTCTCTCAATCTCAGAGCTGCTTAGTATTCTGAGTCTTCATGCCTTCAATTCAGACGTACAATGTGGACAGCGGGAAGCTTTTATGGGAATGGTCGATAAACAATAGAGACATTCCTTGGTAGTAGGTGCAACCGGTTTCGCTGCCTCTTTTCTTTTCAATGCGTTGATCTGCTTGATGATAAGAAATACGGCAAATGCAATAATCAGAAAGCTTATGACCGTATTGAAGAAAACACCAAGATTCATGGTAACGGCGCCCGCTGCTTTTGCATCAGCGAGAGTGACATAGGGGCCCGCTATCTTTCCTGATTTTATGACCATGAAGAGGTTGGAGAAATCAACCCTGCCGAGGAGAAGTCCAATCGGCGGCATGATAACATCATCAACCAGAGATTTTACTATTGTTCCGAAAGCAGCGCCGATGATAATGCCGACGGCCATATCGACTACGCTGCCGCGCATCGCAAATTCTTTGAACTCTTTGAACATGCACATTCTCCTTTCTCTGCCATGAGGAGAAATGATCTCCAGAGGCCTTTCTTACTCCTGCCCGCTACTGTTAACAAGATAGCATTGCAAGATTCTATAGTAAATAATCATTTTGCGCTAACGGGCGCATCTGCGGACAGTGGGGCTATGAATAGTTATTTGTCTTTCGTGGCATGACTTGATGACAATCTCAGGGGACTCACAGGTGAACGAAACAGACGACCGCTGTTACTAACTTCCTGTAGTCTTGTTTTTTCAATTTCGACCTTCTATGCTACATTATAATCCATAATCGTTATCGCAGAAAATTAAAAGGCAGGGCCATTTCTGACCCCGCCTTCTATTTAATAGTAGTGGCACTTCTGTAAAGAGTTAGGCAAGCATTCGGGAAATCACCGGGTTCTCTATTTCACCCGTTCGAACGTCATAATTCCGCGCGGTCCTGACCGGTTTTCGGTGAGTTGCGCCCCCAGCAGTCAGGATTACGATCATTCGCCTTCCTTGGCTTATTCCTCAGCCCGTTCAGCCAGCGTCTTCGCTTTCCCGGTCAGACCTGCCGGGGCGTCGGGACTGTTGTGATGGTCAAGGTCCGGAGTGTTAGTGGCCTCTTTGATCGTGGCCTCGGCCTTTTCCTCTAGGTCTTCGACTGCATCCTCTACTTGATCGACGACTTTTTTGAATTCCATGCGTCCATCCTCCGACTTGATGTGTAATTACTTTTTGTAGCAGGAAGTATAGGTAACGCGCACGTCCAAATTGGCAAATCATTTATCCAGGTCTTCGCCCCTGAATGACCCCAATCACAATCACAATGATTGCGATGACCAGCAGGATATGAATAAAATAACCCAGTGTATAGCCGGTTATCAACCCCAGCAGCCACAAAATTATCAGCACCACAGCAATCGTCCATAGCATATGATCTTCCTCCATCATTGTTGAGGCTCATTGCCGGCTGGTGCATTCCTATGACAGCCGGCAACGAGCGGTCGATCTGGTCTTGAACTCGGACCATCTACGAACATCCGAGCTTTGCACTGCTCACAGCTTTTATATGGATAACATGCGCCTATTTCACGATGAGATCGTTCTTGACGGATTTGACCCCTTCGACTCCGCCTGCAATCTGACCTGCTTTATCGATGCTCGTCTGGGAATCGACGAACCCCCTCAGTTGCACGACGCCCCTGTAGGTCTTGACATTGATCTCATATGCCTTGAGGACATCGTCCTGGGCGAGACCTGCCTTGACCTTGGTCGTAATGACCGAATCATCGAAGTATTTACCTGCGCTCTCTGTCTTGGGTACCCGCACGCTCAGGTCGTTTCTTACAGATTTAACCCCTTCGACGCCGCGTGCGATTTGGCCCGCCTTATCGATAGCGTCTTGAGAACTAACGAAGCCGCTCAACTGAACGATGCCTTTGCGGGATTCCACGCTGATCTGAAACGACTTTAGAAAATCATCACTTGCGAGTTGAGTTTTTATTTTGGCCGTGATGACGGAATCATCGATGTATTCCCCCGTGCCTTCCTTCTTCGGTGTCGATGCGCAAGCCACAAAGGCAGCGATCATAATAAGGACAACAAGAAAACGGATAACGCTGTAGCTCTTTTTCATAATCCTTACTCCTTTCTTTTAATTTATCTTTTATTATCGCGAATATTCATAAAAGTGCCATGCGGGGAAACCTGATTTGCGACATCGAAATACCTTATGTGATGTGAGATGGGTGTGAAAAAGCAGCAACAAACATTATTATACGTGATCCTTATCTTCGACAGTATCTGTACTTGGTGACTTGTAGTTGAATTCAATCTCCCCTATTTACCGCTTCCTTCCTGTTATCAATAGAAATGAGATTTCAGGAAATATAGAAGTTTTCAAGTGTTTATCAATAAAATATTTTCTTGACTTCTCAGTTCATTAGGGCAAGAAAATACAATTGATTAAGGCATCGTCAATAGGTTAACAACTTATTTGAACCATTTTGTAAGGGTGGTCCCATGAAGAGATTAATGAAAACCCTGTTTCTCGGAAGAAAGCGGGGTTTTCTGTTTAAGGAGGAACTTATGAAAATATTTCGGCAAATTCTAGGCCTCTTTTTTATATTCTTTCTTATTTCGTGCAGTATGGCGACACCGAATATCCGCTTGAATGCAGGCGGAGTGGAAATGGAACTGATGAAACCCGTCCCCATTGCCATGATAACACCGGGAAACATATCTTCAGATGGCAGATATTTTTTAACCGGAGCATGGAAAGAACAAGGGTTCAATCTGTGGGATATCTCAACAGGTGCACAAATAAATAAATTTAAGGCGGAAACTGCTCCGTTTTGTCTAATATCGGCAGTTTCCTCTCCGGATGGTAAATATGCCCTATCAACAGGAAAAAATCTCAAACTCTGGGATTTGTCCTCGGGTAAAGAAATAAAAACGCTTGATGATTCGAATACTCGTCATATTTCTTCTTTTTCCTCCAATGGCAGCAAGATCGCATCGCTCACGATGAAAAGAGGTCTTACTCACGTGGATTTTAACATTTCGCTATGGGATGCCGTTACCTGGAATAGCATTGCACGATTTAAACTGCCCCACGATGCAGGCTTCCCCCAAAGTTTGGCCTTATCTCCTGACGGCAGATATATCTTGATGGGGGGTATGCCGCATAGACCGATTGAACAAATATTGAGTACGGTCAAAGGAAAAATGGTCCTCTTTGATGCCGTAACAGGGGAAGTTCTCAAGATGATGATAGCAAGCGAAGGTGCTAACCAGGGAGTTGTTTTTGGTGTTGCCTTTTCTCCAGATGGGAAATATGCCCTTTCAGCAGGAATGGATAATACCGTAAGATTATGGGATATCCCATCAGGCACAGAAATAAAAAGACTAAATGCGCATTCAAGAAAAAGTTTTATACAGCGAGGAGCTTTCTTCGTAGCATTTTCGCCTAACGGCAAATATTTCCTCTCGGGTGGCGGAGATGGTCTGCTTAAACTTTGGGATGTCTCATCCGGTGCAGAGATCAGACAATTCGATGCGTATTCTGGAAGTACCGGGATCGGAGTAACGCATGCCGTTGGCTACGCAGCCTTTTTACCTGATGGCAAGCATATTATTTCAGCTGCTGCTGATGGGGCAATCAGAATATGGGATAATTCCACCGGTAAAGAAATTGCTCTTTTTTTCGGATTTGAGGATGGGGAATGGCTAGTAATCACGGAAGAAGGTTATTATAACTCTTCTGAAAAAGGTGCACAATATCTTAAGGTTAAATTTGAAGGAAACGAATATACCGTAGACCAGTTTTACGATGTATTCTTCCGACCGGATATAGTGACGGCTAAACTGGGTGGGCAAGATATAAGTAAACTCGTTTCCATAACAATGAAAGATGCCAGAAAATATCCACCTCCTCTGATTGAGTCTGTTTCGCAATCATCGGGAAGCGATCAATACAGATCTAAGGTCTGCTACAAGGTAAAAAGCACTGGCGGCGGTATCGGAGAGGTTAGGCTTTTCCATAATGGCAAGCTTATCCATTCCGATGGCTATTATAAAGAGATTGCCCGATCTTCCTCGGATAAGACACAACTGGCAGCTCTGGACAGCAAGGCCATCTATGCAGACATGCGGAGCGTATCTATAAAGAACAAGGCTGATACGACAAAGATGTCCACAAAACCCAAGGGAGAGCTCTTTGAGGATTGCAAAGAGATAGATGCCATTCCGGGAGACAATGAAGTAAGCATCGCCGCCTTCAATGCCAGCAATACTGTTCAGAGTTATATGAAAACCATTCATTTTAATTCCACGATAAAGGCAGAAGATCCCCACCTCTACATCTTCTCCATCGGCCTTGATAGATACAAGGACGGCGGAGTAAATCTGAAGTATGCCGTCAAGGATGCGAAAGACCTGGAGGAGAAAATCAAAGCGCAGTCTGCCACACTGTATAAACCCGGGAATATCCATTATTCACTCTTGACAGATGGGGAAGCCACCAAGGCAAATATCACATCCAAGATTGATGCGCTTGCGAGAGCCATGAAGCCCCAGGATAGTTTTATCCTCTTTGTGGCAGGCCACGGTGTGCTGTTACAGAACCAGTATTACATGCTCACTCATGATTTCAATGGAGAGGTGAGTGACGCAAACATGATCAGCTCGAACGAGATTGTGGAGATGTCCAAGAAGATTAAATCCCTCAGCCAGTTGTTCATCTTCGACACCTGTCACGCAGGAGGAGTGGATAACATCGTCAGCGGTCTCTATGATGCCCGGATGTCTGTATTAGCCAAAAAGATGGGGCTTCATATTTATGCATCGGCCAGTGACAAACAGGCGGCGATGGATGGTTACAAGGGCAACGGTCTTTTTACTTACACGTTACTTGATGGTCTAAACAATAACAAGCAGGCTGACAAAAATAATGATGGGAAGGTAACCGTAGTAGGGCTTGGTGAATATACAAAGAATATGACCACGAATATATCCAAAGAAATTGGCCACAGCCAGACGCCCCTGATTATCAATTTTGGGAAAGACAGTCCTGTTTATAAGTTGCAGTGAACATTTCGATCTGATCTTCCCCCGAAAAAGTGGACACATAGTTAAATTTCATTAAGGAGCCTTTCATACTGCTGCGGGCTCCTGTATCCCAATGAAGAATGCCGCCTCTGACGATTATAAAACATTTCCACGTATTCAAAAACACTAAGCCTCGCTTCCAGCCTCGTACGGTACCGCTCGCCATGGACCAACTCGGTCTTCAACGTACCAAAGAAGGATTCCAGATAGGCGTTATCGTAGCAATTGCCGCTCCTGCTCATGCTTGCCAGCATGCCGTATCGTTTCAGCTGATCCTGGTACACATAACTGGCATATTGCCTGCCTCGATCGGAATGGTGGATCAACCCTTCAGGTCGGCCTTGCCTTCCTACTGCATCTAGGAGCGCACGGGATGCCAGCTCCTGGGTGATCTTCTCCCCCATGGCCAATCCGATGATTCTTCTGCTTTGCACGTGCATCACTGCCGCCACATACAGCCATCCCTCGGAAGTGGGAACAAAGGTCATATCCGCTGCCCATACTCCCTCTGTCTGATGCTTGTCAAGCAACAGGTTTGCGGCCAAAGCATAGGTATGGTTTGAATCGGTTGTCCGCCGGAACCTCCTCTTCTTCACCTCTGCCCTTACCGCGTGGTCTTTCATGATCCGGGCTACATGGTTCTTCCCGCATCGAAACCCCTGCTCTATAAGCTCCGCCCTGATCCGAGGACTCCCGTAAAGCCTCCGGCTCTGTTCGTGGATTACCCGTATCCGGGAAAGGAGTTCCTCGCTCTCTTTCCGACGGATACTTGGTTGGCGATTCTTCCAGGCATAGTAGCCGCTTCGGGACAGCTTCAGTACCTCGCACATGCGTTTTATCGTGTGGACCGCTTTCTCTCTCTCCATAAAGCGGTACTTCATTTCTGCCGTTTTGAGAATGCCAGGGTTTTTTTTAAAATATCCCTCTCTTCTTTCACCCTCTCCAGTTCCTTCTGAAGCCGCCTTATTTCCGCTTTCTCTGGCGCTATACGACCTTTTCCTGCAAACGCTTTGTCGCCCTTGGCCAGAAACTGCCTCCTCCACAAATGAAGCAGGTTAGGATGAAGCTCCAGTTCCCGGGCAACCTTACCCACCGCCATGCCCTTCTCGGTGACCATTTGCACCGCATCTCTTTTGAACTCCCTGCTGAAGTGACGATGTTTCTCCCCCATGATCATGAACACCTCCTGTCCCATAATACAAATTATTAGGTGTGTCCATCAAGTCGGGGGAAGGTTAATCGTTAATCATCAATCGTTTTGTATATTGTCAATGCTTTGTTAGTAGGTGCAGTCTACGATTCTACCGGTCAGGTGATCTTGAAAAATCGGCAAGCGGATTTTTTATTACGTTCTTCCTGTTATCTTCATAGGTTTAATTTTAATACTCTCGGTAGACTTCAAACGCAAATCGTGATAATCAGAAAACCCATCTGCGTCATCAACGGTATCTTACAGTCAAGTGATATTGACATACAACAATACTTTATTTATTTTGGAACCGAAAAGAATTCTAATCAAGCAAGTATCAAAACTAAAAAGGAGGCACCCCAATGGTAATCAACAATGTTTCCCGGAAAGCGGTTCTGGCATTCTTGCTTCTCGCATTAACTCTAACTATAGTCACGCCGGCGTGGGCGGATTTAACATTCGGGCGTGAAAAGCTTAAAGGCACATCAAAAACTATGGGAGACTTCAATCTCTCTAATCGCTTTAACCTGGAGATCGATGGCGTCTCAGTGGCAGGTGTACACACTATCGAGGGTATCGAGACCGAGTCTGATATTGTAGAGTATAAAGATGGTGAAGATGGGGTCAATCGCACTCGTCCAGGCAATCATAAACCGGGCAAGATCGTACTCACCAAGGATTGGTCCAACACGTTGGAGTGGTACAATTGGCGAAAAAAAGTGATAGACGGCAAGACTGATCGCAGATCTGTTTCCATCATCTTTCATGACGATGTCGGAACAAAGGTGCGCCGTATGAATTTCTATAATTGCTGGCCTACAAAGCATACGCTGCCATCTTTCAATGCGAAGAAGTCCGGTCATGCCACAGAGACGATTGATCTGATCTGTGAGTCGTTGGAATTGAGAGGCAAATAGGGACCAGTAGCCGCGCACAACAAACCTGATTTCGAGGGTACCGGGGTCGGTCTTGCCGCTATCCAGCGTGCAGTCCACAGGCATGGCGGCCGAGCATGGGCTGAAAGAAAGGTAGACGAGGGGGCAACTTTCTATTATTCACTGCCTTTATCACACACACGCAAGAATGACATGACTTAATCGCATCCGAAATGGACGACTATTAGTGCCCATGAGCCTTTGCAAGATTCAACCTTTCTACCAGCAATCCTCAAAATTTTTGATAACTAACGTTATTTAGTTGTAGGTGTAAGCAGCAATCTACTTCAGTACAAAATCAACCTCTCCCTCCATTGCCCATTTTCATCCTTACCGGGGACTCATAGATGAAAGTAAAAAATGACTTTTGTTACTAACTTCCTCTAATGTTGTTTTTCCAATTCGACCACTCAATACGATATTTCAATCGGTAGTATTGAAAAAAGCTGTAGAGCTCCATCTTAAGATGTGGTAGAAATTTCGGAAGCAATTTGTTACGGAGAGAACAGTCCGTGACCATCGAGGATAAAATCTGAATGAGAGGTGCCAACATGAAAGCAAGAGGAAAAAACACAGTTTATGCGTTAACCCTGCTGATGATTGTTTACTTACTTTTGCCGACATGTATGGCATATGCAGCCAACCCGGTCGTCCAGCAGAAGCAATCCACGCCCGCAACCGGCCCGGCGCAGCCCTCGGCGCCCAAGGCCCCGGCTTTCAATCCCAACGCCCCACCGCAGGGCACCATCACCATAACTACTCCCACAAGCGGGGCAACCTGGTATACGGGTTCCTATCAGCAGATCCAGTGGAGTTGCAACAATACCCGCACCGATCTGGTGGAAGTAACTTTGTGGAAGGACGGCAAGCAGGTCGATATGATCTGGCCGGAATCGGGTACAGGGCGCACCGCCTATATCGTTCGTCCCGTCAGGGATGCGGAAGGACAGGCGACGGAACGCTATGAGATCAGGGCAACCAGCACGTCTGACCGGCGGATAGAAGCGCGGCAGCCGGTCGTTATTGCCCTCACGACACTCACAGTATCAACACCCGCTGCTGTTCTGGCAACCGGATCAGTCTACACGGTGGCCTGGAGCTACACGGGCGCCATGGCAGCAGTAAAGCTGGCCGTGCTCGATTCTTCGGGTGCCGTGGTCCAGCAGATACCGGATATTCCGGCCGGAAGTAACGGACAGGGGCACTGGTCCTGGAAAGTCCTTACATCTCCCACCGGAAAATCGTACGCTCAGTATCGCTTTCAGATCAGTGCTGCCTTTCGTACCAGTGTCACCTCAAGCGCTGTCGCCGACAAGATCTTGAGCACCTCTGACTTATTCACCGTCGCCGGGGGGCCTCTTCCCGATTTGATCATTACCGATATTGTCCAGGACCCGCCGAACCCGATCCCCAACCAGAGCTGGCGTTTCCTGGTGACACTCAAAAATCAGGGAACAGCCAATGCATTTTTTCCTAAAGGCACAAAATACATGGCTAATAAGGAAGGCAACTCATGGAACGGCATTACCTGGGATTCGGATATTACCATCCCCCCGGGCGGTACCTTCACTGGCCTTAAGTATGTCGGCGTAAATGCAACGGGCAATTACACGATTACCTTCAAAGCCGATCCGGATAACACGATCGTGGAGAGCAGCAAGAATAACAACGAAAAGACAATCAATTACTCCATCGCCGCTGCGGGTTTGCCCGATCTAATCATCGAATCCATTTCCCTCGCTTCTCCCCAGCCGACCGTCGAGGGATTCAATCTCAATGTGGTTGTAAAGAACATAGGCAGCGGCGCTGTAAGCCTGTCCAATCTGGTTATTATCAGAACAGTCGGATCTGACAACATCGAGAAGGTCGGGGATTTACATCTGATGCCGGGAGCGTCGACCAATTTTGTCTGCAGCGCCGTGAGGCTTATGCCGGGGCCAGCCACATGGACTTTAATCGTTGATCCGCTGAATAAGGTTTCGGAATCAGACAAGAGCAATAATACGAAAACGATCGCGCTGAATATTGCGGGTCAGAATGATGCCAGGCCGGACCTGATCGTCACGGAGATAGCGCTCGATCCGCCGGCCCCCAGATATACGGACTCCTGGCGGTTTCTCGTCAAGATCAAAAACCAGGGAAAGATCAGTGCATTCTTTCCCACAGGTACGAACTACATGGCCTTAAAGGAAGGCAACTCATGGAACGGCCAGACCTTGGGTTCGGATATCACCATCCCTCCGGGCGGCACATTCGAAGGCGTCAAGTACCATAATTACCCCTCAGCCGGAAATTACAATGCCACATTTAAAGCCGATCCGGACAACGTCGTTATAGAAAGCGATAAGACCAATAACGAAAAAACTTTCAGCTTCACCCTGAAACCGTAATCAGAGACCCTCTGGTCCTTATGGCGTTCGAAGCTTCTCCACTCATCGGAGCGTTACTGCGCCCAGTGATTTATTGTACTTCCTTCCCCTGTAAATAGAGCTAACATATTAATTATGTTGCTTATCAAAAACATGAAAGTAAGGAAAATTTATTTTCATTCTTTTTTGTGACAGCATGCTGTCATGTGGGTTTCAATCCGTAATCCTCAGATACTATGGATATCCGCCAGTGCACAGTAGTAGGTGAACTAAGCATCCCTCTATTTACCGCTAACTTCCTGAACTGTTGATTTTCGTCTCTAATTAAATTTGTGAATATTACGAAGCTAAAATCATCAAAATATAATAGAGGTTTGTTTGTGATTCATGTATAAGAAAGTATCAATTACCTCCACGTCACACGAATCAGCCTGAATCACTGTTGGGAGATGCCATGAGAAAGCCTTTAATAGCTCTAATAATAATGATGCTAACGCTGGTAGTTTTCTTACAGCCTGTCGCGCCCGCCGACAAGCACAATGCAGATGGTTCTGCAGGTAGCGCTTCTTTAGATATAGGAGTGTCTTACTTCAAGAAAAGTGATTATGAAATGGCTGTTTTCCATTTATCCAAAGCCGTGCAGGAAGATCCGGGAAATTGGGTACCCCATCATTGGCTTGGTACTGCTTATGTCTACCTAAGGCGCTATCAGGATGCAATTACACAACTCAAGGAAGCAAACAGATTAAAGGAGGTCGAGGTCAATTACACTTGGCTTGGAGTTGCGTATTTCAACCTCGGGCGTTACGAGGATGCAATTGTACAATTCAAAGAGGCAAACAGGCTGAAAGAAGACTGGAGCAATTTTCATTGGCTCGGAGAATCATATAGCAACCTTGGACGTTACGCGAATGCAGTTACACAATTCAAAGAAGCAAACAGACTTAAGGAAGCTGAGGACAATTACAGAGGCCTCGGAGTTGCGTATTTCCACCTCGGACGTTACCAAGATGCAATTGTACAATTTAAAGAGGCAAACAGGCTGAAAGAGGACCGGAGCAATTTCTATTGGCTGGGACAATCATATATCAACCTTGGGCGCTACGAGGATGCAATTGTGCAATTCAAAGAGGCAAACAGGCTGGAGGAGGACTGGAGCAGTTACGAGAGACTAGGGCGTTGCTACGCAGCACTATCACAATTTGATAGTGCCGAGAAAGTGCTAAGTCGAGCATTAGAACTCGCGAAGGAACAATCTCAGCAATCATCGATTAAACTGATATTGGCTGATTGTCATATTAAGCGCGGTGACTACAAGACTGCTTATGAAGTTCTTGGCAAAAGGCCTACACTGGGCGTCGCAATACGTGATGATAAACATGGATTGATTGTTGATGAAGCATGGAAAGGTTGGCCTGCTGATCTTGCCGGTGTAAAGAAAGGCGACCTGTTAATTGCATTTAATGATATCTCTCTTAAGGGCAAAACTGCTCAGGAGTTTGTCACAAATATCCTGCCCAAAACCCCCTTCAGATCATTGGCAAATGTCAAATTACAACGTGAAAATAGCACAAAAGAAGTTCAAATCACGGTAGGAATTGTTCCAGAAATGAGTCAATCGAAAACGGCGACTGAGCAACAGGAATCGGAGAAGTCCGGCGATGCAACTCAAGCTGCTTCTACTACAAATGAGGATCAGCGTACTGGCCAAACCATAAATTGGGCGGTTGTAGTTGGGATTTCTTCATATAAAGATAAAAGAATACCACCGCTAAGATACGCTAGCGCGGATGCCAAGGCTTTCTACGACTGGCTTGTCAATTCAAGAGGAGGAGGATATCCCGTATCTCACGTCAAACTCCTCCTCGATAAAAATGCCACGTCTGCAGGTATCAAGGATGCACTTTTCAATTGGTTGGGCCAAGCTATTGAAGAAGATACCGTCACTATATACTTTGCAGGACATGGCTCTCCTCAGTCACCAGACCAACAGGAAAACCTGTTTCTGCTCACGTATGATGTAGACTACTCCAATATTGCGGCAACCGGATTCCCAATGTGGGATATCGAAACCGCACTGAAACGTTTCATAAAAGCAAAAAAGATAATTGTCATTGCAGATGCTTGCCACTCTGGTGGCGTGGGCCGTGCATACGATATCGCCCATCGAAGCGCTAGAGGGGTTAAAATCAATCCCATCAGTTCTGGATTGCATAATTTGTCAAAAGGCGGCAGCGGTGTATGCATCATAAGCGCTTCCGATGATAAGCAGCTTTCACAGGAAGGAAAGCAATGGGGTGGGGGCCACGGAGTGTTCACTTACTTTTTACTGAAAGGGCTCAAGGGCGAAGCGGATTATAATAAGAGAGGTAAGGTAACACTGGGAGAACTAATCCCATACCTCTCGGAAAACGTTAGAAGGGCTACTAATAGCTCTCAAAGCCCCACGGTATCCGGCAAATTTGACCCAGCACTCACTATTGGAAGATAGTGAATGATGACAGTAAAACGCGAGTGGTTTTTCGGCCTCGATGTTTATAGACTTTCGGTTCACCTTCTTATTCTTAAGCCTCATCCTTCTTGGGTGGATAGATATAGAGACTCGTGTTTTCAGCAAACCTACTTCCTGTTATCAATATTTTGGTGGTGACAAGAATTATCCAAGCTTTCCAGTTGAAAGAAAGTATACCGGTCAAGATTGCCTGACACTTAACTTCGGGAAGACAGTCGGATTCTTCATAAACGGAGAACCGGACGTCACGCTTTCTTACCTTTCATCATGGCTGGACCCAGCGTCACCATATCGAGTAGAACGTTGACGCTCTCGTTCACGAAGGGAGCATACTGCTCCCGGGCTTTCTGCTTAAGCTCCGTAAGCGTTTCCTTCTTCTGGCCACTGTTTTCTTTCTCCATCTCCTTGCGTAAGTCTGAAAGCCGTATCACGCCCTTCTTGCCGGCGGCTTCTTTGTTGTTCTTGATGATCTCGGCGAACTTCGCCTCTTTGGCGACTCGGGCCTTGGACCTTGCTGCCAGTTCCGCGATCATCGGCTGCTCCACAGGTTTCCAGAGCGGCGCGACGTTTCCCATGACGCCGAGGAAGGGCGCGATCGCCTGGGCCGGAAGCGGGTAATCCAGAGCCGTTTCACCAACATCTTCGAGAATGAACCGGATAGGCAGCCGCACATCCGCTTCTACGCCCATCTTTTGTGTGGACTTGCCGCCGGGTAGGAAGTACAGCGCCGTGGTGACTGTTATGCCGCCCAGATCCCAGGGCAGGGACATCAGTGTCTGCACGGACCCCTTGCCGAAGGTATGGTCCGATCCGACGATCACAGCACGATGGTAGTCTTTGAGAGCACCTGCGACGATCTCGCTGGCCGACGCGCTCAGGCGGCTCGTCAGTACGACGAGGGGTCCCGTATAGACCGCGCGGGGGTCTTCCGAGGGGAACGTAATCACCTTGATGTTGTCGCCTTCCGTCCCCGATGCGGCTGAACCGTTGGCGAGAATAGTCACCTGCTCGTCGTTGTCCTTGGTCGCCACGATTACACCCTTGTCAAGAAAAAGGCCGGCAAGGCGCACCGCCTCTCCGAGTAGCCCGCCCCCGTTGCGGGACAGATCCAGTACGATCCCATCGACATGCTGACGTTTGGCCTCCGCGAGAAGGTTCTTCACGTCTTCATAGCAGGACGTGTTTTCCTTCTCGTCGCCATAGAAGGAAGGAAGATCGATCACGCCGAAGCGGTACTGCCTGCCGCCAACTGTCCGTGTCTCGTAGTTGATCTTGGCCTCCTGTTCCTTGATGTCGATCTTGTCACGCGTGATAGTGACGTCGAAGCGGTTCGTGAGTTCTGCCTGTCGCAGGATTGTCAGGGTTACCTTCGTACCTTTTTTGCCACGGATCATCTTGATAACGTCGGACAGGTCCATATCGATGACGTTAATGGGTTTTCCCCCTTCCTGGGCCACAGCGATGATCTTGTCCTTTAACTTCAACAGGCCCGACCGCTCAGCGCCTCCGCCGGGAATCAATTCCTCAATGACGGTAAAGCCGTTATCGCTGCTGAGGGAGGCCCCGATCCCCTCCAGAGAATGCTGCATCTGAATCTCGAAGTCCGCAAAGTTTTCGGGGGATAGATAGTTCGTGTGCGGATCCAAGGCCAGGGCGAAAGCCTTGGCGGCGCCCGTAATGAGCTTTTCGGGATTGCGCTCGACTACTCGCATCGTCTGCAGTTCATACTGGTGAATCTGCTGCTTCTTGGCTTCCGCCAAGTCGACGCCTGCCAGCAGGGCGTTTTCGATCTGGAATTGCACGACTTTCCTTAGGAGCTCATGCTTTTCCGCCATCGTCGTCACATAGGGGCGCTTGTCCACGTTGACGTTCATCTCCACCGTCTCGTCGAGTCGATAGTCCGGCCCCAAAATCTTTTTGACAATGGCCTCGTTCTCTCTCGCCCGCGCGACTAGCACGTCGTAAACCTGTTGCAGCACTGCACAATTGCCCGCCCGCATGCTTGCAAACGCGCCTCGTAGAGCCGGCTTTAGCCTTTCCAAATCGGACTCATACAGCAGCGTTCTTGAGGGGTCAATCCTCTTGATCATCTGGTCGACCGCGTGAGCGTTGATCTCCCCGGTCATATTATTCGTTACGTAGTGTTTGGCTAATAGCCCTTGCATCAGCATGGGTAGGCGGTTACAGGTAAGATTTTCGGCTACTGAGTAAACGGGCAACAGCAGGATCAGTAGCAGAATCAGCGAAAACCTTCGGAAACAGAACCCACTCTTGCTGCCGACGTTTCTATCGCGCATGCTCATGCTCGCTGTTCCTCCCGCAGCACCGGGGCACGGCTATTCATCATTTTGCTCCATATGAGAAATCCAATGGCGTGACGATAGAAAGACGGAGGGATTTTGTCAAGTGAAAAGGGAAATTGCATGTGGTTGGAGTTGAGTATAACAAATACAACTCAACTTATTGGTTTTTCAGAGCAGCCCATTAATGACGGGATGAAAGGTGCATAGTTCTTAGCGTGAAATTTTCTGATAAAGATTGTATTTGTAACTTCCTGAAAGGATGATTTTGAATTTTCGCCATTCAATACACTGATTCAAAGCGTAATCGTTAAATCTTCTTGACGGTTTCATTAAAAATAAGTAGGTTCTATCAAACCATCGGATCTCGAATCAACCTCTCACCGCGGACTCGAACCCTTTGGAGGCCCCTCGATTTTTTCATCCCAAGATAAAAGTTACTAACCAAATCAGAAAGGAGTAATCATTATGTTATTAAGAAGAAATATGACTATTTGCGGAATTATTGTTTTTCTGTTCATTTTCCTTGCACCTTCAGTTTCCATACATGCGGCAGACACAACCTCTCAGATCATCACCAATATAGACGAAATACTTAAAGACAATCCCTTAAAGGCTGGTGAAAAATTTCAGTTGATCAACATTGCTCAAGACGATACGGTCACCCTTTCAGTCCTGAGAGTAGCTGAGGGTGCTGTAATAAAACCACATCTTCATAAAACACACGATGAAGCCGTATATGTAATTAAAGGAACAGGACAAATGTTCATCAATGGCAAATGGGTTGATGTTAAACCGGGAAGTCTTCATTTCAACCCTATGAATAAAGTCCATGCTACAAAAAATACCGGTACTGAGCCATTGATAGCTGTTTCAGTTTTCACTCCAGCAATGAAAGCGCCTGATAGACATTTTGTGGAATGATCAACCGGAAGAGTGTCAGACTGTTTTGAATATTTGCATTGCGAAATAGTAATCCAAGGGAAATCTGCTCTAATGTAATTGAACGAGGAGGAGTGGGTTGTTGAACCCAACCCACTCCACAGTCATTCTTATGATCCTGCACATTTCTGCCTGATCTTCCCCCAATTTAGTGAACACCCCAAAGAGTTTCAGTTCGGGGGACTCAGTGCGGTTTTTTACAGAGCATGAGTTCGACGGGTAATTGTTATGACAATGCCATAATGGAATCGTTCTTTCGTACGTTGAAAACGGAGCTCATTTACTTTGAGAAATATCGGATGAGGCGGGAGGCCCACTTTTTGAAAAAGCCAAGGCCATTTATTCAGGTCGTCGGTCTTCTGTAAAATTTGATTATAGGTAATCTTAAATTTTTTGGCTGTCTAATTTTCATAATATTTTTCAGAATCTGTGGTATTTATTAATAGTATACTGTAGAAATATTTGCCTTTAAGAGTATTATGTGTGTTGTGGAAGTGGTTAGAGGAGCTTTTGGCTAAGTGAGATGCAGGCTTTTTCTGTTTCCGGGGTTAAGTAGGTTTGTGCGAGCAAGCGAGGAGTCGATATGCAAGCAGAACATTTGAGTAACAGGTTGATGATCATTATTTCCTGTATTTTCGTCTTACCGTTTATTGTCCTATTTTACATTTTTTACGAGCAAAATGTCTCCTTATCTCCAGCCCATATCATCCTCTTTTTTCTTATTATAGCACTGGCTGTTATTGGCATCATATTAGTCCGTTATGTTTTTGATGCGGTTTCCAACACTGCTGATTTCCTAAAAAAAGCAACGGAAGGCGGCGAAAGATTATCATTGAATATCCGCCAGGAAGCAGTGGAGTTGAATGAAATATCATCCTCTCTAAACCGCCTGATAGAGCGTCTTGAGAAAACTACAGAGTCACTAGATCAAACGAAAAAAGAATTGCACGAAAGTGAAGAGAAGTATGGCAACATTCTCGAGAACATTGAAGAAGGCTATTATGAACTGGATCTTGTCGGCAACGTTACTTTTTTTAATGAGGCATGCCGGAGGATTTATGGATATTCTCGAGAGGAATTGATGGGCATGAATGCTTTCAAGCTTGCTGAGGGGGATAATGCAAAAAAGGCCTTTAAATACTTCAATGAAATTTACACAACTGGAAAACCTCGTACGCGGATTGATGGAGAAATGATAAGGAAAGATGGGTCGAAAAGAAATGTTGAAGCCTCCGCTTCTCTTATACGGAATCCAACAGGACAACCCATCGGGTTTCGTGGCATCATTCGCGACGTTACAGAACACAGGCAGGCCGAAGAGGAGAAGAGAAGGCTGCAGGAGCGTCTACAGCGAGCCGAGAAGATGGAATTATTAGGGACTTTGGCAGGCGGCGTCGCCCACGATCTCAACAATGTTATGGGCATTGTCGTCGGTTATGCAGAAATGCTCCTTATGGATGATGATAAGTCAAGATCAATCGGACCCAGGCTCGTGAAAATTATGGACGGGGCACGGAAGGCTGCTGCGATTGTTCAGGATCTGCTGACACTGACGAGAAGAGGAGTCTCCAACAGAGAGGTCCTTAATCTGAATAAGATCATCGCTGACTGTCAGCAGTCGCCGGAGTTTGAGAAGCTGTCTTCTTACCACCCCTCTGTAAAGATCAAGACCGATCTTGATCGGGGGCTCTTGAATATTTCCGGTTCCTCCGTGCATCTTGGCAAGACCTTATTCAATCTGCTTTCAAATGCGACTGAGGCCATGCCGAAAGGCGGCATTGTAACCATCAAAACGGCCAATCAGTATCTGGATAAACCCATTCAAGGCTATGATGATGTCAGGGAGGGAGACTATGTTGTTCTTTCCGTATCTGACACGGGAGAAGGTATAGTGGCTTTCGATCTGAAGCATATCTTTGAGCCGTTTTATACGAAAAAGGTCATGGGGCGGAGCGGGACCGGATTGGGGTTGACGGTGGTCTGGGGCACGGTGAAGGATCATAACGGATACATCAACGTAGAGAGCGAAGAAGGGGAAGGGAGTACCTTTACCATTTATTTTCCCGTAACGAGGGAAGATATCTCTGCTGAAGCTGCTGCCATATCAATATCCGAATACGTAGGCAAAGGAGAATCCATTCTCATTGTGGATGATGTCAAGGAGCAGTGTGAGCTGGCGGCAGGCATGCTCGGGAAACTGAATTACAATGTAGCGAGTGTTTCCAGTGGTGAGGAAGCAATAGCGTACTTAAAGGAACGCAAGATTGATCTCATAGTTCTGGACATGATTATGGACCCAGGTATGGATGGACTGGACACCTACCGAAGCATCGTTGAGATCCATCCCCGACAAAAGGCGATAATCGTGAGCGGTTTTTCGGAGTCGGATCAAGTGCGTGCAGCCCAGACCCTCGGTGCGGGCGTCTATGTGAGGAAGCCGTATGTCATAGAGAAACTGGGAATGGCCGTGAGGACAGAGTTGGATAGAAGATAGATGGTGGCATATTGAACAGTGCGAATCGTAATCAATGACTCTCAATGATACGGTCATGTACTGATAAGAAAATTCTTCAAGCTTTCTCTTGGTAATGATCATTCTATCGGGACCGTGAATATCCCGTTATCTGTATTCTTCTTGACATAAAAATGCCTTAACTTATAATTGACCCATCAAAGAGGCAGCTTTTTTCAAATCAAGATCAATAATAGTAAATTCGTGTAGGGTTCTTGTTCGTAACAACATCAATGCAACCTTGACTTGCGACAAAGAAGGAGGGAACGATGAAGAACGTGGTAATGGTTGTTTTGTCCCTTTTGATATGCTGTTATTGTCAGGAAACCAACGCACAGGTGGGGCAACGTGCTGGCACTCCAGGGGTAGCCGGAGCCGGCATAAGGGCTGCGGAACAGGTAGCAGGAGATGCCGAGGCCTCCAGGATCGAATACCTTACTGAAGATGGCCGGGTCACAACTAATGTTTTGACAAATCAAAGGGGCTCCATACGGGCCACCGTCAGCAATAAAGGCAGTATAATACTTACGAATCTGATGACAAGAATCGAAGTAGACGGCGTGCGTGTTCGCGAGGACAACCTGACGCTCAACGTAGGCGGTTCGCAGGACCTTACCTGGAGCTATAATTTTACCACGCCGGGCAACCATACTATAGCCTTGCTGGTAAACCCGAACAATCAGATTTTGGAAACAAACAAAAACAATAACCGCGTTGAGAAAGTTATCGTTGCCACAACTGCCGTCTACGATATACGCGCCACGAAGCTGGAAGTCATAGTGGCGGGAGATCCTTTAGCGCCTAATGTTGCAATGTGGGTCGGCTATCCCTTTCTGGTGGTCGGCACCGTGGCCAATAACGGCAACGTTTCCCTTACAAGAGTTAAGATTAGGCTAATAATAGACGGAAGCACCGCACGTGATGCCACAGTCCCGTTAGAGCCCGGCAGAACTGCACAGATCAGTCGCGACTATACCTTTAATACTACGGGAGTTCACTCCCTTATCTTTATCGTTGATCCTGACAATGAAATCCCGGAAACAAACAGGCAAGACAATCGCATTGAGCGGTCGCTAGATTGTACGAATACTCCGTCGGGGGGAGACCCTAACCGTCCAAGACATCCTGGATATCGATATCATCCTCCCAACAGTACCGGCTCGTAATAAAGATACACCAGCCAGGATCGATGGTGCTATGGAGAAAGCCAAGACAGCGGCGCAAAACATAAGTCTGGATAATGGGGAAATAGCCAAGATGCTCCCGAAGTTGGAACAGAGCACCTCCAACTATCGGAACAAGGTGAACGAATGCAGAAATAAGAGCTATACCACGGAAGATCAGAAAAACGCGCATTGTATCGATAGCACGACGATCGCTCAATGCAGCAAATTACTTTTTCAGAATTGCATAGAGCAAGCGCATGACAAAGTTATGTTAGACACACACTCGATGGACAGCACGGCCATAAAGACCGAAAAGCATGCAAAGGAATTACATAAGAGCATTTTTGATATTCTCAACTTAGAATAACCTGCAGGGCATCAACCCATAGACATCGTTGCTCCGCTATGGAATCAGGCAACAAGGGCGGACCGTCGGGTTTGAAATCATCGGGAGGTGAAAACTCATGAAGACATTTTCTTTCCATACTCGACCCTTTGTGTTCTGTCTCTGCTTTTTGCCGGCAGTGTGTTTTGCCGGATTGGCTTACGGCCAGCAGACGGGGATAGGGCAGCCAAACGCAGCGCAATCAAGTACGGGGCAAGATGACTTATCGCGTCAGATACTGGCCGCGCAAAACACCGTATACCAGGATCAGCAGGTTATAGCGGCAACGTTAGCTTTGCTGTCCAACGATAAGCAGGATTTGGACGCCCTGAAGAAGGAGCTCCATGCGACCCGGTTAGGGCTGGACGATCTGAATAAGCAGCTCCAGAGCGCGCAGGCAGCGCACAACCAGAAAGCAGTGGCCGACCTGCAGACAAAGATAACGACGACACAGGCGCGAATAAACGATTTACTGACGAATTTAATACCGAAAAATCAGCAGAAGATAGCAAAAGAACAAGACGACCTGAACAACGCGCAGTATAAACTCCAGCGCGACCAGGATGCGTTGAACAAGCTAAGAAGTGCCGCCTTAGCCTCAGGCAAGCTCACTCCGGCCGACAATAAGAGAGAAGACACCACGCCGGGGGCAAAAGCCACGCCGGGGACAAGAACCACGCCGGCCTCAGGCCTGACCGTGGATAAGGCAACTACCGGGCAGCGAGGCGCCGGTCCACCAGCAGCAGGCGCAGGGCTACCGCAGGATGATTAGCCCGCCCGTGGCGAGAAGGGGCAAGCCAGCGACAAGATCACCCCGGTGAATGGAGAGTTACTCTCGTATGAAAGAGGCTGATATGAAAAATCGAGTTATTTTGGTCTGTAGTTTATTTTCAATTATCCTCCTGATGAGCTTGCTTGTTTTGCAGTTGGAAGCTTTCGCGCAGAGGTCAGATCCATCTATGGGTACAGCGGATTTCGCGAAGTACCGTATAAAGATACTACAGCAGACTGCGGGGACATTGCGAGAGCTTGCAGCCCAGCCTCTTCCTGCACAGCTTTCCGATAAAGAAAAGCGGGAAGCCGAGAGGTACACAAAGTGGCTGAAAGACTGCAGTCAAAAACTCGATGAATTGGCGAACCGGTGGCATTCCAGCCTCACCAACATGGAGAAAAATCCAGGCCCAATTTCCAAACAAAATCAGATGATGGAAATGAATCAGTCTTTCAACTTGCAGTACCTTGCGTTACAACAGGCTATGCAGGATGAAAATCGGCAATTTTCCTTAGTGTCTAACATTATGAAGAACAAGCACGATACGGCCAAGAACAGCATAAACAATATACGATAATTAAGGCGGGGGCAGAGCAATAACCCTAACTTGTTATTGTGTATTTCAAGTCGTAATTCCCAGTCCCGGAAATGGTATTAACCTGACTGTCTGTAGATGTAACAAATACCATCCTTTTCATCTCGTTCTTCCTGAAGTCCACAAACCACCATGTTTGATTTTCATTGTAGATTTCAAGTGAGAATCGTGATAATCAAAGCACATAAATAAATTCAGAGATTAAAATTCATAACCCCTTTAACATTGCGTTAGAGTGCCATGGACTGATGACTGAAACCCCGTTTCTCAAAAGAGCGACGAGAAAGCGTCCGAAATGACGACCAAAGTTATTCTGGTTCCCCTTGTAATCCAAGAACAGTCTCAATGATTTTGAAAAGGAGAAAAAATGAAGACGAATAGGCCCTTAATATTCCTTGTTACATTTTTTTGTTCTTGGCTGTGTGTCGTGACTGCTGCGTGGCCGGCGGAAACGAAAAGCGCTGCCCCAAGTAAGCAGATTGCAGCACCTCCGGCGGCAGGGCCCGCAAAAGTGACACAGGCGATGAAAGATATTCCGCCGCAGGTGGTAATCATAAATCCCGTCGACGGGGATACCTGGTATGGAGGCGAGACCCGCGACATCCAGTGGAATACAATAGCTATCCCGGAAAGCTTCAAGATAAAGATCAGATTTGTGCTGCCCGGTAAAGGAGAGTACTTCATCGCAGATAACCTTCCCAGGTCGGGAAAGTTTTCCTGGCAAATAAATGGGTTGACATTTCAAAGCAAGCAAGTTGCAACGGGTTATGGTGGAACCAAGACTGTACTCAGCGATACCGCGGGAAAGCTGAAGCTGATAGCTTATGATGGAGGAAAGACGTACGAAAAGGAAGTCCCTCTTTCCCTGGTCATTCCCAGACTCAAGATCACGAGCCCCAAAAATGGCGACACATGGTATGTCGGAAAGACGTATCCTGTAACGTGGCAGAGTACCGGACCTGCCCCATGGCCGATGCAAATAAATATCGAGGCAGGCGGTGGATTCTCCGCGATGTTCTTGTCCTCGACCAATACGGCAAACACGGGTGCTGCGAACATCACCGTTCCGACGAGTCCTATTCTTGACAGTACCACCAATTTCCGGTTGGTTGTTTTGTCAACCCTGGCTTCATTTCCCGGAACATACTATAATGATGAAGTTTCGATCAAAGTAATGAAGTAAATCAACCATCGCAATGATTTTGAGATTGAATCAAGTATTTGCCGTCTGCCGGGTAGGCATCCTACCGCGGCTTGTGCGGACACTCGGCTCTTTCCTGAAGTCAACAAACTGCCATCTTTGATTTTCATTGCAGAATACAAATGGGAATCGTGATAATCAAAACGCATATATAAAATCTGAGATTAACATTCGGGCACGGTTCTATTCATTATTAGCTCCAGCCTGGTTGGAGGATATGGACGAGGCAACCCTTATATCTACAATTCCCACAGCGACTGCACGACGTCTTCGAACTCCGCCCTTAATGGATCCGTGATGAAAGACAGCGCGGTTTCGGGGATTCCCACGAGTTTCCAGACCTTCTTGTCCAAAGGCGGGATGTACTGTTCTCCGCTCTCTCCCAACTGCATTTCATGGGCAATATAATCAGCTATGTGTACCACGCACGCCTCGACAGGATACAGTCTCGCTTCCGAGGGAGAGTGATGGCAGGCTATCATCTCCTCCAGGCTGGCCGGCAGATTCCATAATTGCGCGAGCGCACGCCCCAAGTCCGCATGGTCAAAACCGATCACTTCTTTTTCAACCAGATATAAAGACTCATTGTTGACCCGGCAGCGAAGAATCATTTCATGTGCTGCATCCGGCATCATCTTGTATATAACGAGCCTGCCTATGTCATGAATGATGCCTGCTGTAAAGAAACGCTCCACGTTCGCCTCGCGCCGACTTGCTGTTGAGAGTATCTTGGCGGCGAGGCCGCAGGCGACACTGTGCCTCCAGAGCGATTCCATGCTGACAAGGCCTGCCGGTATCCCTTTGAACAGACTAAGTACGGAAGTTGCCAGGGCAAGATCGCGTAACTGGTTCGTGCCCACGGCAAGAATGGCGCGGCTGACTGTGTCGATCTTCGATGGGAAACCATAGAACGCGCTGTTGACAAGCCGGAGCAGGCGCGTGGTAAGGCTCGGGTCACCGCTTATTATATCGCTGATATCTTTTATGGAAGAGTGGCGGTCGTTAATTGCGTTATTGATCTTGATATAGATGAAGGGCAGGGATGACAATTCCACCCATCCCTGGAGGAGGGCTTCCGGTTTCTTGCGTTTCACCATGTTAGCCTCCTGCGATTTTCTGAGAGGTATGAGGCCCGCGCCCCGCACTTAACTGCTCGATGATGAGAAGAAACTTTTATTCCGGGTCTATCCCATGTTTTCTTATTTCCCGTGTCATTATATGCTGCCACTCGGACATACGATCATACAGATTGATGGATTCATCTTTGTTCTCAACCATCAGAATTGCCCACGAGAGGTTCAGGGGATTGACGTTGCGCAGCATGCGGAGGACTTCTTTTGCCAGATGCATATCCCCTGTCGCCGTGTAACGTTTCCTGACATATGTATGTGCAATATCCACCGGGCTCATCCCGGGGTTTCTTTCCTTGATGGTCTTCCAGCCTTGTGCAACGGTTTTCGCCGTTCCACTGACATGACCCTTTCTTGATCCCACCAACCACTTAGGAAAGCCCATATTGCGCAGTAATCCTTGTTAATTATTGTCACCGTTCATCCCTCAGGAACACGATCGTATTGCCTTTGATTATATATTCCCCGGAAAAGAACGCAAAAATAAGTTGAGCCGCTTTTTTTGCCCAACAATTTTACCAGTTTCAGTGTATCTATCGGCTTTCCGGCCGTATTCCTTTAGCTTAGCTTCAACGTTTCAGTTATCAAAGGGGGGTCATATTCTTTCCTTTCATTTCGAGCAACGCGAGAAATCTTTGTCTTGACCTGACAGAACGCTATTAAGATTTCTCCCTTCCCCTTCACTGTGTTCAGGGCTTCGGGTCACCGAAATGACACTAAACGTGGATTACCGCCTTCGCGGGAATGACATAAATGAGGGCGGGAATGACACAAGTATGGGTTCGATTTCTTCTTGTCTTTCGACTCCTCTTTATCATCATAATAGTGTAGTGCAGGACTTTAGTCCTGCTTACACAGCAGACCTGAAGGTCTGCACTACGGAAACACACTGGGGCTTCCTGCTATCCTAAGTTTGACATGCCCACCGGGAAATTGTAAAGTTTAGTTGATAATATTTCGATGGAGGTGCCACAATGGAATTATCAGAAGTTATCGCTTCACGGCGAAGCATTCGTAAATTCAGACAGGAGGATATTTCTGCCGACACTGTCCACCTGCTACTGGAGGCGGCGCGGCTTGCTCCTTCGGGATCAAACCTCCAGCCCTGGCGCTTTGTCATCGCTCAATCACCCGCCGCCAAAGAGGCTCTTGGCCGGTGTACGCCTTACAAGTTTATAGTCAAGGCAGCGGCTATTTTTGTTTGCTGCGCTGACCTGACGGTCATGACAACAAGAGAGCTTCGCATGGGGGAACTGGTGCAAGAAGGCGCCTTCACGGGCGTGGATATAGATATGAACGATACATCAATCACCACCATCCCTATCGTAAACACGGAAGAGATCAAGGCCTATCTTTCCATGAATGTGGCGATAGCAGTAGAGCACATCGCTCTCAAGGCCGTCGATCTGGGTCTCGGCAGTTGCTGGCTCGCAAGGTTTGATCGCAACAAGGTAAAGGAATATCTGGCGCTAAACGAAAACATCCACCCGGTCGTGCTTATGCCTGTGGGGCATCCTGACCAGTCACCGAAGGCAAGGCCGCGCCTTGCTCTCGACAAATTGACGCTAAAGACGATCTGAGCAAATACAGAATTTCGGGGATATCATCCGCGCGTCTTCTTCCCGGGATAACTGCCGGGCGGCAAACGATTGTCGATTCATCGTGGAATATTCTGCCGCGTGCGGCCGCCAAAGGGCACTATTTACCTCAAGGCGCCAGGCGATAATATCAATCTAACTTATTGATAAATCTTGCGATTGGCTCAGATGCATGAGGAAAGCGATATTGGTATATGGTTTGCAACGATTGTCATCAGGTTGTAGAGACCAGAGTCAATATATTATAATAGTTCTTGTGAAAGGCGCATCCAATGAGAAGACTTTCTGCACAGGTGTTAATCTTTACTGCCTTCTTTGCATTCACACTCTGTCCCATTTCCAATGCCGCCGACACGACACCCCTCAATGCAAGAGGCAAATCTATTTCTATCCCCAAGAATCTTGCACCGACACCGTCGGCAAATAATTTGTTAAGGCAAAAGCCGAGCGCCTCATCAAAGCTTATTCCTTTACATGCGAAGAGAACGCCTCAGTTATCGGCACAGCGCACAAGAGGGGAATCCAGGTGGAAGTCAATGCCGGATAGAACCAGCCGGTCTCGTGCAGAATTCTGAATCACCCGTGACAGTTCATGAGCCCGACAACATATGCTCTTTGAGGATATCGAGAAAAGTTTTTGGAATCGGGTCCGGTTTATGGATCGAATAATTAAAGTGGACCAGGGTGGTCGAAGCTCGAACGCACAGCTTACTGTCCTGATATATCTCCTGGTGCAGGATGAAACTTGAGGTGCCAATCTTTTTCACACCGGTTAAGATTTCCACATCCTTGCCAAAGAATATCTCATGTAGAAAATCTATATTCATGTTGACTGTGATCAGGCTCGGTTCGGCGAGATTCCGGCTAAACAGCCGAATGATTTCCTCGTAGCCCTCCTCCAGCCAGACCGGAATTTCGGTGTGGCCGATATGTCCCGTTATATTCGTTTCGGATACTCTTGGCGTAATGACCTTCTTAAACATCTGCTGTTGTCTCCTGTGACGTTTTCAATGCTTTTTCATTTATCTGAAATCTGACTGGATATCTTTGCTAAAAATATTTGATATCCATGTAAAAAGCAATGGGGATAAATGCCCGTCGACAGATAAGAGTCCGAATTCTTTTTGCAGTAACGGAAGTTGCTATTAGGAATTGAAATGCAGATAGCTTTACCTATCTGAGGGAAAGAGAAAATAAATAACCACATCGAGTGCTGTGATCTGATATGCCTACCAAGCAGCAACAACGCCATCCGTTCGCGGTTCTGTTGCACCAGCCAGCACACCTTCATTGTTTCGCCAGATAATCTGACCGCGGCCAAAGGTTGTCGCTCCGACCACACCGCGCCTGATGACGTGGCCGCGCCTATTTAAAGCGTCGGCAATATGTTCCGGGAACAGGTGCTCGATGTCCACTGTCTTGCCTTCCACCCACTGCCACCGCGGTGCGTCGAGCGCCGCTTGCGGATTAAGATGAAAATCGACTGTGTTCATCACTACCATCAGGTGGCCCTGCGGTTGGATGAATGCGCCCATGACGCCAAAGGGTCCCACTGCTTCGTTATCTCTGGTCAGGAAGCCCGGCATGATAGTATGGTAAGGTTTCTTTCCCGGTTCAAGACGATTGTCATGCGCTGAATCAAATGAGAAATTATGCCCGCGGTTATGAAGGCTGATGCCGGTTCCCGGAACGACCAGACCAGAACCAAAGCCCATATAATTACTCTGAATGAAGGAAACCATGTTTCCCTCTGAGTCGGCCGCAGCCAGATAGACCGTGCCGCCGCCAGTGGGGCGGACGGGCGCCGGCTGGAGCGCCTGCTTGCCAATAAGGCCGCGCCGCTTTGACGCGAACGAATCAGACAACAGGTCTTCCACTTTGACGGTCATGTGCCGCGGGTCGGTAACATATTTCCGGCAATCAGCGAATGCAAGTTTTATAGCTTCAATTTGCTTATGGTAAGTGTCGACTGTTTCCTTTGCCGGGAACTCAAACCCTTTCAAAATATTAAGGGCCATCAATGCCACCAGGCCATGCCCGTTGGGTGGAATTTCCCAGACGTCGCAGCCTCGATAATTTATTTTTATCGGCTCCACCCATTCCGGCTGAAAGGCTTCCATGTCTTCCTTGCGCAAATATCCCCCGTACTGCCTAAAGAAGACATCGATCTTCTCTGTCAGTTCACCGTGGTAAAATGCCTCGGCGTTGGTTTCCGCAATCGACTTGAGTGTGGCGGCATGCCTCGGCGACCGCCAGATCTCGCCGGCCGCCGGCGGTCGTCCCTGTGGAGCAAACACTTCAAACCAGTACTTGAACTCTTCAGCTTGCTCCTTCTTATAATTGTCAAAGTCGGCTTTCCAGAGCTTGCTGATGACTGGCGATACCGGGAAGCCCTCCTCCGCATACTCGATTGCGGGCATCAAGACTTCCACAAAGGGAAGCTTGCCAAAGCGCTTCGACAACGCGGCCCAGGCTGAAGGGGCTCCCGGCACAGTCACCGGGATCGTTCCGTATTTCGGGATTTCCTGATGCCCCGCTTTTTTTAGCGCCTCGATAGAAATATTTTTAGGTGAAGGTCCACTTGCATTCAAACCGTGAAGTTTACCTTTGCTCCAAACCAGGGCGAAAGCATCACCGCCTATACCGTTGGACGTTGGTTCAACGACCGTCAGACAAGCTGCAGTTGCGATTGCCGCGTCAATTGCATTGCCTCCTCTCTTGAGAATTTCCAGGCCCGCCTGGGCTGCAAGCGGCTGCGAAGTTGCAACCATGCCCTTCCTGGCGAAAACCATGCTGCGCCTCGACGGATAAGGATGATACAAAGGATCATATTGCATTTTCGTCAATCCTTTAGAAGAATTTTCTACACAGGTCCCTGATGCTTATACGTATCCAAGCCACTTCCAGTATGTGGCCCCTAACAGAAGAATGATGATATAGGCGATGATTGTTAAAGGGATGCCTGTTCGTATGAAATCTTTAACCTCAAATGTTTCTGTGCTGTATGCCACCATATTTTGCGGCGCATTTACCGGCAAGATAAACCCGAAGCTCACCACGTACTGTAAAATCATTGTCATGCCCCATACGTTCATTCCCGCCATCTTTACCTCCTGCAACACCGAAATCACAATCGGTATCATAGCTGACGCCAAAGCGGTGGCACTGGCAAACCCGAGGTGGATGATGATGAGGAAAGCGGCAAAGACAGCCAGAATTATCAAGGCAGGCATGGTCTGTATGCCAAACCAGGTGACGATCATCTTAGCGAGCCAGGCAGCGGCTTTCGTGGAAAGAAGAGCCGACCCAAGGCTTATGCCTATCCCGAACAACATCAGCGTGCCCCAGGGGATTTTTGCCTGTGCTTCTTTCCATGTCATTACACCTACAACAGGCATCAGCATGATGGCCACGGCAGCGAGGGTCGTAGAGGCAGTATCGAAATTGTGGAGTATCATTTCGGTAGACCAGAAGAACAGCAGAGTAAGCGATACAGCGAACAGCTTCTTCTCGTTCAGTTTCATAGGACCAAGGTCAGTCAGAGCTTTTGCGATAGTTTCCCGGCTGCCGGGTATTTCCTCGGTGTCAGGCGGCATGACCTTCATCAACACGTAATACAAGACAACAGACATAATCGCGGCGAAGGGAGCGGCGGCAATAAACCATTCGAGCCAGGTAATCTGTTTGTTAAGCAGTTTATCAATGAAACCGATGGCGACCATGTTTTGTGCGGCAGCCGTTTTAATACCAACGTTCCAGATACTATCAGCCTGGGCGGTGGCGATCATCAGGACGCCGGCGAATTTGCTCTTCTTGTCTACATTAAGGGCCAGGATAATCCCCATCACAATAGGAACCAGACAGGCAACCCTTGCGGTTGTACTGGGAATGAAGAAGCTGAGGACGAAACCCACAAAGATTACTCCGATCAGAATACGGTTGGTCTTAGTCCCTATTTTGGAGAGGATGGATAAGGCGATCCGCTTGTCGAGGCCGGTCTGCATCATGGCGGCGGCGATAAAGAGCGCCCCGCCCACTAATGCAGTCGCGGGATTGCTGAATCCGCCCAATGCCAGGGAGAGACCCTTGGAAGTTCCCATGACGGCTTTGGGATTCGCAACATCGGGTGATGTGCCGAGCAGGAAGACCATAATCGCCAAGATTATGGCGGCGCTGATCGGATAAGAAACAGCCTCGGTCATCCAGATTATTATCGAAAAGATAAGCATAGCGATCATTCTCTGACCGGCTACTGTTAATCCTTCCGGCGTCGGCATTAGAACGATCCCCAATAACACAAGAACACTTATAATCAGGCCATAGCGCTTGCTGAAGGAATCCGGTTCTGCTTTCATAATTAACTCCTTCTGAAAAAGTTAATTGACCCACGGCCGATATTGTTACCATATTTTCATATAGAGTTCTGTAGTTTTTTTGATTTTTACAAAATCTTAATATGTGGTAGAAACTCTGGAAGCAATTGAAGCTCTCCGCAGTAAACTGCGGAGAATCTTCGATCCTCAAGGAATAATAATGTTGCCCATTCGCTCGCTTACCCCGCGGCGCGCCACGGGGAATGCGCTCGCTGCCGAATTCGATACGGACGGAAGCGTCCGTAACCAATTAAGGATAGAATCTGAAGGAGAGGTGCCGGCATGAAAGCAAGAGGAAGAAACATAGGTCGCATATCTATGTCAGTCAAGTTTGCGTCAGTTTGTCTGATTGTTTTTCTGGTAGTCTCGTACGGACAATACGCTTACGGGTTTACCGTCAAGCAGCCAGATGCATCTTTCAGCGACCTTACGAAGGAACACGCTCTTGTCATGGGCAACCCTGCGGCAGCGAAAAAGGCCGTGGTTTTTACCGACCCTGATTGTCCTTATTGCCTGAAACTTCACGCAGAGCTTAAAAAAATTGTGGCAGAGCGCAACGACGTTGCCTTCTATATAAGACTTTTTCCTTTGGCAATGCACAAGGACGCTTACTGGAAATCAAAAAGCATCCTTTGCAGCTCTTCCTTGCAGATGCTTGAAGACAATTTTGAAAACAAGCCGATCCCCGCACGGGACTGCAACAGCGACGCTGTCGATAAGACCATCGCGCTCGCACAGTCTTTGAATATCACCGGCGTTCCGACCACCATTTTTCCTGACGGACGGAGAAGGATCGGATATGCTCCTGCGGATGTATTAATGGCGTACTTTGATGGAAAGCCGATTGTCACGGCGCAGCCGCAAAAAACTGTTCCCGCTCCTGATCAAACGGACATCTCTCTTCCCCCTAATGCACAGGCACGGCCCAACAGCAAGGCATATGCGATAGTCATTGGCATCGAGAACTACCGCCAAAAGCTGCCCAGGGCCGATTTCGCGGCCGCCGATGCAAAGTTGGTAACGGAATATCTCACAAAGGCGATGGGCTATCCGGAAGAGAATGTTGTAACGCTCACGAATGACCTTGCCGCTTTGGGAGACTTCGTAAAATATTTTGAAAAATGGCTGCCGAACAATGTTGAAAAAGGCGGCACGGTGTTTGTTTATTATTCCGGGCATGGTGCGCCGAATCCCAAGACGGGTGACGCCTATCTCGTTCCGTATGACGGAGACCCCGCGTTTATCGGGGAGACCGGCTATCCGCTCCGAAGGCTCTATGATGCACTCGGAAAACTCCCTGCGAAGGAAATAATCGTGGCGCTTGATTCATGTTTCTCCGGAGCGGGCGGAAGGAGCGTGATTGCCAAGGGCGCGAGGCCGCTGGTTATGACCATGAGCAGCGAATCAATCCCGAAAAAAGTGGCTGTACTGAGCGCCGCGTCCGGGGACCAGATCAGCTCGACCTATGAGGAAAAAGGCCACGGGCTTTTCACATATTTCATGTTGAAGGGAATCAAGAATGAAGATGTAGTGAAAAAGGACGGATCAATTGCACTTACAGACTTGTTCAGCTACCTGAAGCCTCAAGTTGAACGCATTGCTCGGAAGCAGTACAACAACGAACAAACGCCGCAGTTGATTGGGGCGAAGAAAAATTGAGGGGTTTATGAAAACAATACTCTTTATCCTGGCCTTCCTCCTGATCCCTGTTGTGGCTTCTGCTGATAAGCCCCTTTGGGTTACGGCTGACGGCACATCGTATCAATCAGAGATGGATACACTGAAGGAGGTAAAAGACAGGGCCAAGCGGGATGCAGAGAGCAAGGCGATAGAAACTGCAGTTGGTACATTTATCAGATCCCGCACATTAGTCTCCAACAGCCAGATCGCCGAAGACCTGATCTACGCCGCTGTCAGGGGAAAAATCACAAAGGAACAAATCATCGCATCGGATTGGGATGCAAAAGAAAGAAACCTCTACAGAATAAAAATCAAAGCCCTGATCGAACCCGTCTATCCTGAGAAGGGAGAAGGCCTCTCCGTAAAGCTGTCCCTCTCGAAAACAGACCTGAAGGAAGGGGATGAAGTAAAGATATTCTATCAGGTGAGTGGAGATTCTTATGTCTATATTTTTTCCATTGCTGCAGACGGCTCCGTCACTCTCCTTCTTCCCAATTCAAATATGCAGGACAATTTTACGAGAGCGGGAAGGGCATACCAATTCCCTCCGGCAGACAGCCCCATTCATCTGAAAGCCATGTTCCTGCCGAACCAAAAGGAAGCCTTTGCTGAAGAACGAATCAAGATCATCGCGACCCGGCAGAAGGAAGCACTGCTTTCCATCGGTTTTAGAGAAGGGATTTTCCAGGTGTATGATGCCAAGTCAACCGGGATGATCAGCGACCTTGTCAGGAGGCTGAACCAGATCGAACTTACGGACTGGACAGAGAACACCGCGGGTTACAATCTCAAGAGATAATATTGAAGAAAGTGGGTGAATGAACAATGATAAGAAAAATCTTTTCATTTCTATTTGTTCTTGTTGCCACGTTGACTTTCACCTCCATCGCTTATTCCCAGACGGGGAAGAATACTGTAAGGCTTCCAGATGGTGAGTTGGTTTGTGATCTCAACGGTGAGTGGAACACATTGTATGAACCTTACGGACCGATGCAGCATTTTGGAAAGATGAAGAGCATGATAAAGATAACACAGCAAGGTAATATGTTCGTCGGGAAATCGATGATAGACACCGGATTCACACCGGCGGGCACCGAAAAGATACGCGGCGAATTAGATAAAGACGGGATTAAAAAAGTTCAGATAACGCGACCCGATAAGGATTGGTCGGACGGCAAAGTGGAGATGAGCAAGGACTGCAATAAGATTGTAATTGATGACAGTGACGGTTTAAAGATGACGCTGGAAAGAAGATAATTGATTTAGCAGGTAACGGGGAGGAAGAGGTCTATGCTTAGCGAAAAGGAAATCAGAAGAGCCCTGGCCCGCTGGTATGCGGCCTGGAATGCCCATGACCTCGTCGGGGTCATGGAACTCTTTCACGAGGACGCTGTCTTCGAGAACTGGACAGGCGGCAAAGCAAAGGGCAAGAAGGCCATCCACCAGGCCTGGGATCCCTGGTTCAAAAATCACGGCGGGTTCCGCTTCACTGAGGAGGACACCTTCATTGATGAGGGCAGTCAAAAAGTTCTTTTCCAGTGGACGTTGGACTGGCCTTCAGGCGAGAAAGGATACCGGGGAAAGCCCGAGCGAAGGCGCGGCGTCGACGTGATGCATTTCAAGGATGGCAAGATAATCAGCAAGAATACCTTTTCCAAGACCACGCTTGAGATTGACGGGCAAAGGGTCAAGCTGTCAGCGGAACCTGCTTAAGCACGAAGTTCTGCACGTCAAGCAGGGAGGAAAGCTATGTCTGCAAGGGAAAAGTCGGTAGTCTTCACGCCGGGACGCATCGGTAACCTCGAAATCAAAAACCGTCTGGTGCGTTCGGCCACCTACGAGAACGGAGCTACAAGTGAAGGCGAGGTATCGGACTTTCTCGTCGATCTTTATCGCGCTCTGGCCAAAGGCGGTGTGGGACTGATCATCACCGGCATTACCGGCGTATATTCCGAGGCGATTGCACCGCATCTGATCATGAGAGCGGACGACGATTCCTTAATACAGAGTCTCAAAAAGATTCCGCAAGCGGTGCGCGAAGGCGCCGCGTGCTGCAAAGTAATTCTGCAGTTGCACCACCCTGGAAGACAGGTCGTGAACCGGGAGGACGCTGCCAAATTCAGGCCGGTCGCTCCGCCCGCCTTTGTTGCTTACGTTATGAAGCATCCTGAAATATTGACTCCCCGCGAGGGAGCGCCGCACATTGTGAAGCCGACGGCCCCGTCTGCAGTCTATGACGCCTTCTTCGATCGGACCCCGCGGGCGTTGACCAGGGAAGAAATTGAAAGAATCATCGATGCCTTTGCCGAGGGTGCGCGAAGGGCCCAGGAAGCGGGTTTCGACGGGGTGCAGATTCACGCCGCCCACGGCTATCTTCTGAGTTCTTTTCTGTCACCGCGGACAAACGTGAGGGATGATGAATACGGAGGTTCGACAGAGAATCGCACCAGGATCATCAGAAATATCTACCGGCGTGCCAGAGGGAAGGTTGGTGATCATTTCCCCATACTCATTAAGACGAACGTTTCCGACTTCCTCCCTGGCGGCGTCGACCTTGATGAAGCGTTGCGGATAGGAAAGATCATAACCGAGACCGGTTTCACCGCCATCGAAACGAGCGGCGGCATGTATGAGACGCTGACCCGGAAGCAGGAAGAGCTCGGCTGGCCGCCCCTCTTCATGGCCGAAGCGCGGACGGGCATCAAGCATAAAGATCAGGAGGCCTACTTTCTCCCGGGTGCGAAAGCGATCAAAGAAAAAACAAACGCGACTATCATCCTCGTGGGTGGCCTCAAGTCCTTCAGCAGAATCGAAGAAGTGCTGGAATCGGGGGCGGTGGATTTCGTGTCCATGAGCAGGCCCCTCATCCGGCAACCCGATCTGCCGAACTTATGGTTTTCCGGAAAGGGGCCGGACAAGGCGGAATGCGTTTCCTGCAATGCCTGCCTGCCAGTAGGGAACGATCCTATCGACTGCCGGGCAAAAAAGGTATAGGGATTGACCGACAAATCATTCCGCTAAAAATATCGCAAGAGTAGATGCAAAGAATCGTATCGGTGCCCAACCATCTACATGAAGAGCAGCCTATGAAACATCTGCATCGCTCCCTGAAGAACCGCCACCTGCAGATGATCGCCATCGGCGGGGCCGTGGGAACGGGCCTGTTCTATGGCTCTGCGCACGTACTCCAGATTGCAGGCCCTGCAATCGTTGTTTCCTATGCCGTCGTCGGTGTCGTCATTTACGTGATAATGCGCGCCTTGGGAGAGACGTGCGTCCATGAACCGGTGACCGGCTCTTTCAGCTATTACGCCTATCGATACTGGGGCGACTTTGCCGGATTTTTCTCCGGATGGAATTACTGGTTTTGCTACATCAGCGTCAGCATGGCCGAGCTCGCCGTGGTGGGCATCTACATCTCTTTCTGGTGGCCCGCCTTTCCTTCGTGGACGAGCGCATTGATATGCTGGGCGGTCATCACCTTCGTCAATCTGTTCCGCGTGAGGGTCTTCGGGGAATTTGAATTCTGGGCTTCTCTCATAAAAGTGACGGCCATCTGCCTCATGATCATCATGGGGACGTTTCTCATCGTATCCGGATATATGCATGATCGTCCTGCTGCGGGATTGGCAAGCCTCAATACCATGGGTGACTGGCTGCCATACGGCATCAAGGGGCTGTTTCTCTCCTTTGCCCTCGTGATCTTTTCCTTCGGCGGCGTGGAGTTGGTGGGAATGGCTGCCGGAGAGGTGGAGAAGCCGAAGCAGGTGATTCCCGTTGCCATCCGTCAGTTGGTCTGGCGCATCCTCCTGTTTTACGTCGGCTCCTTTACCGTGATGCTCATATTCTTTCCGTGGCGCGCGATCGGCCTTGAGGCAAGTCCCTTCGTCCAGATATTTGCCAAGTCGGGTATCCCGGAAGCGGCGTCAGTCATGAACCTCGTCATCATAACTGCGGCTCTGTCCGTCTACAACAGCATGCTTTTCAGCAACGGCCGGATGTTGTACAACCTCGCCTGCCAGGGAGACGCCCCGGCGCTGTTTGCCCGCCTGAGCGCTTCCGGCATTCCGAGAAACGGTCTCATCTTTTCGTCACTCATAACGCTGATCATTGTGGCCCTGAATTTCCTGATTCCCGAGAAGGTCTTCTTCATCATGATGTCTATTGCTTCCATTTCGGTATTGATAAGCTGGCTCATGATCCTCTTCACGCTGATCTTCTTCCGGCGCCGCATGTCCCGTGAGCGAGAGATGCCCGCTTTTCCCACGCCGCTTTATCCATACAGCATTTACTTTGCGGCGGCCTTTCTCATCATGACGATGGTTCTCATGGCCTTTATCCCGGACATGCGCCCGTCCCTGGTCGTCGCGCCCGCGTGGGTATTGTTACTATGGCTGATATACGTCGTTCGTCGAAAGGACTCCCGGAAATCGGAGAAATCCGTTTCCGAAGAATGTTCCTTCACAGAATGATTCGCTGATACAGTGTTCTTCTAATTCAGGATGCGAATGCAGAATTGCAATTGTTCCTGAAGGCCTCAAAATCAATATCTGTCCTCCGTTGAAGATTACAATCGGCGATCATTAGTCTGATCAAATAAAAAAAGCAGGGCTAATTGACCCTGCCTTTTTGCTGAAAGTGAAAAAATATTACTGCTGCCGGAAATTATGTTCTTATAGTTTGAGGCGTGAGTCCAATGAGACTCCGCAAAATGGGCAAAAGCGAATTTTTGATGAAACGGAAAGAGGCCTGCCCGGATAGTTTACCGCACAACCAATGCGACCCCGGCACTGCGGGCAACTGAGGCCGAGCTCCAGGAACGTGATGGCTCCCATGGCAACAGCAAATCCAGCCAATGCCACGTAGGACATAACCGTATAATCCGGGCTTATGATTAGACTGACCAAGAATACGGCCATTCCTGAAACCATTGCTATGACGGCTTTACGTTTTTGGGTATTGATTATCTCTCGTATCTTCATAGTCCTCATATGATGTTGTCCTGTCAGCGAAATTATATCATCCCAAGAAGCATTACACGAACAAGGTAAAGAAACCAGATAGCAACTACCATACCAAATTATTGCTTATGGCAAAGCGCAAATAAGAATTCGTTTTTTTGTCTTTGATTATCATCTGTTAAACATCAATATGTATTAGTTGAGCTGCTCATCTCTGAAAACGCTTAAACAAAAATCAGAAATTTTCACCAATTGTCCGTCAATTTCGCATGACTCAAAGAAAGCCATCTTGCAAGAACCCATGCCTTCCGGGGCAAATCTTTTTGCGGGAGCGGAGCCGAATCTGCCCGGCAGCACAATGAAACCCCATGAAAAGTGCTGTGGACTGGGTATTGAGATATATGATAGAAAGCAGGATACATGATATTGTTAAAAATAAACGTTAGGAGAATGTTTTATGTTTCAAAATATTCCGATGGCAGAGAAAGAATTGATTTATATGGGGCTGAAGAAATTAGTTTCTGCAAATACCGGGCAGGGTTTTCGTAACGGAGATCAGGGACATAATGTCTATGTCCTGGGCAGCAAGGGTAATTTGCCTGAAGCTGAACCTGATTTTCCGGGGAAGCATGTGCTATTCAAGATGCTGAGAGAACTGAGCGACGATTTTAAAGCTAAAGGCCATACGGGTGAAGCCTGGTGGTATGACTTTTCCTCATGGGGAAATTTCTGTAAATTTGCATTGGAAAGTTTCAAGAAATGTGAAGGCAAGAGATCGGGCGTGTGAATGGTCGGGTGTTATAAGAACAGGAAAGCCCCAAGCGATTGAACTGACAGTATCCGCTTCGGGCTTCCCTTAGAACAACCTCTCTCCGAATGAGAGAAAAGCGGAGGGAGGAAGCTATAGTTAAAATACCTTT
>Ga0182021_10000276_pt1 | contig 52408 bp, 90 predicted proteins | sample 612E3MmetaG_FD_120493 | JGI IMG/M metagenome (GOLD analysis project Ga0182021, IMG submission 120493) | Permafrost microbial communities from Stordalen Mire, Sweden - 612E3M metaG (Illumina Assembly) | ecosystem: Environmental > Terrestrial > Soil > Wetlands > Permafrost | place: Sweden... | reverse complement strand
TAACGGAACGCAAATAGGCTTAGTAAAATTACGGATATGAGAATAAAAATAACTGAAAACGAAAATGGAACTTGGAGTTTGTACAATCAAACTGAAAAGCGTTTTATTATAGAAAATGGAACAAAACAAGAAGTTGATGAACTTAAAAAACAGATAGACCAATTAAGAAGAGACCGAAACGCTTTGAAGCGAGGAGTACGGTAGTAATTTTATTGAGCCTATTTGCTGTTATAGGGTCGTTTTAATGCCCTATAACTACTATATGTACGCAGTAGTAGTTATATCTTTAATAATCAATTAATTAAAGTGTTAAATTTGTTAAAAAATCGAAAGTAAAGAAATTAGATTCCGAAAATAATTGTAAATGAAGAAGCGAAAGCGAAATTATAGATGCCCCTTATGCGGTAAAACAATACCAAGAGTAAGCGACAAACAATGGATTAAGTCAATGTGCGGTGATTCAGAGAATAAGATGACTAGGCTAATATTAATAAAAAAATGAAAAAGTTTTTAGAGGAATACAGAAGCTTTAAGCAATTCAAGAAATGGAGTCAGTATTATCGATTCTGTTGGATACCAGTAGGTAAAGAAGGTTACGGTATATGGTCTATAATAGAGTTCTTTGATGACGAATTAAGCAAGATTGATAAAAATAAGTGTGAAATAGTGCAAAAATAAGTTGTTATTATAAAAATAAATTGTACATTTGTGTACTGAACTAAAATAAGGATGAAAAAAAAACCAAAACCAAAGGCTAAAATGTACGGAAACCGCATTAAGGCTATATTACAGCAAATAGAAATGAGTCCACAGGAACTAGCGGATATTATAGAATCAACCCCATCTCATGTGTCAAGGATTATAAATGGGCAAAGAAGGTGTATTAGTTTACCGATAGCAATTAAAATAGCACAGGCGTTAAAGACTCCAGTAGAGGAAGTATTCATTTACGCAAAGCCAGTACCAAAAACTAAAGTTGAGGAAGATGGAAACTAAAGTAAAGCGCAAACGAATAACTCCAAAGAAAGTGTTAGTGTTCTCTACAAGCTCACAAACTACCGATGACACTAATCAACAAATAGTTGTTAATAAATAAATTGTACATTTGTGTAATTAAGTATTACATTTGAAAAATAAATAAATAAGTATGCTATTAGAATACGCTAAAGACTCGTTCCAAATTTATCTAAGTAAGAAAGATTTTGTTAGTGCTTCTGACATAAAATCGTTTATTAAATCCCCTAGATACTACTATTATAAGGCTTTTGAAGAAGTAAGGAAACAAGATGATAAAACAGGTCGCCATTTTGCCATAGGGAGCGGTTTGCACGAAGTTATACTAGAGCCACATCAATTTCATTCAAATTATGTTGTTGCTCCAAAATTCGATATGAGGACAACGGTTGGGAAACAAGATTATGCTGAGTTCAAAAAAACGAGCGAAGGTAAAACCCTGTTATTCGAGGATGAATTTGAAATGATTGTTAACATGGGAGAAATGGCATCCAAAAATGATACATTTGTCGAATTGATAAAAAACTCAGCTAGGGAGGTTTCGTGTTATAATGTAGATGAGGCAACAGGATTAAAAATAAGAACCCGTCCAGATTCTCTTTGGGTAGAAAGAAGCACTATAACTGACTTAAAGAGTTGTTTAGATTCTTCTCCTAAGAAATTTAGAAGCGATGTTTATAGTCTAGGATATAATATTACGGCTGCGTTTTATATGGACTTTTGCGAAATCGACAGGTACATTTTTTCGGCATTGGAGAAGGAAAAACCAAACCAAATGTCATTGTATATGCTTGATGATGATTTAGTTCAAAGAGGACGTGAACAATACCGAATAGCATTAACCCTAATGAAATGGTGTAGGGAAAACGAATATTACCCTGACTATAACGAATACGAAATCCTAAAGGAATGTTTGGATTTAAACACCCTACAAGACTTTTTCGATACAAAAAACAGAAGTGAAAAAATAATAATTCTAAAATAACAATGGCAAAAGAAGTACAAAGACTAAAAATCAAAGAACCAATAGTTGTAAATGAAATAACTATTCAAGTCTATGGAGGTGATGTTAATACAGAAATAGTGAAATATTCTGACGGAAAGATAGCAGTAATATATACCAGCAAAGAAACTGGACAGAAAATGACTGGAATAATATCATCAACAGACGAAAAAATAATCTGGCAAAAAGCCCAACAGCAACAAGGATAACATGACAAAAGAAGAAAAAATAGTGCTAATTAAAAACTGTGCAATGGCTCAGAACGAAGAAATCACAGACGAGGTTTGGGAAGATATGAATAGAAGTCAAGGATTTACTCGGTTCTTGGATAGCATAGCATTAGCGATGGATATGCACTTCAATAGACGGGCAGCTAACCTGCTTCAATTTGAAAGGGATTATGTTAATTCAGCCCAAACAGTTCCAATAGATGAAGTCCTTTTGAGATATGGGATTTACACAGCAAACAAAAACCAAAATGGATAAGAATTCAACAGATAAAATAGCATTCGTAATGCAAAGTGCTGTCTTAGGTATTCTTTTATGGAAAATGATACAAAAATCATGTAAAGACAAAGGAATTGATATAGCAGAAATCATCGAAGACGAAAAAGTAAGAGATGAAATATTTGACATAATTACTACAAATTGCAGTTCGTTAGGAATTAATAAAATGGCTATCGTAAATGAATTAACATCGAAGGTAAGGAACGAAAGAATGAAGCGTAAGGAATCTGAAAAGCAGATTAAGTATTTTGAGGACAGGATAGCATTTTTTGAAAGAAACATTAAAGCAGTAGAGCGTAGAAGATTAAGACGATTAGAAGTTAAGGAAAACAAATTAAAACAAAAATAATGTATAAAGTATCAGAAAATTTACTTAAAAAAGTAGCAAAGCAATTAAAGGATTATAACATCTTAGTAGCACTACTACAAATAGACGGTAATTACTTAGGTAGTCACTACAAACTGGAAGAAATAATCAAAGTAAAGAAGCTAGTTAAATCTTACTTGAACGAGCCAAAAATAACAAAATTAACTATTAAGAAATCCTTAAAAGTTCGTAAAACCTTAGATACGAAAAAATTTGAGTTCAACAAAATAAAGTTAACAAAAAAGAAATAGTGTTTAAACCCCATAGAAATATTTGTATAGAGTGTAATACCGAACAATTAGTAGTTGTAAAGAAAGGCTATTGTGCGAGATGTAACCATAAAATAAAGGGGAAAGTACCATACAAAATAAAACCAATGAGCGATAAGAGAACTGCCGATAATAAAGTGTATTTGGAGCTTAGAAAAGAGTTTTTGAAAAACAATAGAGTGTGTCCTATAACACTAAAACCAACAGTTGAAGTCCACCATTTGCACGGGGGAAAGGACAGAGATAAGTATTTTTTAGATACTACTACATGGTTGGCGGTTAGTAGAGAAGGGCATTTGTGGGTGCATAACAACCCGATTGAAGCAAGAGAAAAAGGTTACTTAAAATAAGCCAAAATATGTTTGAAACAGAGATAGATTTACTTAAACGTGCAGGGGATAAAAAAGAATTGACCCGAATCGAAAAAATAAAAGTGTATTGCTTTGCTAAATTGTTGGAGGGAATACTTATAATAATGATGCCTAAAATTAGGGAACATCAAAAACGTAAACATGATTTAAAAAACAAATTGAGACATTTTAATCCGATAATAAAAGAAGGGCTTTTAGGAACTAGAATTGATTGGGTAGGTAGAGATAAGCCATTGACAGATGAGGAATTGAATAATTTAACAAAATGATGAGTAGCTTTATTGAGATAAACAACTGCAAACACTACTTTTTGAACGAAGAGGGAGAGGATAAAATTTACTTTATCCACAGTAGTTTTTTAGTAGATGAAGATTATACAGTTAAGCACCCATTCGGTAGAGTTTATAAGCCAAAAGGATGTGTTGACACAATAATAAGGTTCGTAAGACAGCCTAATAACTCTACATTGATGTTTAGGGTTAACGAGTGGAATAGAGATAGAAACCCGTTCTTTTTTAAGGCACAAAGCTTTTTTAGGAAATTCACAGATAGAGAAAATTATATTTAAAAACGAAAATTATGCTTAAATTAATTCTTAAAATACAAAACTGGTATTGGGCTACAATAGTGAAATACCAAGAGTTAAAATCACGCAATACCCAAATCCATAAGTGCGACCATTGTGGAAAAAGATATACGTTTGATGTTCCAGTAGACGTGCCTTTAGAATACATAGAGTTTGTTTGTGAGAAATGTGTTAAACTAGAGAAAAACAACATAAATGGATAAGACTGTTTGGAAACAAGGATGGCGACAGATAGGTGAAACCAAGAAATACTATCGAAGCAAATGGGAAAATAACTATGCCTGTTACTTGCAGTACCTAAAGGAAAATAAAGCAATTAAAGATTGGAAACATGAGAGTAAAACATTTTGGTTTGAGGGGTTAAAAAGAGGCACGTTATCATACCTGCCAGACTTCTTAGTTATTTACCATGATGGAAGGGAAGAGTACCATGAGGTTAAGGGATGGCTCGACCCAAAGAGTAAAACAAAGCTCAAACGGATGGCTAAATATCACCCAAAGGTTGTAATAATTTTGGTGCAAAAAGATTGGTTTAAACGAAATAATAAATTAGGTAAAACTCTATTAAAAGGATGGGAATGATGGAAAATAAAATATACATATCTGGTAAAATAACAGGGCTAAAATACTGCGACCCATTTATTCGATTCAGAAGTGCTGAAAAGGAGTGGTTAAAAGCAGGTTATGAAGTTGTTAATCCAATGGTTTTAGACCATGACCACGATAAGAAATGGGCGAGTTATATGAGGGTTTGCATCAAGGCTTTGATGGATTGCACCCACATATACCTAATGAACAATTGGCAGGATTCAAATGGGGCTATAATTGAAAAAAACTTAGCGGATGAATTAGGAATAATTTGTATTTTTGAAAAATAATAATGTCTAATGGTGTAATTGGCAACACGACTGATTTTGGTTCAGTAGAGTCTAGGTTCGAGGCCTGTTTAGACAACAAAGTGAATTATGAGTAAAAGCAACGAATATCTAAACAGATGCCTAGATGTTATGAAAGCAGACGCTAACATATCTGAGGAAACTCGTATAATCATGTTCTGTGAATACGCTAGGTTGGTAGTTGAGGAAAAGAAGCATTACTACTGTTCGAGATGCCGAAAAGCGATAATTTCACAAACTCCAAATCCTAATAAAAATACCTAAAAACGAAAAATATGAAAATACTTAAATGGTTATTTAGTAAAAATGAGGTTAAAAAAATAGATGAGCCTAAAGATAAATTTGTAATAGAGCATTATCCTCTAAGTGGATTCTATACTGTAAAATACAAAAACGGTTGGCTTAAAACAGGTTACAGAACTGGAGTTGTAAGGATTGATACACTATTCGACGTAGTAGACTTATATAAGTCAGAGGAAGAGGCTAAAGAATCTATTGCCCGATTCAAAGAGCAAAAACTCAAAGTATTGGTTACTTATACCGACGTGGAATAAAGGTAAGGATTCTTACGTTTATGTGAACAAGGGCGTTTTTTACTCCTGTAATTAAAACGAGGGGAATTATCTGTTTTTTAGTTGTAAATTTCATTAATGTATTGTAACTTTGCTACTTATCGCATAATATGACTGAAAAAGAAAAGATATTACTAGCTTTAGGAACTGGCTTGATTTTAAGTGATATTGTACCAACAATCGCAGATTTTTTCGTTTTCAAAAAAGACCAAGAGTTAAAAGAAGAGTTAGAGAAGGGCATTATTACGCCTAAACAATATTGGGAAAAATTCGCATTCGCATACTACACATATAACCCGATATATTGGGCGTTGTTATTAGGAGCTTCAATGTACTTAGGTAAAGATTATACTCAAAAAAGAAACATAATGATTAGTTTAATTACTGGTGGGGCTGTCATTGGCGTACTAGCAAAAAACATTAAGAAGGATGAAGAGTTCTACTCCAAACATAAACTTGTTGCGAAATAATGGATAAAATAGCAAAAACAACAAACGCAAAATTAGGCGGTCTGACTGGCGGAAAATCTCACGATGACGGTGGAGTTAAAGCTATTATAGTAGATACTAATAAGCCGATTGAAATTGAACTTGGGGAGGCTGTGGTAAATAAGGAAGCGGTAAAAAAACATTGGAAAGAATTATCAAAAATAAATCAAAGTGCTGGTGGCGGAGTGCCTATACTAGACCCAAATAAATTAGGTGAGTCAGAGACAAAAGAATTAAAACTTGGCGGTAATTTAAAACAGACCTATGTTGGCGAAGTTGGTGAATCGAAAATTGCACTTGGGAAAGGTTTTATTAACCAATTTGATGGCAAAAAAAGATTTGAGATTAGCGATAAAAAATTTAAAATAATAGCTAATTTTGATGAGTTGCGAAAACTCGCAAAAGAAAATTCCCCTAAAGAAACCTATATTAAGTTAGATGAATTAGTTAAACATGACTTATTATTCAAGGCATATCCCGAATTAAAAGATTTAGAATTTACATTTTTTTGGAATGACAAAGTTAATTCATTTGCATATTACAGACCGTCAACAAATACGATAAATTATAATTTTTATGGAGAAGCAAAGCAAATATCAATGGAGAGAAAGAAGTCAGGAAGATTTGGACGAAGAGATATTAAACACCTTAGACGAAGAGTGTTGCTGCATGAGTTACAACATTTTGTCCAATCCGTTGAGCATTTTGCTAAAGGTACTTCTGAAATACGAGAATACAACAGACTTTTGCAAGAAAATGGAATTGACGAAAGAACAATCAGCTTGGATGATGAAAAAATTTACAGACAGATTGCCAAAGAACGAAATAAAAATTCAGCAGGAGAGTTAGAAGCCAAAGATACCGAATACCGAATTAATTTAACCGATAAGGAACGCAAAAACATACCTCCATTATCACATAATAAATATGAAATAAAAGATGTAGATGTTAGATTTGAAAACGGTGGAGGAATTGGAGGCACATCGGATAGTAGTGAAAGCGGAGGGGTGACATTAGGAGGAACAATGACTTCTAGTATGAAATTGGGAGGAAAAATAGAAAAAGTAATGAACGAATACAAAGAAGGTGAATTAAAAACTTCTTATGGCAAAAAAGTAACTAATCCTAAACAGGCAATAGCTATCGCAATAAGCGAAGAAAATCGCATGGATACTGGAGGAAGTGTCGGAGAGGAACAAACAAAAAATATTAATACAATGGAAAAAGAATTAAAAAAAGGACAAAAATATGAAGGAAGTTCTAAAGGCACTGGAGCTTTGTATGAATTTTTTACACCTGATGAAGCAGTTAAAAAAATGTGGGAATTAGTTTACGAAAACGGATTTAAAGTTGGGAACATATTAGAACCAGCGTTGGGAAGCGGTAGATTGCTTAAATATGCGCCAAAAAACTGTAATTTAACAGCATTTGAAATAAGTAAAGAAAATTTTAACGTATCAAAAGAGGTATTGAAGCCGTACTTTAATGAATTAGACATTTACAATGACAGATTTGAGACTGCATTTTTAGAATCTCCTAGATTTAACACTAGAATTAAAAAGGGAGTAACGTGGCTAAAACAATACCCGTTCGATTTAGTTATAGCAAATCCTCCTTATGGCGAATTTACAGGTCTATATAAGACTCATTTTAAATTTAGTGGTCAATTTGAACATTGGTTTATAGAATATACGATGAAGTTAGTTAAAAGCGGTGGATTAGGCGTATTTTTAGTGCCTAGTTCTTTTATGCGTAATGGCATATCATACAATGATGTAAAAAAACGTATATTTGAAGAGTGTAAACTTATCGATGCTTACAGGCTACCAAGTAATATATTTAAAAAAACACAAATAGGTACTGATATAATAATTTTAAAAAAGAAATAATTATGGAAACTAACGAAATTGATAATAGAATCAAAGAAATATTGACTAATTGTGAAAAAAACGCCCTAGTATTTATTTGTCAAACAATCCAGACTGAATACGGAATGGATTACTGTATTGGTAGGATAAAAGATATTTTACTAAAAAATAATAATTTTACTATTAAAAATGCAATAGCGCATTTAGAAATAGAATTAATAGAACAAAAACTTTATTAAAGATGGAAAAAAAATCACTCGCTGCAATTAGAATAGAGGCAATAGATAAATTGCAAAAAAAATATAAAGGAAACGAAGAATATATTACTCAATTAAGAAATGGTTTTATTCCAGATGAATTAGTATTAGATTATACTGATTTTATGAGTGAATTTGCTAAAGGAGTGGCATTAATTGACCCTACTGACTTTGAATTATCTCAATATAGTAATTGGTTCTACTTGAATGATAAAAAAATAATAGGAAAAGAAGTGAAAGGAAGCGGATTTATTAATCCAGTCGTAACAAAAGGCAGCATAGATGAGTTAAAAAATATTGAATTACCGTTAGCGATAAATATTGATTTTGATAAAACTAAGGAGTCTAAAAAAGATTTTATTAAAGAGCATATAATTTTTGCCAAAGTAGATAATGGTGCAAGGAAACCTATTGAAAATGATAATGACTTCTTTGAAAGTAAATTATTAGAAGATGCCGAAGATAAAAGTGTTGTAAAACAAGCTAATCCAAATGAAATAATTACGGTTGAGGAAAGTTTAAAAAAATACAATGATGCGATAACTGACGATGAAATTAAAGCATGGGTGTACTATAAAAGACTTTATGGGAATCCAATGTACGGATACGAAAAATACTATTTAAAAACACAGTCAGAGTCACAAAATGTAATTGTTTCAAAAGAAAGTTTGAGTTTAAAAGACCAACAATTTAGAGACGTAAAGACAATTCCGCCAAATACTCAAATAGGTATTAAAACAAAGTTTAAAAACAATTATGACAACGAAACATATATAGTTGTTAAAAATGAATTTAATGAACTTTATTATGTGCCTCAATCTAAAATAGAGGAAAAATCAATAGGAAATAAAGTTGATATATCTGAATTAGATAAATTGGTTAAAGCAAAAGCTTTATGTTATAATGCAGGAGAATATCAACCTATTCCTATTTATTTATGGGGAAATCTATACGACATTAAAGACGCTCTGTTAGGTAAATATGATAGGGAATTAGAAAAACTAAATGGTGGTTATATATCCGAAATAGAGTCTAAATTTGGTTCTGATATTGCTGAATGGCATAAGGAATTAATTAATGACGCACTAAAGGAGAAAGGGGAACTATTGTTTAATAACCCAGATAGGAGTAGAAGACCGTTTTTGTCTAGGGATAATAAGCTAAGTGATGAGTTTAAGATAAAGGAATTAAACGAAGTGGCGGGTGTTAATTTTGAAAGCATTTATAAAGAAAAAAGAAGTAGTTTTAAAAATAGCAGAAGTTCTGAATATAAAGAAAAATACAGTAGTTATGAATATAATTACGATACAGAATATACACTTTTTGAAGCGTTTGAATTTTGGTTTGATGCCACTATTAATGATACAATGCTTGAAAATACTACTAAATTAAACATAAAACGACTTTATATAAATGAGGCAAATTATTTGAAAAGTGGAGATGAGACCAAAGAAGATATTGAAGCAATAAAATTAAATGCAAAAATTGAAGGGGAAAAATTATACAATGAATTTATATCAACGTGTCTTTTAGATAAGGATATATTTTTGTTAAATACTTTATTCAATAAGCAGTATAATAGCGTTGCTAAACTTAATGTATCTAAAATACCAGTTGCATTTGAGGCAAATAAAAACGTATTTAGTGATACTGATTTTATCCTTAAAAAAGTACAAAGAGATGGATTAGCCTTTATTTCTGCGACTAATGGAGGATGTTATGCTTATGGAGTTGGATTCGGAAAAACACTCTGTGCAATACATACAATAGCACAAGTGATGAAAGAGGGTAAAGTTAAAAGACCTTTAATTATTGTGCCAAAGCCAGTTTATAAAAATTGGGTAAAAGAGATGTTTGGATTTTATTCAAACGGAATAGATACTTCGTTCAAAGAGTTTGAAGGAGCTAAATTTATTAGTGGAGCATTGACTGGGCTTAACTATAAATTCAACGATTGGACTAATTTATCAAATGATGACATAAAAAATAAAGAAATTGAGCCATACACAATTACTCTCGTTACATATCAGGGGGCTGAAAAAATAGGTTATAGTCCTGCATTAAGAGAAGATTTTTCAACGGAATTAGGCACTATATTAAAAGGACAAAATGTAGGCTCAGAGGACGGCTCGAAGAAGAGTGAACGTGAAGCCGAGATACAGAAACAAAGTATATATTCTAAGATGGGTATAGCAGAAGCAGACACTAAAATAGATATTGATGTTTGTGGATTTGATTATATAATAGTTGATGAAGCACATAATTTTAAAAATGTATTTGGTTCAACCGCATTAGATGAGGACGTTAAGGATAGTTGGAGAATACCTAGAAAAAATAGCACAAAAAGAGCTATAAAATTATTTTTAAATTCTCTTTATATTCAGCGTAAATATAATGGTAATGTCGTATTATTAACGGCAACTCCATTCACAAATAGTCCATTAGAAATATATAGTATGTTATCACTTATTGGATATTCTTATTTAAAAAAATACGATATTCAAAATATGCAAACATTCCTAAGTCTATTTATTGAGACGATAAGTGAATACACAGTAGATGCAACGAATAAAATTAAAGTAGATACTGTTATTAAATCATTTCAAAATAAAAATATTCTTAGAGATATATTATATAGACATTTTGACTATCAAGATAATCCAGAGTTAGCGGGGGTTTCGAGACCTTGTAAAATTAATTTTCCTAATTCAAAGGTAAATACATATTTGCAGATGTCTAGCACTCAATTAATCGCTCAAGGTTATGTAGTTGAAGAGGCTCAAAGTTTCCATCCAAAAACAAATAGAGGGGCTATGGGAAGAGCGTTGAATTGGGCAAAGAGTAATTCATTAAGCCCTTTTTTAGTACCTAATATTCCGTCATTTGAAAGTATAGAGGAATTTGTTAACGAAAGTCCTAAGATTAAATACACAATAGAGTGTGTTAAATCCGTAAAAGAATATGCCGAAAACAGAGGACAGAGCGTGTCTGGACAAGTTATTTATGCGAATAGAGGGAAAGATTTGTTCCCGACAATAAAAGACGCACTTAATCAAATGTGTGGATTTCATCGCAAAGTTAAATTTGGAACAGAAATAGTTGACGAAGTTGAAATTGTAACATCTGCAAATAGCATAGCTGATATTGAACGTAAAGAAATAATTAAAGATGCTTTTAATAAAGGATTTGTAAAAGTAATAATAGGCACGTCTACAATTAAAGAAGGCGTAAATTTACAGGAAAATGGCTCTGTATTATATAACTTAGACTTAGATTGGAATCCTACTGACTTCACTCAATTAGAAGGAAGAATACATCGTCAAGGTAACAAATTTAAGTATGTTCGTATTGTAGTTCCTTTGGTTCAAAACACATTAGATAGTTTTATTAATCAAAAATTAGACGAGAAAAGTAAGCGTATTGCTACGATTTGGGATAAAGAAAGTGATAGCAATAAAATTGAGGAAAATGCAATGATTGACCCAATGGAAATTAAATTTGCTTTAATTGACGATAAGGACGAGTTGGTTAAAATGAAGTCTGGCGAAAATGAAAAGAAATTAGCTAAAAAATTATTAATAGCAAAAGATAGGTACGAATCGATATTTAAAATAGAAACATCTAAAAATGATTATCTGTACAATAAAGAAGAATTGAAAGAAAGTGCAGAGGAAACAACTAATCGATTACAGAAATTTGACAGTTATTTATTTAGATTTAAAGGCGAAAAACAAGATTGGGAAACTAAAGATAAAGAATCGATTGATAAGTGTATCAAATACACAAAAGAGGCATTGACATTAATGAATGATTATTTGAATAATGGCGATGTAAAATCAATAGTAGAGGCTAACAGACAAATGAATACCCGAAGTTACTATTTTAAATACGATGGAAGGGAATACGATTATAGTGATTTATCAATGTTGTACAGTGCATCAAGAGATTATGGCAGCACGAATAAACTATACGGCAGACATTTACAATTAATGGTTGCAAATTACGGTGATTGTAAAAAGTTTGAGAGAACAGTTTTAAATAGCTACGACTTAACTTTAAATGATGATTTAAGCATAATTAAGAATAAGTTTAAAGACGAATTAACGGAAGTCGAACAAGCTATTGAGTACACTAAGACGGAAGAATATAAACTTAGTGTTTTAAACGAAATAGAAGTTGAATTATCTAAAAGAGCTAAAATTACAGGATTTGTAGAGGATAGGGTTTCTGAATTTGAAACAACAAACAATTTATTAACGTATCCATTCGACAAAAAAGATGCTGATAATTGTGAGTTTCCAATAGAAGATAGCAAGTATAAAGACTTTAATTTAGAAGGAGATGTGTCGAAATATGAGGTTAAGGATACTGACGCTATAATTAAAACAACCAAAGATGTTAAATACAAAAAAGAAGAGCCTAAAATAACATTATTATCAAAAGAAGCGATAAAATTTGTTCCTGATAGTCAATACAGGATAATTAAAAATAATATTGAGTTTGAGGACGCTAGAATAAGGATTAATGAGCAAGTTATTAACTTGCCTATGCCGTATGGAACTGATGGAATATCAACTCCAGAAAAAACAGTATATATTCATTATTTTAGAAGCGGAAGCGATTGGTATGTTTTAGAAAATGATAGTGAAAACGAAAAACTACAATGTTTTGGTTATGTTATTTTAAATGGAGATGAGCAAAATGCAGAGTTCGGATATATCAATGTTGAAGATTTAAAAAAATATGCAGAACTCGACTTATATTGGACTCCAGTAAAAATGAAAACGCTTTTATCGGACGAGGAAAACGAATCTTATAAATCTTATACAGATAGTGATTTAGAAATAAATGCTGATGAAAATGAATGGAAAGAGGCTGTTGAAACTTTAAATATGTTAATAGTAATTGGTGGCAATAAAAAAGACGTTTCTGAATGGAAAGAAGCGGTAGATACATTAGAAATGTTGCTATCTGTAAATCAATAAATAATTGTAAATTTGTAAAAAATATAAAAAATGACGAAAACAGAAATTAAATCAAAGATAGAAGACCTTACAAAAAGGGCATCTAATAAAAGTCTACCAGCATCGGCAGTAGCCTCTTTAAATAAAATGATAGCTGATTTAAAATCACAGCTAGACAACAAAGTTATAGAAGAAGGGTTAGCTGAACATAAAGGAGGCTCAACTACTGCCAAAGAGGAAAAAGATAAATTAAAAAAAGAAGGATATAAAGAGAAAAGTGGCAAATTCGTAAAAGAAGCAAAAGAAACTAAAAAAGAGAGTAAAAATGACTACGATTGCGATGAATTAATAAAAGACGCTAAATTAAAACAGGCTAAACGAAAAGCAGCAGCCGAAAAACGAGCAGAAGCACCAAAGAAAACAGAGGTGACTAAAGCTAAAGAAAAGATTGAAAGAGCGCATGAATCTATTGAGAAGCAAATTAAGGCAGGTAAATTCAAAAAACCTCAGTTACAAAAATTAATTGAGGAAACAAAGGATTTATTAAAATTATTAGAAAGTAAATTATAAACCAAATAAAAACAAATAAGTATGAGCGAGTTAAAATATGCGTATCAAAAATTGATGGCTGAACACAATCTAAAAGAATCTGATTTAAGCGAAGATGCTAAAGTAGGAGCGTTAGAGATTAGAAAAATAGATAATGCTATTCAGTTAGCCGACAGAAACGGAAGAAAAATACAGAAGCCTACATTTGCTAAATTAAAAGCTATGGATAAATGGGTGGTAAATGAAATCTTGGACATGGTAAATGACACGGATAAAAACACTGATGAAATACCCCATGATGCGGAAGAGGTTGTTGAGGAAATTAAGGAATCTGAGGTTAATCCAATAGAGGAAACACCCAAAGAAGAAGTTATGGAAATAGAAACGAATCCTAAAGGGCTACAAATAGATGTTGATTTAAAGGCAGCGTTTGAATCAGGTAAAACTACAATCACGTTGGAGGAACTTAAGGGCATCTCAAAAACAGCGTATGACATTATATTTGAGACTTACGATGCCAATGATGATAACGGAGTAGATACAACTAATTTTTTGCTTGTAGAGACCGAAGAAGAAATATTCACATTAACTAAAAAATAAGAGATGTCGCATAAAGGCAAATATTCCATTGTTGAATACCATTATAAAACAAAAGATATTTTTAGTGATGAATTGATTGATTTAACTGGTTTTAAATTTTTTAATGGAGAAATAACAAACGAACAGGCATTTAAGCATTTTAAAAAGGAAAGGGGCGTAGATTTAATAGATTCAAAAATAAAAATTTACGAAAATACTGATTTTGATAGGAGTAACTTTTTAAATTATGTCAATAAAAAGTCTAAAAAATATTATGGCTCACCTATAAAAGATAAAAAAAGTTTAATTTTCTCATTTACAAAGACGGGAACTAAATTTACAATCAATGAATTTGAAATTTACCTTCAAAATGGTGAAAGAATATTCGTTGAATTGAGAAATAACCAAATATCAATATATCAAAAATAAAAGAAATAAATTTAATTACACAAAAAAAATAAGAAAATGATAACAAAATTCAACACAGGAAGCGTATCAGTAAGCGCACCATCAAGTGCAAGTACAGGAAGTAGTAGTAACGCATGGATTTATGTAGTAGTAATCGCAGCAGCAGCCTATGTAGGTTACAAATACGTTTACCTCCCATACGAGGCTAAGAAAAAAGCAGAAGCGCAAACAAAATAAAACTTTTTACAATGCAATTAATCGACAAAAAACAGCAATTCGCCATCAATATTTTAATAGCCACAGTAGGCGTAGTAACCGCCATTATTGGAGTTATGGCTTATAGAGACAACGTGAAGCATCAAAAGGTACAACAGGAACTTTTTGGACTTGATGGGCAAATAAAACAACTTGAACTTGCATTGAAACAACACGAAGCTGAGAAAAAAGGAATAATCTAATTCGTCTGGTGGGTAGTTTCTCAATTCTACCGTAACAGACCATAAGCCCCCGTTGATTCGGGGGTTTTCTTTTGTTAATAACTTTTATTTGGTGGTTAAAAATAAAGTTATACATTTGTGAAACGAAATTTATGAATCTAAAAAAATTAATAAGAAAATTTATGAAAAAAGACCAAGCGTTAGATAGATTAAAGGCTATCGAGAAAGAAACAAAAGAACTACGTAAAATAATAGAAAAATGTGATGAACCTAAAAATATTATTGATAGGATTAAAACGATTTCCGATGCTGTTAATATTTTAGGAGAATCAGACTGCGAAGTAATTGAATTACAGAAATTTGGAAATGCAGGAATTTCTAAACATATTTATTCTTATCAGCAATTGGTAATTATATGCAAAGCATTAAATGAAGGATGGAATCCAAATTGGAACGATAGTAATGAATATAAATATTATCCATATTTCGATATGCGCAGCACTTCGGGCTTCGGTTTTTCTGGCTCGCTTTGCGGTGGGTGGGTGGGGTACGGGTACGAATTTCGGCTCTCGCCTTTGTTTCAAAAATTCAAAATTGGCTGAGTTTGCTGGAAAACAATTCACTCAAATCTATAAAGACTCATTAACAAAATAAAAAAACAAATAAGTATGGAAATAAAATCATTTGCGGAAGCTTGTAAAAAACGAAAAGTAAACCCAAAATCACTCGACAGTTTTAAAAAATTACCAGCAGAGTATAGAAAGTATATGGAGGCTATGTATAAGCTAACTATAATTACAGAGGCAATTAATGAAGGGAAAAAGGCTAATTGGAACGATAGTAATGAATATAAGTATAGTCCATATTTCTGGATTAAAGCTGATGCGAAAAGACCTTCGGGCTTCGGTTTTTCTAGCTCGACTTACGGTGGGTGGGATTCGAATACGAGTATCGGCTCTCGCCTTTCATTTAGAAAAAAAGAAGATTGTCTATATGCAATCAAAAAATTTGAATCACTTTACAAAATAATATTTTTATACATCAAATAAAACCATCAATATGAATTACGAAAAAATAACAACATGGAAAGAAGCGTGTAAAATTCACGGAAATGACCCAACAGCATTACCAATAGTAAATCACTTACCTGTAAAATTTCAAAATTGGCTCATATCTTCTTTTAAATTAGGGATTATTACAGAAGCTATTAATACAGACGAAAACGGTAAAATTTGGATTCCAGATTATAGTAATACTAATCAAAGAAAATATTTTCCTTGGTTTGAAGTAAAATCTACTAAAGATAAACCTTCGGGCTTCGGTTTTTCTCGCTCGGATTTCGGTGACTGGCGTACGCTTACGCATATCGGCTCTCGCCTTTGTTTTGATACTTCCGATAAAGTATATCATATTGAAAAGCATTTTGAACAATTATTTATTGATTTTCATTTAATACAAGAATAAAATAATAAGGTTGTGTAATATCAGAGCTGGGTTCTTCGGGCTTCGGTTTTTCTAACTCGAATTACGATGAATGGAATACGAATACGAATATCAGCTCTCGACTATGTAATAAAATATTGATATTACAGACCTTGCCAACATGGCAAAAAATTACTTCTAAAAATGATAGGCGTTGGTATCGAAAGAGAAAATGACTATTTAAAAACAAAGGAATGAAAAGAATAGGTAATATATACCAAAAAATATGCAACATAGATAACCTTAAACTTGCGGATAAAAAAGCAAGAAAGGGTAAGCATAATCAATATGGGATTCAGATTTTTGACAAGGATAGAGAAAATAAATTATTACAATTACATGAATCGTTAGTTAATAAAACTTATAAAACATCTAAATACACTACATTTAAAATATACGAACCTAAAGAAAGAATTGTTTATCGATTACCGTACTTTCCTGACCGAATCTTACATCATGCTTTAATGATTCATTTAGAAAGTATTTTTGTGTCAGTATTCACATCAGATTCTTATAGTTGCATAAAGGGAAAAGGAATACACGCAGCATCATATAATTTAAGAAATGCCTTGAAAGATGAATCTAATACGACTTATTGTTTAAAATTAGATGTCAAGAAGTTTTATCCAAATGTAAGCCATGATATTTTAAAAAAATTATTGAGGCGTAAAATAAAAGATAAAGATTTATTGTGGCTTTTAGATGAGATTATTGATTCAGCGGATGGTGTTCCGATAGGGAATTATGCGTCTCAGTATTTAGCTAATTTCTATTTAACGTATTTTGACCATTGGTTGAAAGAAGTAAAACGCATTAAATATTATTTCCGTTACGCTGACGACATTGTTATATTATCAGACAGTAAAGAATATTTACACGATATATTAGTAGATATAAGAGAATATTTTGATAAAGAATTAAAACTCATTATAAAACAAAATTACCAAATATTTCCAGTTGAATCTCGTGGAATTGATTTTTGTGGATATGTGCATTATCACGAATATACTAGAATACGAAAAACTATAAAAAAGAATTTCGCAAAGAAGATTTTAAAAACAAAAGACAGGGCAGTTATCTCATCTTATAATGGGTGGCTTAAACACGCTGACTGTAAACATTTATCAAAAAAATTATTAGCTAATGCCAATTAAACAATTCAAAGACCTAAATATAAAAGTTGAACAACAGGCTTTTAGTGGAGAAAAAATAAAAATAAAAAAGATTTTCAATCAACAAATTGATGTACATGATTACCGAATAGTTCCATCTAAATTTGAAGGGATAAGATTAGATATGCAAATATCTATCGGAGACACAAAGCATATTGTATTTACCACTTCAAAATATTTGCAGGAGGCGATAAAACAAGTTCCAAAAGATAGTTTCCCATTCAGAACAAAAATAGTAGAAATAGAGGACAGATTTGAATTCACCTAAATATCTGAAAATGGGAAATAAATACGATTTTGTAGATAATGTGCTAATTAAATTAAAAAGAAAGTACGGTAAGGATGAAGTTATATCCGCTTTAGCTAAACAATTAACAGATAAGGACGTTGAAATAGGTAAACTAAAGTCAGAGATTGATTACTTGAATAGCGAACTAGAGGAAAAGAAGATTGATAAGAAGGTAGGGGTTTTACGTTCCGTTAGATAAATCAACTTGTAAGCAATGACAAGAGGTATAAAAACGCCCCCCTTTGAATCTGCTGGCTACGTAAAATCTAACCGATACTTTATCACCAACTTTATATTTATTTTTTATTAAATTGTAAACCTCTTTTTTACAAGAAACATTAACTTGTCTTGTATTCTCATGCCCTACATTTAGAGTGATAGAAGCCCATTCTGGGTCGTCATTTAACTCGCAGACAGTTCCCTTAATTTCATTGAAGTTCATTTGTTTATCATTTTTATTAAATGACAGAGAGTTTGAAAAATTCTTTAATTCGTTATACTGTTCCATAAATAGATGCCTAATGTTGATGCAAAGTTAATAATTAATTTGAAATTTTAGGCACGTCTATTTTTTTGTACAATTAATTTAGTTAGATTTGTACACTTAACACTTGCTATTTAAAAAAATAATGTCAGAAAAAACAGAGTTAGAAGATTTTGTAAAGCATCTCCAAAAAGGCTTGGAAAAATTGACTATCAAAGAGTTTAATGAGATATTATCGACCGCATTAAGTGTATCAGAGGACAGACAAAAGGGTAAAGAAAAGCAGATTTTATTGATACTAGATTTAGTTAAAGAAGAGTACAATATAACTAAACACGCATTGATTTATAGTAAGGAGAGAGGGAGTGTACAGGAGGCGAGAATGATAGCTTACTGCATATTGCATTTTAATTTGGAGTTACCTATACGATACATTGCAAAACGAATATTCTTTTTAAAGGTGCATAATAGTGTTGGTAGAGCGATATTGCATTATAATAAATTAGATTTGAATATACCTAACCACAGGCAGTTTAAAGACAGGTTACAGAGAATACAAACAAGCGTCATAGTAAAATTAAAAACACAAAATAAATAGCCATGAAAATATATCACAAAGTAGGGAAGCCTAATTACAAAGAAGCAAAATTGATTAATGCTATCAAAAAAACAATAGAAGAAAAAGTATCTAAGGATGCGTCCTATACGCCTACATTCAAAACAGCAACTAATTTTGATGAATTAAAAGCAATTCACAATGAAGTGTGTATTGATAGTGTAGAGTTTACAGAAGTGCCAAAAGGCGAAGAAACTAAATCAAGTGAGGATGCTCATAAAGAATTTAGAGACTCTGTAAAGGATACAGTTGAGCCAGTAGTAGAGGAAGAAGAAGTAGCAAAAGACTTTGTTGACCCGTTTAATGAATCTGAACCTAATATTAGGAACTATGTAATGGAGGATGGCTTTAAAGAAGACGTATCTGATGAAACGGTACAAAAAACAACATTTGCAGAACCTAATAGTTTCCAAGAGAGTTTTCAAATGCCGAGTAGCGAAGATGAAAAGGGAGGGAGACCACAAAATACGGGAGGCAATAACCAAAGTGCGACAACGCAAAAACAACCTAAAAAACAAGAGCCGATTAATCCTTCATTTGGTGATATGGATAATGGGCGTAAAAAAAGAAGCACTAAAAAACTATCAAAATTTATTGTAGAAACGGTTTGTTTATTAGCTGAAAAAGGCTGTATTTGGTGGGTTACAAAAGACATTACTGACGATAAATTAATTCAATACGAATTAGAGGATACAATGGATTTGCAAGTTCTTTTATCATTAGAAGGAGGGCAGCAACAAATAGTTAAATCTTGGTTTCAAGGCAAGGTAAAACAAGCGAATAGTGGAGTTTTCAAAATAGAGCAGGAAGATAGACAAGACATGATTGACAGTCTTTACGAATTGTTATTAGAAAAAGGAATAGCGCCTTCTCCTATGCAAGAGGTTTTAATGAATTTTGGTAAAGCTCTCGTTTTAGATTTAGGATTAAAAGCATTCCAAATGTCTGCCGAAATTAATAACGTTTTAGGTCAATTAACTTTGATGCACAAAGAAGAAAAAGAATCGAGGATACAGGCACAGGCTACCACTCACACACAAACACACACAGAAACAACAACGACAACAGATACAGATTTAGTAACGCCAACTCACGAAGAACCAATTGAAACTTTTAGTTCTAATGATACAGCCTTACAAATTGTAGATTAATTTTTGTATTTTTATTGAAATATTTTAAATAAAATGGAACAGAAAACAGAAAAAAAATTAAGAGAATGTGGCATGATGACTTGCATAGGTTTTCAAGGTGTTGGTAAAACATATCAAAATATGCAAGTGATAAGTGATTACGTTAAAGATAAAATTAAAACAGGTGTAAAAGGGCGTAAATGCTTGATAGTCGATAGTAACGGTGAATATGGGCAAGAGCAATTTACCAAAAACGGAGTGCCTAATTTTAACCCCAAAAGGATTGCGTTGAGTGATGTAGAGGCATGGTGTAAGACAGACATTTCTGAATGCAGAAGAATTGATGCAAAAAATGTTGGAATTAAAGAAAAAAAAGCAATTTTAGAATATTTAGTTAGATATGCCCGTAATTTGTTGCTTACAATTGAAGATATAAATTCTTACATCCTTAGTATGACTCACATGGAAGAGATTGTAGGCGGATTAGTGAATCTAAGACATCGTGGCGTTGATGTATTAATATCATATCAAAGACTTAGAGCAGTAGAACCATTAATATATTCTAATAGTAGGTGGATTCGTTTACATTTCAGTTCTGGTCGCATGGAAGATGTAATGTCTAAAATAAATAATTTTGAATTATATAAAATTGCTCAACTAATTGTAAACAATAAATATTCTAGTGGAGACAAAAGATTCTTTTTATACATATCAAACATTGATAATTCAATAAAAGGCAAGTTTACTAAAGCTGATTTTTCTCATGCGTGTAAACAATATTTAAGCATCTATAAAAAACCACTCAAGGAATACGAACAAATGAATGACTGTTCAAAAGAAGAAGCTATTGATGGTAAAACAAAACAATACATAGAAGATTACTACGGAAACAATTGATACAATGGAAATACAAAAACTACAAGAGTTGAACGACCAAAGAAAATACATAGAGAACATGAAGTTATTGAAAGACTCCATACAGGATGCAACAAACTTAATATTTGGTACTAAAATAAAACAAACTGATGCAGAAATGATAAACAACTGCTTTGACGATATAATCAATGTACATGAAATAACCTTTAAAGAGATGTAAGCCATGACACACTACTTAGCAATGTTTTTTTATATTTGGACTCTTTTATTCTTACTGAGTATTATCCTTATGTTATTTAGAGAACAAGGTATTTTAGAGTTCGTAGAAGTTATTAGGACAGCAATAGAACCAAAAGTATGGGTAACGGTATTCCTTTTGATAGTTACTTATTTTATGATGCCGTTTACTATTCCTTACAGTATAGCTTACATAATTAAAAGAAAGTGAACATGAGCCAGTTTAAAATATTAGCAGTAATAGTAACGTGGGAAGTAAGTAAGTACCTAATCAGAAAAATTTTAAATAAATTAAACCAATAAAAAAAGTAAATTATGAATCAAGAAAATGAAACAATAGAAATAGACTATGTTAGCCCATTAGTAGTGGAAATAAAAAACACATCTGATGAAAAAAGAGAATGGGTGCTTTTTGGATTTAATCAATTCAATCAGAAGCCTAATTTTGGCAATAGTGAAGATATTAAAATAACTACACTTGATGGAATTGATTATTCATCTTACTTTAATAGTACATCTAAAGAAGATTATATTATTGGAAAATCACGATACTATTCATCAGAGAAAAAGAATATAAAGGCTAAAGTATTTTATCACGAAAATAATATTTTCAACGGCACTTATACAAGAAAGCAGTTAGATTTATCAATTTTGATGGATGCTTATCAGCAACAAGGCGATATAATTGATTTTACTAAAATTTTCAATATGTCGGCATCTCATCATCTTTCTGGGACAGTTCAACCAAATTCTACACTTTGTATTACATTCTATCCTAGAAAAGAAAATAGTAAAATTCCTAGAACATCTGGATTGAATTGTGCGCCAGTTATAATACACTCAGTCTCTTCGATAAAAACTAAAAATAAAAAAGTTAAAACAAAAAATAAACCTAAAACCAAATAAAAAACAAAAATCATGGAAAACAACAACACACAACCAGCAGAAAACAGAGAAATCCCTAACCAACACTTAGCAGACAGAATTGCAGGTAAAGTTGACGAAAGAGGAACGCCAGTAGACCAAGCATTATCAGAGACTCCAGAAGAGCTACCTACTCATTTAGGAGGTATTGAAATGGAAGCGGATACTACTACGGAATCAGAAGAAGAAAAAGCATAATTAATTTTAAAAACAAATAAGTATGGAAATAGTAAACACAGCTCCTTTAGAGTTATTAAATGCAACCTCTGGGTTCTTAAAAATCAATAATTCAAAGTTAGTTGACTTGAATAAAATGATTGAATTACTTAATGTTCGCAAGGATATTATTACTTCAAGCGAAGAAAAACTATCTGACTTTGAAAACAACGAAAGAGCTATTCTTTTATTGAAAACAAACATGGAATTAGCGAATTTGCACCGAAAGAAAATCGACTTCGATAATGAAATGCAAAAGTATATTGATGGGGCTAGTGAAGTAATCACAGAGATGATAGATAAGTGGGAATCCTTAATTGTAAAGGCTAATAAAGAAGCACGAACAAATAAAGACCTTGCTAAAATCTTGGAGTCTATGGATGAAAAACTATTTGCAGAAAATATTGATGTGAAAATCAATTACTATGTTCAAATTAAATCAATGGTGTACCCTAACCAAATGAAACCAATGTCTGTTGTAAAATAATGCAGATAAAAACCAATAAGCAACTAGATTCTTTGCAGGGTCATATATTAGTTAAAAAAAACTATGTTATGGCTTTGCAGAGAAGAATTGCATTGGCTAGAATATTCTTTTCGAGAAAGACAGATTACGAAAAAAACGAGATTGAAATTTGTGTTTATGAAGCCCAAATTAAAATAAATAACTGGAGTAAGAGTATAGCTAAAGATGAACAAGAATTTACTATTTTATTCAATGATTTTTGTTTAGATTTGGAGGAATTAGAAAAACATTACCACGCCATAATTGATTTAGCAAAAACATCACAATCAAAAAATATTCAAGTAAGACATTTGTTACACTCGGTTAATTGGAAGCGTATAGACGAAAATATTGATGAGAAAATACAATTATACAAAGAATTAAAAGAAGTATTAAAAGAATTTTTTATAACGGAAATTAAAAAGTAAATTATGCAAAAAATAAAAGAAGTATTAAGTCAAGCGGCTAACTTTTTCACAAAGTATTTTAAAAAATATGAAGTAAGGTCGTTAGGAGACCCAATAGTGCTGATGTATAAAAACAATACTAATGAGGATAAAGATGCTATTTTATTTGGATTCAATGATTATTTACAAGATGATAATTTTGGCAATAAGGGAATAGAAATACAAAATCTACAAGTGCCAAATCCTAATGGATACCAAAGAGTTATTAATAGTTCTGGAAATAAATCGTTTAGTGTAGATAAATTTAGAGTTCAATCATCAGATATACCGACTAAATATGCTCGTATAGATGGGGATGCTAAAAGTGGACTTGTTCTTACAGTTCACATTACAAATCCTAATGGAAAAGAATATACGTTTCCAATACAATCTCATATTTATTTAGACAAAAATCAGTTACAGAAAGGCATTATAGATATAAATAAGGAATTAACCATTGATGGGGATACATATATCCATTTTAAATTACGAGCCTATTCGTATTTAGTCTTTTCTTTTTTCCCACGAAAATCAAATTATTTAGGTTATTTTGACATGAAGAAGTATATAAAACAAATGGATAAAATAGGTGAATTTTATAGAATTTTTGATAAGGATATTCAAATATATCCAAAGGGATGGTTAAATTAACTTGGTACACCATAGTAGCTATTTTACTATTAGCCATAATAATGGAGGCAATATTCGTTTCAAGAATAGCATTGATATTGCTAATATTTTTACTTTTACTCATAAAAGAAATTAAGGAATCCAAAAAATGAAAAAAGCATCAATCTGTTTACTACTTAGCAATAACTATGTTGGAACTGTTTATTCATTTGAAAAGAGTGGATTTAAAATAGTAGAAAAAGAATCTGAGTTTGTCGTAAAAGACGCTCCAAAAGAGTATATAAAAGTTATCGGAAATGAGCAAGTAGAATTACTCGTTGCATATCGAAAACATAGCGATGCAAGAACAATAGAATACTTTAAAAATATAGCTGATGAATGTATCGAATTAGAATCAGATGATAATGATGCAACCGCATATAATAAGCTATTCATAAAAGCTAAACACGAATATGTTTGCATTATGCAACCAGATGTTTTTTTACAGGAGCATTGGTTAACAGAGTTGATGCACTCCCACGAAATAATAGATAATAGTGGAGTTGTAAGCATACCAAACAATTTAGATAATGTGGCATTTTCGCCATTATTAGACTACTCAAAAGAAAACTTTATTAATGTATTTATTCCTAACAATAATTTAGTGAATAAGAATGGAGTTTGTTTATTCCTTCGCCAGTATTTATACCTAATCGGAGCGTTTGACGAGAGCGTTATTTTGGACGGAAACGAGTTAAATCAGTTCCAAATGAGATGTACAGCAAAGGGATTTAATAACTATTACATACCTAGTCAGAGCTGCATCATAATACGAGACCACAAAGTATCAAAAAACCAAGCGGTAAGTGACGAAAATTTGAAAAAAACTTTAGCTGAAATGAAAGCAGTTAAAAATTATTATATAGCTTTGATGGATGATTTCACAAGAGAGAACCGCAATAGCCTTCCTGAGTAAATCCTTACACGAGGAAACTTTAAGATTTGCAAATGAAATTGCAGAGAAAACAAAGTTCAATGTTTATATAATTATTGATGACGAAGAACCCATGAGAATCAAGTCAAACGTAGCAATCATTCAAGTAACGGATGAAATAGCGACAATAAACGGTTACAGAGGATGCAATATCGATTCTAACTCTACCCACATAAAAAAATCAGTTATTGCGTATGACAAGTGCCTATTTTATTTCTGTGAGATGAATCCTAAATACGAATTTATTTGGATTATGGAAGATGATTGTTTTATTCCAAGCGTAGATACAATAGTAAATTTACACTCAAAATATAGTGGGTACGATTTAGTAACTCCAAACAATTTTAAAAAGACGGATAACGCTATGGACTGGCATTGGCACAGCATAGTAGACAAAATAGAACCCCTTTATTATTATTCAATGGTATGTGCGATGGGTATATCAAAGGCTACGCTAAATTGCGTCAAAGAGTATGTGCAAAAAAATGACACTTTATTTTATATCGAAGTGATGTTTAATACTCTTTGTATGCAAAATAATTTAAAATGTATAGATGCATTTGAATTAAAAAGCGTAGTATGGCAAGGAAAATGGGACATTGACGAGTTTATCTTATTACCAGATAATATTTTCCATCCACGAAAGGATTTAGAAAATTATCCAAAGATGCGTGAAATGATTGAGGTTTTTAGACGTGAAGGATACGAACCAACGAACAATTTACCCGAATTTATTACCAACCTAATGGTTTCCTAATTTTAATGTGTACAGTTGTGTACATTGGAATAGCTAATAAAATCAATACATACAGCATTTTGATGCCTGTTTGTACACATTAAATCCCTAAATAAAAAGCATTTATAACTTATTTTTGTGTTCAATTAATTATTGTTTAACATAAAACTTAAAGAAAATGTTTTCAACGGAAAATTTAAAAAAAGTAGGCGTAACGTTTGTAGTTGTTTTAGCTGCATTAGCTGTACACCAAAAATTCATTGATCCAATGTTGGCTAAAAAGCCAGTTGTTGCTGCGAAATAAATAAAAAGAAATTTAACACCTTTCTGTAATGTGTTTGCTGATGCCTATTGGTATTCGTGTGACATAACATTAAAAGTTGCTTTAGAAGTGATACGTGTTTAAAAAAACTAATTCAAAAAATTATTAACAAACTTTAAAACTCAAAAAAATGAACTCAAAAGAAAAAGAATTGCTTAACGCAATTAACGGAACAGAGCGTATGAGCGGATTTGACTCTTACGATAATGCAGATGGTGGCGATATGTCATACTTCGATGATATGGACAACTTTGACGGAGACGATATGTCTTTCGCTGATGGTGGTGGTAATCACTCACAAGTGGTTTCTGACCCATACGTTGTTCAATACAACAACACAGGCATCGTAGCTGTAACGGCTATTTTATTTGGATATAACGATTATTTTGGTGCACTTAACTACGGTAACGCAGCAGCAGTAACTATCACTAACTTACAAGGTGGTACTTATGGTCGTTTAATCGCACAATCAAATAACAAGTTCTTTAAAATTGGTAAATGGAGATTCCAATGTTCAACTCCAGCGCAGTTACAAATTACTTTAAACATCAATCACGTTGATGCTAACGGTAAGACTTATACTACTCCGTTGAACTTAAGTATCATGCGTGATGCTTACCAACAACAATCAGATATTATCGACATTACTAAGCCAGTAACAGTTGATGGTAATACTTTCATCACTTTCAATTTGTTAGCTGGTGCAGTATTAACTATCTCTATGTTCCCTACTTCTGTAATAAGCGGTAAAGCTAAATTAAACGGTGGTCACTCTGTGAACTCAGCTCGTGCGCCTCGTTTATCTGGTAAAAACGTAAGCCCTGTTATAATTCAAACATCGCAAGATGTTAAAGGTATCTCTAAAGGATAATCTTTAAATTCTAATATAATAAGCCCTATCTATGAACGTAGGTAGGGCTTTTTTAAAATTAAACTATAAATAAATAAGGATGAAGTCAAGAAAAGAATTGTGTGATATTTTTTATGCTAAATTGAAAAAGAATCAATTTCAAAGCATACAAAGAGAGTGTGGAGTACCAACTGAAAATTTACAAGGGTTTAATAAAACTATTATCCCAATGTTAGAACAGATAGTACCATTAAATTAAAAAACTTAAAGTGGGTAAAAATAAACATAAGAATAAAAAAGAAAGAGCAAAGGAAACTTTGTTATCTACTTTAGCTTACGGTTCAGAATTAGAATCTAGGGCAATGTTAAAAGAAGCCACAGGAGAAGACGCAAAAAATACAGAAGACTTACAAGTTAAATTAGCTCGTATGTACGCTGTTTCACCAAACAAAATTGATATTGAAAAAAAGTGGGCGGAAATACACCCCCATAAAGACTTTATTTTAAAGTACACAAAACCTAAAGAGGAATTGATGCCTTTAAAACCAGATGAATTAGTAGAACTTAAAAAAGAGGAAACGCCATCAATGACATCAACTGTTATACATGATGGGTATTCTAATTGTTCGGGAAATCCGAACTGCTCATGCAATAAAATGTCAAATGCTTGTGGATGTAGTGGATTCAATGGATTCTCAAACGCAAGTGGAAATGAAACAAGCAGTAACGCAATAGGAAATAACCAAAACGCTGTGATGGTAGTTGGTATTGTTAGCGTTGTTGCAATTTTAGGTATTGTATTATTCTTACACCAAAAAAATAAATAAGCATGAAAGTAGAAGTAATTCAAGACGCTCCAGTTTTAATGCCAAACAAAGACCATCAAAATTTTACAACGACAGAAGAAGTTATTAAGGCAGGGGTAATACTAGAAGGAGAAGAAAAAAGAATTGCAGGATTAAGAAGAGGACAACCATTTACATACAGATTATTTTTAACAAACGACAAACAATTTATATACATTAATAAAACAAAACCCATGACAACAACAGAAGTAACTTTAGGGGCAGACGCAAAAGTGTCGCCAACAATCGTAGATATTCCAGCTACAAAAAAAGCAATTACACCAACAATATTAATCGCAGTTGCTACTGGTTTAGCAGCAGGATACGGTTGGTCTAAACACAAAAGCCTTGATAAAAAGAAAACAATTCTATTCACTTTAGGTGCAGGAGTTGTAGGATACTTTGCAGGAAAATATATTGAAAAACGCAAAGGTATCGTTATCAAACCAAGCAAATAATAACAAATTAATCATATTAATATGAAACCAACAGTAGTACAATTATCTGGTGGGACTCCAGAAGGGTCAACAACAGTTTCTTTTGAAGAAGCTTTTGGTGATTATAGTGAAGCAAGGGGAAAAGGACGTGCTAGAAGACATAAGCGCAAAACTGAGCGACAACAAAATCGTATTGTTAGAAGAGGTGCAAGAAAATCAGCTCGTCAACAAAACAGAGAAGCTCAAATGGAGGCTCGTCAACAACGTAAAACAACTCGCCATGCTTATAGAGATGCCCGTAAAGGAGGCGAAGAATCTGAGCCAGAAGCAGAGCCACAAACACCATTAAATCAAGAAGGTGATTCTGCACCAGATAATCAAGGTAACGGTGAGGGAGAATATCAAGGTGAAGGTGGTGGAGAATCTGCTAATGACGAAGGTCAAAACCAAAGCGAAGGTGGTGCAGAATCCGAACAATCTACCGAAGATGCCGAAGTTGATGGGGAACAAGGAGAAAGTGATGACGCTAGTGGATTCACAGGAGAACTTGGCTTCGATGGTATTATAACAATGAGTCCAGAAGACAGACAATGGACAGAGTGGTTTAGTTCTGCGGAAGGTTCTGCTGCGATTAAGCCTCGTATTAAATTACTTTCAAGACGTATCGAACAGCATAAAGAAATTATTAGCCGTCTACAAAGTCATTTAGCTGATAAAGGTGGTTCTGATTCTGTTATTGAAAATAAAATAGCAAAAAACAAAGCTATCCTAAACAACTTAGAAAACGATTTAGCTGGATTTTCTTCATTTGGTGGAGATTATTCAAACGCTAGAGGCGGTAAGAGTGGAGTTGCTAAACGTAGAGCGGAAGTAAGAGCTGCTAAAAAAGAAGCTAGAGCTGACCGTAAAGCTGCAAGAAAGGCTGCCAAAGCTGAACATAAAGCAGAAAGACAAGAACGTAGAGCTGCTAAACGTGGTGGTGATGGTGGTAGTGAAACTCCAGTTGAAAAGGATTTAAACCCTGAGTTTTCAGAACAAAGAATCGAAGTACCAGCAGCAGAAGAAGGAAGCGGATTCTCTGGAACTGGCTTAATTGGTTTAGATGAACAACATGATATAGATGCCCCTGTAACTCGCAAGTTTGATTTAAAATTCTCACAAGCAAGTGGTGAACCAACAAATCATAATGTTAGAAATATCGTTATAGGCGTAGGTTTAGGAGTATTAGCAATCTATTTGATTAAAAAATATAAAGTTTTAGGTAAGTAATATGCAAAATTTTCACAGCGATTTAGCGACATACATAAAAAACCAAAATAATGAAGATGCAACTAAACTTGTTTTAAATGAGTTGGCTAAGTCTTTAGTTAAAGATAGAGAAGACTTTATCGAGGTTTTAAGAAGTGCCGATTTAAGCGTTTTGGATAATGCAACAGACTTACAACTTATTGATGGATTTGTAAAGAACGCACCAAATAATAAGAAATTGTTACTTGGTGCTTCTTTCCTAGTTAATCATAAAAACCAAACTTTAAATTTTGATGGTGAAAGCGAAGTGAGTGATAGCGGTGTTAAAAATTCATACAAAGCAATGGATGAGTTTTTTAATGTAGGTGGTTGGGCTGACGCAATTAAAGGAATAGCAGATGTTGGCGGTAAAATTAGCGGAAAGGTAATGGATACGCAAAATCAAAAGAAGCGTGGAGCATCAACTCAATTAGCAGCTCAACAACAAGCTAGAAGAGAAATGGCTCAAAGCGTTTTGGCTCAACGTCAACAACAAGCTGAATTAAAAAGTAAAGAAAAAGAAACTAAAGCAAAGACTACCAAAACATTATTAATTGTAGGTGGTTCTATTTTAGGATTAGCAATTATAGGCGGAATTATTTACGCAATTAAAAAGAAAAAATAAAATGGACTTTGTAGCAACAGCAGATTTTGAAACCCCATACGTTGTATCAACAGGGCAACCACATAAACCTATTAAAATTTGCAAAAAGCAATTTAAAAAAGGTGAAATTATAACTGGCGAAATTAAAACAGCCAACGGGAAACCTTCTTTTGTTTTACACAAAGGGGTTATGGTTATTCCTTTAAGTGTTGTTAAGCAAGTTATAACTAAAGATATTGTTATCTCTAATTTAGATGGTGAAGCACCAAAAACAAACCCTAAAGTAGAGGTTAAAGTAATTAAAACAGCAGACCAAAAAAATAAGTCTTACATAGACGGAATTATAGTTGGCGCAATAGCTGGATTTGGAGCTACTATCCTTGCTGAAAAACAAGGATGGATAGCAACAGTAGAAAAAAAGAATAGAATTACTGGAGCAGTTATTGGCGCAGTAGTAGGATGTTATTTTGTTTACAGATTTAAAAAATAGAAATTATGATGATAGTAAAAACATCTAATCCAGTATTAGTAAATAATAAGCATGAAAGTGATGCTAGTAAATACATCCCTTTTGATGGAGCAGGTAAAAGTGAAGCTCAAATTAGAGCATTCCAAGATTGGTTGGATATTAAACATCCTAATTGGGTTTTTGGCAAAAATTTGAATGGTAAAGCATTAAATCTAACCAAAAAACAAGGGTATGGAAATTATGGTGGAGCTACTCAAGCAGCAGCTAAATTATATGGCAATGAATTTGATGAAATGATGTCTTCATTAGGAGCTAGTTTAGGCGGAATGGCAATGGGGGGAGACCAACAATCTGCACCAACAGTTGCAAACATAGATACTACAACTGTACCAACTGTTGCTGAAACAAATCGCAGAGCAAAACTAGGTCAAGTATGGCAGCGAGGAAAAGGATGGATTCAAGAAGGGAAACTTCAAGGAGCAGTTGATACAGCAGGAGGATTATTCGGAAGCTTTAAAAATTTATTTGGTGGAGGGTCTACTCCTAGCGCAATAGATACTACAATTCCACAAGGGACACCAACGGTAGGGAAAATGGGAATGAGTACAGGAGCTAAAATAGGCATCGCAGTAGGTGGAGCAGTTGTTTTAGGATTAATCATTTATGCGGTAACGAAAAAGAACAAGTAAGATGCAACAAATATTCCCTAGTGATAATAAAGAAATGAGCTTAAACATTACGATTACTTGTAATGGTAAAAAGCGTTTTCGTGTTTGGGCAGAGGAACTTGGTAAAAAGAATAGTAAGTATGCTGATAGAATGATTGATGTAGACAGAAGCAGAACTATCTATTTTAGTTTTCCAGTTTCTCCAAAAGATTTATTTATCGGTTGCTTAAATGTTAACAATATTAATGACAAGGACTTTGAAGTTAAAATCGAAGAAGCTCCTTTGAAAAAATATAATATTGCAATGGATTCTGAAACAAGGGATTTCGTACAACTAGCAATTAATTTTAGCCAAGTTTGTGGATTTAAAATGCCACAGCCAAACGGAACGGTTTATTCTACTTCTGACGGTAAGTTCAATATTAAATATATGCCACAGATTAAAGATTATTCAAGCGGTCAAGTGATTAACACTCCTGCTCGTATAGGACATAATACTGGAATTATTGAAATAAGTGCTGCTAAATTCATTAAATACACAATCCCAATGCGTGTTATGATTTTGCTACATGAATTTTCTCATAAATACAGAAACCCTAAAATTGGATTGCAAATTAATAATGAAATAGGGGCTGATATTAATGGGCTTTATATCTATTTAGGCATCGGATTTAGTAAAGTTGACGCAATATGTGTGTTCAGCAAGGTGTTTTTAACTGCTCAGAATTCGTCTAACATACAGAGAATTAGAAAGATACAGGATTATATACAAAAATTTGAAAACCAAGAATACGCACAGTTATCATAAACTATGAACCCAGACGAAACATACACAGACGAGGATAGCTACTACGGTAGTCTAAACGATTTCGATGAAGCCGACGTGGTTGAAGAGGATGAGTTTGACAACGTGGATGGTGAATTTGGTTTTGACGAAAACGATGAAGATGATAGTGATATTATCGAGGATATTGATTTTAGCGAGTTTAAAGGAAAAAACTTTAAGTCTTCATTGAATAAAGTTAATAGAACCGTAGCCAAACATAAAGCTAAAAAAAGAAAGTTAAAGCCATTAAGTAAAGAGTTCACAGTTAGAAAGAGAGCTACTTTATATGGTAAACAAACTGGTCACGGGGAAGCAAAAACAACTAAGCGTATTATTGTACCAAGCACTCAAAGAGTAATTATTGAAGGTGTAGATAAATTTGTTTTAGGTAACGATGACAAATGCAATAGTGTTAAAAATATTGGTTATTACAAGTGTAAAAAACTTAAAGAGTTAATTTTTACAATGAATAATAACTCAGCAAATGATTTTAATGTAGAATTATTTAATCCAAGCGAACCATTAGATTATTTATTCTCTACGAGTGGAAACATAAATAATAAAATACAAGTTGCTGGTGGAGTTGTAAGTTACACGGATGTTTTATTTAATATCCTAGCTAATCCTATGCACATTGTAAATGCGAAATTTACCTTTGCAGGAGCTACTTATTTACAACAAATTAACCAACCGCTTATCTTCAAAAATAAGGCATCGACAGGTGAACAAAAAGTAGAGCCATTCCAATTGCAATTACAAGTTGATAATATGCAAGTAGCTAATGACATTGTATTTTTTGATTTAGCGAATTTAGGTAGACCGTTTATTCCTAATGGAATGGACGTTATACAATACAAAGTATTAGCAGGTAACACGGTGACATTTGCGTTTTATTACAGACAAAGAGATATTAGAAAATTATTTTTTAACGAGGCTAGAAATTCAAAAAAATTACTATAAGACATGGGATTATTCGAGCAAAAATATCCAAATAATACAAGGCAAATATCAGGAGTTGGTAATGTGCCATTTCAAGATGACGTAATTTTATTAGCTAAAACATCTTTAGGTGTTGTTAGTCTTACATTACTTGAAGTTCCTGCAAATTATTGGAATACGACTTATAAGCTTTATGTAGTAGATGCTGATAATAACGCAGCCGTAAATAATATTACAATTAATGCGCCTGTTGGTTATACCATAAATGGGGCAAGTAGTGTTGTTATTAGTGCAAGTGGAGGAAGCTATATATTCAGAGTAGCTACTAATACTGGTTACGCAGGTCAATATTCAGCGAGTGGAGGCGGAGCAACAATAAATGGTCATCTTATTCAAGACGAAGGAGTGCCTTTGCCACAACAACCAGTTATTGATTTTCAAGGCGCAGGAGTTACCGCAACAAATGGAGTAGGAAAAACAATAGTTACTATACCTACTGGAAATGGTCATGTTATAGCTGATGAGGGTGTAGCGTTACCACAACAACCTATTTTAAATTTTGTTGGAAATAGTGTAGCCGTAACTAATGGAGCAGGAGAAACAACAGTTACCATACTTGACGCTACGGTAGGATACACAGTTATCCAAGACGAGGGAGTGCCTTTGCCTCCAAGAAGTACAATAGACTTTCAAGGCGCAGGTGTTGTAGCTACTGATGGTGGAACTAAAACAATAGTTACTATCGCAGGGGGTGGCGGTGGAGCGGTTGTTAGTGTTGTAATAAATGGAAATCCAACAGGAACTCAAATGTTAGCAAGTGCAACGGGAGGAACAGCACCATACACTTATTTATGGAGTGAAGCCCAAAACATACAACAAAGATTTAATGCTGCTACTGCCCAAGTACAAACACCTTCAACGCCTCTTAATTTAGCTGTTTTAGGAATAAACATAACTGGCGCATTAGATGCCTATGGAACTTCTGTAATGTGGAAATGTATAGTGACTGACAGTTTAGGAAATAAAGGTATAGGATATTATACAAATGCATCCCCAAGTATAGTGCTTTAAAAGATAAAAAATGACAATAGATATAAATAAATTAAATGCAATTCAGACCATGCCGACACTAAAAAGTGTTGATACCGATTGGATAAAATGGGCTGACTCTGTTATAGGTCACTATGGAAGTGATTTAGGTAAACAAATATTTATTAATACTTGGCAAAAAAGAGGAAGCAAAGCAGCTAACACAAACGCAATAAGAACCCATTTAAAAACTAAATATGACATCGTAATAGATGAAAGTGTTTGGGACAAAATTGTGGATTCTGGGGCGAGTATAGGTGATAGCATAAGTAAAGCTCTTAAAGTAGGTAAAGTGACATTAATAGTTGTTGGCGGAATCTTATTAGTTGGTGTGTCAATGGCTATATATAACAATGTAAAAGGAGGGATTAGAAAATGATAAATCCAAAACATAAAAAAACTGCTATTTATTTAGGTATCACAGCTCTTGCAGTTGGATATTTAATGTATGTGCGTAAAAGAAATAAAGAAGAGGCTGCTGCTATATTAGAATATATTAATGTAATGCCTATTCAAAATGATGCAAGTGCTTCTACTAAACAAGGTATGGATGCTGTTCGTGGAACTAAAATAGACATGAATAAACTTTCTATTGGGAACTTAAAAGGAGCTTATAGTAATCCTGCAATAAAAAATGCAATTGCTAAAGTAGTAGTTAATTTATATTCAACCATGAAAGGAGGAGGAACTGATGTTAAGGTTTTTGCCCAAGCGTTATCAAGTATCAAAAACAAAAACACATTAGCATTTGTGGATAAGGTTTACGCATCAATGTATAAACAAGGATTATTTGAAGCAATGAAAGGTGAAGCAGTATTGAATAACATACAATATGGACAGTTTTCAGATAAAACTAAAAATGATTTAGCTATTCCTTTTTATAGTGAAGGCTATTGGAATCCATCATTAGCAAAATATTTTAATAACCTACCAATATATTAATTATGACACAAAAACAATTAGCAATCGGATTCTTAGTAGGTGGCTCAGCCATTTGGTATCTAAACAGAAAAGAAAAAAACTTAACAATGAATCAAATTATTGCAGGTGACACAACTACTTTGAAGAGTATTGGAAAAACCGCAGCATTAATAGGAGCAGTAATATTAGGATACTATTACATTGAACATAAAAAAAACAAATAAAATAAATATAAACCCTAAAAAACAAACAAAATGAGTGCAATTAAAGACAACTTAAAAAAAGTAACGGGACATCCCGTAGTTTCATTAGTAGGAGTAGGTATTGGATACCTAGTAGCTACTAAAGTAGTTAAAACAGAAAAATTATGGTTAAAAGCTGTAATTACTGTTGGTACGGCTGTATTAACAGCAATCGCTTATGACAAATTTGCAGCTAAAAAAGGCGCACCAACAGCAGAAATCGTTAAAAAATAATAATTATGACACCACAGACAAAAAAGAAAGTAATCGTAATTGGTAGCCTACTTGTAGTTGGTGGTATCGGTTATTATTTATGGGACAAACACAAAAAGGAGGCACTATTGAGTGGCGGAACACCTGATGATAAAACGTCAGAGACACCGCCACTTACTCCAGACACAGCCCCAAAAGATGGAACGCCAACAGGAGAGAAAAATCATATCGTTCTAAAAACTAAATATCCTGTTATTAAATCAAAAACGGCATCTACTCCTAAGCCTTCTGGTGATGGAAGTCTAGTTTCCGCTAATGACTTATTAGCAGGTGGACTTAATTTAGGTAATGGCAAACAATTAGTTGCAGGTTATAATAATCTTCAAGTATATAATTTACATAACAGCCCTTCTTTCAAAGCGAAAAAAGGAACTGTATTAGGTACAATTATTAACGCTGAGAAAACATCTGATGGCAAATCTATTTGGCTAGTATTCAAAGGCTCTAATGGAGTTGGTTACAAAGTAGTATCATCTGGAAATTTAATTAAAAACTAAGTGGAAAAACAAAATAAAATAATCCTTACTGTTGCAATTATTACGATAATTGGGATGTTTTATTTTTATAAAAAGTCTCATAAAAAAGACGTTCCAAATAGTGATGAATCTAAAAAAAATGACGATTCAATTAAATCAATCCTTTTTGTAGGTGACAGTAACACAGAAGCTCCATTTAGTTATGCTGACAAAATAAAACAGAAATTTCCAAATATAACTACAAAAAAACTTGCCGTAAAAAGCATGAAAACAGATTGGATGTATAATCAATTATTGGAAGAATTAAGTAAAAATCATTATGATGCTGTATCAATTTTAGGCGGAAGTAATGATATATGGGCAACTGGAAAAAATGATATGGCAAAAACTTATTTGGATAAAATGTATGACCTAGCAAAATCAAAAGGAGCTAAAGTTATTGCGATTACGCCTCCAAATAAAAACTTTTATACATTAAAAACTCCAGAAAAACAAGCTCAATTATTTGATTTGAATACATGGATAGTAAAAAATCCTAAAAAAGATTATTTATTAGATTTTTGGACTATCACAAATAACCCAAAATTCTTTACAAAAGCAGATGGTTATTTACACGCTCAATCACCTGCACACGAAATATTAGCGAATCAATTTATAAATAAAGTGAATTTAAAATAATATGTTAGATATAAAAACCATAACGTCATTAAGTGGAGCTTCCGATAAAGTTGCAGCAATATGGTTGCCATATTTTAACGAATATTTTCCCAAATATGACTTAACTACTAAAGAACGAATTGCTTCTTTTTTATCTCAGGTTGGACATGAAAGTGGAGGATTATTGCTAACAGAAGAACTTGCGAATGGTTCTGCTTACGAAGGAAGAAAAGATTTGGGAAATATCCAAGCAGGAGATGGCGCAAAATTCAAAGGAAGAGGATTAATACAAACAACTGGAAGAAAAAATTATCAAGATTTTAAAGATAAATTTGGAGTTGATGTTGTATCTAATCCTAGTCTATTAGGGGCTAAAAATTCTTTAGTAGCTACACCAGAACAGTTAAAAAACTCTTTATTATCTGCTTTAGATTATTGGAATAAAAAGAGGATATATCCATATACTGATTTAAAATTCAGTAAATACAATGTTGGGAATATTACTCCAAAAGCATCTATTTTAAATAATCAAAATTTATCCGAACTATCTGACAAATTAGTTTTATCAAAGCCAGTAGGTGATGCGAATAATTTAGATACTATTCAAAAAATAACGCAGGTTATTAATGGAGGACAAAACGGAATTGATGACAGATTAACACGACTTGAAAAAGGCAGAAGTTACCTTTCAACACTTACCGAAGCGACAAGTAAATTGGCATCTGCTACCGTAGCGGAAGTAAAAAAAAAACCAATGATGACAATACTGATAACAACAACGCTAGTAGTAGCTAGTTACTTAATATATAAAAATCTAAAAAACAAATAAAATGAAAACAATAGAGGAATATGAATTTGCAAATGCTGACGGAGTTGTAAACTACGAAGTAATGGACGGTAATGCTAACATTGGTGGAAAATACAATGAAAATTGGGGAGATGCCGATGGTATTTCTTCTAGCGAAGAAGACGATGAATTTTATAATGCTGTTGGAGATGATGATTTAGATGAAGATGAAAATTTCGATGGCGATGAGATGTCTTATGCTGGAGGAATGAAAAAACGCAGAGCTGCTAGAGCTGCTAGAAAAGAGGCACGTCAGGAACGTAGAAATTCAAGAGTGGCATCTAAAAATGATGCCCGTCAAGCAAGAGCAGCAGCTAAACAAACTAAAGCAGATGCTAAGTTAGGTTTAAGTGATGCCCAAAAATTAGCTGCACAAGCTAGTTCAAAAGAAGCAGACGCGGCAGCAAACACCCCTCAATTACCTCCAACAACTCCAGATGCAGCAACTCCAGAAGGAATGAGTAAAGGAATGAAAATCGGTATCGGTGTAGGTGCTGCGGTAGTATTAGGTATTATCGGTTTTGTTATTTATAAAAAAATGAAAAAGAAATAGTTATGCAAACTAAAGAAATAGGTAAAGGAATAATAATGATAGTTATTGGAGTAATATTAGGAAATATTGCTTACAATTATTTAATCAAAGATAAAATAATAAAATCACACGAACCTAAAAAATAAGAATCATGCAAAAAAAGATTTACAGAAGTGATGAAGGTTTAAAAGCTGACAAGAATTTCAAAGCAATGGGGTCAGGTGAAAGAACCTCTAAAAAAGTAGCTACTATTAAAAAAGCAGATGGTACTTCATTTAAACGCAAAAACGCTAATCAATACGGGTCTACCGAAGGAGGTAATGAGTATTATGAGGAACGCTCGAATCGTGTAGATAAGTTTGCTAAAGGCGGTGGAGTTGACGATAAACTAAAAGAGTTTGAAATATATAAAAATGGAACTCAACAAGGTACTGTTTTGGCAAAAAACTTAAAAGAAGCCAAAGAAAAAGTGTTTGCTACATACGGAGAGAATAGAGAGGTTTATGAAGCTGAAACTTTCGCTAAAGGTGGAAACATAGGAAGTGGATTTAGTTATTCAATAGGAGGATTATAAACAATTAAAATAAACATAAAATGGAAATTAAAATTAAACACGTCCTTTTAACTGCTGGAGCAATCGTAGGAGGATACCAACTTTATAAACACGCTACTAAGCCTCCAGTAACATCTTCGGCTAGTGGCTACGCTCAAAATACCATCATTGATGGAAAGGTTTATACAAAAACTAATGGAGCGTGGAAAGAAAATATAGTTCAACCATCTCCAATGTCTTGGTATATGCTTAACGGCAAATATCATTGGGTAAAATGGAACGGAGAATTTGCTAACTAAGAAATTATGGCAACTATCGAGGACATAGATAAACGAGTAAAACGCCTAGAAGTGTTGCATCTTTGGGGCGGAGTGATTATAATTGCACTCGGATTAATTGCGTATATAAAACACAAAAAATGAAGATTGAAAAGAAACATATTATAATAGGTATTATAGGGCTTTTTACCATAACAGGAGCAATCTTATACGCCCAATATAGACGCTTAATGAATTACACGATAAAATTTAAAAACGTTAAATTCAATCAATTAACAGCTACTCTTTTAAACTTTGATTTGTTTATAAATTTTACTAACAATTCAGATTTAAAATTTGATATAAGCGAACAAGATTATAAAGTTTATTTGAATGATAAGTTAGTAACCAAATTGGTAAATATGGGGACTACTACCATCATGCCAAAAAGCACTTCTGTAATACCTGTAAATGTAAAATTCAATCCCACTGAGGTTCTTAATCTTTTGGGTAAAAATTGGGCAGCTATTTTATTGCACCCAGAAACTATAAATATTAGAGTAGAAGTTAAGCTAAAAGTATCATTATACGGCATCAAGTTTTCAATACCTTATGTTTATAATTCTACTTTGAAAGAAATGATGGCAAAAAAACCAGATGCCTCTGTTTAATTAATTATTTTTTGTTAACTTCGTAGCTTAACTTTAAATAAATTAGTATGGGGATTTTTGATGGTCTTTTTGACAAAGAAAAAATGGTAAAAACAACGATTGAAAGTTGTTTGGAAAATGTAGCCGAAGAGCTTAATTGCAAAGCAACTGAGCTTTTTATAATGATTAAACCAACAGATGAAAATTTCGATTTTAAATGTTGGATTTACAAAGTTGATGGCTCTCCGAAATTAGTAAGAGAAATATCATTAAAAGAAATTTTAGGAGATGAGGACGAGTAACAATTTAAAATAAAAAACCATGAATATAGTATCACTTATCGCACCAGCAAGTTATAACGTATCTTATGACGTTGATGTAATTGTAGTTGATACTACCTCTGGGGAATTTACAGATATTTATTTACAAACAGTAATTTCTTCTAATCCGCAAAAAGTATTTACCGTAAATGATAATACTGGTAATGCCTCTGTTGGAAAGATAAGGATTCATGCTACGGGAGGAAATACTATAAATGGATTAAATACATTGATATTGGATGCTGATAATATTACGGCTCAAATATCAGTATGCGACCAAAATGCCTATATTGCTAATTTAAGCACAGATACAAGTGGCACTCCTAGCACTCCGCAGACATTAGCAGATACATTGACATTAGGCAATATAATGTTAGACTCACAAAGGATTGAAAGTAGCTCTAATCATGGGCAATTAAAAATACATGATGATTTATCTGGACTTTATTTCTTTGATGCTATCGAGAGCGAAATACAATTAAATAATACAAGAATTTACATTCAACACGATTTAGCGATTGATTTAGCTTCTCCATTAGTAACAATAAATGGAATTACATCCGTAGATAATTTAGGTAACTTTGTAATTAATCAATCTGGAACTTCTTATATTTCACTAGGAATTGATGGAGCGAATAATGTAATTCAAAACTTAAATTCATTATTAACTGACTCTGCAATAGCTATTGAATTAAAAAATAATGACAATACGGTAACTACTTTAGGATTAGGAGGCACTAATTATGGTACTGCAAATTCTGATTCATTCTTAGGAATAGTTTTAGATAACGCCACTATTTTAAGGGTAGGAGATGGCGATACGGTATTAAGCAACGGCTTATTAATTGGCACTCTAGGTCATGTCCCAGTTATTTTTGGAACTAATAATACAGAAAGACTTAGAATAGACCCGTTAGGAAATATTTTAATCGATACTGGTAATTTAGAAGTAAATGCAGGATTTATTCAAACAGATACTTTAAAAAATAGTTCTACTAACCCTGTAATTGATTTAGCTAATTACAGACTTTGGGACGTAATGGCTCAATTATCAATTAATTTTGACACTAAGCAATTATGGGACGCAGGAACTCCAGCAATTTCTTTAGATTGGGAAAATAGAAAAACTTTTGATAATACTGGAAATTATACAATAGATTGGCAAAATAAAGCATTAAATAGTGATTGGATTATTCACGGCAACTTTGATATGGATGCTTATTCTATATTAAATTGTAGGGCTATTGGACAATCCGCATGGGGCATTGATGAATTTGGAGACGGATACTTAGCGAGTGGTAATATATCCATACACACTACTGGAACATTTGGTATTGGTGGATATTATGGAGTTGGCGGAGCTAATGAAGGGGCGCAAGGCGATGGTGGTTTAGGAGTTACGGGAAATATGTACATAGGTGGTGTTGGAGTAGCTTCTATAATTATGTTTAATAGTGGCGGAACACAAACATTAACATTAGACCCTAATTTTAATACTATTTCTAATCCAAATGGAAATATATTAATACAGCCATTTACAACTCTAAACTTAAATTCATTCTCTGGAAACGTAGTTATAAACGATACAATTACAACAGGCGCATTGATAGTGCCAAAAATGACAACCACTCAAAGAAATACTTTAGTAGCCATATCAGGAATGATTGTTTACGATGTAACTTTAGCTGGATTTTTTGGATATAACGGTGCAATTTGGACACAATTTTAATTAAGGAACTAAAATGGCAGATACATTATTTTCAACAAGAGTAGTAACAGTTGTAGCATCAAGTGGCGTAGTAGTCCCAATAGGAGGAGTAATCGCTTGGTTGAAAACTTACACAAATACACCTGCGCTACCTTCACAATATGTAGAATGTAACGGGCAGGTACTAAGTGGCACGTTAAGTGTTTATAACGGGCAAGTAATACCTAACTTAAATGGAGCAAGTGCATCTACTAAAAGATTTTTAAGAGGCTCTACAACGTCAGGCACAGTTGGTGGCTCAGAAACACATCAACACACTATAAGTACGTCTACGATTCTTCTTTCTGCTAGTTCTGGAGGTACTAATTATTACCCTAATTCAGCAAGTAACCCAAGTTCTGGAGCAACATCTACTTTGCCGTCTTATTATGAAGTTGTTTATGTAATGCGAATAATTTAATTATGATAGTTAAACACATAAAATTAGCATTAGAATCAGATTTGGAGGAAGTTATTAAAGACGCCTTATCCTCAAAAGCTAATTTATTTTTATTTCATTGTTTTTGGGTAAAAATACCAGAAAATGCAATTGAGGAATTATCAAAACAAATCAATGGAGACATCCAATGTGTTTCTGCTTGGTGTCCTTCTGAATATGGAGTTTACAATATGTTTAAATTGATAGGTGATAGTACAGTTCAACCAATAGGAAAACCAATTCAAAGCCTTTCAATTGTTGATTATTGTACGTTTGAATGTTTAATGGTATCTCGAAAAATATTAGAAAAAATAATAGTTGTAAGAAATGTAAAAAAGGCGTTAAAATTTCCAGATGGAGGTATAGTGCCGATTGGCGTTATGTGGGATTTTTTCAATCAAGTTTATGAAATGGGGTACAATGTTTATGCAAATGGCGACGTTATATGTAAGCATATACCACAACCTGCTTTAAAAGAGATTAACGACCCACCAAAAAAAGTTATAGAATCGGATGAAATAAAAGTTGCAATTGTAACAGATAACAATTATGTGATAGGCGCATCAGTTGTAATAAAATCTATCATTGATAATTATGCTGATAAAAGAAAATTAAAAATAATAATTGGTGATACAGGTATATCAGAAGAGAATAAGAAAAAACTATCACTCATCTATAAAAATACTGAATTTATAACTATACCGAAGGACGCTTTGAATGATTTGAAAACAACTTTAAATTATCATACTCCTTCTATTTTTGGTCGATTACTATTACCGTCTTTGATAAAAGAAAAATTTATTTATTTAGATTGTGATATAATTGTAAGGGGTAATATTGCCGATTTATACGATATTGACGTATCAAATTATGCAATAGGGGCTATACAAGATTATGGAGTAAAAGAAAGAAATGGAATTTGTTATTTTAACTCAGGAGTATTGCTTATTAATCCTTCAAAATGGGGCGATTTAACAGAAAAATGTTTAGAGTATCATTCTACGTATCAAGGAAATTTTGGAGACCAAGATGCACTTAATGACGTATTAAAAGGAAACTTTTTACAAATAAGTGGAAAATGGAATAGACCACCATACATTAAAACAAAACGAAAAACTAATATTGTTCATTTTGTTGGCTCAAATAAGGCATGGTGGGATAATAGTATTTTAAAAGAAAAAGGGGAGTTTTCTGACATACTTAATAGTACACCATTTGCAGGATGGAAACCACAAATACCAAAAGAAGAATTAATTATAATTTAAAAATAAAAATATGTCAATAGATAGAACATCAGTTACAATTGGAATCGATACCGAAACGGGATTAACCAAGAAAAGACTTTTTATAAGAATGGAGGCATCTGCTGAATTGCAATATATTCGTACTTATTACCAAGAGTGGCTTGAAACAGAAACAGGAGCAAAAGTAAATCTACAAGATTTATATTACGATACCGTAGATGTTCCTGCTGTGTATCATGTAGCTGGAAGCATAAAGACGCATGAAGTTATAGCTATGGCTGGACAAATTAAAACTCCTGCGGTTATCGTTAATGATGTTGTAACTACTCCCGAAATATTATATGTTGGCGGAGAAATTATAACGCCAGAAGAATTATATGACGGAACAGAGGTTGCTACTCCTGAGAATTTAAAGTTTACGTCTTGGGTTAATAGGCTTGGAAACCCAATTATAATACCAGCTATTAATTCAACTTTATTAACTTTATCATAATTAATTATATCGTTATTTAATGGCAGATTTAAAAAATATAAAATATTTAACAGCTCCAATTACCTGCGTAATTGCGAGTAATGATGACATTTTAAATATCGATACAAGCGCAGGAGCTACTACATTGTACTTAGTAAATATACAATCTAGTGCTGCTGCATTGATTAGAAAAACAATTTACATAAATGATTATACGGGTAATGCTGCAACTAATAACATCACGATAATTCCTTTAGATGGAGACATTATTAATGGAGGTGCATCTTTAGTTTTATCAGATAATGGCATAACGGCAGAAATATCAGTAGCTAGTAATACAGAATATTTAGCAAATTTAAGTACAGACAATAGCGGTGGCGGAGGCGGAAGCACATTCATTAATTCCAATCCGATGCCAGTTACATTGGGTGGTTATCCAGCAGGGACAACTTTCCCGACTCCACAAACAATGCAACAAATGTGGGATGGGTTTCTTTATCCTTATCAAAGCCCTTCTTTTAATTCATTTTCATGCCCTGTTTTTGGTAATTATGAGGTTGGTCAAGTTATTCCAGATGGGTTACAAACTGTAAATTATTCCGTTGCTAATTCTTCAAACATAAAAGTTCAACCACCCAATATAGGCATTTCTTCGACAAACATAGTAGGAGCAACATTCCCAATAAATCCGTTTACATTAATGGCAGCAGGAAGTTTTCAGATAAATATACCATTAGGATTTAGCTTATTAACTCCAAGTAGCCGTAGTATTAGTTTACAGGGAACTAACACGCATTTAGCTACTTTCTCAACTAGCAATTCATTTAGTGCTTTTTACAGGAATTATTGGGGCTTCAATGCAAATCCTTCATTAACTGGAGCTGATATTTTAGCATTGGCAAGTTCTCAATTAAAGAGTGGTTTTGCAGGTGTTTATACAATGCCAAGTAACGCAACGACAAGATATATATACATTGTGTTTGATAATTCATTTGGTTATCCGACAACTATTTTTGATTTAACAAATGGATTTAACGTAACTTCGGATTTTACTAATTTAGGGACTGTGGTTGCAAATAATCAATATGGTGTTTCACAAACATGGAGAATAATAAGAAGTGTAAATCCAACCGCAGGTGCAGGAGGATTCCAATATCAATTATCATAAAACAAAGACATGGCTGACAAAATAGAAATAAAAGACTTAGATGGGGCAATAGCAACGGTAAGTAATAATTGGGTAACAGCAGGAAAACGCAACGGACTTGACGTAAGGCGTAAATTTAAAGGCTTATCGACCTGTGTTGATATTGACAATAAGGTTACGGAGTGTATCATTTATTACTTTGAACAAGAATTATATCCAAATCATACAGAAGAAGTGCCTAGTATTTCAAAAACTGAGTGCAAATCATACACATTAAAAAATATTGGTAAGCGCATGGAAGTTCAGACAACTTTTGCGACCGATGAAGATAGTCAAGATGTTGTTACTGAAACTCAAATCAGAGATGCAATAAACACACTAAATACTTACATTAACGAATTAGGGCAGCAAGGCATTGTAAATCCAGTTAATTCTACATTAGGAGACTTAACTAAATTACCCTTAAATGTTTCTACACCTTACACTTTAAATTCTAACTAATGCCAGCAGTAATAAATACCGTAACCAAAGCAGCTCCTACCGATAATTATGCGGTAGTGAATGATACGGATTTACTTGGTAGTTTCCGTATAGTAAATACTATTTTAGAGCGTGACGCAATTGTTTCTAATCAACGTAAACAAGGAATGTTAGTTTATGTTTTAGCTGACTTACATTATTATAGTTTACAGGCAGGGTTATTGGCTTGGACGGATTTAGGCACGTCATTAGGTGGTGGCGGATTTGCTCCAGCAATTGTACGAGATTTATATTTAGTTCAAGATGCAGCTACTCAAACAAGAATGGGAGGCGTTGCCAATAACGTTTATATAACCACTCAATCTGTTTATAATGCAGCAAACACATTACAATTAGCTTTAGGTGGCACAAATAGAGTAAATATTAATGTTGGGAATACATTAGCTACGGTAGTTGGTGATTTAACATTAACAGCTAATCACAATGTAAATATATGTTGGACAGGAGTAAGCCCTTATGTTTCAGAGATTGGAAATATAATTGCTACAAATGCAGCAGGAGGTGGTTTTTCAATAGGACTTGGCGTAAATGCAGTTAGATTCAGTAACATGAAAGTTGGTAATGTATCTACTAATGCCACAGGCACAACAGGAAACTCTGGAAATTTTCTTATACGAGGGGGTTCGCATAATATATTTGGAAATATTGACACCTCAATTACAAATGCTGCAAATATTACTGGTAATGGTGGGACTATCACGTATAATGTAACTACAACCGCTTTTGTATTCTTTAATAACATTACAACGTCATCTAAGGCTACTAATACAAATGCAGGACAAGTAACTTTAGATGCTCAGAGAATAACAATAGGAGGAATTACAACTGCGGTAAATAATTCAGCAGGATTTATAAGATTAAGAAATGCCACTTGTGGTAATATAAATATGACAAATAGTTCCAGTACTTTAGGTAACTCGTCATTGACCTTAACTGGATGTACATTAAGTAATATAGCAGTAACAATAGTTGGTAGTATAGTAGGAACTCCAAACGTTATTTTAAAAAATAATTCTATATCAGGAAACGTATCTATTTTAAATAATGGGACTGGCGTAACTGAGACTGATATTTCTGAAAATAATTCAATAGTTGGTACTTTAACAACTAATTTAGCAGTTAAAACAACAGCAAAATTAAGCTCATTTTTCAAAATAAGCAATTTAGGTGATAATTCTACTATTTTAAATTGCGTAATTGATAGCTCATCTTCGGCTGGAACATCATTAAATGAAATAGGAACTAATTGCACAATTATATTAACATCTATAAATCCAGAAAGCACTTCTTTGTCAATAGATAATTCAATTCCAGTTATAGTAACAGGAACAAATAGCGTGTTTATAAATGGAGTAGGTGCTAATGTAACGGTAATATAACTATTTGATATATACGCATAATTATTTATATTTGTAGAAAATAACTTAAAAACAAATCAGGATGTTAGAATTAAACGAAAAAGAAGCTACGGCATTAATTAACTTAATAAACTTAGCAGTAAAAACAGGAGGATTAGAAGTTGCTGAAAACGCACTTTATTTGACAAAGAAAATACAGGCTGCGTTTAGTAAGCCACAAGAACTTAAAAAAGAGGAATAATGGAATATAAAAAAGGCGATAACGTAAATTTTATCTACGGACGAGATAAAGAAAAAAAGACTGGCATCATATCAGATGTTACGTCTAAAGGTTACGTTGTGCATAGTGGATTTTCACAAATGAGCGTTGAGCCTAATGAAATTACAGGACTCGCAAAAGAAGAGCCTAAAAAGAAATTATTTGGCATATTCAAAGAAGGCGGTAATTTAGATAACCGTAAACAAATGTATGTTGGTGAAGTTGGCGAATCAAAATTAGCATCAGGCAAAAAAGGATTTGTGAGTGAATTTGATGGTAAAAAAAGATTTGAGATTAGTGATGAAAACATGGAGGTTCTTATGCCAATAGAATCACTTAAAACAGTTGTTGGAAACGGAGGAACAAAAACATTTACGCTTTCTGAATTTATAAAACATGATTTATTATTTAAAGCATATCCAGAATTTAAAAAAATACCAATTAATTTTATTAACGATAAAGAATCTAATATAGGAGTATTTGTTACAAGATGGAATAAAAATGAAAACATCTTAATGTTAATTTCCAATTTATATAATTATGACAGAGATACAGTATCAGTTAGAAGAAACAGACTTGCCTTACGAGGATTGGGACGTGAACGAACTTTTGAGTCCATCATTGTGCATGAATTACAACATATTATCCAAATCCGAGAGGGTTTTGGTGGGGGTAGCAGCATCATGCAAGAGCGAAGCGCAATTTTACAAAAAAACAAAATTGACTGGGGAAAAATTGGCGAGGATGAAAAAGATTTTATTATGGTAGAAGCCAAAAAGAATTTTTTTAGGCATTTAGGAGAAATAGAATCAAAAGATGTTGAATCGAGATTAGATTTAACAGATGAAGAAAGGCTTAATAAAGAGCCATTAAGCGGATTTGAATTTAATAAAAATAATGTAATAGTTAAACATACAAATGGCTTAGATTGGGATAATTTGAATGCTAAAAAAATGGCATTAGGTGGCAATATAGAAAATAATTTTAATTATTCAATAGGCGGTTTATAATATGAAAAGTTTGAAAATAATAGCAACAGTTGCAATCTCAATCACTCTTTTATTTTGCTGCATACATGCCGTAAAAGAAGAAGCTAATGAACAGCAATTAGCTGTAAATGATAATGCTTCACTTTCTGTTATAAATAACACACAGGACAGCGTATTAGCTTATTTAACGTTAGGAAGTATTGGAGATACAAATTATGTACAAAGCCCTATTGGAATATTTGGTATCCAAACTGGAAATAGTTTTTGGATAGCGCCAAATGACACATTAACCTATCAATCTGCAAATAATTTAGGAATCAATGGAAATATTTCTTTCGGAGTCGCACCTCAAAATTGTCCAGATACACTAATAAATCCAACGGGAATAAACTTATTTGAATTTAACTTGAATGATAATTTTGTAGTTAATGCACAGGAAACAATAGATATTAGTTGTGCCTCAGGCGTAAACTCTATTATTTCAGCAACAATGACAGGTGGAGGTTATTGGAATAACGGAACTGATACTGTTTTTGATTTTATAAATGGAAAATTATACGACAATACAGGTATGAGCGGAGTCTTTCCTTTCGGTTGCGATAGCTGTGTAGGCATCACGCCACATACTCCTTATTGCTCTGGTCATAAACCATACGCAACACCTCAATCAAAAAATATTTGCAATATACAGAGAAACGCATCGGCTAACGGTGGTATAGTAATTATTCAATTTAACGGATTTACAAACTAATGGGATTAATTCTACTAATAGTATCGATATTATTAAAGCTTATTTTAGCTCCGTTCCTTTATTTATTTGGGACGATAGTGTCCTTATCTAAAGGAGAATATTTCCAATGGGATTTGGACTTAGCAATTGCAAAAGACCAGTACGGAAACGCATTAGGTAAATACTTATTTAATTTAGTTCTAATTAAGAAGGAATCAAAGCACCATTTTGGGAATATAAAAGAATGCTTATCCAGTGTAATTGGGAAGAACAAGCGAGATAACACATTAACTTTATTAGGCAGATTCATTGATAATATTTTAGATATTTTACAACCAAATCATTCACTTAATTCAATAGACGATTCAGAACAAGATTAATAGCCCCGTACCATGACAACAGACAACTTAATCCTAGAGAAACATTTAAAAAGAACAACACTTTGGGCTAATTTTAGCAGCTTAATAGTAGTTCTAATTGCATTATTAACATTTTGGTATGCCTTTTATTACGGCACAACTGAAACATTAACTACCCATACAGAAGAAATAGGGGAGATTAAAAAAGATGTAAAAGATTTGAAGGATGACGTTAATAATAATGCTGTTTTCCAAGCTGCAATGAAAGAGCAAATGAAAGCTATACAGGATGAAATGGCATCCGTAAAACATTCTCAGGAGCGAATGGAGGATAAATTAGACAAATTGATTTCAAGACAGTAGTTATGCAAAAAGACTGGTTTCAAAAAATATTAAACTGGCTCAAAGAAACATTTGGCGAGACTTGGCTTGTAAAGAGTATTGAGAAAGTATTTTTCTCATTCGATAATTCTAATCGTGGACTTTCTGGAAAAAAAATGACAGCATTAGCACTTACTTATTGCATTGTAAAGATGCACGAATACTATATGTCTTATGCTTTTATTAGGGGTGATTTTAGTTTATTTCCAGTAGTATTGGGAGCAGATTTCGGATGTTTAATTACTTTATTTGGAATAAATGAATATGGTAAAAATAAGGCTAGAGTAGTCGACCAACCAACCACAGAACCAACACCTGCCTAATGACGATAGATAAGAAAACAATAGCGATAATAATTTTATCAATTTTAGCTTTGATATTTGGATGGATAGCATTTAAACCTGCTCCAGAAAATCCATATAACGAGGCATTGTCAAAACATGAATTACATCGATTAGATTCCATGAATGTAGTTTTATTGAAAGACGCTATGAATCGTGAGGCAGTTGTCCAGTACCTCACAAAGAAAAATGACAGTTTAGAGAGTTTAAAGCCAAAAATACAAATAATTTATGTTAACAAATCGAAACAAATTGACTCTGCTAGTTCTCATGCTATTTTGGGGGATTTCAACCGCATATTCTCAGCAAATAATATTAAATAGTAACAAAGATTCAATAATTTGCTTTTCATTATCACAGGCTAAGTTCCTTTTGAAACAGCATTACAAAGTATTGGAGTTAACTTCACTAGATTCAATTTGCGAAACGCAAAGAAAAAATGATAAGGCTATAATATTTGAAAAAACAAAGGAGAATGAAGACTTTATGTTTGTTAATAAAAACAATGAAGAAAAGTTGTTTATTAAAAATAATGAAATACAGGGATTGAAAGCTGACTTATCTAATGAGAAAAAATCTACTAGACGGCAGAAATTTTATAAAATTGTTGCAATAGGAGTAGGTGGGGCTGTAAGTAGTTATTTGGGTTATAAATATATTACGAAATAAGGCTTATTAACGCCTAAATTTTTCTAGTTCCTGTTCTAATGACATAATAAGTTGTCCCCTCTCAAATAACGCTTGTTTCATAATAGCAATTTCATTTTCATGCCATTCTACTATCCTATCAGCAAGTCTGACAGCTTTTATAGAGCAAGTTGTAAATTCTTGGGTAATTACTTTTCCCGTTAAGTATTCGTGTTGTTCTATTTTGTTTTGCATAATAATTACATTAATTTAAGTTGATTATTAGTAGTATCATTTTCATCAATTTCGTTTTCGTGCCAAAATTCTTCGTAGTAATCATTAGCCGAATCTTCACAATTAGGACACCAATTAGATGAAAGTGATTTGATGTTATCGGGTATTTCGTTTGTGCGATTTAGCGTGTGAATTTTGTCACATCCATTGCATTTTAATTTAATATTAATCATAAGTGGTCTTCTATTATATCTAGCCAATCAGTTCCGTTGATTGTATATTTATCGGTTGCTAAGTCAATAACCATCATTTGCACATCTGCATTGAAGTTATTTTCGGAATCAAACCAAGCTGTACGGAAACAGTATTGCATTTGGTTTTCGGTATAGGTTACTATGTATCTCATATTTTCAAATATTGTTTAGCTATTTTACCACTCACTTTGAATGGCATTTTGTAGTCAGGATTTTTGACAACAACATCTTCGTCACCTTTGTGAATCACTTTTACTATCTCTGCCGTGCTTGTAATTTCCTTTAGGACGTATGATTTAGCTTCCTCAATAGTGAGATATTCTTTCTTTTTTACTTCGACTGTAAAGAACATATCGAAGCCTCTGACGTGTATTTCTGTTGTTTTCATATTTATTAAAAGTTTAAATTTTCTATTGGCGAATGTACTTTTCCTATTGATTTTCTTGATGTATGCAAATATATTGAAGTTGTTTTCGGGTTATTGTGTCCGAGAATTTCTTGTAAATATACTATTGAAGTGCCTTGCTCTAAGCTATGAGTAGCGTAGCTGTGTCTAAGTAGGTGAGCATGAACATTCTTTTTAATTCCTGATTTTAATGCTAATTGTTTTAAAAAAGCATTTATTGAGCGTTCAGAATATTGCAGTTCTCGTTCTGGAAACTGACCGTTAAATAAGTATTCGATAGGATTATATTCTAATATATATTTATAGATTAAATCCTTTAATCTTAACGGAAGCGGGACTATTCTATCTTTTCTGCCTTTAGCTAATATAATATCGAGTGTATCGTTATTTATATGTTCAATTTTAAGATTTAAAATCTCACTTATTCTTAAACCACAGGCGTATAAAAGACAAATAATAGTCTTATGTTTAAGGTTAGTACAACAGTTTATTATTGCCTGTATTTCGTTTTCTTCGAGTATTTGCGGAACTTTCTTATCCTTTTTGCTGAAAGGGATTTTATCCAATTTCAAAGGCATACCAACTGTTATTTCATAAAAAGATTTGATTGCGCAAAGTTTATGGTTTCGGGTATTAATCGTTTCAAATGTTAATAACCATTCTTTTATAGACTGAGTTGAAATAGATTTCGGTTCTATTTCATTTTCAAAATAATTTAAAAATGTTCCAACTGAACATAAATAATTTTCCTGAGTTCTTATACTCGGATATTTCAACTTACTATCTGTCGAATATCTATCGTGCCATTTTCGAAATTCCATTTTCATTTAATTGATTTTAAGTTAATTACAAGGTATTCATCTATATAGTAGTTATAGGGCATTAAAACGACCCTATAACAGCAAATAGGCTCAATAAAATTACTACCGTACTCCTCGCTTCAAAGCGTTTCGGTCTCTTCTTAAT
>Ga0182021_10000275_pt1 | contig 52414 bp, 38 predicted proteins | sample 612E3MmetaG_FD_120493 | JGI IMG/M metagenome (GOLD analysis project Ga0182021, IMG submission 120493) | Permafrost microbial communities from Stordalen Mire, Sweden - 612E3M metaG (Illumina Assembly) | ecosystem: Environmental > Terrestrial > Soil > Wetlands > Permafrost | place: Sweden... | reverse complement strand
TTGCGAATGATTAAATTTACTTCCAGCATCTTCCTGAAATGAACAAACGCCCGCATAATGGCGATATTCATATGAATCGCTGTTTTGGAATGCAGGACAGATGATAACATGGCTACGCCTTGCTCCGTAAATGCAAATGGGAGAAACTTTGAATGCTGGCCCCTCTTTAAGGACGCAGATTGCGACCTTAAAGAATGATGCTCCTCCCATGTCAATCCAAGTAAAAAATCTGCAGGAAAACGATCCATGTTTCTTCTGACGGCTTCTTTAAGTCGCTTAACTTCTACACCATAAAGTTCAGCCAGGTCCTCATCAAGGATCACTTTCTCACCACGGATCCAGTGGATTTTACGGATTATTATTTCTTCCGGGAGAAAGGCTTTCTCATCAATATTTTCCATAAAATTTTCTTCTTAATCCGCCGAACATGAAAAGGTAATACGTCGAAGTAAAAAAAAGGCTTAAACACAAATTATTCACACAAAGTCCGATGTAGCTGACACGACGTTTCTCTGTGAATCCCTGCCTGCCGGTAGGCAGGGTTATCCGCAAAGCACGCAAAGAAGATTTCGCTATTTCGCTTTTCACTACTTCGCTATTTTTTTCTATTGTGAAATATTGTGACTATTGTGGTTAAAAAAAGTAATTAACCGCAGAGACGTAGTGAAAATAATTCGTAATGCTTGATACGTCACAATTATCCATTATCAATTATGAATTTTAAATTAAAAATTTTACTTTTGCCGCACAATTAAAGTTGAAATCCAAAATGGACGACGGACCGGCGAAACGAAACAAAAACAACAACCTGCTCCCCGTAGGGATGTCCAGCCTGCCATAAACGCAAGTTGTAGCCTTCCGGTCAGCACAACGAAGGAAGGAGGCACCGATGACATTACAGACCACTTTCTATTTAAGCCAGATCCTTGGGAAAAAATTTATTTCTCCCGAAGGGAAGATCCTTGGCGTGATCCGGGATTTTTTAATCGACACCACTATCCAGTCAGGACCTGAACCTGAACCTTTACGGCCCCGTGTTATTGCTGTAAAAGTGAAGGCCGGCAAAGAATCTAAAATCTATGATTTTGCCACTTTTGAAGTAAAAAGATTCAAGCAAAAGCTGCAGGTGACCTGTTATGAGGTACATGAAACTGCAGAAGAAATCTGCGCCAACTGTCTCTGGCTTGCCGAAAATATCATGGATAAACAGATCGTGGATATCAACGGCCGGAAACTGGTTCGTGTAAATGATGTCCGGATGGTGATGATCCCTTCCGGTACTTATGCGATTGCCGTCGATGTTGGCATCGAAGGCCTTCTCCGGAGAATCGGCATCGGCTGGGTTCTTCAAACTGCCCTGGACCCGGTTAATGTGAGCATTCCGGGGAAGATGATCCTCTGGGACGACATTGAAACCGTTGATTTTTCCAATTCCAGCATCAAACTTTCCAAATCATCCTCCAAACTTCATACACTTCATCCTTCCGATCTGGCCGATATTATTGAGGATCTCGACCGGGCTACCCGGACCTCCATCTTCGCTTCACTGGATGAAGAGCAGGCTGCCGACGTACTCGAAGAACTCGAACCCAAGGCTCAAATCGAAATTGCTGAAAGCCTCCCGGTGGAAAAGATGGCCGATCTTCTAGAAAAGATGCCTGCCGACGAAGCCGCCGACCTGCTGGATGTACTGGAAGAAGAAAAAGCCATCAAGATCCTGGACGAGATGGACAAGGAATCATCCGAAGAAGTCAGGGAATTGCTGGAATACACGGATAAAGTCGTGGGGTCGATCATGACCACCGACTTTCTCACTTTCCGGGAAGATATGACCGTTGAAGAAACCATCAACGAGATCCGCAAGGAGCATCCCGAACCTTCCAACATCTATTCAATCTTTGTTACCGATAAGAACAATAAGCTGGGTTTTGCCATATCCCTCATGGAACTGATCCTGGCAGAGCCATCCTTAAAACTCAAAGAAGTCACGAAGCAAAAACCCCTTACGGTTTTCGACCAGGATAAGGTGGACTCACTGGCCGAGCTGTTTTCGATGTACAACCTGCTGGCCATTCCCGTCATCAACCGCAACATGGAACTGGAAGGAGTGGTGGTAGTGGAAGATATCGTGGAAGATTTATTAAAACGGAGAAAGACCCGCTAATTTCAGGAAGGAGGTGGAATGGCCTTTGCGATGAGAAGAAAATCGATATGGCGGAATGTCGCTTTGTTCCTGGCAATTCTCGGACCGGGTATCATTACCGGCAGCGTGGATAATGATGCCGGCGGGATCACTACCTATTCAGTAGCAGGCGCTTTGTATGGCTATAACCTGATCTGGACCCTCATACCTTCATTCTTCGTGCTCATCATCATCCAGGAAATGAATGCCCGGATGGGAATCGTTACCGGAAAAGGACTGGCAGATCTGATTAGGGAAAATGCCGGTGTGAAGATCACATTTTTTATCTTCATCGGTTTGCTGGTCGCGGATATCGGTAATACTACCACCGAATTTGCCGGGGTGGCCGGCAGTCTCGAAATCTTCAGCGTGAGCAAGTACATATCCGTTCCGGTTGTGGCGGTAATGATCTGGGTCATGGTGGTGAAAGGAAGTTACAAAATTGCCGAAAGGATCTTCCTGGTTTTCAGCGTGGCATTGCTGATGTATGTGATTTCCGCCCTGATGGGAAAACCCCATTGGAAGGAGATAGGCCATTCGGTCATTCATCCGGAGATGAAAATGAATACCCGGAGCATCGAAATGATCATCGGGATCATCGGTACCACCATCGCTCCCTGGATGCAGTTTTACATGCAGTCGAGCGTGATCGAGAAAGGTTTGAAGATGCGGCAATACAAGTTCATTCTCGTGGATATCATTGTCGGCTGCCTGGCTACCGTCGTCGTTGCTTTTTTCATTATGGTGGCTTGCGCATCCACCCTGCACATCAACAACATCGTGATCAATGAGGCAAAAGATGCCGCCATGGCGCTGAAGCCGCTGGCAGGCGCGATCTCGTCGCAGGTGTTTGCCTTCGGTTTGTTCATCGCATCGATCTTTTCCGCCACGATTCTGCCACTGGCCACGGCTTTTTATGTTTGCGAGGCCTTCGGCTTTGAAGCCGGGATCGACAAGAAATGGAAAGAGGCTCCGCAGTTTTACTGGTTGTACACCACCATCATCGTGCTCGGGGTTATCATCATTCTCATTCCCAATGCCCCGCTGATCGCCATCACGCTGTGGTCGCAGATAATCAACGGGCTGTTGCTGCCGGTCGTACTGGTATGCATGATCCTGCTGGTAAATAATAAAAAAATTATGGGAAAGCATGTCAACAAGCCCCTGCAGAATATCATCGGATGGGGTTCAATTGTTGTTTTGGTGGGATTATCCATAACGTTGATCCTGATGCCGATACTTAAATAAAACCTTCGAGCGCCTTTGTGAATTCCTTAGTGTTCCTTTGTGGTAAAAAAGATTTAACCACAAAGGCGCACAAAGTTCACACAAAGGAATTAGTTGTTTTATTCATTTCAGAAAAAAATCCACGAATTCCATATTACCTTTTCAATTTTGACCGATTAATGTAAAAAATAATGAAACCGGCCGGACATTATTTGTACTTTTGTTCACGGAGTATTTATAAAAAAAACGAAAAATCATGGCAACAGGAATCAACAAGGTGATCCTGATAGGAAACCTAGGGAAAGACCCGGAAATCATGCGGTTGGAAAGCGGCGTTAAAAAGGCATCATTTTCACTTGCAACGACAGAAGTTTACAAGAACAAGGAAGGGGTAAAAACGGAGCATACCGAATGGCATAACATCGTGCTGTGGAGAGGACTTGCAGAAGTCGCCGAAAATTACCTTAAAAAAGGAAATACAGTATATATCGAGGGTCGGATCCGCAAACGCGAGTATGAGGATAAGGAAGGCCAGAAACGCTATATCACCGACATTCTTGGGGATGCGATGACCATGCTGGGCGGGCCGAAACGCGAAGGCGCACCCGAAGGCAATGCTCCCATCGTGACCGAAAAAGAAAATGGCAACGGGGATGCAACCACACCTGAGGATGATCTTCCCTTTTAGCAGTTGATGAGTTGATGAGCTGATGAGTTGACGAGCTCACGAGCTATTTTTTAACTCATCAGCTCATCAGCTCATTAGCTTATTTTGTAATGCACGAATGAGAATAACCCGATTCTTTTTATTAGCATTAATACCCTTAGCTATCTTCTCTTGCCAGGATAGCTATGTTCCGAAGCCCCGTGGTTATTACCGGATCGATTTTCCCGGGAAGGAATACCGGCTGTTTGATACCACTTTCCCTTACACTTTTGAGTATCCTGTTTATGCAAAGATTGTTCGCGACAGTTCCCGGGGAGCAGAACCCTTTTGGATTAATATTGTTTACTATCCTTTTAATGCCCAGCTTCATATCAGTTATAAAATCATCGACAAAAACCTGGCTACCTACCTTAACGATTCACACACGCTGGTGAACAAACACATCCCGAAGGCCAATGCCATCAGCCAGCGGGAATATGTGGATTCCATTGAAAAAGTTTACGGACTTGTTTATGAAATAACCGGTTCTGATGCCGCCTCCACCTATCAGTTTTACCTGACCGACAGTACCTGGAATTTTGTCCGTGGAGCGCTTTACTTCGACCTGGTCCCGAACAATGATTCCCTCGCCCCGGTCATTGCCTTCTTAAAAACAGATGTGGAGCATATGATTACCACTTTCCGGTGGAAGAAGATTAAGTAGCGAAACAGCTAAAAGCGAAGTAGCGAAAAATACTTTAGTCCTTTACGCACCTCACAGAGAACGCATTCGCACGAGAGGAAGGATAAAGAGAGACACTCGGATTCACGTCATTCATCCCATGCGCCCAGGCCCTGGTGCTGCCATAGGATGCCGAAGACCAGAAGAAGGTTGCAAAACCCTGGTAATCCCAGCCTTTATTGATATGACGTGCTCCGGATAAAAGTGCATTAAAACCGGAATAGCCGGAATATTTTAGCGGACTTCCTGCAAACCCACTGTTGATATAGCTGGCGAATAAAATATTCCAATCGTTTTCTGTTGGAATATGCCATCCGGGAGGACAAAATCCCTGGTCCGCCAGTGTTTCGTCGAACAGCATCAGTTCATCCCATTGATAAAGCCCGCCTTGATTCGCGCAGTTTACAGGATTGTCGTTGTAGCAATATTTTTCTGCAACGCAATTGTCCCTTTGATCCTGGGATGATGCGAGGATGGTTCCGAAATTGAGGTTAGAGGCAAGCCAGCATTGGGAGCCGATCTGGACAGTTGGATAGATCCTGTTATCCCTTTTATCAGTAATCGGGTTCCCGCAATTGACAATTGATAATGGATAATTGATAATGTGGGCATGGGCAAGGGCGCTGCACATGGCTGAATTCGTATAGGTGTATGTGATCACGTGTGTGCCGATACCGGCGAGCGCCGGTGTAAAGACGCCGGTCAATGAATTTACGCCTGGTCCGGAATAGGTTCCTCCCAATGGAATTCCTCCTTTGAGCCTGATTGGTTTTGCATTCAGGGTTGTGATGGTATCGAAGCATGATGTAAAAGAAACAACCGGAGCCAGAGTTCCACTCATTATGATCTTTGCGGAACTTGCCGGACTCCCGGTCACACAAGCCAGGTTCGAGGTCATAATGCAGCGGACACTGTCGTTGTTGATGGGATTATAGGTATAGGTGTTTGAATTCGTTCCGGCATTCATCCCATTTACTTTCCATAGATAGGAAGGAGTTGGACCGCCGTTGGTCGGGGTAGCGGTGCAGGTAACGGAGGCTCCCGGACAAAATGGATTTGGTACAGCGGTTATACTGACACCTGCCGGCAGATAGGTCACTTCGATCATGAGTATCTGATTACTGAAGGCAGGATTGTTGGTTACACAGGGTTCGTAAGAAGTCAGGCGGCAGGAGACCAGGTCATTGTTCATGGGGTAGTAAGTAAAACTTGTATTGCTGACCCCGACATTTACGCCATTTACTTTCCACTGATACTCCGGGGTGGCTCCGCCACTTCCTGTTGCTGTAAATGTAACCGGATTGCCGGCGCAGAAAGGGTTTGCTGAGACTGCTATCGTTATGCTGACGGGAAGGTTCGGGCTTACGGATACTTGATGCTGAATGCTTGGTGCTGGATTATTGGATGTGCAAGTTTCACTGGATGTCAATGTGCAGGATACAATGTCACCATTTAAAGGTGTAAACGTATAGGTATTGCTGTTGGTTCCGGCCGGGTTGCTGTTCAGGTACCATTGGTAAGCCGGCGTTGTGCCTTCATTTATCGGGTGGGCGGTGAAGGTAACTTGCTGGCCGGCGCAGATCGTGGCCGGAGCGGAAGTTAAGGTTATGCTTACCGGGAGGTTTGTGTTAACGGTCATCAGAATTGAATTTGATGGGGCCGGATTATTGGTGGTGCAGGTTTCAGAAGATGTTAATGTGCAGGAAACAAGATCACCATTGGCCGGGATGTAGGTATAATTTGGAAGATCTGTCCCCACTGCGGTTCCGTTGACTTTCCACAGGTATGAAGGTGTGGTTCCCCCGGAGGTCGGAGTTGCAGTGAAAGTTACCGGGGTGCCTGCACAAACATTGTTGACTGAAGCCGAAATCGTTACTCCGACTGCAAGGGGAGTATTGATTGTCATTTCAAGCACATTGGATTCAACGGCTCCTGACCAGTCAGCCATACAGTCAACCCGGACAAGGCGTTTGTACCAGGTATTTTGTGACAGGGATCCGGGTGAATACCCGGGTGAATTACTTCCGGGGATATCGCTGAAACCTGCAACTCCGCTGGTTGTTGAAAGTTGCCATTTGTATTCAAGAATCCCGGTTTGTCCTGAGGGTAAAATCAAACTGGTCAATGATGCCGGTGTTGTGTTTTCGCAAATGATTTGATCAATGCCTATTGTTCCTCCATTTGCAGGATTACTACAGGGTGGAATATACGTCCAATTCACCGTTGAAGTAGTTGACGTAAAACCAAAGACCTCAGCGTACACATTGTCTGTACAAGACGCTGTACCAGTTTGCGTGTAGCAATACTGTGCATCGCCAGCGGCATCCGTGTATGCATTACCTGTCATAGTATTGCATCCGCTGATAAAAAAATTCACCAATACACCTGGAACCGGTGCTGACAGGTTATCCTCGACATGTGCGGTTAAACAAACATTGGTTACATTTAATTGCCCGGAAGCCGTAGCGGGGGAAAGCGTAACACTGTTAACTGTTCCAACAGGAGAAAGTGAACACCCGCCCGGATAACCATATGAATCACTACTGTTCCAACCATAGACAAATACTCCGAAAGGAAATGTGCTGCTGAAGGTATGCGACCCATCAACGACCGATCGCTGGGCTCCGTAATAATTGGTTGCACCGATTTGGGTAAAGGCGGAAATTGGTATTAACACTCCATCCTGGTAGATGGTTCCCAATGCATAATCCGGAGCAACTACATTGATCCATTGCGAAACAAAACCTGTGACATTTGTGACCGTGTAATTTTTTAAGAACTGCTCTCTTGGAAAGATTAACATCATGAAAGGGTCACCGGTGATACCTCCCGAACAACTCAGACCCTTGGCGTATTGCGCCACGATCGTGGGTTTCGAAGTGGTTATTGAATTGGATCCCGACAGGTTTGTTTCATAATAATAGCCCGTATTTATGGTTGCTACTATGGTTCCGTTAATTGAAATATCTGTCCCGTCATCGGCGGTCACGATCCTGAAGATGTCCCCGCTGTTGTCCCTGCCTGCCAGCGGAACTGTTAAAAAATTCTTCCCCCATGCATAATACGGGAACATCTCTTCCACGATATGGTCGCATGAGGGACAACTATTACCAGGGATATCAACACAGTCAACCGAACCGAAAACGGCAACCGGAGAACTCGATTGTATCCTTGATCCCGTGAGATCATCTCCAACAGAAGGAGATTCAAAATGATAAGTCTGTCCCTTATTAAGGAAGATATTCGTTGTGCCGGATGTCTGTTGATTGAAAATCGTCACCGCAGTTCCGTCTTGTGTTCCAACTATACTGAAACAAGAACCATCGTTTGTCAATGAACTCTTGTAGGTAACAATTCTGTAATCCATGCCTAATGCATTCACGGGAAAAGCGAGATATGCATCTGTTGAAAACGATGCCCTGTTTAGTCCATATAACGAAACAGGATCTGCGGAGGTTACCTCTATCCCTTTATTTTCTATTCCACCCATCAGGGCAACTGACGTCGGAACGGTAATCTGTGTTACGACCCCCGGAACTACATTAAAGCTCTGATTAATCCCCGGGAAAGCTGAAGTAATGTTGCCGTTTGTTGAGTAATTGGAGGAGATAAAAAGTGAAAGCACCGGGAGGCTGGCGGCGTTTGGAGGAAATGCGATCCAGAAATCTGTTCCTTCACTTGTAACTGTTTGTGAATGGCCCGGAACGAAGGACAACAATGCCAAAAGACATGAAATTAAATATTTTCTTATGCCAGGATTAAGTTTTAATCTGAAGAGATAAAGAGATTTCACATCTTGCTATTGACTTGTAAAGATAAAAATAATTAAAGATTAAAGATTAAAAATTACGAGTTATTACGAAAGACAAGGAAAGTGGCAGAAAGTAGTATGATGCCTTTGAGCGCCTTTGTGCATCCTTTGTGTGACTTTGTGTTTAAAAATTAAACCACGAAGGCGCACAAAGTACACACAAAGTATCACAAAGGATTTTGAAATAGCGGCCAATTTCGGTGAGTTTGTTCACAAATTATTCGGAACTTTGCATTTGACCACGGTAAAGAAATTTCACATCGGTGTACAACCAATAGCATTGATAACAGGTCTTGATTTAAACATTAAGTTTTACTGCCATGAAAAGATTCTTATTTATTTCCCTCTTGCTTCTTTCCGTTAGTCTGCTTTTCAGTCAGAATCAAAAGGTCAAATTCACCGAAGTGAAGATCACTACCGATCAGCCCGGGCTCGCGAGACTGGCACAACTCGGGCTCGCAGCCGATGAAGGTTTTTATAAAAAAGGGCTGTACCTGCATACCGTGCTCTCGCAGGAAGAACTGAAAAAAGTGACCGGTGCAGGGTTTCCTGTGGAGGTAATACAGGAAGATTATTCAACCTACATAGAACAGCGGAACAAAGGACTTGAAGAGCAGATAAAGGAAATCAACCGGACCAAATCCACAAGATACAAGAGTACCGAATTGATCACTTACCCGGTTCCCCAGAATTTTGGACTGGGTTCAATGGGAGGATATTACACCCTGCAGGAAGTGCAGAACGAACTCGACAGCATGCACCTGAAATACCCGAACCTGGTTTCACAGAAACTTCAGGCCGGCGGCCAAAATTCAATCGAAGGAAGGCCGCTCTATTATGTGAAGATCTCAAAAGATCCGAATAACATCCAGCCGGTTCCAAAGGTATTCTACAATGCGCTGATCCATGCTCGTGAGCCGGAAGGGATGGAACAACTTATGTTTTACATGTGGTACCTGCTCGAAAATTATGCAACCAATGAAGAGGTGAAATACCTTGTGGATAACCTGGAATTTTATTTTCTCCCGGTAGTGAATCCCGATGGGTATGAATACAATCGAATATCCCAGCCATTGGGTGGCGGGATGTTCCGCAAAAACCGCAGGGATAACGGCGACGGTTCCTTCGGTGTTGACCTGAACCGGAACTATGGCTATCAGTGGGGATACGATAACAACGGATCATCCCCCATTCCCAGCGACGAGACCTACCGCGGAACCGCCGCATTTTCTGAACCCGAAACACAAATTATCCGCGATCTTTGCAACCAGGTCAGCTTCAAAGAGGCACTGAATTACCATACCTACAGCGACCTGTTTCTCTATCCCTGGAGCTATATCACAATGGATACTCCCGACAGTACTGTTTTCTGGAATTTCTCCACCCTCATGACCCGGGAAAACAGGTACACCACCGGGACCCCGGGAGCCGTTCTCTACAACACCAATGGTGATGCAAACGACTGGATGTACGGCGACCAGTCAGGCAAACCGAAGGTATACGCATACACACCGGAAACAGGAAATGACCTTGACGGGTTCTGGCCCTTTCCCGACAGGATCATTCCTTTGTGCGAGGAAAATATGTACCAGAACCTGATGATGGCACACCTGGCGCTTGAATACGATGAGGCAACAAACAGTTCCTCCGCAATCGTCAGTGAACGGCAGGGATACTTCAAATTCAACTTTGAACGGTACGGTTTAGTCGGTAATGCGAGTAATTCGGTTTCCATTGAGCCTATGGATACGACCCAGATTATCCAGGTCGGCCCTGCAAAAAACTTTTCGTACCCGGCTCAGTTTGTAATAAAGACCGATTCCATCGCATATACCCTTGCACCGGATATGAACATCGGAACCTCTTTCAGATATATCCTGAAATGCAACAATGGCCTTTATACCTTCCGCGACACAGTGACGAAATATTTTGGCCCGCCGCTTCAGGTTTTCTCAGATGACTGCAACCAGTTTACACAATGGACCTCCCCGACATGGAATATCACCGGAAGTACATATCATAGTCCGACTGCTTGCATCACCGATTCTCCTGGCGGGAATTACAACAATAATGCAGATGTTTCCGTGACCACCATAAACAACATCGATCTGAAAGATTCCCCAGTGGCCGTGATCAATTACTGGACAAAATTCAATACTGAAAATTGTTATGATTTTGTGGAAATGCAGGTGTCGGTGAACAATGGCCCGTTTGTCGCTCAAAAGGGAAGGTATACGAAAAATGCTTCCCAGTATGAAGACACCGGCAATCCTGTTTATGATGGAAGGCAATCCGCCTGGGTGTATGAAGAGGTGGTGCTGGATAATGTTGCAAACAATGATATTCGGATCAGGTTTAACCTGGTAAGCGACGGCGCCACAAGGGCTGACGGCTACTATTTTGATGATGTCACTGTGAACATCATTGATATGACTACATTCGGTATCCCGGTGAGCAAGGGCACTCCTGCATATATTTCGGATCCTGTGCCGAATCCGGCCCGACAGGACGTGACGATCTCATACCGTCTCCCGGATGCAGGCTATACGAAATTTATCCTCTATGACCTGAAGGGAAATGCAGTGAAGCAGATGGAACTCGGCGATCAGAGCGGGAAGGTTGTTTTTTCTGTCAACGGACTTAGCGAGGGAGTTTACCATTACCGCATCACCGGAACATCAGGTTCGACAGAAGTAAAGAAACTGATCATCATTCATTAAACTGACATCTCCCATGATTGAAACGATCAAACTCGGGACCCTTCGCTGGTCGCATCTTTTCCGGCCTACCGAAGAGGAATTACAGGGATTGCAGGATTACTATCATTTTCATCCGCTCGATATTGAAGACTGCAAGAGCCCGATAAACCTGAGGCCCAAGATCGACATCTACCATGATTACCATTTCCTGATCCTCCACTTTCCATCCATGGATATACAGGGAGCATTCATTGAACCCAAAGAGATTAAGGTATTCTGGGGGAAGGACTTCCTGATCACCATGGGAAAATCGCACTGGCTGGTGAAAGAGTTGTTCAAACAGGAGCAAAATGAAGCGCTTGCCGGAGAAAAGCTGGCGGTTGGATCCAGTGATGCACTGTTGTATAAGATCATTGAATACTTAATGGAAGATACCCAGAAACTGGTGGGATTGGTCGACAAGTCTGTGGATGACTGCGGGAAGGAACTCTTTAGCAGGAAACCGGAAAAGGCCATCGAAAAAATATCGATCACCCGGAAAAATGTCATCATCCTCAATACAATTTTAAAACCCCAGATGAACCTCTTCAACAAACTGCAAAGCGGTGCCATCAGGGGGTTTGCCGATAACATGGAAGATTACTGGGGAAATATCATGGACTCTTACCAGCGTGCATGGGACATCATCGAGGACGACCGGGAACTGATCAGCGGATATTCAAAAACCTTTGATTCCCTTCAGGTCAACAAAACCAATGAAGTGATGAAGATCCTGACGCTTATCTCATCCATCCTCCTGCCTCTGACCTTTATTGCCAGTCTTTACGGGATGAATATCAAATTGCCTATCCAGGATCACCCAGGATCTTTTTTGATTGTTTCGGGTGTTATGATTGGGATTGCCCTGTTAATGCTGATCTATTTCAAACTCAGGAAATGGATGTAAATCAATGATTTTTGTTCATGACATCCGTCTGGCGCTGGATGGATTCTTCGTGCAGGGCTTCCAGCAGTTTCAGAAGAAATCCCCTTGACAATCCCATTCGCACGCCCGTATCCACGCGGTCATGGATGATCTGGCTCCAGCGTTTCAATTGGAGAATGGTGATGTTGTTGTCTTTCTTGTATTTCCCGATCTCTTCCACGATCTTCATCCGCCTGCTGAGAATGTCGATCAGTTCTTCATCCAGTTTATCGATCTCCGAACGAAGCTCTTCGAGTTTATTTTCAAATTCGATGGTCCCATATTCTTCACGGATGACAAGGCCTGAAATCAATTCTCTCAGTTGATCCGGTGTGATCTGCTGTTCCTTATCCGTGAGGGCTTCTTCCGGCCGGATATGGGTCTCGATCATCACCCCGTCCATTTCAAGGTCGAGGGCCTTCTGTGTCACCGGGAACAACAGGCTGGTTTCCCCACAGATATGGCTGGGGTCAACCAGGACAGGCAAACCAGGGTACAAACGCTTCAGTTCGATCGGGATCTCCCACATGGGAGAATTCCGGTAAGGGGTGTGGGCAAAGAATGAAAATCCGCGGTGAACGGCAATGAGTTTCCGGATGCCGGCCTGGTTAAGCCTTTCCAGCGCTCCTATCCAGACCTTGATATCGGGATTCAGCGGGTTTTTGACCATGACAGGGATATCGACGCCGCGAAGGACTTCACTGATCTCCTGTACCGAAAAAGGGTTAACGACGGTGCGGGCCCCGATCCACAGGATATCGATCCCATGGCTGAGCGCTTCTTCTACATGCTTTGGATTGGCAACTTCCACCGTCGTGAGCAAACCGGTTTCTGCCTTCACTTTTGCTAGCCATTGAAGTCCGCGCTTGCCCACACCTTCGAAGGAACTCGGCCGTGTACGGGGTTTCCAGAGACCTGCCCGGAATACCCTGACCTGTGGGATCTTTGCCAGTTCCCTTGCCGTTGACAATACCTGTTCTTCCGATTCTGCACTGCAGGGACCAGCGATGACGAAAGGAAGCGATTCCACCGGCAGCCAGCTTTGAAGAGGCATTATATCAAAAGGGTCTTGCATTTAAATTGTATTCAACGTTGTTATTTATTTGACCTCACCCCCCGTCCCCCTCTCCTTAAGGAGAGGGGGTGAAAGGGGTGAGGTGATTGCGTTGAATCCAATTGTAAAAGTAACAAAAAAACCGCATTTGCCTGTAACCGGTATTTCCCGTAATTTTGCGGTTTCAACAACGGTGTTCACATGGAAAAGATGCAACAGGCGAAAATCAGGGACCTTCTGAAATCAAAGGAAACAGGAAAAGAATGTTTGGTCAGGGGATGGGTCAGGACGAAGAGAGGAAATAAGAACATCAATTTTATTGCACTCAATGACGGTACGGTCATTCATACCATCCAGGTTGTGGTTGAGGTTGCACAGTTTGATGAAGATCTGCTGAAACAGGTCACCACCGGCGCATGCATCGAGGTAAAAGGGATCTTGGTTGATTCGCCTGCATCGGGACAACCCGTCGAGATACAGGCAAAGGAGATCAGGGTGTTCGGAACTGCAGATCCGGAAACCTACCCCTTGCAGAAAAAAGGACATTCCCTTGAATTTCTTCGCGAGATTGCCCATCTCCGGCCCCGAACCAATACTTTTGGCGCCATTTTACGGATCCGCCATGCGATGTCATTTGCCGTTCATAAATATTTTAATGATCATGGATTTTATTATCTCCATGCGCCGATCATCACAGGATCTGATGCGGAAGGAGCAGGGGCACTGTTCCGCGTTTCCATCCTGGATCCGAAAAATCCTCCTTTGAAACCCGATGGCTCCGTTGATTTTGGCGAAGATTTTTTCGGGAAGGAAACCAAGCTGACGGTCTCTGGGCAGCTCCAGGCAGAACTCGGTGCACTGGCCTTGTCGCTGGTATATACCTTTGGTCCTACTTTCCGTGCCGAAAATTCAAATACTCCCCGCCACCTGGCCGAATTCTGGATGATCGAACCGGAAATGGCTTTCTACGATATCACGGATAACATGGACCTGGCGGAAGATTTCCTGAAATACCTCATCCGTTATGCCCTTGAAAATTGCATGGACGACCTGGAGTTCCTCAACAAAATGTATGATGCCGAACTCATCGAAAGGTTGAAGTTTATCACGGAAAACGAATTCGTTCGCCTTAGCTATACCGAAGCAGTGGAGATCCTGAAAGCTGCCGGACAGAAATGGGAATACCCGGTTGACTGGGGAACCGACCTGCAGGCTGAACACGAACGCTACCTGGTGGAAAAACATTTTCACAAACCGGTTATCCTGACCGATTATCCGAAAGAAATCAAGGCGTTCTATATGAAAATGAATGAGGATAACAAAACGGTTCGCGCCATGGATGTGCTGTTTCCAAAAATCGGGGAGATCATCGGGGGTTCCCAGCGCGAAGAAAATCTTGAACGACTTACAAACCGGATCCATGAACTCGGCATCCCTGAAAAGGATGTTTGGTGGTATCTGGATACACGGAAATTCGGAACTGCGCCTCACAGCGGTTTCGGGCTTGGTTTCGAAAGGCTGATCCTCTTTGTGACCGGGATGAGCAACATCCGCGATGTGATCCCGTTTCCGCGCACGCCAAAAAATGCGGAGTTCTGAGACAGCCTCTTCTTTCACCTGAGAAAATATTTCTTAAAAAGTCCTATTACCTTTTCGATTTAAACCGATTAAGGGTTAATGATTTTATATTAACCACAAAGGCGCACGAAGGATTTCACAAAGTAACACTAAGGTCTTATGGATATCGAGAAATATTTTAAAAAGGTTTTAGATTGTTCTTTCACTGTTCATACCGAACTAGGTCCGGGTTTACTTGAAAGTGCATATGAAGAATGTTTGTTTTATGAACTCCGGCAAGCGGGCCTGAATGTACAGAAACAAAAACCGTTGCCGCTTGTTTACCGGGATGTTAAACTTGATGCCGGTTACAGGATTGATCTGCTTGTTGAAAATAGCGTAATTATTGAAATCAAAGCTGTTGATGCAATAAATGAAGTTCATCTGGCTCAGCTATTAACTTATTTAAAACTTTCCGGATGTAAATTGGGCTTGTTGGTAAACTTTAATGTCAGACATCTGAGGGAAGGAATACAACGCGTAATTCTCTAATCCTTTGTGCGCCTTCGTGAGATCCTTTGTGCGCCTTTGTGGTTAAAGGAATAACATTCATTTTCCGAATAATTGAAAATCGAAACCCCTCAATGCTATTTTTTTTTATCTTTACAATGAAAAAATACCGATGGAAAAACGCTGGGTACTAAAAGAGTCAAGTGACCGGGAAATGGTGAAAAACCTGGCCCTGGAACTCAACATCGACCGGAACCTGGCGGAGTTACTGATACAAAGAGGAATCACTACCTTTGAAGAAGCCAGGTCGTTTTTCCGCCCTTCCCTCTCCAAACTTCATGATCCTTTCCTGATGAAGGATATGTCGGCTGCCATCGACCGGATCGAAATAGCCCTGGAGGAAAATCAGAAGATCCTCATCTACGGGGATTATGATGTGGATGGCACCACAGCCGTTGCCCTGGTGTATACCTTTTTCCATAAGTTTTATGATCAGCTGGATTTTTACATCCCCGATCGTTATATTGAAGGATACGGCATTTCATTCAAGGCGATCGATTTTGCTGCCGAAAATCAGTTTTCCCTTATCATAGCCCTGGATTGCGGGATCAAAGCAGTTGAAAAAGTTCAATATGCAAACGAAAAGGGAATTGATTTTATCATCTGCGACCATCACCGTCCGGGAAGTGAACTTCCTCCCGCCTGCGCCGTACTGGATCCCAAACGTGCGGACTGCACTTATCCCTACAAGGAATTATCGGGTTGTGGCATCGGTTTCAAGCTGATCCAGGCTTATGCACAACGGAACGACATCGCCTTCGATGACCTGTCGCAATACCTCGACCTCGTTGTCGTGAGCATTGCCTCCGATATTGTCGATATCACCGGCGAAAACCGAATTCTTGCTTATTATGGACTGAAGCTGATGAATATTCAGCCACGTCCCGGATTGGAAGCCATTCTCCGGTACAGTAATCTTCAGAAACAAACCAACGGAAACGGTGATGCATTTTTCACCAGAGAATTAACGATCACCGACCTGGTGTTCCTGGTTGGACCCAGGATCAATGCTGCAGGGCGAATCGAAAGCGGACGGAATTCCGTCCGCTTACTTATTTGCGAGAATCTCGAGGAAGCACTTCACCTGGGTGAAAAGATCGACAGTTACAATACCGAGCGTAAAAACCTGGATACCCTGGCCACACAGCAGGCCATCGAGATGATCGAATTGGACGAACGTCTGAAAACATCAAAGAGCACCGTCATCTTCAACCGCGACTGGCACAAAGGGGTGATCGGGATTGTTGCTTCCCGCCTTACAGAACATTACTACCGGCCTACCATCGTCCTTACGCTGTCGGGGGAACTGATCACCGGGTCCGCCCGTTCTGTCAAAGATTTTGATGTTTACGATGCGATCGATTCCTGCAGCGACCTCCTGGAACATTTCGGTGGACACAAATATGCTGCAGGATTATCCCTGAAGCCTGAAAATTTACAAGCTTTCATCGACCGTTTTGAGCGTGCTGTGACGGAGAAATTAAATGGCAAAGAACTGATTCCCGAGATTGAGATTGACACCGACCTTCCCCTCAGCAACATCAATTCCAGATTTTACAACATCCTGCGGCAATTTTCTCCCTTCGGCCCGGGCAATATGTCTCCGTTGTTCCGTACCGATGGGATCATCGATGCCGGTGGATCGCGGATTGTGGGCAAGAACCACCTTAAGTTGTATGTCGTTCATCCCGAAATTTCGGGCGGGCCTTTTTCTGCAATAGCTTTCCAGCAGGGAAACCACTTCGGAATGATCGAAAAAGGGATCCCCTTCAACATTTGTTATCATGTGGAAGAAAATGAATGGAACGGAAGCGTTTCCCTTCAGTTGAATATCAAGGATATAAAATTCGGGGATTAAGTTTAACAATTTCCAAAACAGACACCCATACGGTTTGCCTTCTCGATCAGGGCATGATCGAGGGGCACGGTCCGTAATTTTCCACCCACTTCTTTGAGGGGAACTGCCACGATGTTATCGTTGCGTGAAGAGACCATCATTCCAAACCGGCCTTCTGCAATGAGTTCAACGGCAAATGCACCATAGCGTGTTGCCAGGACCCGGTCCATGGGAGAGGGGCTGCCTCCGCGCTGGATATAACCCAGGATGGTTTCGCGGGTCTCCAAACCGGTGCGGCTGTTGATCTCCTGCGTGATGTAATGTCCGGGCTTCTGTCCTTTAGGGCAGGAAATTCCTTCTGCGATCACCACGATGGAATAGGGTTTCTTGTTCACAGCCCTTTTCTTCAGATACTTGGCAACAATATCAATATCATAATCGATCTCGGGCATCAGGATCACATCTCCTCCCCCGGCCATCCCCGAATACAAAGCGAGCCAACCGGCATGATGGCCCATCACTTCGATCACCATGATGCGTTTGTGGCTGTTGGCGGTGGTGTGAAGCCTGTCGATGGCCTCCACTGCGATCCAGAGCGCGGAGTCAAACCCGAAGGTGACATCCGTCCCCCATACATCATTGTCGATGGTTTTCGGGATCCCGATGATGTTTAGTCCTTCTTCCGCCAGAAGACTGGCAGTTCGCTGTGTTCCATTGCCCCCGATGCAAACCAGTGCATCCAGCCCCATTTCTTCATAATGCTTTTTGATCAGCTTTGGCTTATCAATGCTGTTGAAGACGGCACTTTTCTTAAATGGATTTTCCCTCGATGTCCCGAGGATGGTTCCCCCCAGGGTCAGGATACCGGAAAGCTGGTTCTCATCTAAATGCACATATTCCTGGTTGATCAGTCCGAGAAACCCGGATGAGATTCCAATGACCTCCATCCCGTATTCCAGGATGGCCGTTTTGCCTACTCCCCGAATGGCGGCATTGATCCCCGGGCAGTCTCCTCCTGCTGTGAGGATTCCGATACGTTTTTGTTTTCCTGAAAGGGCCATGTTATTTTAACTGAAATGTTCCTGAACCAATCTCTTTGTCATCGGTATATACGGTGACGGTATAAGTGCCTTTCATGGCAGGCTTGTCATTGTCTTTCTTGTTCCATTTAACGCAAAGGTTCATCGACTTTCCTTCATAAGAAATGTCTTCACGGATGGAATAGGGTAATGTTTGCCCGTTAAAAGTAAACGTATCGTATTTAGTTCTTGTAACCACGATCTTATCGGGCCGGCAGATGGAGATGTAGAGGTTTTTCCTTCCTGCTTTAACCAGGGGATTTTCACCGATGGTGAAGCATACCTTGACCCGATCGGTACGGCTGGCTTTATCGGTGGAAGTTTCCTTGTCGCCGCCTTTCACTTTATACGCCGTGGCAGTTACATCATAGGCCCTGAGTATAGCGGCCTGGTTTACCCTGGCTGTCAGTTCTTCTTTATCTTTTACCAGGGTTTGTGATTTGGTTTGTTCATTCCTGAAATCCTGCCGGATCTTTTCGTTTTCGGCATGTAGTTCCTGATTCACGGTATAGAGTGAATCCATCTGCCTGACATACCCTTGTGCGATGGTTTGCAACCGGGCAAGTTTTTTACTGACTTTTTGGTATTCCCATTTCGTACCGAGCAGGTTCCGGATTTCAATGGCATTGGCCTGGATCAGGCTGTCCTTGGCTTTCAGCGAATCGGAAAGCGCCCCATAAGCCTGTTTGGTTTTATTGTGCTCGGTGATTACAGAATCCAGCTGATGCTGGAGATCTGTTTTCTCCAGTTCTTTTTCCTGGATGAGGGATGTTAACTGCGTTCTTTGCCGGAATGTCCAGATGACAAGGATGAGAAGCGCGAGGACTAAAATACCGGTGATGATCTTGAATGTCCGGTTTTGAGTTTTCTGTTCCTCCATAGTAAGGGGTTTTTCGTTGGATGCAAATATATAATAAAAAACAGGATACCACAGCCGGTATCCTGTTTTTAGACTTCTCAGGAATTGATTAATTTACTTTGATTTCTTTAACAACATCACCTTTTTCGCGGATGATCTCATTCAGCCACCATTTGGGATATCCCGGCTGATTCGGCATGACGCCCTGTCCGGTTCCGTTGGTCTGGAATTTTCCGTCTTTCTCTTTTTTGATATTACCATCGATGTACTTCACCAGGAGGTATTCACCCAGTTGTTTCCAGCGGGTAACAGTACCATCTCCGGTTTTTACCGAATAATTCGTGAGGAAAGCCCTTGCTCCTGCCGGATTTGTTTTGTACATCGCGGCAGCCTGCTGATCAATTTTTGCGGTCTGGTCAATGAATCCCAGCTCAAGTTCACGCTGCACTTTCTGGATGTCTTTGATCATATAGCTGTACCGTGTATATGCCCAATTGGCCACCCAGTTAAATGTCCAGAATGCCGATGTAGGAGAATATTCAACCATGCTTCCGTTCCCTTCCTGGTAAGAATGGGGAACTTTCGTGATCCCGCAATACATGGGATTAAAAACGGTTGTGAAAGTGTCGTCAACGCCGAACCAGAAGATGCCCCCAACCGGGTCGGGCAGCCAGGAGCGGCTCTGTGCCACAAAAACAAACCCGGTTTGCTGGGTGGAAACAGCACGTTCATTGACAAAATAATTGACACTGTCGGTGGTCCAGTACATCGGGCGCCAGCGGTAAGGACAATCAAATGGACCGGCACCGATATCATGGTTCATGTCCATCTTGGTCCCTTCAAAATGATCACGCATCAGTTCCATGGCATCATGTACGGAAACCTTCTTGTCAGGCTTCACCCATAGCGGCATGCGGTTCGTGGCATAACCCCATTTTCCTTTGGTCACATTTCCCATGGCATAATCCAGGTATTGACCCATGTTGCTGTTTACACGGTTGAACATGGCCCAGACCCTGCCTTCGCAAGCCCTTGCGCCACTGAATGTGACAGGAGCATAGGTATCGGAAAAGCTGAATTCTTCATCCTTGCCGTCAAACCAGCCTTTTGCACGTGCAAAAGTGATGACGTCTTTTGAATAGATGCAATTCTGGGGATCGTTCAGCGGGAACTGCGTAATACGTGCCTGGTTGGCATGACCACAAACATACCCATCAGGAATACGGCGGGCTACCCATAGTGCGCCTTTTTCCTTATCACCTTTGCTGATGATCTCAAAGATCCATGCTTCATTTTTATCTGAAACCGAGATGGATTCACCTTCGCTGTAATAACCGTATTTTTCAACAAGGTCAGTCATTACCTGCAGGGCTTCCCTGGCCGTTTTTGCACGCTGCATTGCAAGATACATCATGGATCCATAATCAACGATGGCTCCGGCCTGATGTTGCAGTTCATCGCGGCCCCCGTATGTGGTCTCTCCCAGTGCAACCTGGTATTCATTCATATTTCCAACGACAGAGTAAGTGTGACGAACCTGCGGGATCTGCCCGAGTTTCTTCCCGGTATCCCATTCATAAACATCCATCATCGTTCCTGCGGGATAATCTTTTGCCGGTTTGTAATATAACTCCCCGTAAAGGGTATGTGAATCGGCCGAATAGGTGATCATCACCGATCCGTCGACCGTCGCCCCCTTCGTGAATAGAAAATTTGTACATGCTGACAATCGCAGCCCGAAACCCGCGATCATAAACAGCATTATTCCTGTAATTAAAAATGATTTTCTCATAATCTGATGATTTTTGTTGTTATTTTAGGATTAATTCATAAACATATAAGTCGGTTAAAACCCGATATTGATTCCACCGGAAATGATATTTTGATTTCCCTGAAAAATAGGGGGAGACAAAGTGCGGTCCCCGGTTATGTTGAGATACTGGTATGCAAGACTGACATAGGCATTGTTGATAAATTCATAAGAAACTTCCATTTTCATGTCTTCGTATTTCCAAACGACAGTTTCAAGGGTTTTCGTATCCTTTGTACCGCCATGCTCTGCCCAATTGTACGACAGATTGAACAATAGTCCACGAACGGGCCGGTAACCCAGTGAGACAAAAACTTCCTGTGAGTTATCCCTCAGGTAACTTCCAAGGTTGTAACGGTTGGATTCAAAATCCAGAGTCGATACGGGATCTGTGTAAGTATGGGGCGTGGTGCGTGTATATTCACCCGTGAGGGTTAAATTTTGATTCAGGAGATTGCTTGCCCTGAAGCCTGCTTTCCAGCTGATGCAGTTGAAGGTGGTGCTGTCACTGAACTTTTTTGATCCGAGGTCATCGATAAAGACAGAAACATAAAGGTGTAAACGCCGGATCTGTCTTGAGCTGAGGTTAAAAAAGAGCTGAGTGTTCCTTCCATAATGTGCCTTTTGTGCAGAATCGCCGGAGGAAGTGGGATTCAAATAAAAGAGGAATGGACTCAAAGTGGAGGGATCGTAATTCTTCGAACAGGAAATTACAGCGTTGCCTATGGAAAGGTTCAGGTTCTTCCAGGGGGTGAATGTCATGATGGCGGCTGAAAGGAATTTGTTAAAAAAATATTCTCTCGATTCGCCTGGAACCTGGTAGGATCTTGCAGAATCCACGACTTCCGAAACAAGCCACCCGGTAATGAAAGTAAAATCGAACCATTTGACGGGTTTCATCTGAAGCTGGAAATAGGGGAAGGAGGGGGTCCTTCCTGAAAAAATATTTGATCCATGATAGGCATCTCCCCATTGAAAATGATCTTTTGCCAACACCACCGATCCCCAGTTCCAGGCAAATGAAATACCTCCGCGCATCTCGCTGTAATCTCTGCCTTGTGGCGACTCTTTCCAGGCAGCGCCCTCACCGGTGGTCAGGTACCCCTGGTTCCCCAGGGTATCGCTTTCATGATTATCACGCAGGCTTGCCCAGAATCCGACATGTTTTCCGATGGTTCCGAAAATTTCGGCTCCCCCCCAGCGGTGATAAGCATTTTTGTTGTTTTGCGTCACATAGCCATAGATACCCCATACAGGCCTTAGCGAAAAAGTAAAGAGGGAATCCTTGTAAACGAAAGCCAGCGGACTTAATGGAATACCGAAATGCTCTTTTTTATGGAACAAACCTTTCGTTTTTTTAAAATACCGGAGATCGGGTCGTGCTTCAATATTATAATCCCTTAAATAAAAATCCAGTTCCTTATTCTGGCGCTTGTTCAGTTTTTCGCGGGAGGCGTTTGCCTCTGTTAGTTTCATGGAAATAAGCATGCGCGAATAAGGTTTCGTAGCCGAGGTGAGATCGATGATTTTCAGGTTCGCCAGTTCATCCATAAAATCATAAATTCCGCTGTTGGTCAAATCCTGGAAAACTACCTGCGGCAATGCAAACAGGGGAACGCAAAATACGATCATGAGCAGGATTTGCCGTTTCAAATTTGTGATATTATGTAAACGGGTATTTTTTACAAAGATAAAAAAAATCCGGATGCCGGACATTTAACCATATAGAACACTGATGACGCTGATTGAACGGATTTACATGGATTATGTATCTGCGATAATCCGCATCATCCGTATCATCCGCGTTCTCATCTTAAATAACCAGGCTCTTATAGAAAAAACCCTTAATTTTGTAAATCAGATTGTCCTTCTATGAGAAAGAGTTTTCTTCTGGCCTGCCTTCTTTTTCTGCCATTTCTGATCTTTTCACAAGCGGCAATAAAAAAAGCTGATTCTTCCAAAGCCGGGGGGCTCTATCTGGATGCATCCGGGGGCTTGTCCTTTCCCCTGGGATCTTTTGCCAATACCGATGTGAAAAATTCTGGGTCCGGTGCTTCCCAAGGATTCCTGGGACAAATAAACCTCGACTGGATCGGAAAGGACAATTATGGCTTAGGGCTTCAATATACCTTACAATACAACCCGCTGAAAAGTTCTGTGAAAAATGAAACACTGCCGGATATGTATGAGCCCCTGGGTACCGGTTCATGGTCTAATAATTATATCATGGCGGGTCTTGTGGTTTTAAAATTTTTTCATAAGGTTTATTTTGAAGGAAAAATCCTGGCAGGAGTAATACTCTCCTCTAGTCCATTATTCAAAACGATTGACGCTCAAACGTACAATCCTTCCAATAATATCGGTACCGGATTTGCCTGGGGTATACAAGTGGGTACTGGGTATGCAGTCTCTCCCCGTGTAACGTTGAAAGCAAGTATTGAATATCTTGCAGGAAATCCAAAAATTCATCACCAGTCTGTAAAGCAAGACCTGGATACAATAACACATACAATCAGTTATTCAGCCCCGATCACCAAAGACACGAAAAGAACAGTTTCAGCGTTATTGATAAAGGCTGGTATTGTTGTTAAGCTATCGAAATAAGCTTTTTGAATCAGGTTCACACTATTCATTTACTTAATGATCTCATGTTAAGAAAAATTTTACTCTCTCTTGTCATCCTGCAGTTCTTTGTTTTTCAGGCATCTTCACAGGTGAGTGTCAGGGATTCCTCCATTGTTGTCCCAATGATATATGCAACGTATGCCTACCAGTTGCCGGGAGGTGACCTGGCAAAACGGTTTGGAGGCAACTCTTCCATCGGAGGAGGGTTTATGATAAAAACCCGGTCGAACTGGCTGTTTGCCGCCGAAGGAAATTACCTCTTCGGGAGCACCGTTAAAAACGGCGATTCCCTTCTGAAGAACATTGAAACGTCCGAAGGCTTTGTTATTAATGCCAACGGTTATTATGCGGAAATCGGTTTTGCCGAAAGGGGGTTTAATGTCTTTGCAAAAGTCGGCAAACTTTTCCCGGTCATTTCCCCAAATCCAAACTCCGGCCCCCTGGTCATGATCGGAGGCGGTTTCCTGCAGGACAAGATCCGGATCCACGATGGAGACAATACCGCACCCCAGGTCCAGGGAGATTATAAAAAAGGATATGACCGGCTGAACAACGGTTTTGTCGTATCCGGAACGATCGGGTACCTTTACCTGAGTGATTCAAGGCTGATTAACTTCCTCGTCGGGTTTGAATTTATGCAATCATGGACAAAGTATCGCCGGGCCCGGAATTTTGATACCGGTAAACAGGACAACAGTACACTTTCCAGCCAGTTTTACGGGGTCAAACTAAAATGGATCATTCCGCTTTACAAACGAAAACCGAAAGATTATTATCTTTATTAGCCTCACCCCCCGTCCCCCTCTCCCTCAGGAGAGGGGGTGAAGGGGGAGAGGTGACAGGTTGATAAAGTTTCATCCAAACATCCACTGATTTGTTTTTTCTTTACAACATATTCGTTTTTTTCTATATTTCCGGGATCCGGGTCGCTTCCGTCTTCAATGAAAAGGCAAGACTATGGGTAAAAGGAAGGAAAAACATTCTCAAAAAAGTTAAGGATGCGCTCGCGGGTGACCATGAAAAGAAAAAGATTGCCTGGTTTCATTGTGCCAGCCTCGGCGAATTTGAACAGGGCCGGCCGGTAATTGAAGCCTTTCGGGAAGCCATGCCGGATCACCGGATTTTTTTAACCTTCTTTTCTCCTTCCGGTTACGAGATCCGCAAAAATTATCCCGGGGCTGATTATGTATTCTATCTTCCGGCGGATAGCCCGGGGATGGCAGGAAGATTCGTAAAAATCCTTTCCCCCGATATTGTTTTCTTCATAAAATACGAATACTGGTATAATTACCTGGCTGTTTTAAAGCGGCACGGAATTCCAACCTACATGGTCTCTGCCATCTTCCGGCCATCACAGCCTTTCTTCAGGGAATACGGTACATGGTTCAGGAAGCAACTGAACAACCTGACCTGGTTTTTTGTACAGGATGAAGATTCGGAAAGCCTGCTTAGGAAGATCGGCATCCAGCAGGTCTCGGTTTCAGGAGATACACGGTTTGACAGGGTAAGCGCCATAGCGGGGCAGAAAAAACCGGTGGAGGGAATGGATGAATTCTGTAAGGATTCCCGGGTAGTGCTTTTAGGAAGTACATGGCCCGAAGATGAAAAGATCCTTCTTCCGTTCATCCTGGACAACAAGACGAAATTTAAATTTATCATCGCTCCTCATGAGGTACGGAAAGAAAGGATCGACGGGTTGATGTTGCTTTTGGGTGCCGGTGGTTTGCGGTTCTCACAGGCGAACGAATCAAATATCCGGGATGCCCGTATCCTCGTGATCGACAGCATCGGGATGCTTTCCTCTCTCTACCGGTATGCCTTCGTTTCTTTCGTTGGCGGTGGTTTTGGAGCAGGTATTCACAATATCCTTGAACCGGCAGCCTTTGGTGTTCCCGTGATCTTCGGTCCCAACTATGAAAAGTTCCGGGAGGCCCGCGATCTTATTCGGGAAGGAGCAGCTTTCAGCATAAAAAACGAAGAAGATTACCGTGCAGCGTTCAACCGCCTGGCGGATATACCCGGCGAACGCGCCCGGGCTTCCGTGATCTGCGCTGCTTATGTCACAAAACATAAAGGGGCAACCGCTCATATTTTGAAATACCTCCATGGCTGAAAGCCGCAGGTTCGTTATCGGAGATATCCACGGCTGCATCCGTACCTTCCAATATCTCGTTGAGGAGATTCTTCACCTGGAACCTGCCGACACACTGTTCCTCCTTGGCGATACCATCGACCGCGGACCCGGGAGCAAAGCAGTGATCGATTACATCATTGAACTCTCTGATTTTTTAACCCTAAGGCCGGTCATGGGAAATCATGAATTAATGATGCTCCGGTCGCTGGAAGATGAAGATTTTTTCCGGAGATGGATCCTGAATGGTTGTGCGCAAACGCTGATCAGTTTTGGGGTGGATCCGTCGGGGGTTCAGGACAGGGATTCAGTTTTTCAGATACCCCATGTTTACTTTGATTTCTTCAGAAAATGGCCGCTGTATGAAGAAACCGATGATTTTGTATTCGTTCATGCAGGATTGGTTGCCTTCAGCAAAAATCCTTTCGGCGATGTACAAAGCCTTTTATGGTCACGGGTCGAGGATGCACCGCAGGAGATTCTCAAAGGCAGGATGCTGATTCATGGACATACCCCGGTGCCGTTATCCAGGATCCGGGAACGGCTTCAGGATCCAGAAGCAAGAGTTCTGAACCTGGATGGCGGATGCGTTTACAACAGGTACCCCGGCTTGGGTAACCTGGTTGCCCTTGATCTTGATCAGATGAAGTTGCATTCATCCGGGAACAGGGACTGATCTAAACAGGTTCAAATTCCTGGTTCCTCCGGGAGGGTTGAAATCCCGCTTCGCGGATGGCCTGCTGAATACCTTCCACATCAAATTTGTGGGTGGCTCCGGCAACGGATACCACATTTTCCTCGATCATGATGGATCCGAAATCATTGGCGCCCGCATGCAGGCACAATTGTGCGGTTTCCTTTCCTACTGTCAGCCATGACGCCTGGATATTCGGAATATTGGGAAGCATGATCCGGCTGATGGCGATCATCCGGATGTATTCTTCAGGGGTCACGTGGTTCCGTATCCCCGATTTTTTTGCAAGCACCGTATCTTTATCCTGGAAAGGCCATGGAATGAAAGACATGAACCCTTTGGCCCAGGCGGGTTTTTCTGCCTGTGTTTCGCGGATATATACCAGGTGCATCATCCTTTCATCCGGCGTTTCAATGTGGCCGAACATCATGGTAGCTGAGGTAGTCAATCCCAGTTTGTGCGCTGCCTTCATCACATCCAGCCATTCCCTGACCGAGCACTTCACCGGGGATAAGATCTTCCGGACCCGGTCGGAAAGAATTTCAGCACCGGCCCCCGGCAGGCTGCTGAGCCCTGCTTCCATCAGTCGCATCAGCACCTCGGTATAACTGACAGAAGCCATTTTTGCAAGATGAACGATCTCGGGAGGTCCCAGGGCATGGAGCCGTAAACCGGGATACATCTGTTTCAGATTTTTAAAAAGGTCGGCATACCAATTGAGTCCAAGCTCAGGATGCAGTCCTCCCTGTAAAAGCAACTGGTCGCCACCAATGCATTTCATCTCTTCAATCTTGGCTGCATACTCATCGAGTGTGGTGATATAAACCTGCTTGTTACTGGCCGGACGATAGAAATTGCAGAATTTGCATCCCGAGATACAGGCATTGGTGATGTTTACATTCCGGTCGATGATCCAGGTGACTTTGTTTTCCGGATGATGGATCTTGCGAAGTTCATTGGCTACATAAACCAGTTCCCCCAGCGGAAGGCGATGGTACAATTCAAGCGCCTGGGCTGTATTCAGAAATTCCAGTCGCAGGGCTTTCTTGATGAGCAGATCCAGGTTCATTTTAAAAGGTTCGTGGCCGTAAGGAAGATAAACACCAAAAGGGCAATTTTTATTACCTTTGCGTGTAAATACAATACCAAAAATAATAAAAATCATGCATCCTGAAGTCGTAAAAATTTCCAGGCTCCCGCTGAAGACAAGTATCGTTTTCCTCACGCCGGCTCCTGCAAATTTGCCCAAAGGTTTTTTCAGCAAAGAAGAACTTATTTATATATCCCATCAGCACAAGAAGGATAAACAGTTTTTTTTCTCCTTTAACCGGTTGGATCACTGGCTTTTTATCCAGTTGATCAAGGAAGAAGAAAATCCTCACAAGGGGAAAGAGAATTTGCGAAAATCGGGTGATAAGCTGGGATCATTGCTGAATGAGTTCAAACAACGGCAGATCATCATTTATGATACGGCTGACCGGAACCAGGAAACCCTGGCCCTTGCCGAAGGCCTGATCCTGGGACAATACCAATTCCTGAAATACAAGGGTAAAAAGGAGAAAGAAAACACGCTGGAAAAGATCCAGGTCTTCTCCGGAAAAATAAAGAATTCTGAGATCCGTGAGCTTACCGCAGTCACAGATGCCGTGTTTCGTTGCCGTACCCTGATCAATGAGCCGAATTCTTTTCTCACCGCAATCACCTTTGCCCGGGAAGTTGAAAAAATGGCGAAAGCTTGCGGAGCCAGGGTTGAGGTGCTCAATAAAAGCAAGATTGAAGCGCTCCAGATGGGAGGTTTGCTTGCAGTAAACAAAGGCAGTGAAGTGCCACCCACATTTACCATCATGGAATGGCATCCGAAACAGGCGGTGAATAAAAAACCCTTTGTATTTGTAGGAAAGGGAGTTGTTTTTGATTCCGGTGGAATGAACCTGAAGCCGGGCGATTCGATGAAAACGATGAAAGAGGATATGTCGGGAGCAGCTGCCGTAGCCTCGGCCATTTATGCAATCGCCACTGCCGGCCTGCCCGTGCATGTCATAGGCTTGATGCCTGCAACCGACAACCGGCCGGGACCCCAAGCCATTGTTCCCGGCGACATCATCCGCATGCAAAACGGGATGACCGTCGAAGTGCTGAACACCGATGCAGAAGGGCGCCTGATCCTGGCCGATGCGCTGAGTCACGCCACAAAATACCATCCATCACTGGTGATCGACCTCGCAACCCTTACAGGATCCGCAATCCGTGCAGTGGGCAGATACGGCATCGTGGCCATGCAGGTGAAAGCCGAAAAAGAACTGGCATGGCTAACAGAATCAGGATGGGAAACCTATGAACGTATTGTCGAATTTCCGGGCTGGGATGAATATGGTGAAGATCTGAAATCCGATCTTGCCGACATGAAAAATATCGGACCTGCAGAGGCCGGTGCGATCACTGCAGGGAAATTCCTGGAGAAATTCACCGGTTATCCATTTATTCACCTTGATATCGCAGGACCGGCATTCCTTGAAAAGCGCGATTCTTACCGCGGACAGGGGGGGACAGGCGTCGGGGTAAGGTTGTTATTCGATTTCATCCGCAAAGTTGCCATTCAAAAAAACAAATAACAAAATCAGGACGTGAAATAGTATCCGGGTCACTTCCTCACTTCGTCACTTCCTCACTGAAAAATGAAATATATTTGCAAAAAGTAGAAACATGAACCAACCCCCTGAAAAAGAACAAAGGATCAGAGTAGGCATTACACATGGAGATATCAATGGCATCGGCTATGAGATCATTATAAAGACCCTGCAGGATCAGCGATTGATGGAAACCTATACCATGATCGTATATGGATCCTCGAAAGTTGCATCTTATCACAGGAAAACTTTAAATATCAATGATTTTAATTTCAACCTTGTAAAGAAAGCCGACCTGGCCCACCCGCGGCGTCCCAATATCGTGAACATCATTGAAGATGAAGTCAAGATCGACCTTGGGAAATCAACACCCATCGCAGGAGAACTTTCATTACTCTCCCTTGAAATGGCCATCAGCGATCTGCTGAACCACAATATCGACCTGATCGTAACGGCTCCCATAAACAAGCAGAACATCCAGTCGCCCGGTTTTTCTTTTCCCGGTCACACTGAATACCTCGCGCAAAAAGCCGGCGTATCTGATTATCTGATGCTCATGGTTAGCAATGCCGTTCGCATCGGGGTGATCACCGGCCATATCCCCCTCGATAAGGTCACCTCTTCATTAACCGAGGACCTTGTAATACGGAAGATCAACATCATGAACCAATCGCTGATGCGTGATTTCGGCATTCAGAAACCACGAATTGCCGTTCTCGCGGTGAATCCGCATGCCGGTGATAACGGGCTGATCGGGAATGAAGATAATACCATCCTGAAACCGGCCATTGAAAAAGCCTATCTGCAGCAAACCCTGGTTTTCGGCCCTTATCCGGCAGACGGATTTTTTGGTTCTGGAACCTTTCACCATTTTGATGGCATTCTTGCAGTATACCACGACCAGGGCATGATCCCATTTAAACTGCTTTCATTTGATGAAGGCGTTAATTTTACAGCAGGTTTACCTTTCGTAAGGACATCACCCGCGCATGGAACTGCTTATGAACTGGCCGGTAAGGATGAAGCAAACCCTGAAGCCTTCCGCAACGCCGTTTACCTGGCATGCACGATCTTCAACAACCGCATAGCATACGATGAGTTGCTGGCGAATTCCTTAAATCAAAAACCGGCTGAACCTGAACCCCCGCAACAGTAATGGATCTTTCATATTCCCTTTCTGATGTTGCATTCCACACGAATGGAACCCTTTTTGCCGGGAAGAAAGATCCTGTTTACATTACGGAGATCCTGATCGACAGCCGGCACCTCGTTCATCCGGAGTCGACACTTTTCATTGCGATCGTCTCAGGAAGGAACGACGGCCACCGGTACATCGCTGAGCTTTATGATAAAGGAGTCAGGAATTTCCTGGTTTCTGCCTTGCCGCCTCAGTCCAAATCCCCTTCCGAAAGCGGAAATGAACCGGGAAATATTGTTTCCACGGCCAACTTTATCCTTGTAGATAATACCCTGGATGCACTTCAGAAACTGGGTGCCGCTCACCGTTCCCGTTTCAGCATCCCTGTAATCGGCATCACCGGAAGTAACGGAAAGACCATTGTAAAAGAATGGTTATTCCAGCTGATGAACCGGGATAAGAAAATTGTCAGAAGCCCGAAAAGCTATAATTCCCAGATCGGCGTTCCGCTGTCGGTATGGAAAATGGAACCGGAAAATGACCTTGCCTTGTTTGAAGCCGGGATCTCCCTTCCTGGCGAAATGGAAAAGCTGGAACCCATCATACGCCCCACCATCGGGATCTTCACCAACATCGGGCATGCCCATGATGAAGGTTTCAGCGGCCTCGATCAAAAGGTGGAAGAAAAACTCAAACTTTTTATTAACTCCGGCACCCTGGTCCATTGCAGGGATCATGCATTGATTCATAACAAGGTGATGCATGCCGCCTCACTGCAACAGGTGACAAAATTTACATGGAGCAGGAAACAGGAATCGGACCTGCAGATCATCCGGTCCTCCTCCGGCAACTTGCAGGAAACCACGCTTACGGGAATTTTCAGAAACCGGGAACAATCCATCACCATTCCTTTTACCGATGAAGCCTCTATCGAAAATGCAATCCATTGCTGGGCGCTGATGCTTTTCCTGGGGTATGAAGCCGAAGTTATCTCCGCAAGGATGAAATCACTGGTTCCCATTGCCATGCGCCTGGAACTCAAAGAGGCCATCAACCATTGCTCCCTGGTCAACGACAGTTACAATTCCGATATCAACTCATTGGGGATCGCACTTGATTTCCTGAATCAGCAAACCCAGCATGCAAAAAAAACGGTTATTCTGTCGGATATCCTTCAGAGTGGCCGCGATTCGGAGAGCCTTTACCGGGAAATCTCGGGGATCCTTACGGCCAAAGATATTTCAAGGATCATCGGCATCGGGAATGAGATCAGCCGGCAGGCAGGCCAGTTTCCTATGGAAAAAGCATTTTTTGCGACGACGAACGATTTTTTCGATCATTTTCCCTTTTCTTCCTTACGGGACGAGGCGATCCTGCTGAAAGGAGCACGGATTTTCGAATTCGAACGGATCGGCCATGCCCTCCAGCAAAAGTCGCATGAAACCATCCTTGAGATCCACCTCGATGCCATGGTTCACAACCTCAACTATTACCGGTCAAAGCTGGAGCCAGGGACAAAGACAATGGCCATGGTGAAGGCATTTTCATATGGCAGCGGCAGCTTTGAGATCGCCAACCTGCTGCAGTTTCACCGCGTGGATTACCTGGCTGTTGCTTACGCCGATGAGGGTGTTGAACTTCGCAAAGCAGGTATCACCCTCCCCATCATGGTAATGAACCCGGAAGAAGAAAGTTTTGACCTGCTCTTACAATATAACCTGGAACCCGAAATTTACAACTTCCGCGTATTGGAGATGCTGGAACGGGCGATCCCTGAATACCAGGGAGAATCGAAGATCCCGGTGCCGGTTCACCTGAAAATAGATACGGGTATGCACCGGCTGGGATTTGATCCTTCAGAAGTTGAAAACCTGATCAAAAAATTGAAAGAAAATCCCGAACTCCACGTGCAATCGGTGTTTTCGCATCTTGCTGCCAGTGAAGACCCGGCAGAAGATGATTTTTCAAGAAGCCAGATCAGTTGTTTACAGTCGACTGCAGAAAAAATCCAAACCGGACTGGGTTATTCTTTTCTCTTGCACATTCTGAACTCCGCCGGTATCACCAGGTTCCTGGATGTCAGGATGGGGATGGTCCGGCTCGGAATCGGCCTGTACGGGGTCGGGTTCAGCGAAGAGGAACAGGGCAACCTGCGCAATGTCAGCACACTCAAGACCATCATTTCACAGATCAAGAGGGTGAAAGCTGGAGATACCATCGGTTATAACCGGAAAGGAGTGGCACAAACCGATCTGACAATCGCAATTCTTCCCATCGGGTATGCCGACGGTTTCAACCGCAGGCTGGGCAATGGCAGCGGAAAGGTGATGATCAAAGGGTTCCCTGTAAAAACCATTGGAAATATAAGCATGGATACCTGTATGGTGGATATCACTTCACTTTCGGCTTCACCTGATTCTCCTGTTATACAAGAAGGCGATGAAGTGATCGTTTTTGGAGATGACTATCCCATTTCCCAACTGGCCCATGACCTTGGCACCATTCCGTATGAGATCCTGACCGGTATTTCGCGGAGGGTGAAAAGGGTTTATTTCTTTGAATGACCTTCCTCTTCCGGAAAATTCATATTTTTGAAAGATATTCTTAATTTATGAATGTGCAAAAGCTGTCAATCCTTATTCCCGCATACAACGAGGCAGCCACAGTCAGCTTTATTCTGGAAAAAATTGCTTCTGTTCACCTTTTACAGGATGTCGAAAAAGAAATCATCATTGTGAACGATTTCAGTACCGATGGAACAGAGACAGTGGTACAGGAATACATTCATCATCATCCGGAAATGAATATCCGCTTGTTTAGCCAGCCGGCAAACCGGGGTAAAGGTGCAGCGATCCACAAAGGCATTGAACTTGCAACCGGCGATTTCATCATCATCCAGGATGCCGACCTTGAATACGATCCGGAGGAGTATAACATTCTCCTTAACCCCATACTGTCGGGTTTTGCCGACGTAGTTTACGGATCACGGTTTATTGGCGGTAACCCGCACCGTATCCTGTTTTTCTGGCATTCTGTCGGAAACCGCTTCCTCACTTTCCTTTCCAATATGTTTACCAACCTGAACCTGACCGATATGGAGACCTGCTATAAACTCTTCCGGGCCGACATCATCAAAAAAATTTATTTCAAGGAAAACAGGTTCGGGTTTGAACCGGAAGTCACTTCAAAGATTTCACGCTTCGATGGAATTCGTATTTATGAAGTAGGGATTTCTTATTATGGGCGAACCTATGAAGAGGGGAAAAAGATCGGGATGAAAGATGGATTCAGGACAATATGGTGTATTTTCAAATATAATCTCTTCTATAAAAAATACCTCAGATAATCAGATGAAAATTGATGTCAGAAAGCCCGGGACCCGGGAGTTGTTATTTTTTTTCTGTTTGTTTCTCTTTTCAATAACACTAATCCTAAAAACGAACCAGGGACGCGGAATCTTTACCTGGCAAAGCCAGATATGGTCTGACAAAGCAGGATATTATATGTACCTTCCTGCGACATTTTTATATCATTTTGACACAAGTAAATGCCCTGAAGGAATTGATCAAAAAACCGGTTACGGGTTTACCGTCGACCGGAAAAACAATACCATTACCACCCAGTATTTTTATGGGGTTTCCTTGCTGGTTTCTCCGTTTTTTCTTTCCGCCCATGCCATTTCAAAAATCAGCGGACAAGATGAACTTGGCGGTTTTTCACAGATATTCCAAATGTTTTCAAAGATCGCAGGAGTTTTTTACCTGGTCCTCGGACTTTTCTTTTTCAAAAAATTTCTCAGGAATTATTTCAAAGAATCCCTTCAGTATTTTATCATCCTTGTCACTTTCCTTGGAACCAACCTTTTTTATTATGCCATCGAAGACGGGCTGATGTCGCATGTTTATTCCTTTTTTGCCATTTCCCTTTTTCTGTATGCAATGAAGGAATTTCTGATGGATCCTACACGCTACCGGTATTTCCTGCTGATGTCTGTTGCCTTCGGGTTGATGTTCGTCATCCGGCCTACAAACTGCCTGCTTGGCATTGCTTTTCTTTTCTGGGATGCAACCGGCAGGAAAGAAATCATGGCCCGTTTAAGGTTGATATTTCTTCCGAAACACCTTTTCCCATTGCTTGGAATCATGTTCTTGTTCATGCTTCCTCAGATGATATATTGGAAAATGGCACACGGAACCTTTATTTACCTGAAATACGGAGAGAAATTTGTCAACTGGAATAATCCGAAACTGCTGGAGGTTTGGTTTTCCACACTGAACGGACTTTTTCCCTGGAGCCCTGTGGTCCTCTTGTTCTTCATTGCTATGTTATTCATGATTATGAAAAGAATCAACAACGGAATATTGATCCTGCTTTTTTTCCTGTTGATCTCTTACATGGCTGCAGCCTACCGGTATTGGTACTTTGGCTGTGGTTACGGACACAGGGCTTTTGTTGAATTTTACCCGATATTTTGCATTCCATTCGGGTTCCTTACAGAAAAAATATTCGCCTCGCGCGGAAGTATTGGAAAGATCATCTTTTCGCTCCTGGTTCTCTTCCTGATTTATATGAATATTGGCTTAACGCTCCATGCCGATAAATGTAACTTTAATTCCACCTGGGATTGGAATCAGTATTCAAGAAGTCTGCACCAGATCCATCTCTACCCGGGGGCCACACCACGATTCACCTTTAAAAATGATTTTGAGAACGGAGCCCTTTGCAATGGCGATAAGTTGACTGATTTAATCAGCAATTCAAGAAATTGGTGCGCCGTACTCGACAAAGATCAGGAAACCTGTTGTGAACATACTGCTTATGTCTGGGATTTCGGTGGACAGTTTCCGAAATTTGTAAACGTCAGGCTTTCGGTGAGAAAAGTGAAATCAGGCCCTGTCAATGCATTTCTGGTCTGTTCCTTTGAAAAAAACGACTCCGTGCATATCCTTCAAATGCAGCGGCTCGACCCGTTTGTCAGGGACAGTATCTCCTGGCATACCGTTTTCAAGACATTCCGGGTTCCGGATGGATTGCCGGGAGAAGCCCGGTTGAAAGTCTATGTCTGGAACAAGGAAAGAAGTTCGTTTTTTGTGGACGACCTGTATATAAGATATGAATAACTGGTATTGATGAAATCGGTAAAAAAGTTACTTTTTTTTCTCCTCTTTGCGTTGCTGATCTTTCCGGAATTTCAGGCACAATTAAAAGTAATAAAAAGTAAGCCTTTAAGCGGTGTCTTTGAAAATGCCGCTCCACCTCTTTTAACGATGGAATCATGGAACAAGCAAACCTACCAGGCGCAATATGCTAAACATTTTGATGATTCCCTCGGATTAAAAAGCGATTTCGTCCGCCTTTACAACCAGCTTGATTTCAGCTTTTTCAATGTTGTTCATGCCAGCAAGATCATACAGGGGAAAGAAAATTACCTCTATTCTGTCGATTACCTGCATGCCGCAGCCGGTAAGGATTTCGCCGGAATGGCCGCCATCGACAACAGGATCAGGGACCTGAAGAAAGTGCAGGAATTATTATGGAACCAGCATAAGATATTCTTGCTGGTGGTCCTTTGCCCGGATAAGTCCACCTTATACCCGGAATACATCCCCGACAATTATCGTTCACGGCAAAAGAAAATGACCAATGTAAAGTACATCGCGCAACGATGTGTCGAAGAAGGCGTGCATGTGATCGATTTCAACCCATATTTCCTGTCGATGAAAGACAAATCGCGTTACCCGCTCATTCCAAAGACAGGAATTCACTGGAGCTATTTCGGGGCGTATTTTGCAGCTGATTCAATGGCACGATACCTGAAAGCAAAGACAGGGTTCCCTGTTCCGAAAATCGTATTGGATAGCATTTCCTCGCCGGTACTGCCCATCGGCGAAGATAATGACATGGGCGTAACCCTCAACCTGATCTGGGATATTCCATGCCCTAAACTGGGGTATCCGAAATTTCATGGTGTGGTTGAACCCGGTCAGTCAAAACCGGCTGCCTTGTTTGTCGGGGATAGTTTTTACTGGAACTGGTACTACAACGGAATGATCGGAACCCTGTTCAGCAACAGTGATTTCTGGTATTATTGTCAGGATGTATTTCCTCAATCCAGCCAAAAGTCAACGTCTGTTTCCGAAATTGATGTGGAGGATGCATTAAAAAGGCAGAACTTTATCATCCTGATCCAGGTCAACGGTGCATACGGAAATATCGGGTTTGGATTTACGGAAATTGCAATGAGCGCCCTGGATCCGAAAAACAGTAAACTGATGAGAACTGAACGTTCAATAATGTCAAATCCTGTCTTGATGGAGGATATCAAAAAAAAAGCTGAACGGAATCACCTTAAATTCGAAGAGCAACTCCGGTTGGATGCTCTCTGGATAATCGAACAGGGAAAAAAACAATCACAAAGTAAAAATTAAAACCTATGGTTTTTAATACCAGTTTGTTTCTTCTTTATTTTCTTCCCGCCTTACTGATCATCTATTTTTTTCTAGACAGGAAGTTCAAAAACGTGTTCATTTTACTGGCCAGTATTTTTTTCTATGCATGGGGAGCACCGAAGTTCGTATTCTTTGTCATGGGATCGGTGGTGATTGATTTTTTTATCATCAGAGCCATTTCCACTTCGGAAGGAAGCCTGAAAAGAATACTGTTCTGGTTGTCGGTGGCAATGAATCTTGGTTTACTTCTTTATTTCAAGTACATGAACTTTTTTGTGGACCAGTTCGATGTGATACTTGGCTGGTTTGGCGGAAAACCTGCAGCCTGGACGCAGATTTTGATGCCGCTGGGGATCTCTTTTATCACTTTTCAGAAACTGGCCTATACTTTTGACGTCTCAAGAAAAACCACGCCCCGGTTTGAAAAAATCCAGGATTATGCATTGTATATCTTTATGTTTCCACAGATGCTGGCCGGACCTATCGTTAGACCCGGGCAGATTGCAGACCAGATCCGTGACAGAAGTCACCAGGAAACCATCGATGACAGGCTCGTCGGGTTTTACCGGTTCATCATCGGCCTGGCGAAAAAAGTGCTGATCGCCGATATTCTTGCCCAGCAGGTCAACCAGATCTTTGCCCTGAGTTCGCTGAACCTTTCCAGCTCCCTCGCCTGGATGGGGGCCATCGCCTATACCTTCCAGATCTATTTTGACTTTTCAGGATATACGGATATGGCGATCGGGCTTGCCCGGATGCTCGGCTTCCGCCTGCCTGAAAATTTCAACAATCCTTATGTTTCAAAAAGCATTACAGAATTCTGGAAACGATGGCACATCACACTTTCTTTCTGGTTCCGGGATTATGTTTTTTTGCGCTTGGCCTATCCCATTTCCCGGAAATTAAAACAGGACAAATATGCCGGCATCCGGTCGGATAAAATCATCTACCTCATCGCTACGTCGGTGACCTTCCTTCTTTGCGGTTTCTGGCATGGAGCAGCCTGGACCTTCATTTTATGGGGGATTTACCAGGGAATCTTCCTGATCCTCGACCGTCTCTTCCTGTTAAAGTTTTTCAAAAAAATCGGAAAGGTCCCGAGCCAGGTCATCACTTTTTTCACCATTGTCATCGGCTGGGTGCTTTTCCGTTCCGAAAGCCTCGACTATTTTCATTTTTATATCCGGAGGATGTTCTCTTTTGTCAGAACAGAAAACGAAATCTGGCTCAACCCGAAATTCTGGACAATGCTTGCCATTGCTATCTTCTTCTCATTCTGGGGAGGATTCAAAAAGATAGAAAACTGGCAGGGAAAACTTTTTGACAAACCGGGAAACGCAATCATCATCACGTTTTCAATTCTGGCGATCCTGCTTTTTATCCTGAGTGAAGCAACCATCACTTCAAGCGGATTCAGTCCGTTTATCTATTTCCGCTTTTAAGTAACGGTTTATCATTGTTTCCTGGAATAGATCTCAACCCACATCCAGCCCTCGTTAAAACGTTTCAGCAGGTTATAGTTTTCATTCCCGGCAACCTTTCCATAGTCCGGATCAGGTTCAATATTATTGAAGATGAGGAATTCCGGAGCATCATTCAGGCTTACCAGCACTTTTGAAAACGTTCTTTCCTTAAGGAATCCCGCCGGTTTTTTTGTAAGGCCTTCATGCATCAGGAAATTGCAATAGATGCCGTGGTCATACCAGCCGTTCTGTTCACAATATTCAATCGCCTGTTTCTGAAGTGAAACGGCATGAAGGTACCCAAGATCGTAATCGCCGTTGTTCCTTACATGATCCGCATAATAAAAAAGAATTCCTGCAACCAGGATACCGGCCAGGTAAGTTCTTCCGGCATGGTCACCGGTTGCTTTGAAGAGGAAATAGCTGCAAAAAACGGCAAGGATCCAGGCGATGCTCAGAAGGTACCTGGGAGAAAAAAAATTGAAGGAACTGAACAGCAGGTAAGCTACAAAAAACGAAAGCATCAACGATAGCGAACGTTTTGCTGGAACATCCCGTTCACCTTTTTTGAAAACAGAAATGAAAAGGGTGATGATGAGAAGCAATAACAGCAAAACCTGTCCGTGCAGAACGAAAAACTGGTTGATGTACATCTCGAGCTGGTTTCTTCCGGTTTCCAGACCGGTGATAAAGTTGATGTGCTCAGGATAAAGAAACCAGCCGTATGTCTTTTTCTGCAATAAGATAAAGAGGATAAAGATGAATAACGGAACGAAAAGGGTCAACAGGCGAAGAAGCTGACGCGGAACCTTTTTCAGGATCTCACCTTCTCTTATAATTAAAACCAGGTCAAAAACCAGGATGACCAGGATCAGCAGGATTCCCGTCTCTTTCGTCAATACAAGCAGTGATCCGCAGATCAAATACCCCGCCTTTTTATCCCGGATATAAAAATAGAAAGTCAGGATGGTAAGCAGGGCAAGAAGCATTTCCGGCAGCATAAAGGAAGACTGGGCAAGGAACAATGACTGGAATGCCATGAGAAGGACAGAAAGAGCTGCTACAACCGGGTTAAACAGTTTCTTTGTAGTGAAAAAGAGGGTAACAAGTAATGCGACTGATATGAGCAGTGCAAATGCATGTTTGACAAACAGGGAAGTTCCGAATACCTTCATCCAGGTGGCAAAAAGAAAAAAGAAGAAAAGGGGATGGCCTTTTGAAAGTTCCGGCGGTATGGCGGCCGGTGTAATTCCCAAACCATGATCATAGAGATATTGAACGGCAGGGCTGTATGACCAGGCCTCATCCCAGAAATGGGGGAGGAAAAGATGAGGATATTTAAAAATTACAATGAAAACGATGACAGATAAGCCAAGCAGGTAACTCAGTATCGGTTTTTTCATGGTGCTGTTAAATGTTGGATCGTGGTGTGTTTTTGAAATCGTTTTGTCTTTAAAATCATTTGTGAAGAAACTGACCCTACTCAGTTTTCCCCTGATGTTCCTTCTGTTCCATATATTCTGCATTATTCCGGATTAGCGCTTCCAGGGATTTATTCGCCGACTTCACCTGGCCTTTAATGTTGTTCAGCCATTCCGGGTTATTATAGATGGCGTTGATGTAAAATTGAATACGTTCCTGCCTTTTTGCATCCCTGACTTTTATGTCTGCATCATCCAGACCGAGCAAGGAGAGTGCGTTTTCCGGGAATAAAAACAGATTATGAAGATTAATTTCTGTTGCCATCAGGATGACAAAATCATGCTGCAACAGATCATCGCGAAGGAAACCAGGATCGGTTTTTCCCTGGTAGAACTCTTCAGGATATCTTGTTTTATTGTAGTACCAGAAATTGTTTTTACTCAACAGACTGTTGAACTCTTCTGATGTATACAACATGGAATAATAACTGTCTGAGATCATCAGCAAACCGGGCTTTTTATCGCCGGGATCTTTTGCGAATGAAAAATCAGCATAAGGCAGTTTTTCCTGGTCTTTGGATAAGAACAGGTTCAGTGTCTGCCAAATATCATCATCCGGCGACTGCAGATCATATGACCATCGGAGGTTATGCTGTTTCAGTACAGGAAATTTTTCCCCCCGTAATGATCCCATATAATGAACCAGGGAATCCATAAAATATCTATGGAGTGCATAGTTGGTCCAGTGTGTTCCTCCTTTTGAGTAAAGAGGGAATGCAGCAGTTTTCTTCAATTGACTGAAATAAGCAATGACATCGATAAAGTGAAGATCGGGATATTCCTGACGGATGATCTGAATGTATTCATCATAATTGGTAGGGCCTTTCTTTTGTGAAAGATAGCGGGAAGGAATATATTCCGGAAAAATTCTCGCTTTGCTAGGTGCGAAAACAAGAATAAAATGGATTCCTTTATTTTCAAGGTAGTTCTGAAGCTGATGAACATAACGGATTTTATCCCGGAGATCACCGTGTTTCATTTTGTCCTTCCCGATATAAGTATTGATATAAGCATCTTCATAAAGATACCCGTATTTCCCGGCAACAATACCTCCTCCGCTGGATTGATTGAACAAAGTAAAATTGGCCTGGTTGTACAAACGGATCAAGGTTGTCCTGAATCCCATTGCATCGTTGAAAGCAGCAGTGTACGATTGCTGAAACCGGCCGGAGAACCAGTTCTTTTTTGTTAAGGAATCAGAATGTGAAAGTACGAAGGCCCCTTTCAGGGTTCTTTCCCCGGGGAAGGAAAATTTCTTCTGAAGACCCGAAAACAGGAGCAGAAAAAGAAAAACAAAGAGTAGAAAATGTTTCATTACTTCTTCGGGTTTACTACTATCCATGGATTCAGATCAGGCATTCATACCTCCATGGCTGTGATGGCTTTTTGCGGAATATTAGCAAGGTCATAATGGAGAAAAGCCAGTAACGACTGGAAACCTAGTATGATGGGCAACCCGGCAAGAAGAACGGTTCCGGCCGTTGCAGGATGAAGCGTTTCCAGGCTGGTGATCCAGTGGATCCCGCCAAAAATGAATCCGAACATCAGGAAAATGACAGATAATCCCAGTTCGAGCGATCCGATGTTGAAATCCCTGAGAAAATAATTGTAAAAGATCCGCTTACTGAAGCGGTTCATGTATTTAAATGGAAACTGTAACAGTACACGGGAAATCCTGAGATTGCTTTTTTCCGCTCCGTATTCCGCCTGCATGGGAATATCCTGGACAACCGCCCGGATGGTATTGAGCCGGAAAAGCATGTCGCTTTCAAAGAAAAAACGCCGGTCGATCTTTTCAAGCGGGAGATGCTTGAGTGCTGATGCACTGATGGCGGTGAAACCATTCGCCGGGTCCATGATGTTCCAATACCCGCTTGCCATCTTACTGATGAAGGATACCATTGAATTCCCAAACCGCCGGAATCCCGGCATCGTTCTCAGGAAGCCAAGATCATAAAACCGGTTCCCCTTAACATAGTCGGCTTCTTTCCTTTGGATCGGATCAATAAACCGGGGAATGAGTGAAGGTTCCATTTGTCCGTCCCCATCAATTTTTACCATGATACTGCAGCCATCTGCAAGTGCTTTTTTATAGCCTGTCATGACAGCTCCGCCAACACCGAGATTCACGGGATTAAACAGCACTTCAACACGGTCATCATTGCAGTTTTCTTTCACAAAATCACCGGTGCCTTGCGGACAGCCATCATCCACTACATAGATCTTTTCCACTTCGGGCCCTGTCTTCGAAAGAACTGCCAGAATGGAATCCTTTACTTTGTATGAAGGAATGATAACCGCAACCATTTTTTCGGGTTTGATACTCGATTAAGGATAAGATGGCTCAAAAGACTGCAAATCGAGCGGAATTTCAAATTCCGCTCAGCGTACTAAATTTATATTCAAAATATTGCGCTCGGCAAAGTTTGTAACTCCACCGCAAAACCCGATTTTAATACAATTTTTAAAATCTTGATCAAGTGTTGAGTTTTCAAAGGTAATAAGAAATTGTATTTTGTTTAGTTTTGTCATTCCGTTCCATACCTTAAGCTTTTGCCATGCGTAAAAAACAAAAAAGGATTCTTCTGTTCATTCTTATCCTGGTTGTCCTTATTATCGTGGTCGCTATCGGTGCGCGATATCTCCCCTTTAATAAAATCTTCAGAATCTCCGGCACAACCGAAACAGCGTTCATAAACCATCAGAACATCAGCTCAGAAGTTCCCCATACTTTGTACTTTGATTTTGAACTGGACCCGAAATCAGGAAATTCCTGGACCTTCTACAAAGGGATTGCCCATTCCGGGCTTTATTCCAACAAGGCCTTTGGTAAAAACAGCTTTAGTTTTTCTGTTGAAAGAAATGCCGGGGACATCGGGCTTGATAACCTTGGTGCAGTGGCAATGAGTGCCTGGGTTTATATTTTCCCTGGAAAGAATGATCCTTTGGGAACCTTAGTGTTTTCGGCTAGCAACAATAACATCAATGTGACCTGGAAAGGGGTTACCGTGAGTGGAAGCGATGCCCCTCGTGGAAAATGGTTCAAGATCAGCGGGATGTTTGATCTTTCCGATGTAACGTTCAAACCTGACTACAAGCTGGATTTCGTTTTCTGGAACAACAGCAGCACGGATATTCTTGTGGATGATTTTTACATTGTTTTTGGCGGACCGAAACCCAGGAAAGGAAATTCCACCTTGCTCGACCTCGCCCGAGGTGATCAGTATTTCCCGAAATTCAATTTTCCTCCATATCCTTTTCAACAGTTATGGAAAGAAGAGATCAACAATGATAACTCCTCCTTCCTCGTAAAGCACGGAAAATCGGAAGAAGGCGATATCAGTCCCTTCGACCGCATCTTTTCCGGGCATTTTATTTCCGAAAACCGGGGAACGGAAGATTTACTGGTGATCGATAAAGCAGGGAAAGTTAATCTGTTTACATTTTGCAGGAATGATAAAGCATTCCGTAAAATAACCCCGGTGATACCCCCCGATCTGCTACCCTTCTTTCAGTCGGCAGATATCATTACCGGTTGTTTTTCAGGCGGTGGCGCCACGCAACTGATACTGTCCGGCCCCCAAGGCGTGCTTGTAGGAGAATTTGAGAAGATCAGGGATGCCTGTTCCGATGCTGCCCAGGCATCGTTTAAAACCCTGCTAAAGACCACCATCAATCCTTTTCCCGCCGGCACCAGGCACCTTATTGCTGCCGACCTGGATGGGAATAAGATCGCGGAGATACTGGCAATCGCTGAAAATGGGTCGTGGAAAATCCTTCGTTTTGATAAAGGGAAAAAAGATCCTCTAAGCGTCATTGCTTCAGGCGACAATGATCCCCTGAAACAATGGAACAATCTGAAAAACGATCTCAGAATCACAGCGGGGCGCTTCCTCCAGAAATATCAGGAGGATCTCCTGCTTACCGTTTCCGGGGATAAATCAAAAGCCGGTTATACATGGTCACTATTGCAATTCGACCCGGCTAGCCGTTCGTTCGTCCCCTGTTTTAACGAAAAACAAAACCACCTTGGAAAAACCATCGGCCTGGATACCCTGAAACCAAAAGACGAAATTTTTACCGCCTTCGACAACAGCGGAAAGGTAAAGGTGTTCCGCTATAACCGCGACTGGCGCTACGATCTCAAGGAGATCCGGTTCAACGATACCACTTTCCAGGTTCTCGCCAACATGGACTTTACCGGTTATGAAAAAGACCACAACCCAAAATACTATGAAATGCTCAGGCTTGTTCCGGCGATGCTGGTAAACCCGGGATTGACCTCTTTTCTCGTGATCGGAAAAAACGGTAAGAACGATCCGAAGAAAAAAGAAAACAAGGAATTCATCGACCTTCCGGCATTGCCATGCAGCATCCAGGTTTATTCCATCCAGAAAACAGAAAAATGACACATCTTGTTAACCCATTCCGAAAAATGAAATTTACGACTTCCTTCGTGCTGCTTTTATTTGTTTTAATCGTGATGAATTCACTATTTCTGGTGAGTTGCAGCAATGCCCCAAAATCCGGTGAAACCGTTTCCGAACAATTCATCATCCGTGATTTTATCCCGGTTGCCAATTGGCACATCGATACGGCAGGTAACGAAACCCGGGCGGTGAACTGCAATAAATCCATCGTCCTTGATTATTCCAATGCCTTCAGGGATGGATTTATTATCCCAACGATGAACCAGCTGAAGGAAGGCCAGTTTGAATTCTCCTTTGCCATCAAGAATACCGAAAAAGCATCACAAAAATTTTATTATAAGATCTTTTACCAGAACGAATCCTACAAATTCCCCGAAAGGGATGAAACCGACTCCACAAAGCAGAACATCAATGCCTGGGAGAATTTTTACGGGAGTTGGGAAGAGGTCGCTCAAACCTTCCGGGAAACCGCTGAGATCCCTGCCGACAAAGAGTTCCATCCGGTCAATGATTATTTCCGGATTGTCGGGAACCCGAGAAATGAACAACGCTATTATGCCAATGGGAAGAACGATCGCTGGAAAAGAAATCCCCGCGTGGGCAACTACAGTTTTCTTTTGGTTGTGACAACCGCCGATAACATTAACAGGAATCTTATTCCCCAGGGGGTCCGGAATATTTCGGTTGTGGAAAACGGCACTTTTACCCACCCTTATTTTTATTTTCTTTATGGAGAAGGACGAAAACTGAAGAATACCATTGTTCAGAAGTCAACAAACTACCTGAAGGTTATTGCAAAACCAGATCCCGGTGCAGGTATTTATGTCGGAAACCCGATCTTTGACCCGGCCCATGCCACAAAATATTACTGCAAAACATGCGGGATTGATTCCACGTTTTACAGGACTGCCCCCTTTGAACAGTTCGGGCATTACATTGATCCTAACACCCAGATGAACAATATACCGGTCATTGCGGATGTGCTGAAGGACAATTATTCAAAAATGGATTACAACTGGAACCGTCGTTTTTTTACCAAGGAAGAACTGATTGGAACGATCCCGACAGTATCAAAGAATCCCTGTAAGACAGTGGCTTCCGACCCGGTTGATCACAAGATCATCATCCGGAACCCGGGATGCGAATTCGGAAAATGGGCCAAGGAAAATGTAGGTGTGACATCACGTCATGGGTTTACCTACGGAAAATGGACCGTTAAGGCGAAACTTACGGAACTGCTGAACCGGAATAACCTGTGGAACGGACTGACCAATGCAATCTGGCTCATCACGCAGGACCAGGCTGACTGGAACTTCCGGCGGGATTGTAACAAGGAAGGATATATGGCCAATTATTATGGCGGGCAGCAGGACAAAAGGGTGAAAAATGTCGGCTATTCCGAGATCGATTTTGAAATCCTGAAAACCGTTCCTTATTGTCCTTCCTATCTTCTGCCCCCGGCTTACAATAATGGGATCGATGATCCGGATCATCTTGGAAGCTGGAATGTTCCTTTCCCGGAAGAGATTCTTGCAGAAGATGATAAGATCGAAGTGTGCTGCACCAACTGGGATATGGCCTGCTGGGAGCCCCGCGACTTTAACGATGGCTGTCATACCATTACATACAAAGACCAGACCTTCTGGGCTCACCGCTGGGACAAGACCTACCGTGCCATTACCGAAAAAACACCTGAACCCGATGACGAACTTTTCGGTTCCCCTTATTATTATTTCCAGATCGACTGGGAACCAACCGAAATCATCTGGCGCATTGGGCCTTCAAAAGATAAGCTCAGGGTTGTCGGATATGTGAATTATACCAATACTTCGATCCCCAACAACCAGATGCTGATGGTCATCACCCAGGAATTCCACAATACAAAATGGTGGATCGGTTCGGCCTACCAGCAGGATAATATTCCTTTTCCGAAAAATGATATCGTAGGGGAGATTTATGAGCTGACGATTGAATAAGGAATTCAATCAGATTTTCAGTAATCAGGTGGTGCGTCCAGTATTTTCCCGATAAGTGGTTCTGCTATCATGAGTAGCACGACATTGGGTTTTTCTTTTTCAATCAATGGCTTGTTCGCACCATACATCCATGCATCCCAGATCACGACGGTTTTGCTGAAATTTTCCCGTAAAAACAGCATGGTAAAATCAAAGAAAGAGTCACGGATCACAAATAATTTCGGTAAGGTCTGATCAACGTTGACATAAACATTCTCATATTCGTCTTTATAGGCAAACCAATACGGAGGTGGATATCCGGCTTTTGGACCGGTCATGGCGTGCATATTCTTGATACTTGGCAGGAAATCGTCTTCCTTCAACATCTTATCAAATCCGATAGTAATAGCAAGAGGGCCTCCTTTTCTGCTGGTTGGTTTAAAGATGACATCCGACTTCTTCAGGGGCTTTAGTAATGGAAAATCCTTTTTCATCCTTTCAATAATTGCAGAATAGGCAAAAAAACCACCAAAACAATTCCAATGATTATCGGTCTTCTGATATAAACGCCCGAATTTTTTTGAAGCAATAAGCGCTGATTTCAGATCAATGAAAGGGATTACCATATCTTTAAGGATGGCAGCGATCAATTTATCGGTTTGAGTTCCATTGGGACTTCTGAAATAATTGTTTGGAAGATACTCGGGATAAATTTCCTGCGTCATGGGGGCAAAACAAACATAGAAACGAATCCCTTTTCCATGGTAATAAAGTGCACGTTTATGCAGTATCTGAACAATCGCCTGGATTTGGTCTCTGGTCAGATTCTTTTTTCCCTGATAGATCAGCTTATCATCTCCTCCGTTGAACAGCCATTTCTCTTTCCCGATATCAACCTGATCAGGATCCGGAGAACGGTTTAAATAAAAAAAGTTGAGAAAAGAATGTGCCTGAAGGAGCGGTTCCCGGAATACAAAATGATCCTTAAAATAGGTTTCATATGCCTTTGGATAAGGATCGAGCAGGTTTATATTGAAAAGTGGCTTCCGGGCAAGTGTACGGTTTTCCCGTTTACTTACGGATGGTTCTGAATAAAATTGAAAGCAATCATTCAAAAACGGAACCAGTATCCAGATCAGGAAGAAGATGGCCAGAATAATTGAATAGATTTTGCCGGTGCGCCTCATCTTCAGAATTTGAAATAGATAAAAGAATTGATGGTCTCGCCAGCCAGGAATATAGTTGAAATGGCTAAGATTAAAATGATAAAAGCCAGGGTTCCAAGGTTCAGAATATGAACAGATCCTGCACGGATAATTGATCTTGAAGACCCGGTCCAGCTTCTTGCAATTCCTGAAAGTTTATCGAAAAGTCTTGTCGAGCCCAGAACGGCTATTATAAAAATGAAAACTGTACCGCTGTTGAGGTAATCGAAAAGCATGTTCCAATGAAAGGATTGCGATCCAAAGCCAAACATAATGGTAAGATAATCGAAAGCCTCCCGGATGGTTTCAGACCGAAAGAAAACCCATGAAATAAGTAAAAAAAAGATCATGTAAACATGTTGAAAGGGCTTATAAAACCGGTTCGTGATTTTTCCCAGCCCCAGGTGCTCCAGGATGAGCATAAATCCATGTATCAATCCCCAGACTAGAAAGGTCCATGCAGCCCCATGCCAGAATCCGCATAGTAAAAAGGTTATCGTGGTTGCAATGAGGTATATAAGCTTGTCGGTACGCAGTCCAAAATATTTTTCTTTTGGCAGCTTCCGGGAAGTATGGTATGCCAGCGGCAGAAAGAGATAATCCCGGAACCAGGTAGACAGTGAAATGTGCCAGCGACGCCAGAATTCACGGAAGGAACGGGATATGTAAGGGAAATTGAAATTTTCTACAAATTCGAATCCCAGCATCCTGCCAAGACCGATGGCCATATCAGTGTAACCTGAAAAATCATAATAGATCTGAAGGGCGAAGAAAACGATCCCGATCCATGCCTGGGGGGCGCTCAGGTGTTCAACAGGAATGGTGAAGACCTGGGTTGCCACGTAGGAAAGCGGGGTCGCAATCAGTACCTTTTTTGCTAGTCCCAGTATGAACCGGCGTACTCCTGAAGAAAATTTATCAAAAGAATGAGTGCGATCCTTCAATTGAGGGGCAAGGTCCCGGTATCGGGAAATAGGGCCGGCAATGAGTTGTGGGAAAAGGCTTATGTATAAAGCAAGATCGATGAAATTTCGCTGAACCGCAGTTTCCCGACGGTAGATGGTGAACAGATAGCTGATTCCTTTGAAGGTGAAAAATGAAATCCCCAGGGGAAGGAAAATCTTTTTAATCAGTATCGGTGGTGTACCAAAAAGACCGGTAAGAAAGTTGATATTCTCAATAAAAAAGGAGGTGTATTTAAATATTACAAGCAGTAAAAGATTAAAAATGACACCCAGGACCAGGAAAGTTTTTCTTCGTTTTTTACTTTCTCCGGAACCCATAGCCAGCCCGGAAAAATAATTGATCAGGATGGAGATAACCAGGATGAAAATATAAGAAGGACCTCCCCAGGCATAAAAGACCAGACTTACCAGCAACAAGATAATGGATTGAAGTCTTTCCTTAGACAGGTAATAAATAATAAGGGTGACCGGCAGGAACTGGTAAAGAAAGAGTAAAGAGCTGAAGAGCATGAAATGACAGGGTTAAATTCTGAGAATGGTCAAAATCCTTTTCAGTAAAGATCAACCTGCGAACAAAAGTAGTATTTTTATCAATTAAAGAAAATGATCTGTTATTAGAGCCTTATGAAAATCCTGGTATTAGGTGCCGGCCTCGTCGGAGGCCCGATGGCAATGGACCTGTCGAATGACAAGCAGTTCCAGGTCACCGTTGCAGATATCGACAAGCAGGCATTGCAAAAGCTTGCGAAAAAAAGTAAAATCAGTACCATTCAGAAAGATCTCGCCGATCCCGATGCTGTGAAAAAGGTGGTGAAAGGATTCGATATGGTGATAAATGCCGTTCCCGGGTTCATGGGATTCCGGACATTCAAAGCCATTATTGAAGCCGGAAAAAACGTGGTAGATATTGCATTTTTTATTGAGGATCCGCTGGTGCTGGATAAACTGGCAAAGAAAAATAATGTCACCGCCATCATGGATTGTGGCGTGGCTCCCGGCATGTGCAACATCCTCATCGGATATGTGGACCATTTGCTGGATAAGACCGAAAATGTGGTCTATTACGTGGGGGGGCTTCCGGAGATCCGCGAATGGCCTTATGAGTACAAGGCCGTATTTTCACCGGTGGATGTGATAGAAGAGTACACGCGGCCGGCACGGTATGTTGAGAACGGTCAGCTGGTGGTCAGGCCTGCCTTATCGGATCCCGAACTGATTAATTTTAAAGGGGTGGGAACACTTGAGGCCTTTAATACGGATGGATTGAGATCGCTGATCCATACCGTGAAAGCCCCAAACATGAAAGAGAAAACCCTGCGTTATCCCGGACATATTGAGAAAATGGCCGTTCTTCGGGAAACCGGCTTCTTCAGCCAGGAACCGGTGATCGTTAATGGTGAAAAGATCCGTCCCATCGACTTCACGGCCAAACTCCTCTTTCCGAAATGGAAACTGAATGAAGGCGAAGTCGATATCACTGTGATGAAAGTAGTGGTAGAAGGCAAAAAGAAAGGAAAATACTTGCGTTACACCTATGATCTTCTCGATAAGCTGAATCCTGAAACGGGTGTTCACTCCATGGCCCGTACGACAGGGTACACGGCTACAGTAGCTGCACGGATGATTGCAGAAGGAAAATACACCCATAAAGGAATCACCGTTCCGGAATATATCGGCAAACAACCCGAATGCGTGAAATACATGCTCAGCGGGTTAAAGAAACGGGGAGTGGTTTATACGGAAACCATTGAAGAGATCTGAAAGGAAGCCCTTTTAGTTACCGGATTGGATGCTTGTACCATGTGATCTTCAGGTCATCAAAAAAGACGGACCCTTCACCGTGATTCCACAGGTAAAAATCAACCTTTCTGAAAGGACAAGCCTCATAGAAGGTGACATCAAGAGAAAGTAATTTCCAATCCAGGTTTTCAGGATCAGGTACCCCGGAAAGTCTGTACAGGTATTTTGCATCCGGTGCTGAAATCACAATACCTGCCTGATCTTTATTGTTTTTGGTCCAAACGGTGATCCTCATTTTTTCATGAGGGGAAATGTATTTCAATCTCATCGTAAATCCATAGGGATTATCTTTGTTCAGGACGATAGAATATTTCCCCGAATGTGCTTCCTTGTTTGTTCGTGTATTTGCATTGCCGGCAAATAAACCCGGTAGCGAAGTCATGAAACAGGTCCTGTTTTCGGTCAATGAATCGGCATTGCAGATAATGATTGTTGAGTCTTTGTAAACCGGAGTGGATCGTTTTAAAATGAGAACACTGTCTTGCCTGAAAGTGAGCAAACTGTTGTAATAATAAGTCCCGGTGGTTTTATACCCGAAAGCCGGACCCCGCGCTGCAACGTAGGTGTCATCATTCACAAACCACCAGCTCTTTTCCTCTTGCAAAGCCAGGTTTCGTTTCCCGGTTTCATACCAACCATTAAATTCAAACCCTCCATCAATATTTTTCGGGGAAATTCCTGCAGTTGTAAGGGTTGAAAGGCCTTTCCACCGGGCGCGGTTGAACGCGAGACTGTCGTGTGTGGCTGATATTGAAAACCATGCGATCGCTGCAGTTAAAATGAGTGTGACAGCGGTATTCCAATGCTTTGCTTCAATTCCCTTTGATATCAGGAACAATAAAATCAAGGCTATAAAAGGTAAAAAGTAACGGTCGAAAAGGAATTGACTTATAAATAAAAATCCTGAATAACCGGCCAGGATAAAAACCGATTGGATTTTTACCGTTATCCCGGATGCATCAGCTTTCTTTTTTATCAGATGAATGACGGATATCATAAGTGTCAGCAGAAACAGAAAGGATAAAACAACCCCCACATCCCTTATCCCGTTCATGATATTATCGTTAAGATAAGGTCGCAGGTGATATCCCCAATAGGTGTCTTTTAGCACAATTGGATTGAGCCCAAGGTTATAGAATACATTGGCCACAGGGAAACATGCCTTGTCGTTAAATACCGGAATGCACAGAATAACCGCCACCATGGGTACAATCCAGCGTAATCGGGGTTTAATCCAATTCCAGGCGGAAGGCAAAACATAGAAAACCAAAGGCATCAGGAAAATTCCGGAATAAAAGACGAGCATGCTCATCCGGCTGATAATATTGGACAATATTCCCTTGAAAGATAAACCCCTGAAAAGATTGCTGATGGATGCATAATGTGCCGGAAGCATCTTGTTTGCTTCAAGGTAGAACGAAAACCCTGTCATCACAAGAATGACAAAGCTTGTACAAAGGACAAGTAAAAGCAACCGTTTTAGTTTCAACCGTGAAGAAACAAGATAGGTCAGCATCACAGCAATCATGATCAATAGTCCCAATTGCCTGATCATGGTGGCGATAAGTGCGAACAGCGTTGCGATCACCAGGTGTTTTACTTTCTCCTTCTCGAAATACAAGGTGAAGAAATAGACAGATCCCAGTAAAAAGACCAGGAATGGAACATCTGTCATGAAGGTATAGGACGATGCAAAATAAAACGGATTAAATGCCAGTAAAGCCGCTGAAATTACTGCAACTTTCTCGTTCCTGCTGATTTTGAATGCAATCAGATAATAAAATACAATTCCAAGCAAAGCGATTACAAGTACTGAAAACCGGAGTGTTGTAAAAGAAAATCCAAAAAGCTTACAGAAAAGAGCACCCCAGAGGGTTTGCGCGATGAGTGTCATGGCAGGCCAGTCGCTGAATATCAGGACCCCGTTAACAGCGAGGTGGTAAACATTCTTAGCGTATGCCCAGTCGTCGTTAATGGGGAAATTACCGATCGGGTTGACGATGAAAATCACCAGAATCCATACGACGGAAAGAAGAATTAGGTAGAACCACTTGTTTTTACCTGGGTTGAACATAGGTTGATACATGAAATACGGAGGACTTGCAGGACAATGAAAGTTCTCTCGGATTTTTGATTATAAAAACAGATTTGTTTCCTTATTAAAAATCGTCGGTATTGACTTTTCTTCTTTTTTTCGGGCCCTGGTACTTGTCACAATCGAATTCCACCATCATGCCTTTTGGGGGCGCATCGAAATCCCGTTTGGAAATCCGGAGCAGTGGATCCGCATAAACTTTTTTCATGTAATAGGCCCAGATGGGCAAAGCCATGTTGGCTCCCTGTCCAAGGTCGATTGAACGGAAATGTGCAGCCCGGTCATCGCACCCGGTCCACACGCCTGTGACAAGGTCAGG